>Ga0074199_1000188_pt1 | contig 122603 bp, 115 predicted proteins | sample EPASupsiteSAE347_FD_64528 | JGI IMG/M metagenome (GOLD analysis project Ga0074199, IMG submission 64528) | Bioremediated contaminated groundwater from EPA Superfund site, New Mexico - Sample SAE3-47 | ecosystem: Environmental > Aquatic > Deep subsurface > Groundwater > Contaminated ...
AGAACCCGCCCGGGACGGCCGGGGATGGCGCTTTAGGCAGCTGAACGGTCATAGCGGTTTCTGGGAGCTGCCCGGAGCCGGCAGCCGGGCTCGTGTCCGGTTACGGAGCATCAATAAAAAACTTCAGCAATCGGATGTCTGGGCGGCCAGCTGCCCGGCACAGGCCGGGCAGAGGATCTTCTTCTTCCGGTCGAGCTCGTCGAGCGTGTCGGGCCGGAACATGATGCACTCGGGGTTTTCGCAGTGGCCGAGGCCCAGCAGGTGCCCGACCTCGTGCGCCCCCTCCTTTGCGAGCCGGTCGATCAGGTCGTCGTCATTGTGGCGCCGGCCGTAATACTCGTTGCCGAGCCGGGCGGCCGAGACCACCGCGGCACCCACCTGCTCGCGGGCAAGGCCGAAGACAAAGTCGTTCCCGTTCCGGAAGAGGTCCTGGTTGACAACGAGGAGGACCGGTTCCGCGGTCCCGTGCCGGTGCTTGTAGGCCTGGACGCTGTCGAGCAGCGCCTGGGCGTCGATCTGGTGGCGTGCCGTCACGTAGCCCATCATGCGGACAGGGTTCTCGGACACGGCGGTAGAGACCCCGAGGATCGAGGCGATGGCCCGCGAGACCGGCATCTGGAGTCCGTCGGGAGACTGTGCATCCCAAAAAATATGGACATGCATCGCAATATTCTGTAGGAATGGCCTCCTATAAACATGTTGAGAGCTGCATCGGTGAATATATTGCCGGGCGCTATGCAGATGTCGTGGAGGTCGGCGTAGGGAACAATCCCGAAGCCGCAGGCATCATACGGGCCGCGGGCATCCCGGTCCGGTGCACGGATATCCGCCCCCGGGACCTGCCGCCGGGTATTCCCTTTGCGATCGACGATGTCTTCGAGCCGGATCCCGCGGTCTATGCCGGCGCGGACCTGATCTACGCGATCCGCCCGGCCGTCGAGATGGTTCCCCCCCTGATCGCCCTTGCCGGGAAGGCCGGCTGCGATCTTTTAGTCTACCACCTCGGGTTCGAGATCTACGGGGATGGCGGGGAGCAAATCGACTGCGGGGTCGTCCTGCACCGGTACGTGCGGGGATCAGAACCCGTCGAAGAGCGTTGACTGGGACCCGGCCGGGGGCTTCTTCGCCCCGTCTTCCTGCAGAGCAGGCGGCTTGGGGGACTCCGGTGCCGCAGGTTCGGGTTCCTGCACGGCCTTTGCCTTCTTTGACAGTTCCCGTGCTTTCTCCCGATCGCGCTCCTCTTTCACGATTGCGCGGACGATCTCCGCCGACCGCGCCTTGTCGCTGATGAAGAAGTTCAGCTGGTCGGCATCGAACGAGAACGCCCGGGCGTACTCCGCCGGGTCCTGCTCGACGAGCCGCGTGAAGATCCCGAGGTACTCCTCGCGGAGGGTGCTCTGCGGGATGTGCATTTCGGCGGCTACCTTGTTCAGGGCGGCAAGACGGATCATCTTCTGCTTCTTGGCCGTCGCCATCTTCTGCCAGCGCTCCGGGGGCATGATCCGGGCGTGGATCCCCTTCCCCCCGGCGGCGTCGGCCACGCCGAGCAGCATCAGGGCAGTCGCATACCGCCAGAGCGTGTGGTACTGGCGGCGGTACGTATTGCCGAGGTACTCGTCCGCCCGGGCAAGCGATGCATAGGCACGCGCCTGCGCCGACGGATCCGGGATCTGGCGGAGGCTCCCCTCCACCCACTGCCCGATCGTCTCGGGAGTATCGTCGACATCGTACGAGAGTCTCATCAGGTCCTCGTCGCGGGTCTTGGCGAACAGCGCCGTGATCAGGGCGAAGATGGAGACCCGCTCGTCCTTCTGGGACGTGTGGACCTGGCTGTCGTCGAGCTCGTCCCGCCCGATCGCCGAGGCGTACAGCATGTTCACGGCAGAGCGGATGTCCCCCTCCGAGCTCTCGGCGATCGCGTGGATGGCCGCATCGCTGCACCGGATCTTCTCGGCGGAGCAGAGGTACCTGAGGCGCGGCGCAATGGACCGGGCCTGCACGGCCTTGAACTGGACCGGTTCAGAACGGGCCCGGATCTCCGCCGCGATCCCGTAGAGGTCGTTCGCTATCAGGATCATCGGCTGCTGCGCCTGGCGGATGCATTCGAGGATCGCCTTCGCCCCCCCGCGGTCGGCCGTTCCCTGGAGGTTGTCGGCCTCATCGAGCACGATGAGTTTCCGTGATGCCCCCGTCAGGCTCGCGGTCACGCTTCCCGCCATGGCGACCCGCTCGATGACGGCTGCCGTCCGCTGGTCGCTCGCGTTCAGCTCGATCACCTCCCAGTGCATGTCGTTTGCAAGCGCATAGGCCGCCGAGGTCTTGCCGATACCGGGCTTCCCGTAGAGCAGGAGCGGCCGCGACTTCGGCGTCCAGCCCTTCGCCCACTCCGCGATCTGCCGCACGGCCGTCTGGTTCCCGACCAGGTCGGCGAGGTGTGCGGGGCGGTACTTCTCGGCCCAGTCCATATCAGAAGAACTTGGCCGTGCATCAAATAAATTATCTCTGATGAGGCTCAATTAGCATACACGATACGTTCTTTCACGATTCTATAGGTGATGCCGTGGTTCGCAACTGCTCCACAGAGACGATTGCACAAGTTGTCCGGGAATACGAGGGGGTCAAACGAAAGCATGCCATCGGCGGGCTGGTCAAGGCACTGCGGATCGACGCCCCCCATGTGGTGGCCGCGTTCGGCGAGGACGCCGCCGTTATCGAACACAACGGCGAAGCGCTGCTCCTTGCGGCCGACGGCATCTGGTCGCGGCTGATGGAAGCCGACCCCTACTGGGCGGGATACTGCTCGGTACTCGTCAATATCCACGACATCGCGGCCATGGGCGGCCGCCCGATCGCGATGGTGGACGTCTTCTCCATGTCGAAGAACATGGTCATGGAGCAGGTGGTGAAGGGGATGCACGATGCCTCGGCGCAGTTCGGCGTCCCGATCGTGGGCGGACACCTGCACCCCGATGCGCCCTACAGCGTCATCGACGTCTCGATCCTGGGGTCGGCCCGGCTCGACGCGATCATCTACAGCCACACGGCGCAGGACGGCGACGTGATCGTCGCCGCTATCGACCTCACGGGAAGAGTCCACCCATCCTGCTCCCTCAACTGGGATTCGGTCACCATGAAGTCCGCAGCCGTGGTCCGGGCGCAGATCGCCCTGCTGGAGGAGATCGGTAAAAAGCACATCGTCACTGCCGGCAAGGACATCAGCAATCCCGGTATCATCGGGACCCTGGGGATGCTCCTCGAGATCAGCGGCAGGGGCGGCGAGATCGATCTCGGGAAGATTCCAAAGCCGGATCTTGCGAAGAACGGCATGACCTTCGAGCAGTGGGTGCGGATGTACCCGGGCATGGGGTTCGTCCTGACCGCCAAGAAGGAGTACGTGGACGAGCTGATCGCGCTCTTTGCCGGGGTCGGGATGGCTGCCCGGGCCATCGGCACGGTCGACAGCGAAAAGTCCCTGCGGATACGGTACGACGGCGACGAGACCGAGGTCTTCGACTTCATCAGGAACGGGATCATGCACCTGACCGAAGAGGATGTCTCATGCCAGCCCCGGTAAAGCGGGTGGGCATCGGCATCGAAAAAGACCCCGGAAAGGTTCTGGAGAGCGCCGGTGCGGTGGGCGGGCGCTGCGAGGTCTTCTGTTACTGCCGGCCCGGCATCGTGACGGCAAAACCCGTGGAGAAATCCGTCCACATCGTCGAATCCGACAATCCCGGGCAGGCGATGGTCGACGATCTCATGGCGGGGACGATCGATGCGGCGGTCCGGGGCACGCTCCCGGCAAACGCCACGTTAAAGGCGCTGAAGCTCGCCGAGGGGGTCGACCACCTGGAGCGGATCGCCCTGCTGGAGACGGCCGGCGGGAAGAAGTTCCTCCTGACTCCCGTGGGCGTCGACGAAGGCTGGACGGTGCCGGAGAAGCTCGGGCTGATCCGGAAAGGGAAGGATATTGCACGGAAGTTCGGCCTTCCTGAAAAAGTCGGGGTCCTCTCGGGGGGCCGGCTGGGCGACGTGGGGCGGCACCCGCAGGTGGACGCGAGCATGGCGGAGGCCGAACTCGTTGCCCGGCTCTCCGGGTCCGAGCACTGCGAGATCTTAATCGAGGACGCCGTGGAATCCTGCGGCCTGATCATCGCCCCGGACGGGATCAGCGGGAACCTGATCTTCCGGACCCTCGCGTTCCTGGGGAACGGGTACGGCCATGGGGCGCCTGTTGTAAATATCCGCAGAATATTCGTGGATACTTCGCGCGCCTCTCCAAATTATTCCAATGCGCTATTGCTCGCAGCATCTTTGCTGGAATAATTTAAAGTCCTGATTTTCCCCCGTTTTTCCAAAAAAACGCATTTTCTGGGAATAAAAAATATTCTGCGCAATTCCGAACCCCGTTTCCTGCTTCCTTTGCAGTTAGCCCTCCGATATCATAATGCGGGACAATTTGCAGTATTTCCCCAAAAAGTATTTAAATATCTCAAGAGATTTCTTTTTGAGGTAAAAAACATGGCAGATTTACCAATCGCCGCAGTTGTACGGATTGCAAAGAAAAACGGAGCCGAACGCGTGGGAAGCGATGCAGCAGAGGCACTGGTGGCCAAGGCCGAGAAGTACATCGCCCAGCTGACCAAGGAGGCCAACAAGCTGGCCGAACACGCCGGCCGGAAGACCATCAAGAAGGAAGACGTGGACCTGGCTGCCAAGTCCTGATCACTTTTTTTAGTTTCCCCAGCGTGTCCCCTGCCATCCGGGAACCCGGTTGCATGCCGCCCCGTTATTGTCTATCGCTGTTCACTGGGGATGATCGCGATCCAGGCCGCTTACGAGAACCTTTTTTTTATAAAACGTCAGAATAAGAATGACAATGATCTCCCTCCTTTACGTGGACGATGAGCCGGAGCTGCTCAACCTGGGGAAGCTCTTCCTCGAACGCGGGGGGGAGTTCGCCATCACGACCACCACCTCCGCAACCGAAGGGCTCGACCTCCTGACCGCCCGCCCGTTCGACGGGGTCATCTCCGATTACCAGATGCCGGAGATGGACGGGATCGAACTTTTAAAGCGGGTGCGGGGGCAGGGTCTCACCCTTCCCTTCATCCTCTTCACCGGCAAGGGCCGGGAGGAGATCGTGATCGAGGCCATCAACAACGGGGCGGACTTCTACCTCCAGAAAGGCGGGGACGCCCGGCCCCAGTTCGCCGAGCTCCGCCACAAGATCCTGACGGCGCTCGAACGGCGGCGCGCCGTCGACGCCCTCCGGGACTCCGAGCAGAAGCTCTCCGATATCATCAATTTCCTGCCCGACGCCACCTTCGCCATCAACACGGACGGGGAGATCATCGCCTGGAACAAGGCCATCGAGAACCTGACCGGCATCGCCGCAACGGAGATGCTGGGCAAAGGGAACTACGAATACGCGCTCCCGCTCTACCATACCCGTCGGCCGGTCCTCGTCGACCTGGTCCTGGGACCCGATGCCCGCTTCGAAACGGAGAATTACATCTCGCCCCGCCACACCGAGACCACCCTGACCGCGGAGTCCGTCATCGAACCCAAGGGCAACGGCCCGGTATACATCTGGGCCAAGGCCAGCCGGCTCTTCGACAAGAACGGGAACATCACCGGGGCCATCGAGTCCATGCGGGATATCACCGAGAAGAAACTGGTCGACCGGACGCTCAAGGAGAGCGAGGTGAAGTACCGGGAGCTCGTCGAGAATGCCAACAGTATCATCCTGAAGCTGGATCCGGCCGGGAATGTCACGTTCTTCAACGAGTACGCCCAGCGGTTCTTCGGGTTTTCCTTGCCGGAAATCATCGGTAGGCCCGTGGTCGGGACCGTGGTTCCCCCGCAGGAATCGGGTACAAACCGGGATCTCGCGAAGATGATCGGGAACATCATCAACTACCCGGAAGATTACATCAACAACGAGAACGAGAACGTCACCAAGAACGGCCGGCGGGTCTGGATCCACTGGTGGAACAAGCCGATCTACAGCAAGGACGGTGTCTTCGAGGGCGTGCTCTGCGTGGGTACGGATATCACGGCCCGCAAGGAGATCGAGGACGAGCTCCGGATGGAGAACGAGAAGAACCGCGGGCTCATGAACAATGCCTGCGATGCCATCTTCATCGCCGACGTGGCAACCGGCATGATCACCGATGCCAATATCCGGGCCCTCGAGATGGTGGGAAAGACGAGGCTGGAGCTGCAGGCAATGCACCTCCTCGATATCTTCCCGTCAGAGTCCCGGGAGATCTACGAGGGGCAGTTCCGGCAGGTGGCAAAAGGGGGGCCCGGATCCCTCTCCCTCGTCGTGATCGACCATGAAGGAAAGCACGTGCCGGTGATCGCAAGCCTGACCGTCATCGATCTCGGGGGCCGGCGGCACATCATGGGGATCTTCCACGATATCTCCGAGATCAAGATGGCGCAGGACGCCCTGCAGCTGGTGAACCGTAAACTCAACCTGCTCTCGGAGATCACGCGCCACGATATCCGGAACAAACTCACGGTCCTCGGGGGGTATCTCGACCTGCTGAAAGAGTACCCCAAGATGTCCGACCACTCCATGTATCTCCGGAAGATCAATGATATCGTCGACACCATCGGGGAGAACATCGAGTTCACGAAGCTGTACCAGAACCTCGGCGTGGCGGCACCGGACTGGCAGAACGTCCACGAGGTCTTCTTCCATGCCTGCACCCGCATCGACACAAGGAAGATCCGGATCCAGTCGGATACCGGCAACCTCGAGATCTTTGCCGACCCTCTCCTCGAACGGGCTTTTTATAACCTGGTGGAGAATGCCCTGATCCACGGGGATCACGTGACCACCATACGGATTGCGGCCAGCGAGTCCTGCGGCGACCTGGTGATCCGGATCGAGGACGACGGCACCGGGATCGCACCCTCTGACAAGGAGAAGATCTTCGGCAAGGGGTATGGGAAGAATACCGGCCTCGGGCTCTTCCTTGTCCGGGAGATCCTGTCCATTACCGGCATCGGCATTGCGGAGACGGGGGAGTACCATAAGGGCGCCGGCTTTACCCTCAGCGTCCCGAAAGGCGCTTACCGGTATGCCGCGCCGGGGCAGGGCGACCGCTGCCATATCCGCACGATCGGGTCGGACTAAAAACCGCTGTCACGGCATGAGCGACTGCAGGCCGGCCTGCATGAGCGGGGGGACGAGGCGGAGCGCACCGGGCTGGAGGAGCAGTTTTTTTATAAGGAGCGACGGCCGGTCCATGTCCCCGTACTCCCCGATCGTCCGTAACAGACCCGGCTCGTCGAGTGCCCGGATGATATTTTCGAATGCCTGTCCGCCCATGCGCTGGCGCAGGGAAAAGAGCCGGAACCCCCATGCCAGCTCGTTCCCGAAGTCCTCCTGCCACCGGCGCTCGTACTCCGCGAGGAAGGCATCGTCGAACCGGTCCTGAAAGCAGGCTTCGGCGGCGACCGCGGCCGCGTGGCGGGCCGCCCGCACGCCGGTATATACGCCGCCCCCTGACGTGGGCTTTGCCATGCCCGCGGCATCCCCGACCACAAGGGTCCGGTGCCCGAAGGTCTTCTCCATCACGCCGAGCGGGATCGTGCCGGTGACCAGTTCCACCGGATCATCACCGAACCGTTTCCGGAACGCGGAGAAAAGGGCGGGCACTCCTTCCAGGGCGCAGAGCCCCGCCCGGGCCCGGCCGGGTGCCGTGGGGATCGCCCACCCGAAGAAATGGGGGGAAGCATCGGGATAGATCTCCACGGACGACGGCTCGCAGGCATACGGGACCTCGGCCTGGATTCCGGCAAGGAAGATTTTGGCGCGCTGCAGGCCGAGCATCCGGGCCACGGTGCTGCGGGGACCGTCGGCGGCGATAAGGATCCGGAACGGGATGGGCCCGTGCGGCCCGGCTCCGCGGGTGATGACGGCCGAACCGCGGATGCCGCAGACCCGGGTCTTGAGGAGGAACTCCGCGCCGCGGGAAGCGGCGTTTTGTGCCATCTCCCGGTCCAGGATGCCGCGATCGACGACAACGGCCTTTGTCGTGTGCGCATCGAAACCGACGCTCGGCCCCGCAGCGGAGATGATGCGGGCACCGGAGACCCGGTTCAGGATCGCCCGGTCCGATACCCGGCACTCGGCAAACGCCGCGTTCGAGAGGAGGCCGGCGCACTGCACCGGGTACCCGATCGTGCCGTGTTCCTCGATGCAGAGGGTCTTCAGCCCGGAGCCGGCACAGGCCTCCGCCGCAGCGGTTCCCGCAGGCCCGGCCCCGACCACGATGACGTCGTACCCGCCGGGATCCACGGACATGGGGAATCAGGGACTCCTTGGAAAAAAAGGGGGGGCGTCAGTGCTTGCGGTGGTCCTCGCCGCAGGCACAGGACGGTATTACGGGGGCGGCTTTCTCGCCTTCCCCGTCCGGGTTGTAGAACCCGAACAGGATGGAGAAGAGACCGAAGATCAGGGCGAACATCCCGACAACCGAGAGGAGGAGGTTCTTCCAGAAGTCCGGGAAGTAATAGAGGAGCGCCCCCAGCGCAACGCAGGCTGTCAGGATCATCACGGGGATGAGGACATATTTGGTTTTCGGGTGGGAGAGGGCCAGCGTGATATCCGAAAACCCGTTATAGGCTGCCACAGCGGCGATGATCAGGATGAAGAGGAGTGCGATGAACCCCGCAAATACGATGGAGACAACGCCGACGACCAGCAGTACGGCCGCCAGGCCGAACCAGATCATCGACTCCTCACTCTGTGCCGTGATGGCCAAAAAGATGAAACCGGCAATGCCGATAAGGATCAGTATCCAGAATAACGCATAAAACGTGTTGCGTGTCGCCTCCGGGAGCAGGAGTGCCAGAACTCCGAAGATGACGCTGACAATACCCCGTATGAGGCACGATGTCTTGTGATCAAACATATGCTCTTCACCCACGCGCCCCTGAACGGCTGCGTGTTCCTACATCACATTTGGTAATACAACTACAAAATGCATGCTGTCGGAGCCTCCCCGGTACGGCAGGGCCGTCCGCGCTCCGGATGAAGCGATGTGTACTTATCGGGGAAGATCCGTACCCTGATCAGGATCCGCCGTTCCGGCACGGATCGGTCGTGACTATACAGGTGTCCCGCGTGTCCAAGCCAGCCCGTCAGGTGGTCTCCCGCCCCGGCCCGACCTCCCCGCATTCCCTCGAAGAAGTAGTGGAGCGGGAGCTGGCAGAGGCCGCCGCAGAACATGCGCAGCTCGGCGTTGCCCGCGAACCCGTGGTTGTCCAGCAGGCCCTCATCGCCTTTTGTATCCTTGTCAATGTCGCCTTCTGCCTCATCCGCAGGGATTACGTGTTCCTCTTCGTGGCGGCGAGTTTCTACCTCAACATGTTCTATTTCATCAGCCTCCTCGTCCCGACGAGCCCCGGGACCGCCGGGTTCCGGATGCCCGAACTCGAGAAGTTCCAGTCGTGGCTGAAGGAGAACGGGATCACGGCGGGTACGCGTCAGTTCACCCGGCTCTTCATCAATGCCTTCTTCATGAACAGCCGGACGCTGACATTCGGGCTCGGCCTCCTCTTTTCGGTGGACATCGCGTTCACGCTCATCGGGTGGTATGCCGGGCTGCCCGGGGATGTCTCCCTCTTTGTCATCGCCCAGTCCGCGGTGATCATCCTCTTCTACCTCCTCATCTGGAAGGTCGAGCCGTTCACCATGGATTTTGCCGACCACCTCGACCTGGTGAAGCACCACCTCTCCCGCGACCTGCCGGGATGGATCATCTCGCTCCTCTTCCTGACCGGCTTTCTCATCGTGATCTTCCTCATCATGACCACGATCATCCTTATGCCGGGTATCACCCTGGGTGCGTTCCTGAACGGCTCCGGGCTGACGGAGCTGGCCCACATGTTCGTCCCGATCGCCGTCCTCGCCCTCACCCAGTACGTGATCATCCGGTTCATCCACGGAATGACCAGCCGGGCCATGGCCGGGCGCCTCATGGAATACCGGAAGAGCACCCTTTCCGAACTCCGGGACCACCTCTTTCGGGAGCCCGTCGATCCTGCGAACCGCCAGGAGTTCCGTCTCTACGTGACAGAGCGGATCCTGGAGTCGAAGGTCTACCGGATCAAGCGCAATGCCCTGCTCGGGGCGTTCCCCGTGTATGTCATCGATCTGGACTTCTCGGTCCTGATGGACAGCCCCACGCTCGTTGCCATCAGGGGCTACCTCCGGGAGAAAAAAGGATAAGGCGGGCCGGTCAGGCCCGGCGGGATCATGGTCAGGGCGGCAGGACGCTGCTGCCCGCACCGGTCCCGATGGCCTGGAGGATCGGGTGGTTAGCCGGTGTCACGTACACCACGTACTGGCCATACACCAGCAGGCTTCCCACCTGTTTCCCGCGTCCTACGATATTGGCATTGTGCCGGCGGATCGCTGCATCGCGGGCATCCGCACTGTCGAATGCCTGCGTGTCGATTATGATCGTCTTGCCATCCGGATCGGTAAGCGTGAAGGTCTTGCCGCCCTCTGCGCCGGGCACGTTCCACGTGGTGTCTCTGACGCCGGTCACCGTGTAGCCGGCAAGCTGGGTTGCCGGCAGTGCAGGATCAGAGGCAACAGGGTAGTATGACGCCTCCTCTGAGACGAGGATGATCAGCGCGCAGGGCACAAGGAACATCACGACCAGGAAGAGCACGAGCCCGTGTTCCATTCTCGGTGTCATATTCATACGTTTCCTCCCGGTGCGGTTCTTTTCCAGCTTGCTTTCTTCAGTTTCAGGAAGACGAGCGGCGGTACTGCGAGCAGGAACGTCCCCAGCAGCACCGCAGCGACATAGGCGAGGCCGTTCGAGGAGAAGAACGAAGGCGGCATGAGCCCGACCACGAAGGCGAGGACAGTGCCGAACAGGCCCAGCCCCCCGACAATCCAGACTCCCGCCTTACCGCCCGGGATCGTGAAGGGGCGGGGGGTGTCCGGCTGGGAGTACCGCAGCTTGATCACGGCCGCAAAGACAAGGATATAGACGATGCAGAGCAGCTCCACGGTCATGGCGGAGAGGATCCAGTAGGCCTGGTTGACCGACGGGAGGAAGACATACAGGAGGGAGATCAGTGAACCGATCGCGGCCTGGAGCACCAGGACCGCCACCGGGGCCCCGTACCGGTTGGTGCGGTCGAACATCGGGGGCATGTTGCCCTCCTCGGCCACGATGCCGAGGCCCTTGGCCGGCCCGATCAGCCATGCCGCCAGGTTGACGACACCCCCAAGCGTGATCAGAAGCGCCATCGGCCCCACGAGCCAGGCGATCCCGGCCGCATCGAAGAAGTACTGGATGGCCTGCATCACGCCCGATGCGAGGTTGAGCTGGCTGGCCGGGATCACGATCGCGATGGCGAGCGTTGCAAGGACCGTGCAGACCACGATGATCGCTGCCGAGAGCGCCATCGCCCGCGGGAAGTCCTGCTGGGGATTCCGGGTCTCGAGGGCGTGGAAACCCGCCATCTCCATCCCGGCAAAGAGCAGGATGATCGTTGCAAAGAACGGCAGGGTGCTCAAGTCGATGACCGGGACGATCGCAGCCGGTGAGAACGGCGGGAGGACCAGGGTCTGGCCCGAGCCGAGCCACCAGAGCCCGAGAAGGATGATCAGGATCGAGGGGATGATGCTCCCGAGAATGACCCCCACATTGCTGAAGTGCGTCGAGGCCTCCTCCCCGAAGTACGCGATGGCAGTCGTGCCCCAGAACGCGATCATCATGACCGCGAACATGAACCAGGGGTTGGCGGCAAGGGAGGGCGTGAGGGCGAAGGCAAGCGTGGACGCGATGAACGAGAGCACGGTCGGGAACCAGACCAGGTTGTTCGACCACTCGCAGAAGAGCGCCGTGAACCCGCCCTTCTCCCCGAACGCCTGTTTCACCCAGGCGTACACGCCGCCCCCTTCCGGCCAGCCGGTGGCCAGTTCCGCCCCCGCCAGCGAGATCGGGATGAGGAAGAGCACGGCCCCGATGATGTACCACCCGATGCACGACCAGCCGTAGATCGCCATCGAGGGGAAATTCCGTATGCTTAAGACCGCCGCCACGTTGATCATGGCCAGCGCAAAGAGGCCCAGCACCTTCTTGTCGGGAAGGCTGCCCGTGGCAGCCGCCGGTTCTTCGCTCATCGTCTCTTCTCCACGATACAGTTCATCATGTATTCACCGTTGACGGTTTCGATTCCGTGAATGTCGTGCTCGAAGCCGGGGAACTGCCGGTCGAACTCCTGCAGGGTGAGGAGGTACCGGAGCACCGGCCCGTCCCTCTCCCCGGTCCTCTCGCCCGGAGCAAGGAGCGGGATGCCCGGGGGATACGGGACAATGCCCGTTGCCACGATCCGGCCCGCGGCCTTTGCCACCGGTATCTGTTCGACCCGGCCCCGCACGAGATCCCGGTAGGCATTCGCGTAGGTCATCGCCGGTCCGGGCAAAATCGAGAAGGCCTTCTGGAGCAGCCCGCACATGTCGCGCTTCTTCTTGAATGCGTGCATCTCGTCGGCAAGGCCTTTCAGGGTCATACCGCCGTACCGCTCCGGCCACTTTTCCGTCAGGTCCGGGAAAATCTCGTCGAGCGGGGCGTTCTCGTCGTACCGCCGCTTGAACTCGAAGAGTTCGGTGAGCAGGGTGCCCCACTTCCCCTTCGTGATACCCATCGAGAAGAGGAAGAGGATCGAGTAGTCGCCGGACTTCTCGTTGATGATGCCCCGGGTGTCGAGGAATTTGACGACCACCGCTGCGGGGATGCCCCATGAGGCAAGGGACCCGTCGGTGTTCACGCCGGGCATGAGCACGGTGACCTTGATGGGGTCGAGCATGCACCAGTTGTCGGGCAGTCCCGTAAAGCCGTGCCATGTCTCGCCCGGGTGCAGCACCCAGCAGGAGGGGTTGTCCCGGAGGGTGTCGAGCGGGGCATCGGAAAACGCGATCCTCCTCTTGGTCTTCGGATCCTTGATCGTGTCCGGCTGCCACATCGGGAACCACCAGTCGGTAGCTTTCCTCCCCGTCCCGATCTCCCGCCCGATCCGGGCCATGTTCCGGCGGAACCGGATCGCCTCCTCGATCGATTCGGTGGTCAGCATCCGGCCCGAGACGCCGTCCATCATCTTGGAGGAGACGTCGAGCGAGGCGATGATCGTGTACAGCGGCGAGGTGGAGCTGTGCATCATGAACCCCTCGTTGAACCGGCTGTGCTCCACCGGCACGCGCCCGTTCCGGATATGGATCATGGAGGCCTGGGAGAGGGCGGCCAGCAGCTTGTGGGTGGACTGGGTGGCAAAGACCGTGGGGCCTTTTTTGTCCTTTGCCCCGTCCCGCATGGCGAACCGGTCCTTGTAGATCGGGTTGAACCGGGCATAGGCGTACCAGGCCTCGTCGAAGTGGATGCTGTCCACGCTCTTCCCGAGCAGGTCCTCGGCATCGGCGGCATGGTAGCAGAGACCATCGTACGTGGAGTTCGTGATCACCACGTGGACGGGCTTCTTGTCGGGGAGATCCTTGGTCAGGGGACAGGCCTGGATCTTGGCCCGGATCTCCTGCGGGGTCATCTCGTGCGGGGGGATCGGGCCGATGATCCCGTACCGGTTCCGGGTCGGGATCAGGTACACGGCAACGGAGTGTGTCATCGTGAGGGCGTGCTCGGCCGACTTGTGGCAGTTCCGGTCCACCATCACGATGTCGTCTTTGGTCACCCGGCCGAAGTACACGATCTTGTTGGCCGTGGAGGTCCCGTTCGTGACAAAATACGTCATATCGGCCCCGAAGACCTTTGCCGCGTACCGCTCGGCCTCGCCCACCGGACCGGAATGATCGAGCAGGGAACCCAGTTCACCCACAGAAATCGAGAGATCGGAGCGGAAGAGCTGTTCGCCAAAGAACTCGTGGAAGAGACGGCCGGCCGGCGTTTTCCTGAACGCGGTCCCCCCGGCATGGCCGGGCGTGTGCCAGGAGTACTCGAAATCCTCGGAGAATTTTACGAGTTCGCCGAAGAACGGCGGGAGGAGCCGGTCCTCGTACCGCTTCGCCGCGGCCTTGATACGCCCGGCAATGAACTCGGGGGTGTCCTCCATCACGTAGACGTACTCGTTGATCTCCCGGATCAGGTCCACGGTCAGTGCCGCCGGCGCCTCGCTCGTGGGTTCGGCCATCAGGAAGATCGGGAGGTCCTCGCTGATGGTACGGATCTGGTGGATCAGTTTCGCGGTGTCGGTCTGCTTCTTCTTCGTGTTGCCGCCCAGGTTCCAGTTGATGAGGACACAGCTGACGGACGGGAAGTTGGTGTAGGCCGCACGGGCATCGGCGGGGGATGCGACATCGGCCACGTGGATCCCGTACTCCTTGAGCCCTTCGATGATCCTTCTTATGGCCCGGCCGTGCGGGGTATCGGTATGGATCGTGTCGTCGATGACCGCGACCAGCAGGTGGTCTTCCGACGCTACCATACGCTCCTCCCGCGTGCGGGTGAGTACCGTCCGGATTGTTCCGCTCGTTCTCCGTTCATGTGCAACGCTGGGACATAATGGGATTTATATTCACCGGATGGCATGCGGTGCCCGGCAAACCGGGTTATTTTGTGACCGGCTTCAGGAAAACGAACAGAATAGTACAAATACTATCTTCGTGTATTTTAGACCGGTAATTCGTGTATGGCTGATACTGCTGTTGTTACGGAAACGGATGTTGCCGACCTGAAACTCTTCCCGTGGTGGCTCCTCCTCCTCTGGGGAATCCTGGCACTGCTCATCGGGATCGCATTCTTCATGACTCCCGGATTAACCACGGAACTCCTCATCACGTTCCTTGGCGCCTACTGGTTCGTGGGCGGCATCTTCTCGCTTGTCAGTCTCGCCGTGGACAAGAGCAACATGGGCTGGAAGATCTTCCTTGGGATCATCTACATCATCGCCGGTCTTTTAATCCTGCTCCAGCCCATCTATGCAATGTTCTTCCTCATACCATTCCTCGTCATCCTGATCGGGTTCTGGGCGGTCTTCATCGGCTTTGCCCACCTCTTCCACGCGTTCTCGGCCAAGGATGCCGGCGACGGCGTGCTGGGGATCATCAGCCTGGTCTTCGGGCTTCTCATCCTGGTCAACGTCTTCGTGGCCTCGGTGCTGCTGCCGTTCGTTGTCGGGGCATTCGCGATCATCTTCGGCCTGGCAGCGATCGTCTGCGCATTCATGGCAAAGAAGTGCGTGTGCGCTGCCCCGGCGTAAATCCTGCCCTTTTTTTTATTGGATCCGGTTAGAGGATACGGCTCTCCTAAAACCCACTCAGGATCTCCCGCGATTGGGAACACAGTAACCTTCATTGCCTCCCGCTTCTGAACGGACTGTATGTACGGTATTGTCAGCAGCAGGAAGATGGAGAATGGCATCGTCGTCTTCTGGGATCAGGGAGACGAGCGGAAGTACGAGTCGTTCAACTACCAGGAGCTTGTGGACATGAAGGTCAACATGCTCGACCTGCTCGACCGTCCCCATGCCTACCATATCGATCCGGCAGCGCATCTCCTCGTTCCGAAGAAGTAACCAGCCCTCGATGGTAAGGCAGAGCCCCGGCAGGAATTTCAGCCCGCCCCGTCCTCACTCAACGGGAGAATCCGGCAGCACGATCTCTCCCGCTGCCTGAGGCCCGGCCCTCAGCAGGCCTGCGGGGCCGGCGAGGCAGCCGCCAGTTTTTCACGGGGCGTCATAGTAACGCGGTATCCATGCACCCCTGCCTCCGTTTAACCTGGCACCGATACCTACAAGAGAAGACAGGCACGAGTACACACTGACATACGACTCCGGGTGTGGCGATGGGCAGCGGGATACATGAAGGCGGGCGTTCCGGGATTCCGGCCGCGACACTATGGAAACTGACCGCTCCGCTCGCGCTCGCCGTCCAGTTCGCCCTGGTCTCGACACTCTCGTTCTCGCTTGCCCTGGCGCTGGGTTCGCTTGTGGAGGACCCGGCGGACACGCTGATGATAGGCGCCCTGTGGGCCATGATCTCGTCCATTGTCGTCACCCAGGACACCCGGTCCGCAACGATCGATACCGCATGGCTACGGATCATCGGATCGTTCATCGGCGCCCTCTTCGGGGCCCTCTATCTCACGGTGTTCCCGTTCAGCGTTGCGGGCATGGGCGTCCTGATCGGGGTCGTGGTTCTTGTATGCGGGCTCCTCCAAATCCCGGCGTACCTCCGTCTCTCTGGTCTCACCGCCGGCATCATCCTGGTGATCTCCGTTCTGAACCCGGAGATCCCGCCCTTCGTCAATGCGGCCATGCGGTTTGGCGAGGTGATCATCGGCAGTCTCGTGGCAGTCACCGTTGCATGGGCCTGGCAGTACCTGCCGTTCGCGGGGGAAAAGGCGGAGGCATGAAGGGTTTGGTAAAAAACTCTATAAGTGTATAAGCAAATACTTATATGAACTCCCATGGAGCCCTGCAACAAGTGCACAGTATGTAACAAACTCTGCGAGATCGTGCCGGTCATGGCCACGCAGTTCAAGGCACTGGGCGACCTGACCCGGCTCCAGATCATCTACCTGCTTGCCACCGATACGAGCGGGACGCTCGGGGTCTCCGAGCTCGCCGTCCGGCTGGGCGTTTCGCAACCTGCGGTCTCCCAGCACCTGAAGACGCTCAGGGGCGAAGGGCTCGTTGATTCGCGCCGCGAGGGTTTCTATGTCTATTACACCATCAACCGCGACCGCATCCGGAAGTTCCACGACCAGTTCGAGCTGATGTACGCCAGCGTCATGGAGAACTGCAGCCGCGAGATGGTCCGGGCCGCCACCCGCGATCGCGGCATCCGGGCCTGCGTGATCTATTACTCGTACACCGGCGTGACCCGGCGCATTGCCGAGGGTATCCGGGCCGCGAGCGGGTGCGACCTCATCGAGGTCCGGACAAAGACTCCCTACTCCTCGTTCACTGCCTATACGACCGGTGTCCTGAGGTCGCGGAGGTCGGCCTGCGATCCGATCGAACCGGGGGAGATCGACGTGTCGGGCTACGACCTGCTTATTATCGGCACGCCGGTCTGGGCCTGGAAGCCGTCCCCGGCCATCAATGCCGCGGTGAGGGCGCTCCGGGGCTGCGAGGGGAAGATGGCCGTGGTCTTCTCTACCTGCATCAGCCAGCCCGGAGAAGCCCTCCCGGTCCTCAGCAGGGCACTGGAGGACCGCGGGGTCCGGGTCATGGCGGCGATCTCCCTGGATGCGTCGGATACGCAGAACCCGGATGCGGGAGGCGAACTGCTCCGGCAGATCATTGCAGCGGATCCGTTCCGGGGGATGGAGAACGGGATGGCAGGAGACGATGTCCGAAACGGACACGAGGAGAAGAGAACATGAAAACGAGTATCATTTATGCATCGTATACGGGAACGACCCATGGTATTGCAGAACAGATCCGGGAACGCTGCGAGGGGGACCTCATTGAGGTGAAGTCGCGGGACCTGTTGTCCCGCGCTGTCGCTTTCATGGGCCGCCATTCGCCCGGCATGAAGGTACGCGGGGACGGTACCGTGCCTGACACCATCGATGTCTCGGGATCGGATCTCCTCGTGATCGGGACACCGGTCTGGGGGGGAAAACCCGTCCCGGCCATCAGGAAGGCCATTGCCGGGCTCCGGGGGTGCGAAGAAAAACCGGTCGTGGTCTTTGCCACCTGCGGGGAGAAACCGGGCACGACCCTTGCGGATCTTGCCGGGGACGCGACAGCAAGGGGGATGACCGTTGCCGGGCAGTTCTCCTTAAACAAGAACGAGATCCGGGAAGGGACGGCGGTCAGCAGCCTGATCGCAAAAGTCCAGGAGATGCAAAACCGGCCATGAAAACGATCATCTACTATTTTACCGGCACCGGCAACTCGCTTGCGGCCGCACGGAAGATCGCTGACGCCCTCGGGGACTGCGAGCTCGTACCGATCGCATCGCTGCAAAATACCCCCGGGGAGATCATCCCGGAGGCAGACCGGATCGGGATCGTCTGCCCGGTTTACGATGCGGGCCTGCCGGTGATTGTCGCGGAATTTGCCGGGCGCCTCGATCTCTCCCGGGCCGGGTACACGTTCGGTATCGTCACCATGGGCGGGATTGGGATCTCGGCCCTCCACCAGCTGGACGGCATATTCCGCCGGCGCGGATACCGGCTCGATGCCGGCTTTGCCGTGAAGATGCCCGGGAATTTCCCTCCGGTCGGGAAGTCGCGGATGGTGAAGAAGGATGAGCCGGTCCTTACGGATGCCGACGCCCGCCTGACAGAGATCGCCGGCACGATCGACAGGGGCATCCCTGTCCCGCCCGGGTTCTCCCCGGTGTCCGCGCTGATGAAATGCCTCACCTACGGCCCGTTCTCCCGGAACGTCCACGGCATGGACAAGGACTTCTCCGTTTCGGATGCCTGCACCTCCTGCGGCACCTGCGCAACGGTCTGCCCCGTTAAAAATATCGAGCTGGCTGACAAAAAGCCGGTATGGCAGCACCGCTGCGAGTGCTGCTGTGCCTGCCTCCACTTCTGCCCCGTGCAGGCCATCCAGCTGAACGTGATGCAGGGTACGAAAGGCCGGGGCCGCTATCGCCATCCCGACCTGATGGTAGCGGACATGAAAGCCCAGCAGGGGGAGTGAACCCGCCCCGTCATCCGATGTAATTGAGGAATATCCCATGACAGATTCACAAGCAACAAAACAACCGGTATCGTCACGCCAGAATATCCGGAAGTGGATTTTGATCCTCTCCTTCCTCCTCGTCCCGGTCACGATCTTCTATATCTCGCCGATCGTCATTATGATGGGTGCCGCGGAGGGTGTGGCAACGGGCAGCCTGCTGCTCTACATCGTGCTCTTCATCCTCTCGCTGTTCGTTGCACGGCTCTGGTGCGGGTGGCTCTGCCCGATGGGGGCATGGCAGGAGATCTGTTCCCCTGTCATAAAGCACACCGTGAAGGTGGGCTGGCGCAATTATCTCAAGTATGGCGTCACGGTGCTCTGGCTTGCCGCGATCGCATTCTCCTTTTACCGTGCCGGGGGTATCCTGTCGGTGGATCCCTTCTACGGCACGGTTAACGGCATCTCGATCACGTCCCTCGATATCCTGATGATCGTGGGGATCATCTTTGCCTTCATCTTCCTCATTGCATTCATCACGGGACGGCGGGGAACCTGCCATGTCTTCTGCCCCATCGCAACCCTGATGATCGCGGGCCGGAAGATCCGGAACCTCGTTTCCTGGCCGGCACTGCAGCTCTCTTCAGATGCTTCGCGGTGTATCGATTGCGGCGCATGCTCGAAGAACTGCCCGATGGGCCTTGACGTGAACGGCATGGTCCGGAAGGACGATATGGAGAACGCGGAGTGCATCATGTGCGCCAGCTGTGCCGACACCTGCCCGAAGGGTGCGATCGTCCCTGAGTGGGGAAACAGAGAGATTAAATGAAGTCCGTTATCTACTACTTCACCGGCACCGGCAACACGCTTGCCATTGCCCGGGCGCTCGCAGCGGAACTCGGCGACACAAAACTCATCCCCCTGCGGCGGACGATCTCTCCCCTCGGGATCAGTACTGATGCCGATGCCGTGGGGATCGCGTTCCCGGTCTATTTCCTGGATATGCCCGCCCTTGTCCGGCAGTTCGTACGGCAGATCCGGTTCTCCTCCGGCAATCCGTACATCTTCGGTATTGCCACCTGCGGCGAACGGCCGGGCGGGGCGCTCTTCCGGCTTAAGGAATCTCTTCAAGAGAACGGCAACGCGCTCTCGGCCGGCTATGTCCTTGTCATGCCGGAGAATTATATCGGCCCCGTTGACCTGATGCAGGACACGGACCGGATACCGGAAAAATATGCAAAAGCAGCGAGCCGGATCCCGGCCATTGCTGAGGCGATCCATGACCGGAAGATATCCGCGCCGGAAGGCGAGGACTCCGCGGTCCTGAAGTTCGGGGGAGCGATCAGCCGCCTGTTCATGACGTCGGTGTACCGGGTGCCCCACCGGTTCCATGCAACAGAGAAGTGCAACCGGTGCGGGACGTGCGGGCGTATCTGTCCCACGCGGAACATCACGATGACTCCAAAGGGGGTGCGCTGGGACAGTTCCTGCACCCAGTGTTATGCCTGCATCCACTGGTGCCCGCAGGAAGCGATCGAGATGGGCGGACGCACCCGCGGGAAACGGCGCTACCACCACCCGGATGTCTCGATCAAGGACATGCTGGACCAGCGGGGCGAGTGATCGTGGACGGGATTGGCAGCGGAAAGCGGATACTGGACGAAGTGTCGGACCGGATCATCGCGATCACTTCAGGGCGCACGATGCTCGCGGCGCTTGCAGGGCTCCTGGTCACGGCATTTCTCGTCAACGGCCGTCCGTTCGGCGTTGCGCAGCTCATGGAGATCACCGGTGGTGTGGGCATCCTTGACATGGAAGTGCTGTATACCCCGGACCAGGCATACGCGTTCCTTGCTGCCATGGGGGAGGCCGGCCGGGCTTTCGACCTGACGCATATCATACCGATCGATCTCTTCGTCCCGCTCTTCTACGCGCTCTTCCTCTCGACTTTCATCACGTGGCTTTTGCACACATGGCTGCCCGTGGAGAGCGGGTGGCACCGGCTCAACGTGGTGCCGGTGGCCGGAGCGGTGTTCGATTACCTGGAGAATCTCGGGATCATCGCGATGCTCCTCGCATGGCCGGCCCGGCTGCCGGAGATTGCGCAGTTCACGATGGCATCCACGCTCCTCAAGTTCTCGTTCAGTGCTGCTGCCTTCCTCATTGTTGCGGTGGCGATCGCCGGCTGGATCGTGTACGCTGTATGGCGGCGCCTTTGCAGGAGCCCTGCGGCATGACCGGATCAGCCCGGCCGGGGCCGGTGGTGGAAGGAGCCGGTACAGCGTACCGGAATATCTTTGATACTGTTATCTCGGATTGCCTCGTGCAGGCCCTCCGGATCATTGCCGCCGACCCGGCGCTCGCGATCCCCGGTACCGTGATCCTGCACCACCAGAAGAAGGCGGCCGCGGTCAGGAGCCGGCACGAACGCGAAGGGCTGCTCGTTCCCCCGGTGATGATCGTCAGCATCACGTCGCGCTGCAACCTTACGTGCGCCGGCTGCTACATGCAGCACCGGGGCCATGCACAACACCGGGAGATGGATGCAGAACTGCCCGCATCGCTTGCCCGCCAGGCCGCGGAACTGGGCGTCTCCATCATGGTCATTGCCGGGGGCGAACCGCTGGTCCGGCTTGATGAAATCCTCCGGATCGCCCGGGCACACCCGGAGATTCTCTTCCCGGTCTTCACGAACGGTCTTTTGATCGATGACGCCGTGGCAACAAAAATCGCTGCGTGCCGGAACATCGTGCCGGTCATCAGCTTCGAAGGCTTCCGCGAAGAGACGGATTCGCGCCGGGGCAGCGGGGTCTACGACCGGCTGCTCGCGGTCACGGCCCGGCTGAAGAGCCGGAATATCTTCTTCGGCTGCTCGGTCACGACAACGCGGGAGAATTTTTCGCAGGTTGTGGACCCTGCGTTCATCAGGGAGATGACCGGTGCCGGCTCGCGGGTCTTCACGTATGTCGAGTACGTGCCCATGGAAGCCGGGACTGAAGACCTGGTGCTGACCACGGAGCAGAAGAAAATCCTGCAGATTGTCCTTGCGGATTTCAACCGGAAATTCCCGGCGCTCTTCATCGGCTTTCCGGGAGACGAAGAGCAGTACGGCGGGTGCCTTGCCGCGGGCCGGGGCTTCGTGCACGTGAGCCCGTCGGGCGATCTCGAACCCTGCCCGGCAGCGCCGTACTCGGATGCGAACCTTGCGAAAGTTCCGTTAGCCCAGGCCCTGCGGTCGCGGCTGCTCGCCCGGCTGCGCGAGGAGCCGGCAATCCTTGCGGAAACGGAAGGGGGCTGTGCCCTCCGTCGAAGATTTTCCAGCGGGAAATCTTCTCCTCCTCCTGGTTCTGATGAACCAGTCGGAGATGCGAACCGTGCCTTCGTGCAGGAGATTCTGGGCCATGACTGATGCCGTCCCGCTGAAATGCCTGATTGTCGTCCTCTCGTACCACCACGGGAACACGGAGAGGATTGCCCACGCCATGGCCGGTGTTCTCGGGTCGGAGGTGACGACCCCGCAGCAGGTCATTCCCGACCGGCTCCGGGAATACGACCTGATTGGGTTTGGATCGGGGATCTATGCCGGGACGTTCGATCCTGCGATGCTCGATCTTGCCGGCCGGCTGTCATACGCTGCGGGAAAGAAAGCGTTTTTGTTCTCAACGTACGGTGCGCCGGGTTTAATTGCAAACCGGGAGTTCATTGAAAAGAATCACCGGCAGATGCGGGAAAACCTGGCAGCGAAAGGGTACACGGTGATCGGGGAGTTTGGCTGTGCGGGCTGGAACACGAACAGTTTCCTGAACTATTTCGGGGGGATCAACAAGGGCCGGCCCGATGCCGGAGATCTCGTGGATGCGGAAGCGTTTGCCCGGGCCATGAAGCAGCAAGCTCTCAGATGATTGCCGATCTGTGGGTGGCGGGGTCCGTGGCGAATCCGAATGGCTCACCGGACTTTCCGGGTATTGTGTTCTCATGCAAAGGTGGGCTGGGTCTGATGGATCGAAACTGACCGGGTTCTTGCCCAGTTATAAAAAATCCCTGCACATGTTTTTAAAATATTTCCGGACAACTTTTAAAAAAATTCCGGAAAAAAATTTTCCTGAACAATTTTTTATTGCAAAAATTTTTCCAGAATTTTTTTGGAACTGAAGAGGGACGAAAATTTTTCCGGTCCCGGCGACTTCTTCCTGTAGTTCTGTCCTGTTCTCCCGGTATAACCGTGGGTATCCCTCTCCAAATACCCCCTATATATTAGTGCGTTTCCGGGCTTCCACTGGAAACCCGTGACGGGTCACTGACACGGCCACTGCACCTGACCCGTCACGGGTATCTGACCTGTCACGGGTCAGATGAACCGTATGAGGGTTCCCTAAAATTTTCTGGGTGTATACGACAACGCCCCGTTTTCCCCGGTATTCCCCGTTGAATAATCCGGTCCCGTACCGTGCCCCGTTGTACCTCTTTTACCTCATACCCGATTTCGCAGAGGCAATAATTCGGGAAAAGGCAATAATTCTCCCGGAACAATTCAGCATTCTCCGGCGGGAATCGGTGAGGCAGTATGTAGCAGCGTTACAGCGGCCGGAGGGAGGTGAAAGCGGAGGTGGGGAGGTGGCCGGGGCCGGTGCGGCCGTAGCGCCGGAGATTTCGATTGGGAAAAAATTTATCCGACCATCACGGTTGCCGAGAACGAGGTCTCGGTGCCGGTAACAGGTTCCCACGAGCGGCTGTACACCGCAGAGATTTCCTGCCTGCCCGCTGCGACCGCGGTCATCTCCCAGACCCGGGTTCCCCCGGAACCCACCAGGCTCCCGGTCCTGTCGGAAGGCTCGTACGTGTCGTTCGTGACCTGCAGCCCGGGCGTCGTGGTAAGGTTCCACTGGTAGCCGGTTGTGGGATTCTCCGGCAGCTGGACGATGATGTAATCGCCCTGCTTCACGTGCACGGTGGCGTTGTCCTGGGCTTCGGTCATGATAACGTGACCGACCTGCACCGGCGTCCCCACCGGTGTCGGGGGCTCGGTCTTCGGTGCGGCATTCCCGGTGCCGGTGCAGCCGGAGAAGGCGACTGCGACTGCGAGCAGGAAGACGATGCAGGGAATGAGGATCTGTGGTGTGGTACGCATGCAGGTACTCCTGGATCTTTCTGATGCGTAGATTTGCTGCAGGATTATTTATGGCTGTATTTGACTGCGAAAAATCCGGAAGCAAAGGGACCGTCCCATCGGGAACGGGCCCTCGCAACTGCGTACTTATGCCGCATCCAGCCGGAGCAGGACAATATCCCCGTCTTTCTGCGTGGTGACGAGGAGGTTGACGGGCTCGATCCCGGTGCCGGGGTTCCGGTGGATCCGTGCGGGCCGCCGGTCGATCCGCGTCCCGTTCCGGTAGGTCTCGTTCACGGACGAACGGATCACGCAGTCCGGGCAGAACTTCGTCTTGCCGCAGCCGTGCGGGATGAAGGAGTTCACGCACTCGAAGACCCTGCCGCACAGGTTTCCCTTCACCTGCGCAAGCGGTTTGTCTGCGATGGCGAGGGCGGCGGTGTTTGCAGCAACTACGTTCACGTTGCGGTCCACCAAAAAGACCGGCGCTTCGAGCTGGTCGAGGAATTTCCTGATATTGAAGCCGTGCTTTTCAAGGATGTTCCGGTAACAGGATTTGCAGACGCCGTGGCTGACCGGGTCGTCCGGGGACTCCCCTTCGCGGATGACGGCATTGCAGAACGAGCAGACGGTCTTCATGATGACTGAACTGGAAGATCATAGGTTTTTTTTGGGATATAACTGCTTGGTTGAGGAATATGGATGGCGGATTCAGTGCGTAAAAAAAACCGGAATACCGGGTTTTGTTGCATTTTTTTTGAATTATTGGTGTGTGGGTCTGCGGAATCGTACCCTTCAGGCAGACCGGGCGTGGGTCGGGGGACGCCGGGTTTTTTTCGATAACGCCTTCCCCGGCACGAACGGTCATGCTCAAATACCGTAACAATCAATGACTCAACGGTACACATGGCAGGAACCGGGCCGGGAGCCGAAGTACGCGAACTGAACCGCGGGGAATTCCCGCTCGCGGAAAAATTGTGGGAAGAATACCGCGGCCAGAAGAATGATATGCCCGAAGAGCGGGTCTTTGCAGTCTTCGAGAACCACGTCCTTGCCGCAACCGCCCGGTGCACCCGGCACCCGGACGGGCTCGAGATGGACTGCGTTTTTTCTGGCGAACGGTTCCGCGGCAGGGGCTATGCACGGCTCGCCGTCCAGGCACTCATCAATGCGTGCGGCGGGGAACCGATCTTCATCCACTCAACAATTGCCCTCATCCCGTTTTACAGGACCTTCGGGTTTGTTCCGATACCTGAGGAGCTGCTCCCGCGAACCATACGGGAGCGGTTCATCTTCTGCTTTGGCGAGATGGCGGGGTGCAATGTCTGCCCCATGACCCGGCCGGGAAACCCGTGAGGGCGACAGGCCCCCCTTCACCTTCATGCCGCATCCTGATCCCTTTTAATCTCCGGGCAGGAAATCCTTAGCATCGTGACCGAATTCCAGCTCGCATCCGGTTTTGCACCGGCCGGCTCGCAGCCGGACGCGATCCGGGCGCTCAAAAAAGGACTTGAGGAGGACCGGCAGTACCAGACCCTGCTCGGGGTCACCGGCTCCGGCAAGACCTTCACGATGGCAAACGTGATCGAAGCCGCCGACCGGCCCACGCTCGTGCTTGCCCACAACAAGACGCTCGCTGCCCAGCTCTACGCTGAGTTCATGGACTTCTTTCCCGCCAATCACGTCGAGTACTTTGTCTCGTACTATGACTACTACCAGCCGGAATCCTACATCCCGGCGCGGGACCAGTACATTGAGAAGGACTCCGCCATCAACCCGAAGATCGAGCAGCTCCGTCTCTCCGCGACTGCCTCGCTCTCGCACCGCCGCGATGTGATCGTGGTCGCCTCGGTCTCCTGCATCTACGGTCTCGGCAACCCGGAGAATTTCCGGAACATGGGGTTCGAGCTCGCGGTCGGCCAGAAAATATCCCGTACAGAGATCATGAGCCGGCTCCTCGACATCCTGTTCGAGCGAAACGATCTCGAACTGATGCCGGGCCGGTTCCGGGTCAAGGGCGACACCATCGATATCATCCCCGGGTACTTCAACAACATCATCCGGATCGAACTCTTCGGGAACGAGATCGAGCGCATCCGCGAGATCGACAAGAACACCGGGGCAAAGAACGAGGAGATGAAATATTTCTACGTGTACCCGGCCCGGCACTTCGTCACCCCCGAGAGCGCCCGGAAGACCGCGATTGCATCGATCTTACAAGAACTTGACGAGGTCCTGCCTACGCTTGGCATGCTCGAAGCCCACCGGCTCGAACAGCGGACCCGGTACGACATCGAGATGATCGAGGAGACCGGCTCCTGCAAGGGGATCGAGAACTATTCGCGCCACTTTGACGGGCGGAGCGCCGGGGAGAAGCCCTACTGCCTGCTCGATTACTTCCCGGACGACTTCCTGATGATCATCGATGAGAGCCACCAGATGATCCCGCAGCTCCACGGGATGTACAATGGCGACCGCTCGCGCAAGAAGTCCCTAATCGACTACGGGTTCCGGCTGCCGAGCGCGTACGACAACCGGCCGTTGAAGTTCCACGAGTTCGAGCAGTACATGAACTCGGTGGTCTTCGTCTCGGCAACGCCCGGGGAGTACGAACTGAGGAAATCCGGAACACCGGTGGAACAGATCATCCGCCCGACGGGCCTCGTGGACCCGGTGGTCGAGGTCCGACCCATAGACGGGCAGACCGATGACGTGATCCGGGAAGTGCAGAAGACTATTTCCCGGGGCGACCGGGTCCTCATCACCACGCTGACGAAAAAACTTGCCGAGGAACTCTCGGAATTCCTGGCGGACCGGAAGATCCGGACCCGGTACCTCCACTCCGAGATCCAGACGCTTGAGCGCAGCGAGATCATCCGCGAGCTCCGGCTCGGCAAGTTCGATGTGCTGGTCGGGATCAACCTGCTCCGGGAAGGTCTCGACATCCCCGAGGTCGGCTTCATCGGCATCCTCGACGCAGACAAGGAAGGATTCCTCCGCGATACGAAAAGCCTGATCCAGATCATCGGCCGGGCGGCCCGGAACGTGAACGCGAAGGTTGTCCTGTACGCCGACACCATGACCGACTCGATGAAGCGGGCGATTGCCGAGACGAAACGCCGGCGCGAACTGCAGGTCGCGTTCAATAAGAAGCACCACATCACCCCGCAGACAATCATCAAGCCGGTGAAAGAGAAAGAGGTCGAGATCACGGACACCAGGCACGTGCCGAAGATGGAGATCCCAAACGTGCTCATCGACTTAGAGAAGCAGATGCGGGACGCGGCAGAGAACCTTGACTTTGAAAAAGCCATTGCGCTGAGGGACCAGATAAAGAAACTGAACGAACGGCTGGCCGGGAAGTGAGGACCGCCCAGAGTTGTCACATCGAAGAACTACACCTGTGGGGCCTCTCCTCATTCATCAAACGTTCCGCCGGGTTCACCAAATCGAAGAACTACTTCGCAGTTCTTCTCGTGGTTCACCCCGCTTCTGCGGGGTTCGCCAGCTCGCAGAACCCCTTCGTGGTTCAACTCGTAACTCATCACACGTTCCGTGTGACTCGTTAAACAGAAACCTATATGCACATTCAGGCACGACCCGGAGATGTATGTGCGCCGGTTTTTTTTCCCGCTTCATAAAACCAAAACCCCATATCGTGGAGAGTCCCCCGCCACCGTCCATCACCCACGGGGCGGGGATGAACGTCCCTGAATACAAGAACAAACCGTATTTTATTGTAGGGTCCGTGGAGATGGGCAACACCACGACCAAGTGCATCCTGACCGGCGTGAACCTGGAGACCGGGATGTCCTATGTCATCAACAAGACGGTCAGCATGAGCCGGGACATCCGTCCCCCGAAACCGGGCGAGACGGTCTTCGGGGCAACGCTCGACGGGACCGAGCTGACCCGCGAGGCCGTGACGGAGCTGGTGCGGGATACGCTGATCACATGCCACCGGGATGCTCACCTTGACATAAAAGACGAGCTGGACTTCGTGGTCCGGAGCACGGGGGTCGTGGCCGAGATGGATTCGCCGGACCAGGTCGGGGACTTCGTGATCGCCCTGGCGAACGGCTGCCTTGCCGCCGGGGTCCCCCCCCGCAAGATGACCCCGCCGATGGCCAAGGAGAACCAGTCGGCGAAACTCCAGCCGTTCAGTTTCGCAGACAAGGTGGTCTTCACCGGTGCCGTTGCCGGCGTGATGCCCCCGGTCGGCGCAACGGGTGTCGAGATGGTGGCCAACGAGATGGAGGGCGAGCTCGCCATGGCCGGGATCAAGGAGGGGGCGAAGTGGACGCCGGTGGACTTCCGCAACCCCTGCCTCACCATCGATTTCGGCACCACCCTCGACGGCCGCATCACCACGGACGTGGCCGCCGACGCCCCCAGCCCGTTCGCAAAGACGGTCGGGAACTTCTGCGGGCTTGCCGGGGCCATTCCCGACGCGATCGTCAGGGGCACCGGCCTTGTCCAGGAGCGGACCGGCACGGCGCTGGACATCTTCGGCGAGCACAGCGTGACCGGGGGTTTCTTCTCGGGAGGCAGCCGGAAGGACGTGGAGGAGTACGTCCGGCGGTGCCACGAGCACATCGACATCCGTATCGTCCCGCCGGACCGCGAACGGTTCGGCCGCGTGCCGGTCAACGCCCGCCTCGCGATGGAGTCCGGGATCGCCATGATCGGCTGCGACTGCGGAACCAACAGCAGCGACATGGACAAGCTGATGGAGATCGGGGCCGAGATCCACAAGAACCACAATCTTGCCACCCTCAACGAGGTGATCGACCGGGTCTGCGCCCTGATGGCGCTCCGCCTTGTTGACGTGGCCGTGGAGAAGAACCTCGTGCCGGAGAACGCCTCGATCGGGTTCACCGGACGGGCCGCCATCTCCGGGAGGAAACCGGAATATATCCTCGATGGTATCACCGGGAGGAACCTCTTCGACAACCCGAACGACCATCTCGTCTTCGTGGACGACGGCCTGGCCCGGGGTGCCGCCCTCATGGGCCGGTGCATGAACTCGCTGGGAAAGCCTAAGATGCCGATCGGCGGCGTCCGCGGGGGCCCATGTATTATGAGCCGCCGGATCAAAATAGGTAAGTAGACCAGGACTCAAATTCCGGAGCAGACCATGGCAGATGAGAACGAACAATACGATGTGCTGATTCCCCCCGGGGTTCCCCGCAAACTCATTATCGAGATCCCGACAAAATTCAATGTAACCGTCGTAGAGCGGGTCGAGAAGATCAAGTTCGCGAATATGGATGGCGACCCCCGCGAACTCCTCGCGTTCCGCGGGAGCCTCGATGAAGTCAAGAAAGTCGAGAAGTACATGCTCGACCAGTTGAAAGAGTTCGTCGGGGAAAAGTAGGCTAAAAATATTATTTTTTCAGCAGCCGGACGAGGAGCGCCTTCTGGGCGTGGAGCCGGTTCTCGGCTTCGTCCCAGACCAGGCTCTGGCCGCCTTCCATCACGTCATCGGTGATCTCCTCGCCGCGGTGGGCGGGAAGGCAGTGGAGCACCCGGGCGTCGGGGGAAGCCAGCCCCATCAGGTCCGCGTCCACCGTATAATTCCTGAAGATCCGGACCCTCTCCTCCTTCTCTCCCTCATCGCCCATCGAGATCCAGGTATCGGTTACGATCACCTGCGCATCCTTCACGGCAAGCTCCGGTTCGCTGACCAGCTTCACCTTGCCGCCCAGAGACTGTGCCTTTGCCACGAGCTCCGGGGCGGGTTCGTAGCCCTTCGGGGTTGCCACGGCCACTTCGAGGCCGGTCAGCACGGTGGCGAGGATCAGGGAGTTGCAGACATTGTTCCCGTCGCCGACCCAGGCCACGCGGAGCCCCTCCGTTGAACCGAAATGCTCCTGCATGGTCATGATGTCGGCCAGGAGCTGGCAGGGGTGCTCCATATCGGAGAGGCCGTTGATCACCGGGATGGTGGCGTACTTTGCGTACTCCTCGATGGTACTATGCTTGTAGGCACGGATCATCATGCCGGAGACGTACCGTGATGCAGCCCGGGCCGTATCGCGGATCTCCTCGCCCCGGCGGATCTGCATATCGCGGGCATTCAAAAAGAGGGCGTGGCCGCCGAGCTCGTTCATGCCCACCTCGAACGATATATGGGTCCGCGTCGAGGACTTCTCGAAGATCATGGCGAGCGTCTTCCCCGGGAGCAGGAGGTGGGTGACCCCCGCCTTCTTCTGGCGCTTCATCTCGTGCGCCTCGGAGAGGAGCCCCTCCAGTTCGAACTGGTCGATATCGAGGATGGAGATAAAATCCTTCTTCATCGTAACTCCTTCATGTGGGCGATCCTCTTTTCGAGGACGGCCTGCGTCCCGATGTCCCTCCGGTGACGCACCGGCCCCTTCACCTCGCGGGCCGCCTGTTCGGCTGCCTGTTCCGCCCGTCCGAGCGTATCGCCGATTCCCACAAAAGCGAGTGTCCGCGAGGTCTGGGTGACGAGCCCGGCGGGGGACTGCTCGACGTTGGCGTAGTAGAGCAGGGCGTTCTTGTGGGGGCCGACCGTGATCACGTCGCCGGCCCGGGGGGACCCGGGGTACCCCTCGGGAACGAGGTACTTGCAGACCGTGGCCTGTGCATCGAAGGTGACGTGGGAGGGGAGGAGCGTGCCCTCTGCGATGTGGCTGACGATCTCGGACAGGTCCGAGGTCAGGAGGGAGAGGACGTTCATGGCCTCGGGATCGCCGAACCGGGCATTGAATTCGATCACCTTGGGGCCCTGTGCCGTGTTCATGAACTGGCCGTACAGGATGCCCTTGTAGGGGTGCCCGCCCCGTTCCATGGCGGCAACGGCGGACTTCATGATATCGATGGCCTTCTTGTAATCCGCGGCGCTCACGAACGGCAGCATGTGGTCGGGCATCGAGTAGGAGCCCATGCCCCCGGTGTTCAGCCCGATGTCGCCCTCGAACGCCCGCTTGTGGTCCTGTACCAGCGGCATCGGGACAAGGTGGGTGCCGTCCACGAACGCCTGGAGGGTGAACTCCTCGCCGATCAGGCGCTCCTCGAGCACGGCCTCCCCCTTCAGCGACGTCACGTACTCGATGGCCCCCTTCCGGTCCACCTGCTCCCCCATGATCCGGACGCCTTTTCCCCCGGTGAGGCCGATGGGCTTGATGACGAGGTCGTCGTCGTGGGATTCAATGAACGCCACGGCCTCGGGCAGGGAGTGGAAGACCCGGTACTTCGGGCAGCCCGCAATTGCGTACCGTTCCATCGTCTCCCGGCAGAACGCCTTGTCGGTCTCGATGCGGGCCGCCGACTTCACCGGGCCCACGCAGGGGATGCCGGCCGCTTCGAGCGCATCCACGATGCCGGCTTCCAGGGGTGCTTCCGGGCCGATGAAGGCGTACTCGATCCCGTGCTCGCGGGCGAAGGCCACGATCGCCGGGACCCCGGTCTCCTTTGCGATCAGGGTTTCCTTTGCAATCCCGCCGATCCCCGGGTTGCGCTTGGCCATGACCGAGTATACTGCGGTGGTCGTGTTGCGGGCAAGGGCTGCAGCTATGGCGTGCTCCCTGCCTCCCCCGCCGACAACAAGAATCTTCATAGTACCATCCTACTTCACGCTTGTGATACAAAGGTCTTCTCTTTTAGGAGTTCACGGATCCTGACGAGAGGGAGGAGTCGGATCCCGTGTTTCTGGAGCATCGTTTCTGCTCCCTGCTCCCGGTCCACGACCGTGACCACCCGGTCGGCCCGTGCGCCGGCGGCCCGGAGCGTTTCGATCCCGTACAATGCCGATCCCCCGGAGGTGGTCACGTCCTCGACAAGGAGGACGTCCTTTCCCTTGACATCGCCGATGATCAGGCTCTTCTTGCCGTGGTCCTTTTCGGAGGCCCGGATGATGGCGAAGGGGACGTTCTTTTCAAGGGCCGTGGCCACGCAGAGGGGGACGCCCCCCACGGCCACGCCGGCTACCACGTCGCAGGAGTGTGCGGATGCCACGGACTGTGCAACAGCAGAAAGAAAGTCCGGGTGCGTCATTGCAGTCTTCACATCGATATAATACGGGCTCTTCGCACCGGAGGCGAGGGTGAAGTCCCCGAACTCGATGGCCTTGTACCGGACGAGCAGGTCTGCCAGCGGGTTGGTTACCATGGTACCTCCTTCACTTTGATCCGGTAGCCGATGATATTAACGGCCCGGTGGAGGATCGGCGTCAGGACCAGGATACAGATGAATGATGCTGCGGTGACTTCGGCAAAGAGCCAGGCAGGGTCGAGGACAAGGAGGAGCAGGAACGCTCCCGCTACGAGATCGTACTGGTCGGCCACCGGCCACTTCGAGCCCCGCTCCTTGCCGAGCCGGCGCTTGAAGAAACTCTTGGCAAGGTCGCCGAGGAGTGCTCCGGCGGCAAGGAGTGTAACAGAGAGGAGCGTCTGGCGGGGGAGGAAATCCAGGCCGTACGCGCCGGCTGCTCCCATCTGGACGAGCCCGATCAGGAGCCCGGCCAGGATGCCGAGTACGAGGCCCCGCCAGGTCTTGCCATCGCCAAACAGCCGTCTGCCGTCGGAAAATGTCCGCCCGGAGTCTATGGGGGTGCCTCCCCCGCAGAGCGCGGCCACCGGGTTGGGCAGGTAGGCCGGAAGCATGATCCACAGGGCTGAAAGCAATGGTATTATGAAGAACTCAACACTAATAATGTAGCACTCCAATACCTCTAATAAAGAGCAGACGGAAACATTAAGGTTACTAACAGCCTGAACACTCACTATCGTGTGCCAATATCATATCTCGGGTGGACGTGAATGCTGATCAAGAAAACCAAGGGCCTCTGCCCCTCGTGCGGTTCCGTGGTCGAAGCGGACATCGTGGAGGAGGAGGGCAAGATATGGATGAAACGGACGTGCCCGGTCCACGGGGAGTCGAAGAACCTGTACTGGTCCGATGCCGCGATGTACCACCGGTTCCAGGAGTACGATGCGGTGGGAAACGGGGTAAACAACCCGCAGAACGTCGCACCCCCAAACAGCTGCCCCACGGCCTGCGGGCTCTGCAGCAATCACCACTCCCAGACGCTGCTGGCCAACATCGACCTGACCAACCGCTGCAACCTGGACTGCGACTTCTGTTTTGCCAATGCCCGTGCCTGCGGGTTCGTGTATGAACCGAGCTTCGACGACGTGGTACGGATGCTCCAGGTGCTCAGGGACGAGAAGCCCGTGCCCGCGCCGGCCGTACAGTTCTCCGGCGGGGAGCCCACGATGCGGGACGATCTCATCGAGATCATTAAAAAGGCCAAGGAGATGGGGTTCCCGCAGGTGCAGATCGCAACGAATGGCGTGAAACTCTCCAAGGATCCGGCGCTTGCGCAGCATCTGAAGGATGCGGGGCTCAACACGGTCTACCTCCATTTCGACGGGGTCAGCCCGGAAACGAACCCCTTCCTGAAGATCCACGAGAAGGCGCTCGAGAACCTCAAAAAAGTCGGCCTCGGGACGGTGCTGGTGCCCACGGTGATCCGGGGGCGCAACGACCACGAGATCGGGAAGATCATCCGGTTCGCGGTGGACAATATCGCGGTGATCCGGGGGATCAACTTCCAGCCGGTGGCCTTCACGGGTGCGGCGAGCGACGATGACCTCCAGAAGTCCCGGATCACGATCCCGGACGTGCTGGCAGCGGTCGAGGAACAGACGAACGGGGCGATCCGGAAAGACGACTTCTACCCGGTGCCGTGTGTGCTGCCGTTCTCGGACCTGGTCGAAGCATATACCGGCCGGCCGCAGGTCCGGTTCACGGCCCACCAGCACTGCGGGGCGGCAACCTATGTCTTCGCCCGCGAGGAGGGGATCGTGCCGGTGAACCGTATGGTGGACGTGGACAGCCTCTTCGAGTCGATCTCCCACATGGCCGAGACCTTAAAGAAAGGCGGGGCCATCAACAAGTACAAGGCGCTCCTCGAAGGTGTCAAGAACATGCATACCTCCGTCAGGAAGGGTGAACAGGGTGCGACAACCGAGTTCTGGAAGCTGATCAGCAAGTCCCTGATCGGCCAGAATTTCGATGCCCTGCGGGAGTTCCACTGGAACGCCCTCTTCATTGGCACCATGCACTTCATGGACAACTACAACTACGATATCGAGCGGGTTCAGCGGTGCTGCATCCACTATGCCACTCCTGACGGGAAACTGATCCCATTCTGCACCTACAACAGCGGCCCGGTCTACCGGGAGAAGGTCTGGAAACAGTACGCGAAGCAGCCCGAAACGAAGTAACCGCGCTCCTCCCTGAACGATCCTTTTTCTCCGTGAATGAATTACCGGGTGCAAACCCGCGTCTCACATCTCCACGCGTGACACCACGCCGTGGATCTTCTCGGGGGGCAGTCTGTAGAACTGCACAACAGACGGGCTGAGGCGTCGTATCGCTGCGAATATGCGCCAGATCACATGCGTTGTCATAATGTCTTCCATCCCGTAGAAGATGGTCAGTTCGTCGATCCCGGCGTCTTTTAAAATGCCCGAAAGGTCCACGATCTCCATATAGCCCAGGTAGATCTCGAAGACCGAGAACCCGTTCGTGATCTCGCGGGTGACGCCCCAGGTGACCCCGAACGGCTGTTCGGTCCTGATGATCGAGACGATGATGTTATCGTCATAGATAATCCGGTTGTTGAACATGATCCGGGGTACGTATTGCGGCACGTTCCGGAAATCCCGGGCAAAGAACAGGGCCGTGCCGGAGATCCGGTTCACCGACCGGTAGGTTGCTTCGAACTGCCGGAGGAACTCATCGAGGGGGACCGGGCGCAACGCAGCGGCCAGTTTCCTCTGGCCGTTCACATAGATCAGGATGATCGCAAAGGGAACGGACGCGATGATGAGCGACCAGTACCCCCCGTCGGGGATCTTATGGAGGCTGGCGAACAGGAAGATCGTGGTGACACCCAACGTGATGAGCGCAATGAAGGACTTCACGATATGCCCGCGGAGGGCGAGGATCCACAGGACAAAGATAGCCGTGATCACCATGGTCCCGCATACCGCAAGCCCGTACGCGTGCGTGAGGTTGTTGGACGACCTGAAGATCAGGATGACGAAGAGTACTGCAAAGAGCAGCCCCCAGTTTACGATATCGATATAGATCTGCGAACGGAGCAGCGGGGATGTGTAATCGATACGCAGCAGTGGCATGATGCGGGTGGTGATTCCCTGGTACACAATAGAGAATATACCGGAGATCATGGCCTGGGAGGCGATTACCGTTGCAGCAATGCTCAGGAGCAGGAAGGGAATATAGAGGATCGCGGACTGGGAGAAGATCATCTCGAAGAGGATGTTGTGGGCTCCGGGATGGGTCATGAGGAAGGCGCCCTGGCCCAGGTAACAGATGGCCAGCGCGGTAAAGACCAGGTACCACGCCGAGACGATCGGCCTCCTTCCCAGATGCCCCATGTCCGCGTACAGTGCTTCGCCGCCGGTTGCAACAAGGATGACCGAGGAGAGGATCAGGAACCCTTCGAGCCCGTGGGTGGTCAGGTAATGGATCCCGTACAGGGGATTGACCGCAAGCAGGACCCCCGGGGCGGACCAGATAGCGACAAGGCCCGCGCCGGCAAGCGAGAGGAACCAGACGACCATGACCGGGCCAAACGTCCATGCCACCCGCTCGCTTCCCCGTGCCTGGAACGAGAAGAGGCAGATGGCGATGAGGCCCGCGAGCATCATCAGGACTGCCTGGGGCGTCTGTCCGAAACCCGGGATGAGGGTGATGCCTTCCACCGCAGAGAGGATGCTGATCGCCGGCGTGATCACACCGTCACCGATGAACAGGGCGATGCCGACGATGGAGAGGAGGGAGACGAACGCGATCTGGTTGCCGGATTTCAGCATCGGGAGGAGGATCTCGCGGAGCACGATCGTCCCGCCCTCACCTTTCTTGCCAAGGTGCATGGCGAGCCAGGTGTACTGGACGGTGACGAGCAGGGTCATGGTCCAGAGGATGAGTGAGAGGATCCCCATGATATTCTCGGGGGTCGGCGGGATGATGAAGAAAATAGCGGCCAGTGCATAGATGGGACTGGTGCCGATGTCGCCAAACACGAGTCCCATGGATTTGACGACACTGTTCAGAGATGAAGATGCCGTCATGCAGTAGTAATGCTATTCCCGAATCGTGTTAATAAGGTTTCTGCCTTGTGGTCCGATGCAGAACCCCCAGTACTCACTGGGAGGAACGTATTCCCCAGTTCATGAGGGGGGGGTCATCTTCAACCCCCCCGCCATTCCAATGGTGAGTGGGGGGGTATTACCCGGTCCCCCTTATTCACGAAGATTCCCGTCCTCTTCGGAGTATTATGCAATAACACGTTCCGGCGTGGGCCCATAAGGGGTGGTCACCCCCCCCGATCGGCCGCATGGGGGGGTGGTCACCCCCCTCCCAAAAACAAAACGGTGGGGGGGTTGGGGGAGTACCCTCCCTCCCCGGATCCGGGAAGCGAGCGGTAAAAGACGCGGAAAACCCGTACTGATAACCCAATTCTCCGGGGAAGAGGCCCTGTCCGTGAATCACTCATTTCTGGGTAGGTCGGGCAGCGTCCGGTCCGCCGGGGGAGGGGATACCCCCCTCCTGCATTCCCGAAAAGTGGGGGGGGTCACCCCCTTCCTGAAAAAAAGAGAGAGGGGGGGTATCCTCCACCCCCCGGATTCACGGGAACGGGAGCGGTATCCTCGTTCCCTGCTTCAGGGCAAGGGAGGCGATGGCCAGGTCCTGGATTGCAAGGCCGGTGGAATCGAAGACCGTAACTGCGTCCCGGTCCCTCCGCTGCTTTCTCCCGATCACCACCTCGCCGAGCGTGCCGGCCAGTTCCCGCTCGTGATAGAGTCCCCGGCGGACAGGCACGTTGATCTCCCCCGAGTGGACGGCCTGGGCCGGGTCGTCCACGAAGACCTGCGCACGCGCGAGGATCGCCGGGTCGAGTTCCTCCTTGCCCGCAGCATCGGCCCCGATCGCGTTGATGTGGGTTCCCGCCTGGATCCAGTCGTCCCTGATGATCGGGACCCGCGACGGCGTCGTGGTCACGAGGACATCGCAGTCGCAGACCTCCTCGATCGGTGCGGCTGCAGCGGAATAACCGGGGTACCGGGCGGCAAACGCCTCGGCGTGCGCCGGGTTGCGGCTCCAGACCTTCAGCTTCGCGATATGCAGTTCCGCTGCAATCGCGTTCACCTGGGCTTCGGCCTGCCGCCCGGTCCCGGCCATCCCGAGCACGATCTCCTTCTCCGGCGCCAAGTACTTCGCCGCCACCGCCCCGGCCGCCCCGGTCCGCAGGTCCGTCAGCCGCGTCGCGTTCAGGATCGCGACCGGCACCCCGGTGGCAAGGTCCAGGATCACCGTGAGGGCCATCACGGTGGGAAGTCCGCGGGACGGGTTGCCGGGATGGACGTTCACGATCTTCACCCCGGCGATCCCGAGCGACGGGAGGTAGGCCGGCATGGTCCGGAAATCCCCTTCGGAAAGGGTGATGTAGCTTTTCGGGGGCATCTGCACCCGGCCGTTCCCGTGGTCCGCAAACGCCGCTTCCACGGCCCGGTTCACGAGGCCCTGATCGAGAAGCCGGTCCGTATCCGTGCAATAGTCCATGAACGGCAATGCACGCTCAAGGCTGATGAACCTTGGCGTCCGTGAAAAAAGGTATCGGAAACGGTGACGGCTGGCAGCCGTCAGATGGTCTCGGATTCCATCTCTTTTAAGGTCTTGTCGGCCAGTTCCTTCATACGGGCCGAGATCCTGCTCGAAGAGTTGTAGTCCACCTCTTTCATCGCGTTGGCGATCTCGGTGCCCAAGACGAAGATCGCGTACTTGTGCTCCATCTTGCTCTTGTGCGCCTGCGACGGGGTGATTTTCAGGGCATTATACTGGGTGAACTTCAGGTCGGGATTTATCTCTTCAAAATAGTCCTTCACCTCCGCAAGCATCTGGTGAAGGTTGATCAGTTCCTCTTTATGCATAGTGCCACTCCAGATCCTATCATGAGCGGATACTGCATAAATAAATTTGTGTGAGGGAGGGGTTCGAAGAACTCTGAAGAGTTCTTCTCTTCCTCATAGTTCTGATGAACTATTCGGATTCATCAGGACCCCGGCCTGGAGAAGACGACGGAACGGAGTCTTCGACCGATTACCAACCGCATCTCCGATAGGTCACGCGCCCATCTTCAGGAGCCGGATCGAGATTGGCCGCTTGATGATCCCCTTGAAGTCCCGTGCCGCCACGTAGGACAGTCCCTTCCAGACCAGCCGGTCCAGGAGTTTCTGGTCCACCGGCCGGTCGACCACGAGGCCGGTGGCAGCGGAATCGAGGGTCTCGATCGCCTTCTCCACCTCGTCCGACCGCATCTCCCGGATAACGGCCAGATCGCTGTTCAGGAACCGGGCCAGGTTCTGGCCCTTCACATCGTCGATGTGGTCGTGGAGGCTGAGCGGGCCGCCGGGCTCGCGGGGCCGGCGTGCGTGGGGGGTGGCCTTCCCCTTCCGCTCGGCAGGCTCGCCCTCCGAACCGGCCGGCCCTCCCCGCAGGTCGGCCGGCAGTTCCGCCGCGTTCTCGAAGTACTGGTCCCGGACGTACTCCACCGGCACCTTGTTGCGGAGGGTCTTTATCACCTCCTTCTTTGACATGTCCTCCACGCTCTTCCCCTTCGGGGAGAATGCCACGAAGTCGATGTCCGCCACCTGCAAAAGCTCCCGCAGGATCAGTTCTCCCCCCCGGTCCCCGTCGAAGAATGCCGTGGTTGTCTTCTTCCCGCAGAGTTCCACGACCGACTTCGGGATGTTCGTCCCCTCCACGGCCACCGCGTTCTTGATCCCGTACCGCAGCAGGTTGATGACGTCCGCCCGTCCTTCGACGATGATGACTGCTTCGGATTCGAGCACGTTCGGCCCGGCCGGGAGGCGCTCATCGCCGATCGAGCCGATCTTCTCGACCCGCAGGGTCTGCCGGACATCGTCCAGCAGTTCGTCGGAGTCGATCGTCCCGTCGTCGAACCGCTCGATCAGGATCTCCTTTGCCCGCTCCACGATCAGTTTGCGCTTGCTGACGCGGATATCCTCGATCGATGCCACGGTCACATGGGCAACACAGGGACCTACGCGGTCGATCGTCTCGAGGGAGGCGGCGAGGATCGCCGTCTCCGCCCGGTCGAGCGAGGACGAGATCAGGATCTCGCCGGTTGTCTCGCCTTTCTTGCTCGCGATCTGGACGTCGATACGTCCGACACGTCCCGTCCTCTGGAGATCCCGCAGGTCGAGTTCTTCGCCGAGTAACCCTTCAGTCTGCCCGAATATGGCGCCGACTACGTCAGGTTTCTCGACCACCCCCTCTGCGGTGAGGTTGATGTGAATAAGGTACTTGGTAGTATCCGGTGAATACACGTAAACGCACCCCCATGTATCATGCCATGCATGTAACGCGTGATCATAGGTATAAATAATATATTTTCCACGGGATTACTTAAAGTACAGTATCCTGTACACGGTGCGGTTTCTCCATAAGAGATGCAACAACCGGTTCAGCAGGGGTGCCCCCAGAATCGGCGATACCGTCAGGAAACGGATCGTTCGAGGACGATAAGGACCTCTTCTTTGGAGATGCCGGCGATATGGAGTCGTTTCTGGGACGACGCGGCCCCGGAAAGGATGGTCACGGAAACAGCGGGACAACCCAGGGTGGATGCCACCAGTGCGATGACTGCACGGTTCGCCCGGCCTTCGATGGCGGGTGCGGCCACCCGGCACCCGATCGTTTTGCGCCATGCATTGTAACCTGCCGGGAAGAGCTCCTTCTTTCCCCCGGCCGTCACCTCCACTGAGATGGTCGTGCCGTTCTCGTCTCCGGTGAGGGCGTCTGCAATGCCGGCCATACGGATCCCCGTGAATAAGAAGAAATGTCGCCCGGCAATAACGCACGCGGATCACCAGTGGCTGCTGCCGTCCTTCACCGGTGTTTAAACCCTTGCCGGGCTGGTTGCCTGTCGCGTACCCGGGTTGTCCCGCAGCTCATGTCCAGACGCTTGTCAGTCGATCGCCCGGGGACCTATGGATACGCCTGTATCGGCAGTACAGCATGGACGTTTGGGCTAATGAGCGTTTGGGAAACGGCAGAACAGGAGATACGAGGGATGTCACAGGGGATAATAACCTCGGCCGGGGAACCAGGCAGGCGAACCCGGTAAGAATTCTCCCTGGTCGTATACCACATCCCCTCCGAGTATCACGGTCCGGGGAAGGACCGCCTGCTGCCCTTCGAACGGTGAGAAGCCGCACCGGCTGTGCAGCCGGGTCGGGTCGAGGGGCTCGGCCTGCCGGGGGTAGAGGGCAAAGTCCCCGCGATCCCCCGGGGCGAACCCGGCCTTGGGGATCCCGAGCAGCTCCGCCGGGGCCGTCGATGTTTTTTGGATCACGGACGGGAGCGTGATCCGGTGTTCGATCACCTGCGCCAGCAGGAGGGGGACCATCGTCTCGACGCCCGGGATGCCGGCGGGGGCCTCGGCGAACGGCCGCTCCTTCTCCGCCGGCGTGTGCGGGGCATGGTCGGAGGCCACGACATCGATACGGTCCCAGGCCGACCAGAGGTGCTTGCGCTCCCGCTCGCTCCTGAGGGGCGGGTTCACCTTGCCATAGGCATCCTGTGGCGAGAACAATTCGTGCGAGAGGAAGAGGTGGTGGGGCGTCGCTTCCACGCTCCCGGCGGTCCGGGCTGCAAGCACCGAGGATGCGGAACTCATGTGGCAGAAGTGGAGCCGGCAGCCTGCCGCGTTGCACCGCTGCACGGCTTCGACAGCCCGGATCTCGCCATCTATGGGCCGGAGCCGGTCGTGGGATCGGAGATCGCCGTCAGTACCGGGGGCGGCTTCTTCTGCATGGATCGTAGCAAGTCCGCCGAACGACTGGATCGTCCGGAGGGCCGACTCCAGTTCCTGCGGGGTGATCGCGTCCCCGTAACTGGAGGGGGCAACGAAAGTCTCCCCGAACGCCATGACGCCGGCCGACCACATTGCCGACAGCGGGGTATCGAACGTGACACCGCTGTTGATGGCGAAACTGCAGACCGATTTGTCCCTGGCATCGAGGATACGGGCCCGCAGGGTGTCCGGCCCCGTCAGCGGGGGAACCGTGTTGGGCTGGTCCACGACCACCGTGACGCCCCCGGCGAGCGCACTCCGGCTCCCGCTCGCCCAGTCCTCCTTGGCGCCCTGCGTGCCGCCGCGCATATGGACATGCATATCCACCGCTGCCGGCAGCACGAAAAGGCCCCGGCAGTCGATCTCCTGGTCCGGTGCGAGTCCCGCACCGGCATGGACCACGATACCGTCCTGCACGGTGATGTCGGCGACGCGGCCGCCCGGGACAGGGACATTTTTCAGCACGAGGGTCCGGGTAGGTGGCATGGTAGATGATATTGTCCCAAACCATATAGCGCTAGTGCTGCACGGAGGGTACCGACAGGTATTCAACCCGGATCGATCAATAGTCCCTTACCGGAACCGGCGTCCCGGTGGCCCGGGATGGACGGATCCGGCGGATGTGGCAGATATGGACAGGATCATCGCAATTACCCTCGGCCTTTTCATCGTGATACTTGCAGTGTTTGCGGGAGGAACCTGGTACACCGGCTACACGGAACATGCATACCGCTCGTCCCTTGCCAGTACCTATACCTATACCTTCACCATCACTACCGACTCCCCGCTCACCAACCTGACGCTCTTCATGCCCGTACCGGCCGACGTCCGCGGGCACTCCCCCATCCTCGCACCGATCAGTTCCCACGAACTGACCGGGGTTCCCCCTACGTGGAAGACCGAACTGTTCGAGACCGGGAAGGCAACGCTGGTGAAGGTGACCGCCCCCGCACTGGTTCCTCCCGCCGGTACCGCCCGGGAGAACCCGTACACGATCACCATCTCGGCCGCTGTTCCCTCAAAAACCTATATCGATACGCAGAATCCCGTGGAGAACAGCCCCATGTTCCGCCCGGTCACCAATCTCCGGTCAACGGACTGCCGGGGCAACGCAACCGTCTCCTCCGGGGGAATCTGTTATACCTACCTGACCGCGCTCTATGCCGACTACCAGGCAGACCCGGATGCGGAGGTCTCAATCCGGTCTTCCCTTGCCGGGATGAACCGGTGGAATATCTTCGGGCCGGCTGAAAACGAGTACCGGACGGATGTCTACCTCCTGATGTTCGGTGAACAGAATGGCTGGACCACCGTGGCAGGATACCTGGAAACGGGGACGGGAGCCCCCACCCCGGTACCCGCTCTCCCCGTTCCAACCGTTTCACCGGAGTAACCTGTCATCCCTATGGCCGCTCCCGCCAACCCCCGCGACCGGGCCGCCATCCGGGCAGGGCTCGTGGTCGATATCGTCCAGAAGCACGACCAGCGTACCGGCAGGACCGTCCGGGGCACGGTGGCGGAGATCCTGACGAGTTCGCAGTTCCACCCCCACGGGATCAAGGTCCGCCTTGCCGACGGGCGGGTGGGCCGGGTTGCCGGTATTCCCGCTGCAGGCGGGCAGGGTGGCCCGGATTCGCCGGCCTGACGATAGGTGTTGCGGGAGGTCCCGGATGCCCGGAGTATTTGCCAGTCAGTCCGGAAGGTATATGTGATTGTATCCCCTCCATCTCACTGTCCGCAGGAGGAGCGCTGGTCAGCGCGGTCACCGGGTATACCGGTGGAGGATCTGCCTGCCGGGAGCCCGCAGGAGGTATCGGGAAATGGAGTTCACACCACGACAGATGGATGCATTGCAGGAGATGGCTAATATCGGGGCCGCCCACTCCGCCACCACGCTCTCGGAGATCCTTGGCACCCCGATTGTGATGAGCGTGCCCGAGATCACGGTCGTGGACATCGCGCAGGTGGGCACCCGCATCACGGACGAACTGACAACGATGGTCGTCTTCGAGCTGCAGGGGGACATCCCCCACGGGGGCTTTCTGATCCTGCACTTCCCGCGCGACTCGGCCGTCCGGACCGCGGGAATCATGCAGGGATCGGCCGGCAGGCCTCATACCTTCGATGAAATGGACCAGAGCGCCATCCTCGAGGTGGGCAACATCATGATCTCCTCGTTCCTCTCCGCCACGTCCGATCTCCTCGGGTTCATCATGCTCCCCTCTCCTCCGGTGCTCGTCGTCGACATGGCGCACGCGGCGATCACCTCCCTCATCGCCCAGATGACCATCGATGTGGACGACGTGATCCTCTTCCAGGTCAAACTCGTTTCGGAGCAGCACAACATCGCCGGCAACATCATGATCTTCCTCGAGGTATCGACGCTCGAACGGATCGAGGCACGTCTTGAGGATATGGTCAGGGCCCCGTGAAGGGGCTGCCGGACCCCGGCGGCCCACGGCGCAATAACCATAATTTCCGGCAACAGATACTACCCGGTGATTACCATGAAAGTACTGATTGCCATTTCACCCGAGAAGTTCAGGGACGAGGAACTGGCCGAGCCGGTTGCCGCCCTGACAAAGGCAGGCATAGGATTCGATATCGCCTCCACGCGCCGCGGCACCTGCACCGGGATGCTGGGGGCGAAGGCCACGGCAGCGCTCTCCTTCGAGGAAGTGGACCCCAAACCCTATGACGGCCTGATCATCGTCGGGGGGAATGGGGCGCCGGCCCACCTCTGGGACGACGACCTCCTCCAGCTTCTCGTGAAGATGTTTGCCGACAAGCGGAAGGTCGTGGGCGCCATCTGCCTGGCCCCGGTCGTACTGGCCCGCGCCGGTATCCTGAAGGGAAAGAAGGCCACGTATTACGAGAGCCCTGCCTCGTTCCGCGAGATGAAGGGCGGGGGAGCAATCCTCGTGAACCAGCCGGTTGTCGCGGACAGCCGGATCGTGACGGGCAATGGTCCCGCGGCCTCAAAGGCATTCGCGGAGGCATTCGTCAAATCTCTGACCGCCGTTGAATGGTGACCGGGACGTAAAAAAAACCATGCGAGGGATGGGAGTTGAACCCACGAATCACTAAGAACCGGATCTTAAGTCCGGCGCCGTTGGCCACTTGGCTACCCTCGCGCTCTCCAATTATTGACGCTCGTGCATAAAAAAACAATTCCCTTGCGGGGGACCTGCACCGGAAGATATCTTTTTTTGCGTTTGCACGGGTACTTGAGTGTAAACGATCACGCGGGACCCTTATATGAGTGATACCAGTGGTACTAGTACTTATACCCTGATCGGGTGGATCGAACGGGGCGGGCAACGCCTCACCCCCCGGGAGATCGGGGATCTCCTTGCAGAGCGGCCGGAGGAAATTCTCCGGTGCGGGGGGGAGTTCTTCGTAGCGTGGAACGGGTGCACTGCCCGCGACCACTTCGGCATCGTGGAAGGTACCGGCCCGAAAGGCAGGCTCCTGTGTAACGGCGAGGAACGGGGTGTTGTCGATCCCCCGGTGCCGGAGATGCCGCTTGAGGAAGCCATCGTGACCGCCGTAAACCTCCGGAACGATGAGGGCGTGGTGGCGCTCTCGGGCGGCGTGGACTCGACGCTGGTAGCCCGACTTGCGGGCCGGGAGTGCGTGGCCGTCGGCCTCGAAGGATCGCACGACCTGAAGCAGGCCCGGGCCGCCGCACGTGTCCTCGGGCTCTCCTGCACCTATGTGACGATCACCGAGGACGAGATTGCCAGAGCCCTCCCGGCCGTGGTCCGGACTATCCCGAAAAAGGACCCGGTCAACACGGGAATTGCCCTCACCCAGTACTTCATCGCCCGCTGGGCCGGGGAGCACGGGCACCGGCGGATCATCACGGGGCAGGGGGCGGACGAGCTCTTCGGGGGCTATACCCGGTACCTGGAGACCGCAACGCTCGAAGAAGACCTGGCCCGGGACTTCGCCGGCCTCGAAGACCAGGCAAGGCGCGACCAGGCGATCGCGGCCCTTCACGGCACGTACCTCTCGATGCCCTACCTGGACGTCCGCGTTGTGCGCGCCGGCCGGAAGATCCCGGCCGCGGAGAAGGTGCAGGGCGGCCGACGGAAGGTTCCCCTAAGGAAGGTCGCAGAGCGCTACATTCCGCAGGATCTCGCATGGTACGAGAAGAAAGCCATGCAATACGGGAGCGGGATCTGGGGAAGCCTCCGGAAGCTTGCCCGTAAAAACGGTTATAAAACGTCCATGCAAGATTACATAGACCAGATCAGCAGGGTGGAACATGGTCACTGAAAAAGACGTACAACATATCGCGGAACTGGCCGATGTCGGTATCGGCGCCGGGGAACTGGGCAGTTTTACGCACCAGTTCAATGCCATTCTCGAATACTTCGATATCCTCGACCGGGTCGAGGGGACCGGCGGGGTCACGCACGAACTGTATAATATCCTGCGCGAGGACGAGGTCGAGCCCTCGCTCCCGCAGGACGATGTCCTGAAGAACGCACCGGTGCAGGAAGACGGGTTCATCAAGGCCCCGCGGGTGATGTAGTGACATCCATTGCGTTCGGGCCGGACGACAGGTACCATGCATTCCTCACGGTTTGCGGCAAACCCTCCCATGGCGCCGGGAAACTGGCCGGCGTTCCCGTTGCTGTCAAGGACAATATCTCGACGGCTGGGATCGAGACCACCTGTGCTTCGAAGATCCTGAAAGGCTACGTCCCCCCCTACGACGCCCACGTGGTCGGACTCCTGAAGCAGGCCGGTGCCGCGATCGCGGGCAAGACCAACATGGACGAGTTCGGGATGGGGACCACCACCGAGAACTCGGCATTCGGCCCCACCCTGAACCCCTGCGACACCGGGCGCGTCCCCGGCGGCTCCAGCGGTGGCAGCGCAGCGGCGATCGCCGGCGGCATGGTCCGGATGGCCCTCGGGACCGACACCGGAGGATCGATCCGGTGCCCGGCCGCATTCTGCGGTATCGTCGGCCTGAAGCCCACCTACGGCCGGGTCTCGCGGTACGGCCTGATCGCGTACGCCAACTCCCTTGAACAGATCGGGCCGATGGGAAAGACCGTCGGCGATGTCTCCACCCTGATGAGCGTCATCGCCGGCTACGACCGCCACGACAGTACGTCCCGGGACAAGCCGTACGCCCACACCCCGAAAGCCGATATCAAGGGCCTGAAGATCGGTATCCCGGAGGAATACTTCGGGAAGGGTGTCGACAGCGGGGTCGCGGAAGTCGTGAAGAAAGCGATCGGGCGCTTAGAAGATCTCGGGGCAACCACGGTCCCGTGCAGCATCCCCTCGATGGAGTACGCGCTTGCAGCGTACTACGTCACCTGTACCTGCGAGGCCAGTTCCAACCTGGCCCGGTTCGACGGTGTCCGGTACGGCCCTGCCGCAGATACGAAGAAGTCATGGCACGATGCCTACCAGGAGGTACGGAGCGCCGCGTTCGGCACCGAGGTCCGGCGCCGGATCATGCTCGGGACGTTTGCCCTGTCGAGCGGGTACTACGGGAAGTACTATGCCAAGGCGCAGGTGGCCCGTGAGAACGTGAAAAAGGACTTTTTGCGGATCTTCAGGGATGTGGACGTGATCGCCGGCCCCACCATGCCGACCATCGCGTTCCGGCTGAAAGAGAAGAGCGATCCCCTCTCGATGTACTTAGCCGACATCCTCACGGTGCCGGCGAACCTTGCCGGTATCCCCGCCATCTCTCTCCCGTGCGGTACGTCGGAGGGCATGCCGGTCGGCCTCCAGATCATGGGGAGGCACTTCGAGGACGAGCGCGTGATCGATGTTGCATATGCCTACGAGCAGGCGGTGAGCTGACATGGCGGAAGAAGAGACCCAGGTCATCGTCGGCCTCGAAGTCCACTGCCAGCTGGACACGAAGAGCAAACTCTTCTGCGGCTGCTCCACCGATTACCGGAACGACGGCCCCAACACCCATGTCTGCCCGATCTGCCTCGGCCTCCCCGGCGCCATGCCGGCGCTGAACAAAAAGGCCATCGAGTACGCCATGAAGGTGGCCAAGGCCCTCAACTGCGGGATCGTGAACGAGGCGGAGTTCTCGCGGAAGAACTACTTCTACCCGGACCTCGACAAGGCCTACCAGATCACCCAGTACGACAAGCCCCTTGCCGAGGGCGGTTACCTGGAGATCGAGAGCGACGAGGGCGGGGAGAAGAAGGTCCGGCTCACCCGGATCCATGTCGAGGAGGACCCGGGCCGGCTCGTCCACATGGGGAACGTGGAGCGCGGGAAGTACTCCCTCGTGGACTACAACCGGGCCGGCATCCCGCTCATCGAGATCGTCAGCGAACCGGACATGCGCTCGCCCAAGGAGGCCCGGAAGTTCTTGAACAAGCTCCGGGCAACGCTCGAATATTTAAGTGTCTTCGACTCCGAGAAGGAGGGATCGCTCCGTGTCGATGCCAACATCTCGATCCGGGGAAGCGAGCGGGTGGAGGTCAAGAACATCACCTCCTACAAGGGAGTCGAGAAGGCCCTCACCTTTGAAGTAACCCGGCAGAAGAACCTGATCCGGCGCGGCCAGAGGATCGAGCGCGAGACCCGCCATTACCTCGAGGCCCGGGGCATCACCCAGTCCGCCCGCAGCAAGGAGCAGGAGCACGATTACCGGTACTTCCCGGAGCCCGACCTCCGCCCGCTCCGCGTGAAGTCGTGGGTGGACGGGATCGTCCTCCCCGAGCTCCCGGATGCCCGGCGCGAGCGGTTCATGGCCCAGTACGGCTGCTCGCTCAACCATGCCCGGACCCTGACCGGCGAACTGAAGCTCGCCAACTTCTTCGAGAAGGTCGTGGCGCCGGACGCGGGAGGGCTCTCCCCGCTGGCCTCCACGTGGATCGCGGATACCTTAATCGGCGAACTGAACTACCGGGACATGAGTCTCGACAAGGTGGATGCAGAGAGCTTTACGGCCCTCGTCGACCTGCTGAAGGCGGAAACGATCACCGACAAGAGCGGCGTGGAAGTTCTCCGCGTGATGCTCGACCAGCGGCTGAAGAACGAGAAGACCGAATCCCCAAAGGCGATCGTGGAACGCCTCGGCCTTGCCAAGACCACCGGGGATACCGGTGCCATCGCGGCCGCGGCGGAAGAGGCAATCAATGAGAACCCGAAAGCGCTCGAGGACTACCGGAACGGAGAGAGCAAGGCGCTGAACTTCCTTGTCGGGCAGGTCATGAAGAAGACGAGGGGCAAGGCAGATCCCGCCGAGCTGAACCGGCTGCTCACCGAGGCGCTCAAAAAGAGGGGGGCGTAACACCCGTGCACCTGATCGTTGCGGAGAAGAACATCTCGGCCCGGCGCATCGCGGAGATCCTTGGCGGTGGGAAAAAAGTCGCCGAGCAGAAGGACGCCGGGGTCTCCACTTATCATTTTGGGGATACCGTTACGGCAGGGCTGCGGGGCCATGTCGTGGAGATCGACTTCGAGCCGGGCTACCAGAACTGGCGGAGCGAGACCGCGACCCCCCGGAGCCTCGTTGATGCCAAAACCATCAAGGTGCCTACCGAGAAGAAGATCGTCTCCCTCCTCCAGAAACTCTCAAAGAAGGCGGACCGCATCACCATCGCAACGGACTTCGACACGGAAGGGGAGCTGATCGGCAAGGAAGCCTTCGAGCTTATCCGGGCGGTCAACCCGAAGGTGAAGATCGACCGGGCCCGGTTCTCGGCCATCACGGCGCAGGAACTGAATCAGGCCTTCTCGAACACCACGGATCTTGACTTCGCCCTTGCTGCGGCAGGCGAGGCCCGGCAGTCCGTTGACCTGATGTGGGGTGCTTCCTTAACAAGGTTCATCTCGCTTGCGGCCCGGCGGGGCGGCCAGAACATCCTTTCCGTGGGCCGGGTCCAGACCCCCACCCTCTCCATGATCGTGGACCGTGAGAAGGAGATCGAGGTCTTCGTGCCGGAGAAGTACTGGCAGCTGGCCCTTGATTTCGAGAAACGCACCGAGATCATCGAGGCCCGCCATACCAATGGGCGGTTCCACGAGAAAGCGGCAGCCGAACAGGCCCGCGACCGCACAAAGTCGCCCCTTGTCGTCAAAGAGGTCCGGACCGGCACCAAGCAGGACCGGTCGCCCTCGCCGTTCGACACCACCACCTACATCGTGGCGGCGGCACGGCTCGGCCTCTCCGCAGCCAACGCGATGCGGATTGCAGAAGATCTGTACATGAACGGTTTCATCTCATACCCGAGGACCGATAATACCGTGTACCCCCCATCCCTCGACCTGAACGGGATCCTCTCGACCCTCCGGGCGTCCCCGTTCAAGAAGGATGTCGAGTGGGTGATCGCCCACCGCCGTCCGGAGCCGACCCGGGGCAAGAAATCTTCTACCGACCACCCCCCTATCCATCCCACCGGGCCGGCAACCCGGGAGCAGCTCGGGGATGACGCGTTCAGGGTATACGAGCTCGTGCTCCGGCGCTTCCTTGCAACGCTCTCGCCCGATGCCCAGTGGAAGACCCTGAAGATCCTCTTCGATACAAACGGCGAGGAGTACACGACCACCGGCGGGCAGCTCATGGAGCCCGGCTGGCACCAGGTCTACCCCTTCAGCGAGGCCCGGGAGACCCTCCTGCCGGAGTTCGCCGTGGGGGAGACGCTCCCGATAAAGAAGGTCAACCTCGAAGAGAAGGAAACCCAGCCCCCGGCACGGTACACCCAGAGCAAGCTGATCCAGCGGATGGAGGAACTCGGCCTTGGCACCAAGAGCACCCGGCACGAAGTGATCGCAAAACTTGTCTCCCGGAAGTACGTGGAAGGGAACCCCCTGCGTCCCACGCTCGTAGGCCGTGCCGTGACCGAGACGCTCGAACAGCACGCCGACACCATAACAAAGCCGGACATGACCCGGACGCTGGAGTCCCACATGCAGCTCATCAAGCAGAGCCAGCGGACACGGGAGGACGTGATCAGGGAGTCGCGGACCATGCTCCACAAGGCCTTCGACCAGCTCGAGGCAAACGAGAAGGCAATCGGCGACGACATCCGGGACCGGACGGCCGAGGAACTGAACCTCGGGAAGTGTCCGGTCTGCGGGGGCACGCTCGCCATCAAGCACCTCCGGGGCAACACCCAGTTCATCGGCTGTTCGCGGTATCCCGACTGTACGTTCAACATCGGCCTGCCCATGGCCCAGTGGGGGTTCGCGGTCAGGACCGATGAGGTCTGCGATAAACACCGCCTGAATCACGTGCGGCTCGTCCGCAAGGGTGCCCGCCCCTGGGACATCGGCTGCCCGCTCTGCCACCAGATCGCCTCCAACCGGGAATCCCTCGAAGAGATACCCTCGGCTGACAAGGAGCTGGTGGACAGGATCCAGGCGCGCCATATCTACACGGTTGCCGAGCTGGCGCACAGTACTCCCGAGAACCTTGCACAGAAACTCGAGATCCCGGCGGCGAAGGCATCAGTGCTCATTGCAGATGCGGGCCGCGTGCTGGAGACCCTGCGCCGTCGCACGGAGTGCCGCAAGTTCATGCGCGACCGCCTCATCCCCCGAAGGGGCCGGAGCTCTGCCAAGGTACTCAAGGCACTCAAGGATGCGGGCATCACGGATCTTGCCATCCTTGCCAAGGCTGATGGAGACACCCTGAAAAAAGCGGGGGTCAGCGAGGCCGAAGCCGACCCGATGATCGCTGAGGCAAGAATCATGTACAACAGCCAGATCCTCAGGGAGATTGGGATTCCGGCAGTCAGCTTAAAGAAGTATCTTGCCGCAGGGATTATCGAGCCGGATACGTTCTGTGCCACGGCGCCGGCCATCCTCAGCGAGAAGACCGGCATGTCCCCGGCCACCATCCAGCGCCATGTGGCCCTGGTCTGCGCCTACCTCCGGAAGCCAGCCCCGAAAAAAGTCACAAAGGTTCAGATCGAACGCGGGAAAAAAGAACTCCTCGCCATCAGCGGCCTAGGTTCATCGGCGGTCGAGAGGCTCTTCGGGGCCGGGATCATCGACGGGGAAGGGCTCCTTGCCGCCGATCCGGCAAAGGTCGCCTCGGCCACCGGCATGAGCGAGCAGACGATCCGGGATTACCAGAAGGTGCTGAAAAGGAAGAAGGAGACCGCAATCATCCGGCTCTGATCTCCTGTAAAACAATTCATTTTTTCAGGGCAAGTTCGATGGCAACCCGCAGATCGTTGTCATCGAACGGTTTGACGATGAAGCCGTCCGGCTGGGTTGCCTTTGCCCGTTCGAGAGTAGGGCCGTCCGAGTGGGACGTCACGTAGATGACCGGGATGGAGAAGCCCTTCTTGATCATCTTGGCGGTCTCGATCCCGTCCACGTCTCCCTGGATATTGATGTCCATCAGGACCAGGTCCGGCTTGTGCTTCACCACCAGTTCCATGGCCTCCGCACCGGTGGTTGCCCGCCCGGCCACCTCGTAACCGAGATTCTTCAGCCGCCAGTCAGCGACCTTGGCAATGATATCGTCGTCCTCAACCAGCAGAATAGAACCTTTCGACACCGTATCTTTCTCCCTTATATCTTCAATGAACCATCAGACAGATATGTCTACCCCTCATTCTGGGTGCTCACGAACCGCCACATCCCGTTGGGGATCAGCATCTCAAACCGCGCCCCCCTCCCCGGAATACCGTTCTCCTTGATCGAGATACTGGTGATCCGGAGGATCTCCCGGGTCAGAAACAGGCCCATGCCGGTATTCTTCCCAACGCCCCGCTCGAAGATGCGGCCCTTGGCGCCCTCCGGAACACCGACACCGTCATCCTCGCAGATGAGGGCGAGGCCGCTGTCGGATATCTGGTAGTAGAAGCGGATCGTACTCACCTGCTCCCCGTACCGGAGGGCGTTGTCGACCAGGTTATAGAACACCTTCTCGAGGAGGGGGTCGGCGAAGATCTCGGTGTCCTCAATATCGATGACGATAGCGACCCCCGGGTGTATCACATTTTTGATGGCGCGGCCGGCCACCTCCCGCACGTTCTGCCAGAGCGGGGCGTTCACGCCAACACCCTGGTAGTCGCGGGTGAAGGTGATCTGGCGCTGGATCAGGACGCCCTCTTCCTTGATCTGGCCGAGGAGCTGCGACAGTTCCTCCTTGTTACCGGAGGCAACGGCCATGTCGATCAGCCCGAAGATGCCGGTGATCGTGTTCAGGATGTCGTGGCGGGTGATATCGTTCATGAGGTTCAGTTTCTTGTTGGCAAGGTGGATGGCATCCTCGATGCGTTTTCTGTCGGTGATATCGGTGATCGTTCCGACAAACCCCCGTACCTTCCCGTCCGAATCGTATACCGGGACCGACTGCCCGTAGAGCCAGATGATGGTCCCGTCCGGTTTCATGAACCGGTACTCGCTCTGGGACTGCATGCGGGTCTGGAACTTCCGCCACATCTCCTTGGAGATCCGGGCCTTGTCAAGGGGCATGTGGACATCCGCCCAGTGCCGCTGGTTCATCGTCTCCAGCGTCATCCCGATCATCTCCTCCCAGCGCTCGTTGACGTAGATCAGGGTACCCTCGGTCCCGGCCTCGAACACTCCCACCGGGGAGGCCCTGAGGATGCCGGAGAGGCGTTCCCGGCTCTTCTGGAGTTCCTCCTGCATCTGGACACGTGCGGTATTGTCTATAAATGTCTCGAGGAGGCAGGAACGGCCGTGGAGCATGACCGGGACCACGTGCCTGATGATGGAGAGTCTGCGGCCGTCTGACGTCAGGAGGGTGCTCTGGGTATTGTCCGCCTGGAAGCCAAGATCGGTGATCGGGCATCTCCCGACCTCTGTAGGGCAGACGATGTTATGGCAGGACTGGTTGATGATCCGGTCGCGGGTCGTCCCGATCATATCGAGGGCAGCGGGGTTGGTGTCGATGATCGTGTGGGTTTCGGCATCGATGACGAGGATGCCGACGCTCACTGACATCAGGAGTGTCTGCAGGTACTCCTGGCTCTCGATGAGGGCCTCTTCGAGGTTGACCCGCTCGGTAATGTCTATTGCGATGCCCCGGAACCCGTCCATCTGGCCGTTCCGGTGGACCGGGGCTGCGTATACGATGGCGCTCATCACGGATCCGGTGCGGGTACGGAGGTGGTAAATCTCTCCGGTTGATCTCTTCCCGGCTGCTAACTGAGCCAGACCCCGGTTCATGCGCTCATGGTCCTCGGGAATGATATAATGCCGGACATTGGCGCCGTTATGAAGGATATCCGCATCAATGTCGAATATATCCAGGCCGGCACGGTTCACATAACTGAGCGTGCCTTCCGTATCCATCTCGAAGATGATCTGGGGCAGGAGTTCGGCCAGCTCCCGGAACCGGGTCTCGCTCTGCACGAGGCCGTCGTGAGTCTTCTCGATCGTCTCAAGCATGAGGTTGATCTCCCGGGACAGCTCCGTGAACTCATCGCTGCCTTCCACCCGCACCCGCCCGTGGGAAGCAGTGGGCCTTCCGATCTCGTGGACCTGCCGGCTCAGCGAGGTGACCGGAGAGAGGACGAGCCGGTCGAGAATAAACATCGTGACAACCCCGAGAAGGAGGCCGGCCGCAAGCACGATGAGCACGTACTGGGTGGTCGACATGACGCCCTGTTCGTACAGGTCGCGGGGTTCCATCAGTTCGAGAACCAGGCTGTCGTTTCCGAAGATATCGCGGATGACTGCGTATCCCGCTATCTTGTTCTGCTCCAGCGGGACTGCAATGATCGTTCCCGGGATCCCCGGGGACTCCAGGGCCCGGAGCCGGCCTGAGGGAATTGACTGGTCCCCGACCGGCAGGAACCGGAGCGTCTGGCGGCTTGACGCTCCCGTGATGGCAGCGGCAGAGTTGTCGAGGTATCTTCCCATGATCACGACACCGCGGGGAGTGCCGCTCAGGTCTGAATGGACGATGGGACAGGAAGCGACGATCATGGGCCTGCCGTCAAGGAGCACGATACCGGCCGTGGTCTGCAGGGGTTCATTCATGTTCATCAGCGGGCTTTCCCGGGTCAGGTACTGACCGACTTCGGCGGGTACTGCCGCCAGGGAACGGGCCGTTCCATTATACGCACCGGCATAGACAACCTCCCCTTGCTCATTGGCCATGAGGATGAGGTTGATCCGCAGGTTGTCGTAGATTCCCGGCACCAGGTTGCCGGAGACATATCCGGGTTCATCTCCCCCGACATATGCGTACGTATCGTCCCACTGCGCCCAGTCCGATGCGATGGCAGAAAGGGCGTCCGTTTCGCTGTCCAGCCGGTGTACCGCTTCTGCAACATCCTGCTGCACGTACCGGTTTTCCAGGGCGCTGTAACTGGAGAGCGAGACACTGGACACGAAGATGATGATGAGGGTCAGGATGACGATCAGGAGGGAGATGAGGATGAGACTCGTCTTTTCCTGGAGTTTCATGAGGATCGTCCGGGCATGTTCCCGATTACGACTGAACCATTATAAAGTATTGCATATGCCGTTGTACGGGATTCCGGAGTGCGATCAACGGGATTGCATGCAACGGGGGATACCGTTTATGGGGAGGGAACGCCAACAGGTATACTGATTCTGATGAAATGGAAAGACTGGGTGCACGTGACAAAACTCGACCCCGATAAACAGCTCCGGGCCGGGGATATTGAGGCCATTGCGGCCAGCGGCACCGATGCCATCATGCTCTCTGGCACCCTGAACGTGACAAAGGAAAACCTTGCCGAACTCCTGCGACAGGTCAAGGCCCAGGGCCTCCCGCTCGTGATGGAGCCCGCAGGGCCCGAGGCCGTGCTCATGCAGGGGATCGATTATGTCTTTGTCCCGAGCGTCTTGAACACGACCGATGTCGCGTGGATCGTGGGAAAACACAAGGCCTGGGTCCAGATGTCCAAGGGTCAGATCCCGTGGGGCGACAGTATCGTTCCCGAGGCCTACATTGTGCTGAACCCCGAGTCTTCGGTGGGGAAAGTGACAAAAGCCATCTGTACCCTGAAACCGGATGAGGTCGCGGCATATGCGGCAGTCGCCGAACACTACTTCCATTTCCCGATCGTCTACATCGAATACAGCGGTACCTTCGGCAACCCGGATGTCGTGAAAGCCGCCGCGGGAGCCATCGACAAGGCCGTGCTCTATTACGGCGGCGGCATAAACTCTGCGGAGAAGGCGGCGCAGATGGGGAAGTACGCCGATACCATCGTGGTCGGCAATGCGGTATACGACCAGGGTGCCGGCGTGCTGAAAGCGACCGTGGACGCGGTCCAGTAACTTCATTTTATGCCCGAGATCGACATCGTCCTCGTTGAACCGATCTACGAAGGAAACGTCGGGTTTGCCGCCCGCGTGATGAAGAACTTCGGCTTCTCCCGGCTGGTGCTCATCGATCCCTGCCCGTTGGGCGACGAGGCCAAGGCCCGGGCCTCGCATGCGCAGGACGTTCTTAACAACGCGGAGATCTGCACGATCGAGGACGTCTTTTCCCGGAGCAACATCGTGGTCGCCACGACCGGCACGGTCAGCAAGTCGGTCTGCCACTCGATGCGGATGCCCTTCTATTCCCCGAAAGAGCTCCGCGGGCGGATTAAAGATACTGACGGCCGCATCTCGATCCTCTTCGGGCGCGAGAACTGGGGGCTGAACAACGAGGAGGTTAAGAGGAGCGACATGATCTGCACGATCCCGACGAACGAGGAGTATCCCATCCTCAACCTCTCGCATGCCGTCGGCGTGGTCTGTTACGAGCTCGCAGACCTCCCCCTGCCGGGTTACGCCCTCTGCCCGCCGCAGGACATGGAATACCTGTACCAGCATATCGACCGGTACCTCGATGGCATCCACCACCCGAAGTTCAAGCGGGAGAACACCCTGATCCTGATCCGGCGGATCCTCGGCCGGTGCAACCTCACGGTCCGCGAAGCGAGTACGCTCCACGGCCTCCTGCGCCGGAGCGAATGGCATATCGACCCGGCGCTCCTGGACCGGGATAAAACCGGCGTGAAGAACCTGCTGGACGAAGAAGATGAGTGAGGGTCGGGGATCTGAACACTCCCGACGACCCGAACGTCATTTTTTATTCCCATGGTACCGGGAAAGCGTTGCCTGCCGCTGGTCCAGGTACTTGGCATCGGCTTTCTTGTCGTAGGGCATCTCCGCCCGCTCCGTAGTATAGAAGACCAGCTGGCCGACGGGCATGCCGGCATAGACCTTCACCGGCCGGGCATTCACGTTCGCCATCTCCAGCGTGATCGTGCCCCGGAACCCGGCATCGATCCAGCCGCCGGTCTGGTGGAGGGTGACGCCGAGCCGGGCAATACTGGACTTGCCCTCGATGGTTGCAACGATATTGTCGGGCAGGCCGATGCATTCGAGGGTCTCGGCAAGGACGAACTGTCCCGGGTGCAGGATAAAGGAGTCTGCCCGGATCTCTTCCACGCTGCTCGTTACGCTGTCGCGGTCACAGGGATCGATAACCCCGGTACCCGGGGTATACCAGACGAAATGGTTGCCGAGCCGGATATCCACCGAGTTCGGCTGGACCAGGTCAGGGTTGTAGGGATCGATTTTGATATGGCCCCGGGCGATACGGTCCCGGAGCTGCCAGTCAACAAGAATCATCGGCAGCATTATGGGCGCTGATCGCTCATAAGGGGATCACCCCGTGGCCCGCACCCGGGGAACCTCAATGAATGGAGACGTGATCCGGCGGCCCCCGGTATCATGGTCTCCGGTTGCGGAAAGAGGCAGTCCGTCAGGCGGATTCGGAGACCTGCCCTGGCCCTGCCGAAGAAACGGTGTCAACGGGCGTGGCGAGGTATTTCTCCACGTACTGTCTCACGTGGGAGGTGATCTCGTAGCGGAGGAACCTCCCGTTGCCATAAGATGAGATGAGGTGTACGTCTTTCAGGCGGTTCATCCTCCAGCTGACCGTAGACGGGGCAACCCCCAGCATCGTACTCAGGTCCGTTCGCGACAGGGATGGCATTTCCAGGAGTGCGCGGAAGATCCTGCTCTCGGTCTCGTTTCTGAGGTATTTCAACAGGATCTTTTCTGTATCGGAATACTTCCCGGAATTCTCAAAAAAACGGTGCCGTTTCCCGGAATCCAGGACGGTGATCTTTCCGGTGAACCTCAGGATCCGCAGGTGGTACCTGAGGGTGCCCCGGTTGACTCCCGTCATACGGGCAAGCATGATAATGCTGATCCCGGGGTGATCCCGGATCGTGGAGAAGATGTGGTTCCGTGCAGCATTTTCCAGAATGGTCTTTCGCTCAATCTTCCGGTATCCGAGACAGGCATAGAGTTTTATCAGGAAATACAGTTCGGCCGGAAAACCGATAACGGCGGCCACGGGAAGCATTATGAAGATGAGGAGGACTCCGGGCGGCAGTTCCCAGAGATCGACCGGGGCCATGTCCACCGGCGTGTGGGGACCGGTCTCAGGGACGAACGGTGCAACGGTGTACCCGTTTGAGGTACCCCCTGCAGCACCGGCAAGGAAGAGACATGTACAGAGGAAAAGGAACAGGAATCGGATAGGGTCTCCTGCCATTGCCATGTATGAATATGGCACACAGGATAAAAAAAGGGTTATGATTTAACTCGCGGATGTCGAGTACGTGTAACTCTGAGTGCCGGTGACCTGATAGCCGTACACCTGGGAATACCAGGTACCGGAGGCTATCCCCGAAGGTCGTGAGATCACGATGTTTATGCGGCCGTCGGTCACTCCGTCTGCCGAATCATAGAACGGGCCGAACGAGGCATCCGGCGCTACGATGGAAAGCCTGAGGGAGTTTGCGGAATTCCCCCAGTTCAGGTCCGCGTAGAACGCGGTCTTTCCCGTGGGAACGCTCGAGGAATAATACTAACTCTGCCCCTGGGAGACGGAACCCGATGCGAGCCGGGCAACGTGAGGGAGGCGGATCGCATCATGACCGGGTGTGATTGTGTACCCGTTGTTTTTATCGAAAGGCTGTGCCGATGCTACCGGTACTGCCAGTGCGGCACCGATAACGAATAGGAGTACTAACCAGTGAACCTTCATGGTATCACGGGCAAGCGTTCAGAACAGGGGGATATACCTTTTATGTCCAAAAATTCGTCGCGAAGGATCCGGGACGAATTTTGGCATACAGAACATTTATACTAGAAGCTGAAACAGGTTGTCGCGGTGATCAGTACGACACCGCAGTCCGGGGAATCATGGTATCACATACTCCCCCCGGATTCTCCGGATCGGGTGTTCAGGACAGTATGCCTGCAGAACGCGCATCATGTTTTCACCCCTGAACGGTATGCAGGAAAAAACCGTTTCCGGCAATACCTGCCCGTGAGGCCCTGATGCATTCCCGGTCTTTGCGACGAATTTTGGCACACAAATCGTTTATACCCTCACGAAAACCGCTTCATGGGAACAGCCTGCGGCTGTCCCCCAGTTCATCAGGAGCGGGGGTTTCACATCCACACATCCCCCCGCCTCCTATGGGTACCTGGTATGTCCCGGTGAGATCTGTCTGAACCGGTCCGTATTAATTCTTACCGGCAGGAGTATCTTGCACGCGCCCGCATCCTTTTGGTACGCGGACTCAGCCCCCTCAAGGTAAAGGAAAACAAAACATTACAATGCAGTTTTAAAGCACACGAAAAATCGATTAGAATTAAAATGTGATGTTGTACTCCCAAAAAATGAAGACCCCAATCACCTGTCCAACGCGGTTTCTTGTGCACTCAATGGTATCTGATCATCGCTTGAAACCGATTCGTTGATTGATGATACCGTCCCATTGACAACAAGTCCTCGTCCATCCGGAATAACAAACGGTGTACTCTTGAGTATTCATGAGCGCCTTGGCGGGGCTTTCACGGCTGAGTCTCACCGAATAGTAGTGCATTGCAAACCGGGGTCTCCATGCCGGACTCTGGCCATTCGTTATCTGCACGGTTACGGAAGGCGACTGCGTAAAGGATCTCGTTATCTCAAACGGCACGTCATTGCCCGGTGGCGTGTTTGAGGCGGTTCCGCCAAATACCTGGTAGCCATTGACATACATCGTCATCCAACGACTATAACGTACATTAGATGCGGTCATCAGGCCATCGAACGTGATGGTGTTCCACCCGGTTCCGGTGGGATCGGTAAATGTTTTCCAGACGCTGGATTGTGTCGAACCTGCGGACAGGCTTACATCAGTTCCATGTTCTCCGTGATTGCCTTCGCTATTGTTGACCATCATTATTATGTTTAATTGATATTAATGGTCAAGTAAAAAATAGTGTGACGGGCGAAACGGGTTAACCCAATCAGCATAAACGGTGATGAGGTCACAGGGATGGACCTGGTCACTTTGATTTATATAATATTGTATTTCTTCTCCTTTACCTATAACGATCAGATTTCCTGAAAAGTTAGGAAAATATGTTGTTGCTGCTGAATATCCCGCGTTCGTTATAACCGAGGATACGGAATCGTTTACAATGAGAATCTGTTTACCGGAGGAATCAAAGATCCTTGTAATAGACCCCGGTGCATGATAGATTACGGATCCTGCCGGGATCGGGTATCCGTATGCAGGGGGATCTTCTCCGGGTTCGGCAATAATCAACCCTTTGTGCAGTTCTGTAATCTCCTGCGAATTATTGAATATCAGGATTGGCAGGGGACACTCCTTTGGTGCATTTGATGGAGGTGAGACGGTATGTGCAACCAATTCAAAGGAATTGTTCGTACCGGGAGCAGTTGTATCGGTTCCAGCACATCCCGCTGCAAACGCAATGGCAACCAGCAGAGCACAAAAACCGGAATAATATGCATGTGATGGTTTCATCAGATCTGTTTCCTCAGGTTAATCATTCCCAACATTTTTTAATTGGATTGAATGCTCCCGGAAAACGGACGCGGGGAGGTTATAATTCATCCGGTGATTTTAACTCCGGTGCCGGGTGCTCTGATGATCGCCTCAAGGCAGGTTGTGGTTCCCATATCGTATGTATATACTGTAATACTACAATAATTATAAAATTATTTGTGCCCCCAAGATCTTTCATGGATGATTCGGTGAAGGTCTTGAACAGGGAACAAAATCCTTTTATTGTTCTGATTAATCAGACCGGAAGTAAATCCTATCCGGATCCTTCTCATTGAAAATACTATCCTGCGATGGTGAGTACATCCATTGCTGGGACACTCCATATGATGTGGTTAAGGTATAGGATCCGGAGCCTTGTGTCGTCCACGTTCCGTCATTCGGGGCCAGCGACCGGGGACTGCTGCCTTCAATAAAATACGTGGTACTTTCATAGAATTTCCCCTGACCATTAAATGAAATTGTTGATTCCATATTTTTTTCACTCCACTTCCAGGCACCAAGTATCGGATCGGTATTATTGATACCCTGTATTGCTGGTGTGAGGGGTGAAGGTACTTGCCCGAATTGAGTGGAGTATGAGCACCCTGAAAAAAAAATTGAGGCCAAACAAATGAGGAGTAAGGTCAAGTATGTGGGGTATCTCATATTTATTATCTAATGTCTTGTATTACATATATAACTATAACTTTTTATATTATTCTCTGAAAGTCCCCTCTTCTCTCGTAATAATTATCATGGCACGCCTCATTTTCGTCCAGATTTCTGTATGTCAATCCTCAACCCAAGATGAGCGAATTATTTTTCCAGAAGCATTGCCGGATCCGCTCCGGTGTCAGCCCAGCCCCCATTGTGCCAGGGTCGTCCGCGAGGGATCCACATCGTCCCAGCTCCAGCCCAGCGCCTCGATGATCCGGGAGATCGGCTGCCGGATCGTCTTCTCCAGCATCAGTTCCCGGTCCACCACGAACTCCGGTGGCACCTGGTCGGCGTACTCGAAGCAGAGTACGTCCGTCTTGGGGTACTTCGCGGTCACGTTCCTGATGTAGATCCGTTTGGGTTTGCTCCCCTTCCCGAACTCGGTGTGCAGGTACTGGTTGGCGTACTTCGCCCCCCTGACCTGTGCATCGTCGGTCTCGTAATCGTCCAGCCCCTTCCCGATCCCGCCGGGGATCCCGATCTCGTCGAGCGTGTATTTTCCGGCCCGGTACTTCCTGATCACGTCGCCGAGGAAGACCTTGACCTCCTCAAGGCCCTTCCCTTCAAGGATCATCTCCATCACGGTCTTCTGCACGAGTTTGGTGATCTGCGGCGTGTCGCTCCTTTTTATCTCGAAACCCACGATGTCCGTCTCGCGGACATCTTTTCCTTCCTTCCAGACAAGCGACCCCGCGTACCGCTTCTTCTTTCCGGCCTGGAAGAACCGGGCATAGATCTTCTCGAACTTGATGGAGAAGTAACTGGTATCGGCATTCAGCTCGTTCCTGGCAAAGACCGGGTAACTTTCATTGAGTATTTTTTCGATGGATCGGGCGATCCCGATGGTCTGCTCCCGGTCGAGCCCCGCGGGGAGCTGGACCATGCAGGAGTCCGTGTCGCCGTAGATGACCCGGTGACCCTGCTGCTCGATGACGCGCCGCGTATGCTCGATGATCGCCCGGCCCACGGAGGTGACGGCAGACCCGATCTCCCGGTCGAAAAGCCGGAACCGGGTGTAGCCCGAGACCCCGTAGTAGGTGTTCATGATCACCTTGAGTACGTTCTGCTGCATGTCGTACATCACGTACTCGGGCGAACCGAACGCAAACGTATTGCGCAGTGCCTTCTTCTCGTCCCGTTCCTTGAGGAGGTCCGCGATAATGCTCCGCGTTAAACCGTCCGGCTCTTTCCGGAACCGGATGCCGTTGGGTGCCCGCAACTCCCCGTTTGGATCTTTCGTCTCCATCGATGCATTGATCGTCATCATCGCCATCGGGTACAGGGACTTGAGATCGAGGACCACCACGTTCTCGCGGACGCCCCTGCTCGGCTCGAAGACCGTTGCGCCTTCGAACTCTTCGGCATTCGCAAAGCCCTTGGAGGGCAGCACGTACTTCCCGAAGGCCTTTTTGAGGACGTAGACATCGATTACGTTCGAGGAGTTCAGGGTACGGTCGAGCGGGCAGCCCACGTACCGGGCGATCTCGCGGTAGAACCCGATGATGTTGTCCTTGCCGTTGATCCCGACGCAGAGCTCCACGTCCTTGAAGTTGTACTCAACGAGGAGTGCCGGCTGCTTCTTCCAGAGATCGGAGATCGTCCCGGTATAGCGGACCTTCTGCTCGCCGAGTTCCTCCATGGCGATCGCATCGAGCCGGTAGGATTCCTTCAGCGTGGCGTGCATCTTCTTGTAGGCCGTGAGGAGATCGAAGAGCGCCCGGCCCCGCAGGGCGTTGCGTTCGATCATGCCCGGGATCCGGGCGAGCGTATCGGGCCTGAGGCCGAGCCGTTCCATACGGCCGGTGATGTAGGGCATATCGAAGTCCACGAAGTTCCAGCCCGAGAGGACGTCCGGGTCGCGGGCCGTGATGTAATCGGTGAATGCCCGGAGCATGGCGACCTCGTCTCCATATGCGCAGACGGTATGGGTGCCCTCCCTGAAGCAGCCGTTTTTAAGGCCCCCGTTATGGAATTTATCGGTCACTTCGCCCGGTATGCCATCCGTCAGCAGGAACGTGGTGTAGTCCTTGTCAAAGGAATCGAAAGCGGTGATGCAGATGATCTTGTCGCGCTGGGGATCGGGGAATCCCCGTTCGTCCTCGCATTCGATATCGATGATGCAGGTCCGGGCCGGGGCGTCGACCACGGCCGGGGCGACTTTCTGGAAATCCGCCGTCTCCTGCGGGACCGTGACGCCTCCCGTGAGCCCGGCATCGATCATGAACCGGGTGGCAAACGGGATGTCGGCCTCGAAATGGCGGTAACGATCCCGGACGTCCCGCACATCGCCCGGGCGCTGGGTGTAGAGCCGGCGGAGCGGCTCGTTCCGGATCGAGCGGTACGATGTTCCTGTCTCGAGGTCTGCCTGCGGGGGGAGGGGGAGCGCTTCGGCCTGATCGGCCGGGACATAGAAGTACGGCCGGAACCCGGTGATGTCCAGCCGGCGGGCCCTGCCCGGCGTGTCGCGCCCGAAGATGTGGATGACGGGACCGCCCGGGGAGTTGCTGTACTCCACCTGGTTGATCGCAATACGGATCCCGGTGGACGCGGCCGGCCCTTCCGCGAGCGACTGCTGGACCATGGTCAGGGAACCGCTTTCCTGCAGAGATCGCCTGCAAAGCTTCCGGCTTCCTGCATCTTTCCTGTCTCCCAGGGGTCGAGCTTCCATTCATGGATCTTCCGGATCCCCTCCCGTCCGATCGTGACCGGTACGCCGAGCGAACAGCCGGAGAGGCCGTACTCCCCGTCAAGCACCGCGGAGCAGACCACGGTCTCCCCGGCATCGGCGAGGATCATCCGGGCAAGCCGGGCGATGTGGTATGCCGGCCCGAAGACCGTTCCGCCCTTCCCCCGGATTACTTCCATGCTCGCCCCGCGGAGTTCTTGCAGGATCTCGTCCCTCGTGGCCTCTTCGACAACGGCCCCGAGCCGGGAGAAGACCGGCACCTGGTGCTCCCCGTGTTCTCCGAGGACGAACGGCGTCCCGGCAATACCCCGGCTGGCAAGGGCAGTGCCGAACCGGGCGCTGTCGAGCTGGCCGCCAAAGCCGATGCAGCGCTCGCGGGGGATGTCCCTGGTGCGGCAGAGGAGGTAGTTGTTGATATCCATCGGGTTGGTAATCGTGACCAGGATACCGGAAAAATCCCGTAAAAGGCCCGCACAGTCGCGGGTAGCCGGCAGGTTGGCGTTGAGGAGATCGGCCCGGGTCTTTACGGAAGGATCGCGGGGCATCCCGGCCGAAAAGATGCAGAGATCCGCCTCCTTAAAATCCCGCTTGTCCGTGCTGATCGGTATGTCGAGGCCGGTATGCCGGAGATCGAGGACCTGGGCCTTCAGCAGGCCGGGAACGATATCCAGCAGGATCAGTTCGTCGGCGATACCGAGGACTGCTGCAAGGTACGCGCCCTCCCCGCCGATCCTCCCGGTCCCCATGATCGCAAGGCGCGCCATCTGGTACCAGTATGGGTATGCTAATAATAAATTAACGACCATTTCCTGATGCATGGTCACACTCAAGCCGGGGCCGGTCACGGTCGGGGGCGTGGCGCTCAGCAACCACCTCCTGCTCGCTGCCGGCGTCCTGGGAACCACCGGTGCATCGCTCGCGCGGATGCTCTCGCTGGGGGCGGGCGGTGTCGTCACCAAGTCGATCGGGCCCCGGCCCAAGGAGGGGCATTGCGGCCCGTGCCTTGTCGTGCTCGACGACGGGCTCCTGAACGCGATGGGCCTCCCGAACCCCTCGAAAGAGTTCGCGGATGAAATTGCGGGCCTTGCCGGAAAACCGGTGATCGCAAGCATCTTCGGCGGCACCCCTGAGGAGTTCGCGGAGGTGGCCGGCTGGTTTGCCGGAACGGCGGCCGGCTTCGAGCTGAACCTCTCCTGCCCCCATGCGGAGGGGTACGGGGCCGCCATCGGGAGCGACCCGGCGCTCGTCGAGGCGTGCACGCGGGCCGTCAGCCTATCCGGTGTCCCGACCTGGGTGAAGCTGACCCCGAACGTGACCGACATCACGGCCATCGGGAAGGCCGCGGAGAAGGGCGGGGCGCATGCGATTGTCGCCATCAACACGGTGAAGGCGATGCGGATCTCCACCGGCCTCCGGCGCCCGGTGCTCGGGAACCGGTACGGCGGGCTCTCGGGGAAGGCGGTCTTCCCGGTCGCGGTACGGTGCGTATACGAGCTCTACGAAGCGGTGAAGATCCCGATCATCGGGTGCGGGGGGATTGCTACGGCGGATAACGTAGTCGAAATGATGATGGCCGGTGCCTCGGCCGTGGAGATCGGGAGCGCCGTGTACGGGGACGTGAAGGTCTTCGAAACGATACGGGAGACGCTCTATGCGAAGGACGGGGTTGCAGCAGACGAGATCGTGGGGTGTGCGCATGACTGACGGAACCCCGGTCACGGTCACGATCACCGGGATCCGGCAGGAGACCCCGAACATCCGGACCCTCTTTTTCGACCGGGAGTTCGCGTTCACACCGGGCCAGTTCGTGATGGTCTGGGTGCCGGGCGTGGACGAGGTCCCGATGGCTCTCTCCTCGGCTGCCAGCATTACGGTTCAGAATGTCGGGGACGCCACCGCGGTCCTCTGCAGCCTTTTTGCCGGTGCGAAGATCGGGATCCGGGGCCCGTTCGGCAACGGGTTCACGACCTGCGAAAAGGTGCTGGCGATTGCCGGCGGGGTCGGGGCAGCCCCCCTCCTGCCGCTCGCCAGGGCCGACTGCGTGATGACGATGCTTCTCGGCGCCCGGACCGAGAGCGAGCTCCTCTTCGTGGATCAACTCGATGAATGTACCGATGTCCTGATCGCCACCGACGACGGATCGCTGGGATGCAAAGGGTTTGTAACTGCCCTGATGAACGATCTCAACCTTGCCTCCTACGACCGTATCGCGGTCTGCGGGCCGGAAGTGATGATGCGGTCCGTGCTCACCAGGGTGGCCGAGAAGGGTCTCGAACGCAAGGCCGAGTTCTCGCTCCACCGGTACATGAAGTGCGGCGTGGGGGTCTGCGGCTCGTGCTGCACCGATCCCTCCGGGCTCAGGGTCTGCCGCGACGGGCCGGTCTTCCCCGGCGATATTCTCATCAAGAGCGAGTTCGGCCACTACATGCGGGACGCGAGCGGCCAAAAGAAAAATATCTGAGAAGACAGCGACGATTCTTAGTCTGATGTGCCGGGACCCGGGAACCGGAACACCCCGTTCGGTACCGTGATCTTGAACCGGGCACCCTTCCCCGGCTCCCCGGTCTCCTGCATGGTCATTCCCGTAGTCCCAAGGATTTCAAGGGCTAAGAAGAGCCCGTAACCGGTATTCCGGTAATACTCCCGCTTGAAGATCTTCTCCTTGGCGCCTGCGGGGATCCCGACGCCGTCGTCCTCGTACACCAGCGTGAGGCGATCGCCGTCAACCCGGTACGAGAACCGGCAGAACGTGGCATGCCTGCCATGGCGCAGGGTGTTCTCCACCATGTTGTGGAACACGTTCTCCAGCTGGGAGTCCGCGAGGATCTCGAGGTCTCCCAGATCCCTCTCCACCCGGAGGTTACCGATGCCGAGGTGTTTCAGGGCGGCGTTGACCGTGTGCGCCACCCCCTGCCATACCGGGGGACGCGTCCCGATGTACTGGTAATCGTGGGTGAACCGGATCTGTTTCTGGATCAGATCCGTCACCAGCCCGATCTTCCGGAGGTGTGCCTTCATCTTCTCCGGCTCATCGACTTCTTCCTCGGCAAGCGAGAGATACATGACAATCGCCGAGACCTGGTTGAGGATGTCGTGGCGGGTGATGGAGGAGAGCAGGTTGAGCTTCTTGTTTGCCAGCCGGATGGCCTCCTCGAACTGCTTGCGCTCGTCGATTTCCGCGGAGAGTACCTCGTTGGCCCTCGTGAGTTCCCGTGTCCGCTCCATCACCCGCTGCTCCAGTTCGTCACGGGCCTTGCGTATCACCCGTTCTGCCAGTCTGCGTTCGGTGATATCGGCAACCGAGCAGATGACCGTATTGCCCATCGAGACCGATGCCGAGACCAGTACCTGCCGGATCTCGCCTGCGATCGTAGTGACATGGAGTTCGAGGTCTGCGGCATGCTGGCTGCGCCGGATTTCCTGTACGAAGGATGCGTACTCCTCAGCGTCCGTCACGACCTCTGCGAGCGGTCTCCCGATCAGGGCTTCGGGTTCGGCCTGGAGGATACGGGCACACTTGAGATTGATCTCGCTGATCCTCATGGTGGCGCGGTCGTAGGTGAAGATCCCGGCCTGCGAGTTCTCGAAAATGCCCCGGAACTTCCGCCGCTCGTTGAGAGATCCCTGCGCAAACGACGATGTGACGACCCCGATGGTGACGAAGATCATGAACCATGCCGTGGAGATGGCAACGAGTTCCGGGTTGAAACCTCCCACGATATACACGAGTGCGAGGTAGATTACACTGAGGACGAGGGAGAAGATGACCCCCCGGCGGGGGGAGTACCAGACGCAGAGGATGATAGGGATGAAGTACAGGAACTGGTGGACATCGTAGATCCCGTGCAACAGGGAATAAATTGAGGAGACGACGGCCGCGATGCTGGTGACGAGGATTGCGGCCACAAACCAGAGGTTCCGGTTCCGGATAATCGCGGCCTGGAGCTCCGATGCGATGCTCATGGCTCGTCCTCCCGCTTCATGCGCCCCTGGTTTTCCGGGGGCAGGAGGGTCCGCTCGAACCTGCGGCGCTCGAGAATTTCGGCCTGGAGTTCGGCATTGATCTTCTCCAGGTGTGCGGTCCGTGCCCGTACCTGTTCTTCGAGATCGTCCAGCGTTTTGCGGATCTCCTCGTCAACGATCTTGCTGCCGGTAATATCGATCGTGGAGCAGAGAGCCCGTTTACTGGTGACAAGCACCGCTGAGACCACGAACCGCATCAGCGTCCCGTCCCTGGCGCGGAACACCCCCTCGGTTTCCGGCCCGGTCTCCCCCGGGCGGACGGCGGCAACGAACGCCTCCCGCTCCGAAGGCTCCGTCCAGATGAAGGCGATGTCCTTTCCCAGCAGCTCCGTCCGCTCGTACTTCAGCCACCGGGCGCACTTGATATTGACCTCGATGATACGCATCGTCGAGCGGTCGAAGCAGATGATCCCGTCCTGCGAGTTGTCCAAAATGCTCCGGATCCGGCTCTGTTCATCCAGCAGCTGGATTGCGTACGACGATGCCACGACCCCGATAGTAACGAAGATCGCAAACCATGCCGTGGCAATCGCGATAAGGACCGGGTTGGTGAAGCCGAACAGGTAGACGAGCCCGATATAGGTCATGCCGATCCAGAGGGTGAGGAGCACTGCACGCCGGGGGTAGAAATAGACAGCAAGGATGATGGGGAGGATATACAGGAAGGGAAAGACCTCGAAGATCCCGTGGTTTAAGGAGAAGACGGAGGTGAGGATAGCCCCGATGTATGCTGCGGCGATGAGGAAGAAGTGCAGGATCTCGGTATTCTCGGGGGATATGGTATGCATCTTCATTCGTCCGGCCATGGCTTTGTCAGGATCTGTACAGCAATGATCACGTACTACTATGTATCGTACGTCTCGCCGCTGCTATTTGAATATGCTGGTTTTTTCCGGGGGTGGACTGCACCACCTGCAATCATGGTTCTTCCGGTGCATCGCGGCAGGTCATCACGTTCCCGTTGATCCGTTCGAGATCTTCGATCTTGTTGATGTTGGTGAAGCTCTTCAGTTCCGGGTCCATGGACCTGAGTTCCGTGACCGGGACATAGCGGGTGTTGATCGACCGGATCATCGGGCGGAGGGAGAAGGATTCGTGGTCCTGAAGGTAATCGAGGAGCACGGTTTTCCGGTACACCGCGTGCAGGGGTTCGATCATCTCAGAGTCCCAGCAGGGGATTACCGCATCGTGGTCCCCGATGACCGAGAAGAGGAACCGGATAACCGAAGCGTCGATGCAGGGCATGTCGCAGGCCGAGACGAAGAGGAGATCCCCGTGTGCCGCAAGAACCCCGGCATGGAGGCCGCCGATGGGGCCGATCCCCCGCCGGATGTCCGTGATGCACCGCACACCCCTGAGATTGCGGAACCGTTTACACTGCTCAGGGTCGCGGGCAACGAGGATGATCTCGTCGGTAACTTCCTGGAGGGTGTCCACGAGCCGTTCGATGAAGGTCCGGCCCTGGTAGATGAAGAAGTACTTCTCCTGCCCGTTGGCGCGCCGCGCCTGGCCCCCGACAAGGACGATTGCGGACCTTGCCGGTTCGCTCTTCATGCCTGCCACTCCTGAGTACCACAAGAGAATGGAGCTACGGTGCGAGTACCGGAAACGAGGATCTTCATGGCGGTATTCTGCCGGTGTTATTGGCTCTCCTGTATGTAGTAGTTTACGTTGGCAGTGAGCCCGCCTTTGCGGACCGCTTTGTGTTCCATTGCGAGCAGATGTTCCTTGATCCCGATGTCGGGAGAGAATCCCCCGATCCCGCCGGCGGCCACGACCCGGTGGCAGGGAATGACAAGGGGCGTGATGTTGCGGGCCATGGCCTGGCCGACCACGCGGGCTGATGTCCCGACTTCCCGGGCAATTGCGCCGTACGTCGCGGTCTTCCCGTACGGGATCTCCTGCACGGCCCGGTAGATCCGGCTGTAGGGGGTGTCCCCGTGGATCGCCACGCTGGAAAGGGCCCGGAGATCCACGGGTTTCCCGGCGCAGAACTGCCGGATCAGGGGCGGGACATCCCCATCGATCCCGGTGGTGGCGAACCGGACCCGGTGGACCGTATCCCCGCACCAGTGCACCCGGACATGCCAGAGCCCGAGCCGGCACGAGCCGCTTACGACTTCCATTGCGCGAGCACCGTCCTGAACTTCTCGTGATCGCAGGAGATCATCTCCTCCTGCATCCAGGCCGGCAGCGCCTCTTTCACGCGCTTTTCAAGGAACCGCTTCTCGCCCAGTACGAGCACGCCCTTGTCCTCCGGCGTCCGGAGCACCCGCCCGAGCGCCTGGAGGGAGCGGTTGACGGCCGGCAGCGTGTAGCAGAGGAACTCGCCCTCCGCACCGAACTTGCGGCGGTAATACTCGATCGTCATCTTCCGGACGCGGTTGAACGGTGCGAGCGGGAGACCGATCACCATGGCCCCCGCGAGCATCTCGCCCCGGTAATCGAGACCCTCGCTCCACTTCCCCCCGCAGACCGCGAACATCACGCCCGACTCGCGCCGGGACGGCAGGGCGAGGAACTCGGTTAAGGCAGCGCTCGCCCCCGCCGCATCGCGGGGCTCGATATAGATCCGCTTGTTCCGGATATCGCGGGTGGTGAGGTCCGCGTAACTCTCCAGGATCTGGTAGCTGGGGAAGTAGATCGCCCGGTTTCCCTTGAGCGAACAGAACGACCGGATGTAGCCTGCGATCCGGTTCGTATTGTCCTTGTTCTGCCGCATCGAGTACGCGGTGGTGATGTCGTTTGCGCACGCGATGAGCCGGTTCTCTTTCGGGAACGCGTTCGGGAGCGAGAGCGTGGTGACCGGAATCTTCCCGAAATAATAATTCCGGAAACTTTCAACGGGCGAGAGCGTGCCCGAGATCAAAATGGCGCAGGCATGCGAGCCGCAGACTTCCGAGAGCGAGGCGGCGGGGTCGATACTGCGGACTTCGAGCGTGATGCCCGACTCCTCTTTCCGGTACACGGTCAGGAACGCGGGATCGGTTGAGGAGTTGGCGAGCCGGAGGAGGAATACCGTGAGCCGCTCGATCGCGGTCTCGCGGAACTCGCCGCCCTTGATGTTCTTCTCCCGGATGGTCTCGGAGAGTCCCATCAGGTCGTCCACGATCTCGTCCATATCCTTGTACAGCGACTCTTTTGTCACCATACGGTCGAAGATGGCGGGATCGAACCAGTCCTCCGCTTCGGGGGAATTCTCAAGGCCTCGGATGAAGTCCGTGAGCCGGGGCAGCACGTGCCGGACCGCCTCGGCCCCCTTGTGGCGCCGGGCCATGCCGGCCAGTTCTCTTGAAGCCTGTTCGAGATCGCTCTCCACGAGCGTGACGCTCTCGATTGCGGTGATCACGTCCCCGCAGTTGTGCGCCTCGTCGATCAGGAGGAGCACGTCCTGCGGCTCGACCCCGAGATTTGCGTAGAGCTGGTCGCGGATCTCGCGGTTGAAGAGGTGGTGGTAGTTGAGGATCACGACATCGGTGGTCTTTGCCGCGTGCATCATCAGCTCGTACGGGCAGATGCCGGAGCAGTACTCGGTGAGTTCGCGGGGCGGGGGCGGGTTTGCGATCACCCGGTCGGCCCTGCTGCGGAGCTCGGCCGAGGGTACCATGCGGACGCCCACGCCTTCTGCGGGAACGAACATCCTGCTCGCGATAAAGTACGGGCAGAGCATCGGGTGCTCCTTGTCCATCCGCCGGATCTGCTGGACGATGAACGGGTCTTTTGCCGGGACCAGTGCGCCCTTCTCGGCCCGGTCCCGCATCAGCGAGGTACTGAAGGCCTTGACGCCTTCGCAGCGCCGGTAGATGTCGCCCTCGCCCCCGAGCGGGCACATGCTCTTCTTGCCGACCAGGTACACGGTCCTGATCTGCGGTGCTTTCTTCTTCACCAGTTCGAGTTCGCGGATGAAGGTCGTGAGCTGGCTCACGGTCCGGACCGCGATCACGATCTTCCGGTCCTTCCGCTCGGCAAGGAGCGAGGCGACCACGCTCGACTTGCCGGAGCCGGTCGGGGCATCGATCATCGCGATCCCGCCGTCGCGGGCCACCTGCGCGGCGACTTCGAGCATGTGGCGCTGGCCGGGCCGGTACCCGCTGTACGGGAAGAAGGAGTCGATGCTGTCCATGTCGCTTGTTATGTTGGCACCGGGAGGTTTTATGGATACGGATGCGGGGTGAAGGTAAAACCGCTCTTTTCAGGAGTTTTTTTTTAAGGATTGCCGGATGACCAGGGATTTGTTCAGACGCGGGAGAGTTCGCCGGTGGTGAGCATATAGTACAGGCCATGGACCTGCACCCGGTTCTCGTCTGTGGCCTGCCGCACGATCGGATAGGTCATGAGGTGCTCGATCTGGAGCCGGACGTTCTCGTGTTCGATTAAGCGGAGGCGGGCCTCCTCTTCGTCCGGTGTTGCCGGTTTTTGTATCCGGCTGTCCACCCGGGTCTTCGCCTCCCGGGCGCAGTTCAGCCAGAGCGGGATATAGGCATCGCCCGAAAGATCTTTGTCGAGCGCACGGATCGCCCCGCAGTCTTCATGGCCGCAGACCACGATGTCCCGGATCTCCAGGTGGTTGAGGGCGTACTCGAGCACGGTGGCGATACCGATATCGTTGGGCGGGATGATGTTGCCGATATTCCTCTGGATGAAGATCTCGCCGGGCATCACCTGCGTGATGTGCCCGGTCTGGAGACGCGAGTCCGAGCAGCCGAACCAGAGGACGGTTGGTTTCTGGCCCTTTGCTTCGCGGAGGTAGCGTTCGAGATTCTCCTTGAACACGGTCCTCCGGAAGTTCGCGTTGCCGGTGAGCAGGTTGTCGATCATGATGATTCTTCCCGTACGTGCGGCCTGAACTGCCGGGCCGGTCGTTCAGGCGCTGGTTTTTAAAAATCATTCCGGGGAGATTATAATAATTGCTTTTTGGATCTCACGGGAAATTCCCACACGATCTTCAGGATTGAAATAATCTCATCGTTTCCGTACAGGGACGGTCTAAAAAACAGAGTGAAAGAAAAATGTTCCGGGATCATGTATCGGAACAAAGCGGCTGTCCATTATGGATACCTAGTTACCTCAACGCCCATCTCGGAAAAATGCGAATCGTTTGTGACAACCGATGCGCCGACCGATATTGCGGACGCAGCAATGATCGCATCGGCAACGGAAATTCCCGGACGCTTCATCGTGCCGGCCTCAATTGCAATTCCCGGCGTCAGCGGGATACTATTCAGGTGCGAGCTCTGGATTTGCATGACCCGGAGCCGGGCGGTTGCTGCATCGATTTTTCTTGTATAGATGTATGCAATCTCGGTCAGCGTTATGGTTGCAATGAATCCTTCTGTCTCTCCATTCTCGACCGCATCAAAAATTTTTTTTATTGTTTCCGATCCTTCCTCGCGGCTGAAGAATGCGAGGAATGCGTGAGTGTCAAAGAGCAGCTTTGTCTTCGAGCTCATCGTCCCACTCCTTCCGTACCTCTCTGACTGCAGCCCCGGTATTCTTCAGCGCGTCAACGCCCCAGAGATCGGCGAGGCTGACGAGCGGCTGGAGCCGGATAGCATTGTTCTCTTCCACGAGCATGAGCGAATCGCCTTCTTTTAAGGAAAATTTTTTCCGGACTTTAGCGGGGATGACGATCTGCCCCTTTGAGGAGAGGGTGACAACATCCATAGTATGATATTCACTGTTTTGTAAGAAAATATAAGTTTTGGCTTACTGAGTAAGATTTTAACTAAAATGTAAGAAAATTTGTCTTTCCATTAACCCGGCATGGATCTCCTGGCAGACTCACCGCTGGCATCTCCTCCCCGCACGAGTTTTGTACCTGGAAGGATCGTGCCTCCGACGGAGACCGTTTATCACCGGGACCACACTCCGGTACAGAATGCCCCAGGTTCCCGTACCGGGCGGTTTCTTTTTGAGGAAACCACCTGCATTCCGGCAAAAACGGTCCCGTTGTTTTTGGCCCCCCATGAGCTGGGTGAATTTTTCCCCCATAGCGGGCCCCGGATGGCACCGGAAGGGTCGGGAAACGTGCAGGTTGTGGATTTTTTGCGCTTTTTCTACGGTTGCTAAAGAGCACGGTTTTATTCTCACATAATGCCCCGGATTTCCAAAAAAAGCATTTAAAAGAGAATCCCTGTCGGGCGTTGGCACCGTTTCCACTGCCGAATTTTTCGGGACGGATCGCCTGGACATTCTCCGTCGAAGACTCCTGATGGAGTCTTCTTCTCTTCCAGGTCTGATGACCTGTCAGACTCCGCCGGTGACCAGATACATGGGGAGAGGCATTCCCCATCTCCTCCCCTGCTCTGCCGGGAACGGGGGTTGTGCTCCGGCCTGAATGAGAAGGACTCCGGGTCTGTCCACCGGGGATTTTTCTCGTTCCTCTCCCTGATTCCCCCAACCGCTATATTCCCGGACAACAGATCTGTTCACATGGCAGTCCATCCCATCGAGGAGCGGTACGGCACGAAGGAGATGCGTGCCGTCTGGAGCGAGAAGAACCGGTTCTCGGCAATCGTCAGCGCGGAGGTTGCGCTGGCAAAAGCCGAGGCCCGGCACGGCCTGATCCCGGCCGCGGCCGCGGTCGAGATCAGCGAAAAAGCGCACAACGCCACGCTCGAACGGGCCAAGGCGATCGAACTCGAGATCAGCCACGACATGATGGCCATCGTCAAGGCGATCTCGGAAGTCACGGGCGAATCCGGCCGCTGGGTGCATTACGGCGCCACCAGCAACGATATCCTCGACACGGCCACGGCCCTCCAGCTCGGCCAGTCGCTCGACCTGCTCGATGCAAAGCTCCGCACGCTCCTCGCGGTGCTTCTCAGGCGTGCGGAAGAGACCAGGACCCTCGTGTGCATTGCGCGGACCCACGGGCAGCAGGGTGTCCCGACCACGTACGGCCTCAGGTTCGCCATCTGGGCCAGCGAAATCGCCCGGCATATCGAGCGGCTCGGGCAGATGCGGCCCCGGGTCGTGGTCGGCCAGATGACCGGCGCGGTGGGAACGCAGGCCGCCATGGGCCCCAGGGGAATGGACGTACAGGCGACCATGATGGAGAACCTCGGGATCGGATCGGTGGACGTCTCGAACCAGGTGATCGCCCGCGACCGGTATGCCGAGTACTTCATGTTCTGCGCGAACGTGGCGACAACGCTCGACAAGATCGGCGTCGAGATCCGCTCGCTCCAGCGGACCGAGATCGGCGAGGTCGAGGAGGCGTTCGGGAAGAACCAGGTGGGCTCCTCCACCATGCCCCACAAGCGCAACCCCATCAAGAGCGAACAGGTCTGCGGCCTTGCCCGGATCATCCGCTCCGCGGTCGAGCCCGCGCTCCAGAACAACACGCTCTGGGACGAGCGGGACCTGACCAACTCCTCCTGCGAGCGGGTGCTCTTCCCCGAGTCCTCGATCCTCACCGACCACTGCCTCCGGCTCATGGCCGGCGTGCTCGAAGGGCTCGTGATCAACCCGGCCGCGATCCGGCGGAACCTCGAGTTCCTCCACGGGATCAACATGGCCGAGTCGGTCATGATCGAGCTGACGAAGAAGGGCATGAGCCGGCAGGACTCGCACGAGCGGATCCGGCTCGCGAGCATGCAGGCCCTTGCGGAAGGACGGCCGCTTGCCGAGATCCTCGGCAGGGATCCCGAGGTGGTCCGTTTCTGCTCGAAAGCAGACATCGCGGCCCTTCTCTCGCCCGATTCCTATACCGGTACCGCAGTACAACAGGTCGAGCGCGTGCTGGAGAAACTCTCGCCGCTCTGCGTATAAGACAACCGCCCTCTTTTCCCGGCATGTTTTCCTTTGGATCGCGGCAGGTCCCGCCTTCAGTCATCCCTGCACCGCTCCGGGCAGGAACGGGAATCATCAATGACCATCCTTATGTATTTGAAAAATAGAAACCTGTGCAACCAGCCGGTTTCCTTCCCGTGATTTTTTATGATCTCCATCCTGTATGTCGATGACGAGACCGCCCTGCTTGACATAACCAAGTTGTATCTCGAACGGACCGGTGAATTCACCGTCGACACCTGCGCCTCTGCCCGGGATGCCCTTGCCATTCTCGAAACGACAGCGTTCGATGCCGTTGTCTCCGACTACCAGATGCCCGACATGGACGGCCTCGCGTTCCTCAAGGCCCTCCGGGAGACCAGCCCCTCCCTCCCGTTCATCCTCTTCACCGGGCGGGGCCGGGAAGAAGTGGCGATCGAAGCGCTCAACTCCGGTGCGGATTTCTACCTCCAGAAGGGCGGGGAGCCAAAAAGCCAGTTCGCGGAACTGGCCAACAAGGTCCGGCATGCCGTGAAACGGCGCCAGGCCGAGCAGGCCCTCCTGGCTTCGGAGGAGCGGTTCCGGGGAATCTTCGACAACGCCCCTGTCGGGATCTTTCATTCCACGCCAGAGGGGATCCTCAGCGACGTAAACCCGGTCTTTGCACGGATGTTCGGCTTTGAGTCCCCGGAAGTGATTATCGCGGAAGTAAAGTCCAAATCCGGTGTCGAGGCGTACTATGCGGATCCCGGCCAGCGGCACGCGATTCTCAGCGAGGTACTCGGGTCCGATGCGTGGCATACGTACGACGTACCGTTCCTGCGGCGTGACGGCAGTACATTCAGGACCCTGATGTCCATCCGTTCGTATAATGCCGGTTCCGGGACATCCCGCCAGCTGGAAGGGTTCGTTGTCGACCTGACAGAAAAACAGAAAGCCGAAACGAAGATCCGGGAGCGCGAACGGCGGTACCATAACCTCTTCAATGCGGTAGCCGATGCCCTGCTTGTCCTGGACCATGAAACCGGCGCGATCCTCGATGCGAACCCGGCGGCAGCCGGAATGTTCGGGTATGGGCAGGATGTGTTCCGGGGAATGCGGTACCAGGATCTCGTTGCTGACGAGGGGCGGGCAGAACCCCCGGAAACCTGTGGCATCTCATCGATTCCGCCGCAGGTTGGGTACCGTAAGCAGGACGGAACCGTCTTTGTTGCCGAGATCACCGCAAGCCAGTACCCCCAGAAGACACGGACGATCAGCCTCGTAAGCATCCGCGACATCACGGAGCGGAGGAGGGTCGAGGAACGCCTGATCACCGCCCAGCGCCTGTACGCGGTGCTCTCCGAGATCAACCAGACGATCGTCCGGGTCCACGATCTTGAGACCCTGCTCACCGACATCTGCCGGATCGCGGTCGAATTCGGGAAGTTCCGGATGGTCTGGATCGGGTTTGTCAACCAGGAATCGCAGGCAGTCCGCCCGGTGGCGCACCACGGGATCGAGGAGGGGTACCTCTCCAGCGTGGAGATCTCGCTGGACAGCGGGGATATGGGGGAGAGCCCGGCCGGCCGGGCAATCCGGCAGGGGACGCACGATATCTGCAACGATATCTCTGCGGATCCCCGGATGCAGCCCTGGCGGTCGGAAGCGCTGGCGCGGGGATACCGATCTTCGGCGGCATTCCCCATCCGCCTCCACGGGGACGTGATCGGGGCCATCTGCATCTATGCCGGTGAACCGGAATACTTCAACGAGACCGAGATCCGGCTGATCGACGAGATCTCCATGGACATCTCGTTTGCGCTCGACATGCTGGACGAACAGGCGCGGCGGATGCGCGCAGAAAAAGCCCTTGCCGGCAGCGAGGAGCGGGCGCAGTTCCTAGCCGAGGTACTGGACACCTCGTCCCAGCCGTTCGGCATCCTCTATCCTGACGGAAGCATCGGTGTCGTCAACCCGGCGCTCTGCGATCTGCTCGGGTACACGGAGGATGAACTCCGGCAGATGGACTGGAAGGAGATCCTGGCGCCTGATTATATCGCTCTTGGCCGGCAGATCATCCGGGAACTGGAAGCAACCGGTATCCCGCAGAGGGTGGAGGCGTCCTGTATCCGGAAGGACGGGAGGACGGTGCCGGTCGAGCTGTTCCTGCACCGTGTCGTGGATCCCGGCCGCAGTGTCCGGCACTTCTCGGCGTTCATCACGGATATCTCTGCCCGGCAGGAAGCGGAGAACGCCCTGCGGGCAGAACGGGACCTCGCCCGGCAGTACCTCGACACGGCCGGCGTGCTGCTGGCCGCGATCGACCGGGACGGCAAAATCACCATGATCAACCGGACCGGGTGCGGACTCCTCGGTTATACGGAAGAGGAACTCCTCGGGAAGTGCTGGGTGGACCTGCTGGTCCCCCCAGATGCGCAGGAAGAGGTCCAGCGTGCCCTCTCCGATATGCTGAACGGGGAGAGCGGCTCCTTTGTGTATCACGAAAACACTGTTGTAACGAAAAGCGGCGAACAACGGCTTTTCGCTTTCCAGAACACGATCCTTTCGGGGCATGGCGCCCCCGGTATCTCGGGGCTCCTCTTCTCGGCAGAGGATATCACCGGCCAGCGGCAGATGGAGGCATCGCTGCGGCAGAGCGAAGAGCGGTTCAGGAACCTGATCGGAAAATCGTTCGATATGATCCGCATTCTCGATCGCGATGCCCGGATCCTCTACAGTTCCCCTTCGACCCTGCAAATCGCGGGATACGCTCCGGAGGATCTCGTCGGGAAATGTGCCTTTGACTTCATGCACCCGGACGATGCAGGCCGCGTTAAGGCAGCATTCGGGGAGGTGATTGCGGGAACGAACCCCGGGCTCCCCACGGCGTACCGGATCCGTCATGCGGATGGCCGTTACCTCGATGTAGAGGCCGTGGCCCTCAACCTCATGGATACCCCCGGCATCGACGGGATCGTTACGATAACGCGGCCGATCACAGAACGGAAGGCAGCCGAAGCGCAGTTACGCGCGTGCGAGGAGCGGTACCGCGCGATCCTCGAATCGTCGTTCGATGCGGTGTTCATCTGCGATACGGTGTTCCGGGATCTCAACGACCGTGCGGAACAGATGTTCGGGTACGCACCGGGGGAACTCCTCGGGCGGGATCCCGGAACCATCCTCTTCTCCCGTGAGGGGGAGGGGGATGAGACGGCTCCCGTGCCGGCCGGTCTGCTGGATGTACCGGAGGGGACCACCCGGCTCTTCCCTGCCCGGGGCCAAAGAAAGGACGGGTCGTTTTTCCTGGCGGATGTCTCGGTCAGGCCGGTCCCGGAGGATGACGGAAGCCGGATCTTCGCGATGCTGGTCCATGAGGTTCCCGGGCCTGTATTCTCCTGCGAGGATCACCCGGACCCGGTTATCGAGTATACGGCTACCGGGGAGTTCGGGAGCGTGAATGCCGCCGCTCATGCGGCGCTGCGGTCCTGGGGCATGCCCGATACACCGGCGGCCTTCCTGCCCCGGGATATCGATGCCATTACCGAAGGCTTTGCACAGGGAAGGACGGGAGATCTCGCCCGGCAGGTACGGGTTGGCCCGGGATGGTACAGCGAGACGATCCGGCCGCTTCCTGAGAACGGCGGATGCCGGATCTTTGCCCGCGACATCACGGACCATGTCATGGCCGTGCAGGCGCTGGAACAGGCGAACCGGAAGGTCAACCTCTTCTCCTCGTTGAGCCGGCACGATATCCGGAACCGGCTCACCGGCCTCATCAGTTACCTGCACCTTGCGGGGACGCTCGCGGAGGACCCGAAGCTGCGCGGCTATATCGGCCAGGCGGACATGACGGCGGAGCGGATCCGGGAACTGGTGGAGCGGCCCCGGGGGGTCACGGACCTCGGTGCCCACGCCCCTTCATGGCAGAACGTCTCCGATGTAGTGGTGTCGGAAGTACGTCTCATGAACCGCGAGGACATCGCGGTAGAGAACGGGACCGGCGGCCTGTGGATCTATGCGGACCCGATGCTCTCCCAGGTGATAGGCGAACTGATGGCGAATTCGCTGCAGCACGGGGGGCATGTCTCGCGGATGGGATTCTTTGTGCGCGAGAGCCGTGACCACTGTACGCTCTTCTTCGAGGATGACGGTTGCGGCATCCCCGCCGGGAAGAAAGAATCGGTCTTCACCAGTCCCGGTGGAGATCCTGACGGGGATCCCCGGGCCCGGTTCGGGCTCTCCCTGATCCGGGACATCCTTCTCTTCACCGGTATCACTATTGCCGAGACCGGGGAGCCGGAACTCGGGGCCCGGTTCGAACTGGCGATCCCGAGGGGAAAGTTCCGTCTCGATCCTGCGGAATAATATCCCGCCGTGTTATTGCGGTGCGTCCTTCGCGATCGCCGAGAGGACGACTGCGAGGACGGCGATCGCGGCCGCTGCCACGAATGCGACCCCGAAGCCCTCCACGATGATCGCCATGGGGATGTCCGCCACCGGTGTATTCGGGTTGAATCCCTTGCTGCTGACCACCGTGAGTACGGCTATCGTGCCCATCAGGGCGATCCCGATGGTCTGCCCTACGTTCTTCATCGTGGTCATGATACTTGAGGCAGCTCCTTCTTCGTCGCGTCTGCTTTGTCCAAGGATCTGGTTCATGTTGGGGGGGAAGAATATGCCCAGGGCAATGCCGACGCAGAACAGGGTGGCGACGATGTACCAGATGCCCGTGTTCTGGTCGAAGTAGCTGATCATGAAGAACGTGACGACCGCAAAGACGGCCGAGGCCGTGGCGAGCACCCGTGATCCGATCCGGTCGGAGAGCGAACCCGAGAGGGGGCCGAAGACGAGGAGCGCCACGGACGGGATGGCGAGGAGGAGACCGGCGACATGGGTCTCGAGTCCCATCACGCCTTCGAAGAAGAACGGGAGGAGGTACTCGATGCCGGAGAATGCGAGCATCATGACCGCGGCGGCGAGGCTCGCAGCAAGGAAATTGACATTCCGGAACAGGGAGAAGTCGCAGAGCGGGTCCTGGCACCGGGTTTCCCGGAGGACGAAGAGGATCCAGAGCACCGCCGAGATGCAGAAGCTCCCGAGAACGGCGGGCGATGTCCAGCCGAGCGTCAGCCCCTCGTTGACCGGCCAGAGGAACGTGGCGAGGGCAAAGAAGAAGATGACTGCGCCGGCAGAATCGAATGTCCCGGTGGCAGCCGGGATCCTGTCCTGCGGGATGCACTTCAGTCCCAGGAGGAGGGCGCAGATGCCGACCGGGACGTTGATGAAGAAGATCCAGTGCCAGCTGGCGTACTGCGTCAGGAGACCGCCGACAATGGGGCCGGCGGCGATCCCCAGGGACACCACGGTCGCAAGGATGCCGAGGGCCCTGCCCCGGATCTCCCGGGGAAGGTAAATCGCTATCATGGCAGGCCCGACCGCTTCGAGCGCCGCGGCCCCGATCCCCTGGATGAACCGGGAACCGATGAGCGCCTCGATCGAAAAGGAGAGGCCGCAGAAGAGCGACCCTGCCGTGAAGAGGGCGAATCCCAGCAGGTAGATCTTCCGGAACCCTTTCCTGTCCCCGAGTTTCCCGAAGACAAGGAGGAACCCGCTCAGGACGAGCAGGTAACTCATGGCCACCCAGGAGACGATGTACATGGGGACCCGGAACGATTCGGCGATCGTGGGAAGCGAGATGTTCACGATGGTGGCATCGAGGGATGCCATGAAGGAGGCGAGCGCGATGATGAAGAGGACGAGTTTCTGTTCGTGTCCGGAAAGGGCCTCACGGAGTTCCATAGGAAAAACTGGCGATCTCCATCGTATTATGGATTTGGGTTGTCACCGGGAGCATCTTTCCGGTCTGCCTTACGATACTGTGGCGGAAAAAAGCCGATACCGGGATGAGACCCGGTCAACGGAGATCCTGCCGGCGGTCCGCCACACGGTCCAGGTATTCGCGGCAGGTAAGCGGCATATTCCGGGTGTTTTCGATGAAACTGTCGATGAGGGCACCCTGCTGCCGGCTCCACTCCTCGTTGGGTACCCGCTTCACCCAGGCCGCGTACCGCCGTACAAAGGCGAGCCGCTCGTTCCGGTGCGAGACGCGGTCAAATTCCAATTCCATACTCGTCCCCCCGGACCCCGAACTGCGCGAGCGCCGCATTCATGGCGCCTGAATCGAGATCATCCCGGAAGATCTCCCACAGGTACAGCGCATCCTCGATATCCTTGCGCCCGCCCAGGTAAAGGTTGTAGGCGATCTGGATGGGGATCGGCGAGATGAAGATGCTCCCGCCCGGCAGTTCGATATCCACCCGGTCCCTGAGGACGAAGCGGTCGACTTCGTCCCTGGCAAACTTCATCTCGATGTTGGGGATGAATTCGTCGGTTCGCGCAATCCTTATCGCCCGGTTTGCCGCAAGCATCGCATAGAGGTCGTCCGCCTCATCATCCTCGCTGAGGAACCCGAACCCCCCGCGGCGGAGTACCTCATGGACCGCTGCAAAATCCTCCGGTTCGAGCCGGGGGATCAGGACATCCACGTCTTCGGTTCCCCGGGAACGCCCGAAGAGGATGGCGACAAATCCGCTGACCACCACGTACGGGGTCTCCCGTTCGAGTGTACGGACAAAATCCATGACGAACCGGTCCAGCAGGGTGATGTATTTCCCGCTGACCACGATCCTGTTACCTGAACACCGGAGATCCATCTGATCACGTGAGGGTTAGACCGCGGTACCAGATGAGGGTATCGATAGGATCAACAAATCCTGAACGGACAAAAAAAGATCAGATATATCTCGCCTTAAGCGAGAGCCTACGGGGGGTGTAGAGGGGACGGAACGGCTTGCCTTCAGTATCCTTCTTCACAGCGGCGACGAGCTGGTCGGTCGTCATCTGCTCCTTGTGCGGCTTGTTCGGCTGCGACTTCTTCCGGATCGTGACCGTCAGCTTCTTTGATGCGACCTCCTCGTCGCCGACCACGATCACATAGGGGACCCAGTCCATGCCGGCCTCGCGAACCTTCTTGCCCATGGTCTCGTTCCGGTCGTCGATATCGCACCGGATCTGCGCCGCACTGACGGCAGCGACGATCTCTTCGGCAAAGGCCATGTGCTTCTCCGTCACCGGCACGACCCTGACCTGGGTCGGCGAGAGCCAGGTGGGGAGTGCGGGGACCGCTTGCGTGGATATGTTCTCGAGGATTGCGCACATCACGCGCTCCACGCTGCCGGTGGGCGAGCAGTGGAGGATCGGCGGGTGGACCGGCGTGCCGTCCTCCTTGTGGTACTTGATGTTGAACCGGGTAGAGGACTCGACATCGATCTGGACGGTCGGGTTCTCGATCGGGCGGAGCTGGCCGTCGATGGCGGCAAGATCGATCTTGGCAACCCAGTAGTGGACCCGCTCGGAGAGGATCTCGACGAGCATCGGGCAGTCGGACTCCTTCACGATCTTCTTGACCCAGGCCTCATGCTCCGCGTAGAAATCCTGCGTGCACCGGAAGGCGGCAACGAGCTTTGTCTCGAAGTCCCTGCCGGTCTGCCAGCCCATCGCAAGCTGCTCCTCGAAGCACTTCAGGGCCTGCGGCATGTCGAGACAGAGGGAGTGCATGTCGGGCATGGTGAAGGAACGGAGACGCTTCAGGCCGATAACCTCGCCCTTCTGCTCGTGCCGGAACGAGTAGGTCGAGAGCTCGTACATCTTCATCGGGAGGTGGTTGGGGGAGATGTGCATGTCCCGCATGATCGAGAACATGCCGAAGCACGCGGCAAACCGGAGCATCATGTTCCGGTTGTTGGACTTGAAGCGGTACTGCCGCTCGCCGAACTTGTCCGCGTGCTCGAAGATCGCCTTGTCGCCAAGGTCGTACATGACCGGTGTCTCGACGGGAGTACCGCCGTATTCGAGCACCATCCGGAGCACGTAGTCAGAAAGGAGGTCGCGGATGAGCTTTCCCTTGGGCATCCAGCGGAGGCAGCCGACATCGGACGCCGGTTCGTAGTCCACGAATTCTTTTCCGCGCATCAGTTCGACATGGGCCGGCTCGCCGCCGACCGGGGTCGCAATGCCCAGTTCCTTCTTGACGAGGCAGCCGAAGGGGGAATCGTCGAGGTACTCCTTGCAGTCGTGCTTCTTACCGTCGGGGGTTAAGACGAACCAGTCGTGGGTGACCTCCTTCTTGGACTTCTTGACGGCACCCTCCTCACCGGGAACGATTGTCTTACTGAGCTCCGAGAGCGGGTGGCCCTTGCAGGAGAGCTTGAAGGACTTGTACCAGCCGAACGGGGCGCGCTTGACGGCGAACCCCTCTGTCTCAAGGCCGGTCTTCAGCGCGTTGAGTACGGTGACCGCGGTTTCGGGGGAGGCAAGGTCGCTGGAGAGGTGGGCGTACGGGTAGACCACGATCTTGTTCACGTTGACCTGCCCGGCGGTCTTCCTGATCTCGTCGATACCCTGGAGGACGACGCCCTCGAGATCCTCTTCGTCGATCGATTCGACGGCGCAGAAAACGGTCAGGGCCTCGGTCTCCTTGTCCGCGAGGACCGATGCCTCCTCTGCCATCTTTGTCTTTTTCTTGGCTTCGTATTCTATGTAGTCCGAATGAATGAGAAGGAGTCGCATTGATTCATCTCCGTTCCGGTATGATCATCCGTATACAATGGGTTTTCTAGGTATATTAAAGGCGTAACAAGACCCTGGCCGGCACACCGGGGCAGGTACTTGATCGATCAGCAGGGAATATGGTGCCGTGGTTGTGGGGGAACGTCCTGCGTGGGGCCCCTTCAGGATCGTGCAAAAAACACAATGCCTGACCCCCAAGACCGGGGTATCGGGATCCCCCGGGGAACCTGGGTTCAATATGTGATCCGGGCAATCCTCCGGCCCAGCTCCCTGGGGATTCGGATTACCCCAGAAAAAAGGATTATTTCCGCTTGTTTGCGGATTTTTTGTCCTGCAGCTGCCGGACCATACGGGCCTGGATGCCGAAATACTGCGAGACCCCGATCGCGTGGCACTGGTCGATCGCGTCGCTGTCGAAGGAGACCATGTCGCTGGAATAGATCGCGTCGGGCGACGACCGGCCCAGGATCCGCACGCTCCCCTTGTACAATTCGAGGTCAACGGTCCCGTTCACCCGCTCCTGGGTGGTGTCGATGAACGCATTCAGGGCATGGTAGAGCGGTTCGTACACGAGCCCCTTGTAGGCGAGCTCCGACCACTTGTCGTCCACCATCCGTTTGAACACGAGCTCCTGCCGGGTGAGGGTAAGGGCCTCGAGATCGCGGTGGGCCGTCAGGATCACCGTTGCGGCCGGGTGCTCGTAGTTCTCCCGGGCCTTCAGGCCGAGGATGCGGTCCTCGATCATGTCGTTGCGCCCGATCCCGTGTTTCCCGGCAAGGACGTTCAGCTCCTGGATCAGTTCGTATCCCGGATATTTTTTCTTGTTCAGGGCAACGGGAATGCCCTTCTCGAAGGAGATGGTGATCTTTTCGGGCTTGGCCGGGGCCTTCTCGGGAGAGACCGACCAGAGGTAGATCTCCTCGGGGGGATGGAATGCGGGATCTTCGAGCCTGCCGCCCTCGATGCTCCTGCTCCAGCAGTTCTCGTCCATGCTCCACGGCTTGTCCTTTTTGACCGGTACCGGGATCCCGTGCTTCTTCGCGTAATCGATCTCCCAGTCACGGGTCAGGTTCAGCTCCCGGATCGGGGCGACGACTTCGAGACCGGCGCCGCGGATGATGAAGTCGAACCGGAGCTGGTCGTTCCCCTTGCCGGTACATCCATGGCCGATCGCCTTCGCCTTCTCTTTCTTTGCGATCTTCACGACTTCCTCGGCGATGAGGGGGCGGGCAAGGGATGTGCCCATGGGGTATCCCTCGTAGGATCCGTTTGCCCGGATCGCCGGGAAGATATGTCCGGCAACAAACTTCTCCCTGACATCGATGGTATAGTGGCGGTCGGCGAGTTTTTTGCCCTTCTTTGTGGCAACGTCAATCTCCTCGTCCCGCTGGCCGACGTTCACGGCAACGGTCACGACCCGGTCGTAATCATACTTCTCTTTTAAGAGCGGGATGCAGATCGAAGTGTCGAGCCCGCCGGAATATGCAAGGACAATGGTGCCTTTTCCCATGGTATGCTCCAGATGAATGGTTGATGTATGTACTTGGGTAATATACTGGATATAGGTTCAGGATGCCGGGGATCGTCCCCTGGATATTACTGCCTGCAAGAGGGAATAAAATAGAATGGTTGTTCAGGCTGCTGGATCCTGAACCGGCTATTGCTTGATGGTTTTACTGGACGGTGATTCTGCCCGTCAGCACCGGGTAGAATACCGTGGTGTAATCGTAGACACCGGTCTTGTCGAAGACAACGCCGAAGTCCTGTCCGTACGGAAGGACGACCTGGTTCATCCCGCCGAAATAAATACCCATATCGGGGTTAATGGCCTGGATGGAGTGGGGCCGGTAGGGGTCGGTATTGGTCCAGACAACTTTCGTTCCGACTTTCACGGTGGCGCTGGTGTCCGGAAGAACCTGGGAGCCGGAAATCGAGATGGCATAGGTGGGCACTGCTGCGGGTGAAACCGTGGGTGCTGCCGTGACGTTGGCGGTCTTGTTGACAACGACGACAACTACTTCCTTGGTGGGCTCAGCCGTCGGGACTGCCGTTGCGACAACGGTCGCTGCGGGGGTTGCTGTCGGGGTGGCTGCAGGTGCTGCCTGCTGGGATGTGCATCCCGCGAGCAGAATCCCGATGAACAGGATCGCAAGAACAACAAGTAATTTCTTCATGCATCTTTTTTTGTTATCTCGGTATATAAGCATATTCAATTTTTTTATATGACACTTCAATCAGTACCAGAACGGCCCGGCCCGGATCGCTGACTCCCGGTACGGACCGTGCAATGAAAAAACTGAAAGAATCTTGCTTAAAATCAAGAATTACTTCAGATAATGGCTGATCGGTTCGAGCGTTACTTTTTCGCGCTTGATGGCATCGATTGCCAGTGCGGCTGCCCGCGCTGCCTGCAGGGTGGTGATGTACGGGATCTGGAAGTCCACGGCCGCACGCATGATCTGGTAGTGGTCCTGGCGGGACTGTTTGTCCTGCGGGGTGTTGATGATCAGCCGTATCTCCCCGTGGTGCATCATGTCCAGCACGTTGGGGGAGCCCTCCTGGACCTTCCGGACCAGGTTTGCTTCGACACCGGCATCGTGCAGGTAGTCCACGGTCCCTTCCGTGCCAAAGAGGGTGAGGCCGAGATCGCGCAGTTTTCTGGCGATCGGGATCACCTCGTCTTTCTGTTCCATGTTCACGGAGATGAAGACGTTTCCCTTGAGGGGCAGTTCGTTGTCGGCCGAGATGCAGGCCTTGTAGAATGCCAGCCCGAAATCGTAGTCGATTCCCATGACCTCCCCCGTGCTCTTCATCTCGGGCCCGAGCATGGTGTCGACGCCGCTCAGTTTGTTGAAGGGGAGCAGCACCTCCTTCACGGCAACGTGGTCGAAGCTCCGTTCCCTGTATCCGAGGTTGCGGAGTTTTTTGCCCATCATCACCTTTGCGGCAATCTTGGCAATGGGCAGACCCGTTGCCTTGGAGACGAAGGGAACGGTCCGGCTTGCCCTCGGGTTGGCTTCAAGCACGTAGACCGTTTTGTCTTTCACCGCCAGCTGGAGATTGACAAGCCCGACAACACCCAGGCCAAGAGCGATCTTCTTGGTGTATTCGCGGACGGTTGCGATGATCTCCTCTGACAGCGACTGGGTCGGGATAACACAGGCTGAATCTCCGGAGTGGATGCCCGCCTGCTCGATATGCTCCATGATGCCCCCGATCAGGACCTCTTCTCCGTCACAAACGGCATCGACATCGAGTTCGACGGCGTTCTGGAGGTAGGAGTCGATGAGGACCGGGTGCTCGGGACCGGTGAGGACTTCCTCTTTCTTGATGTACGCCTCCAGTTCCGAGGCATCGTGGACGATCTCCATACCTCTCCCGCCCAGGACATAGGACGGGCGCACCAGGACGGGGTACCCGATCTGCCCTGCCTTCTCCCGTGCCTCTTCGGTTGACCGGGCCGAGCCATTGGGCGGCTGGGGAATCTTCAGGTTTTCCAGAAGTTCGGCGAACCGGTCGCGGTCCTCGGCGATGTCCATGGCGTCCGGGCTGGTCCCGAGGACTCTTGTTGTAAGGCCGAGCCGTTTGATCTCATTCTCGATCGGGACGGCGAGGTTCACGGCATTCTGGCCGCCGAACTGCACCATCACGCCGTAGTAGGCATCCTTACGGAGGATGTTGGCCACGTCCTCGAGCTGCATGGGCTCGAAGAAGAGCCGGTCCGATGTGTCGAAGTCCGTAGAGACCGTCTCCGGGTTGTTGTTGACGATGTGGACCTCGACGCCCTCGTCCCGGAGTGCCTGCACCGCATGGACCGTACAGTAGTCGAACTCGATCCCCTGTCCTATCCGGATAGGTCCCGACCCGAGGATGAGGACTTTCTGGGTATTATCCGGCACGATCTCGCAGACCTGTTCCCGGGTCGAATAGAAGTACGGGGTGCTGGCCGGGAACTCGGCAGCGCAGGTATCCACCATCTTGTATGAGGGGAGACCGGCGATCTTCTCGATCTCTGCCGGGGGAAGACCCGTGATCCTGGCGATCTCGGTGTTCGTGAACCCGTATCCCTTGGCAGCGAGGATATCCTCAGGCGCATGGCATTGTTCAAGGTGCTTCTCCATATCCACGATGTTTCTGAACTTCTCCAAAAAGAACGGGGTGATGGAGGTGAGCTGGACGATCTCGTCCAGGGTGAACCCCAGCCGGAAGGCGTCGAAGATGCAGTGGAACCGCTCATCGGTCGGGCGGGACAGGATCATCCGGATCTCGCTTGGGCTGGTATGGTTCCGGACCTTGGTGTCGAGAGAACGTTTTGCTTTCAGGATCGCTTCTTCGAGGTTTCTCCCGATGGCCATGACCTCCCCGGTGCTCTTCATGGAAGTCGAAAGGGTACGGTCGGCCCCCTTGAACTTGTCGAAGGGCCAGCGGGGAACCTTCACGACAACGTAATCGATGGTGGGTTCGAACGACGCGTAGGTGCAGCCCGTGACGGTGTTCATGATCTCGTCGAGGCGCATCCCGATGGCGATCTTGGCGGCCACCCGTGCGATGGGGTACCCGGTGGCCTTGGAGGCAAGGGCCGATGAGCGGGAGACCCTTGGGTTCACCTCGATGACGCGGTAATCCCCCTCCCTGAAAGCGAACTGGACGTTGCAGCCACCCTGCACGCCGAGGGAGCGGATGATGTGGATGGCCGCGCTCCGCATCATCTGGTACTCGTCGTCGCGGAGGGTAAGGATCGGGGCCACGACCACGCTCTCGCCGGTATGGATCCCCATGGGGTCGATGTTCTCCATACCGCAGACGATGATGCAGGTGTCGGCCGAGTCCCGCATCACCTCGAACTCGATCTCCTTCCACCCCATGACGCTCTCCTCGATGAGCACCTGGTGAATGCGGGACCGCGAGAGACCCTGTTCGACGATGCGGGTGAGTTCCTCCTTGGTCTTCCCGATACCGCCGCCGGCGCCCCCGAGGGTGTAGGCCGGGCGGACGACCGCGGGAAGGCCGATCTCCCGGATCGCCTCGTCGACCTGGGAGAGGGAGTTCAAGACCATGCTCCTGGGCACCGGTTCCCCGATCTCGTTCATCAGGTCGCGGAACTTCTGCCGGTCCTCCCCCTTGTAGATTGCCTCGAGGGGCGTGCCGAGGATCTCGACGCCGTTGAGGGCGCCCATCTCCGCGAGCTCCGCGGTCAGGTTCAGGCCGGTCTGGCCCCCCATGCCCGAGAGGATGCCGTCCGGGTTCTCTTTCTCGATGATCTTGGCGATAATCTCGGCCCGGAGGGGCTCGATGTAGATCTTCTCTGCCATCTCCGGGTCGGTCATGATGGTGGCGGGGTTCGAATTGACCAGCACGACCTCAATGCCCTCCTCGCGGAGGGAGCGGCAGGCCTGCGAACCCGAGAAATCGAACTCGGCGGCCTGGCCGATCTGGATGGGGCCCGATCCGATCAGGAGGACCTTCTTGATGGCGTCCCGCTTGGGCATTATGCGATCCTCCGGTAGAGCCCGTCAAAGAAGTGCGCTTCCGTGTCCCGCGGGCCGCCGTGGGCCTCCGGGTGGAACTGGACCGTGGTCAGGTTGAGGTCCCTGTTCTCGAACCCCTCGACCGTGCCATCGTTCACGTTGGTGTAGGTGACCTGCGATCCCTCGGGAAGAGTCGCAGCATCGACAGCGAACCCGTGGTTCTGGGTGGTGATAAAGATCCTGCCGTCGATGAACCGCACCGGCTGGTTGGCGCCCCGGTGCCCGAACTTCAGCTTGTAGGTGTCGCCGCCCAGCGCGAGGGCGGAGACCTGGTTGCCCATGCAGATCCCGAAGATAGGGAGCTGGCCGAGGAGGGTTTTCACACACTTTATCGCGTCGGTGGCCTGCTTGGGGTCGCCGGGGCCGTTGCTGATAAAGAGGGCATGCGGACGGCAGGACATTACCTGGTCGGCCGTTGCATTGTAGGGGAAGACGTAGAGGTCGCCGCCCCGTTTCGAGAGGCTCGTGATCATGTTCTTTTTTATGCCGAGGTCGATGACCGCGATCCGTTTCCCTTTCCCGGGAACCCGGTAGGGGGCCCTGCAGGAGACTTCGGGGATGGGGACGATATCGGTGATCTGAGGTGTTCTCCTGGCGAGTTTCACCGCATAGTCTCCATCGTTGCTCCCGACAACAAGGGCTGCACGCATGGTTCCCTGGACCCGGGTCGAGATGGTGAGAGCCCGTGTGTCGACCCCGGTCATGCCGAGGAGGTCATGCTCTTCAAAGAAGGATCTGACCGATGGCTGCGCGGCGGGCTTCTCGCAGATCTCCCGGGTGATCGCACCGAGAGCGCAGATCTTCTCGTTCTGGAAGTTCCGGGTATCCACACCGTAATTCCCGATGAGCGGGAACGTGAACATCAGGATCTGGCCGAAATAACTCGGGTCGGTGAGCGATTCCATGTAGCCGGTCATCTGGGTATTGAACACCAGTTCACCGGCACACTCCCCTTCGACACCGAACCCCTCCCCCCGGACAACCTGCCCGTCCTCAAGTCCCAGAACCGCCTTCATGGTTTCCATATCGTATGTGCTGGATTAGTTTTTAACGATAGTGCAGGTACCAGCCGGGCAGCCCGGCACTATGGAGTACGGGGTCCGGCCGGATTCCCTGATACGGCTGGATCCGGTATGCCCACAGGCATATGCATAAAAAGGTAAAGGACGATAATCAGTTGTCAGTCAGTTCATTGACGGTGACTATCATGGGAACACTAGGACAGAAGATTGTCGGAAGTGACGTCAAGGATATCGTGGGTCTCTTAAACAAGGCCTACTGCGATGAATGGCTCGCCTATTACCAGTACTGGATCGGCTCCAAGGTAGTCAAGGGCCCGAACAAGGAGGCCGTGATTGCGGAGCTCACCCTCCACGCTACCGAGGAACTGAACCATGCCACGCTCCTGACCACCCGGATTATCCAGCTGGGCGGGACTCCCGTGACCAAGCCGCAGGACTGGTACAAGCTCACCAACTGCGGGTACGAAGCACCGGACGACCCGTTCATCGTCAAGGTGCTGGAGCAGAACATCAAGGGTGAGCAGTGTGCCATCAAGACCTATAATTCCCTGATGAAGAAGACCAAGGACAAGGATCCGGTCACCTACAACATCCTCCTCACCATCCTCACGCAGGAAGTGGAGCACGAGGAAGATCTCCAGGCCCTGTTGGAGGACGTGGAGATCATCATGAAGAAGAAGTGACCGGGTTCCAGCCTCTTTTTTTTGACCGGGTGCCCCCGATCCCCGGGTATAAATAGTTCGTACCGCTATCTCCTTTCATATACGGGATGACGTTAATGACAATCGAACACGTTGACGGGAAGAACAAGGGAACGGTGATGCTGTACGCGCTTTCCACCTGCGGGTGGTGCGCGAAGACCAAGGACCTCCTGCGCCAGATGGGAGTGGCCTTCGACTACATGTTCGTGGATCTGCTGGAAGGAAAGGAGCAGGACGATGCCATGAACAGCGTCGAGAAGTTCAATCCCTCGGGCTCATTCCCCACGCTGGTCATCGACAACAAACGGGCAATCGTGGGGTTCCGCGAGCAGGAGATCCGGGAGGCCCTCGGGGCATGAACGCCGCTGCTATCAGCGAGCAGGATATTGCCCGTGCCTTTGATACCCTGAACAAGGATGCTGTCGAAGGGGGGTACCGGTTGAACCCGGATACGGAGTTCGTGAAGAACCTGATCCGGGGCCTCCTGAAGAACGAGCAGCGGTACGGGTACCGTGCCTGTCCCTGCCGGCTGGCGTCGGGTAAGACGGGAGAGGACCTCGACATCGTCTGTCCCTGCGATTACCGGGATCAGGATATCGGGGAGTATGGCGCCTGTTATTGTGCTCTGTACGTGGATGAGGGTATTGCCGGTGGAACGAAAGCGGTCGCCCCGGTCCCCGAACGTCGGCCTCCGCGGTCGGAGCGCGGCACGCCGAAGGGTCCGGCCGTCCATACCGTCAGCATCGGCGGATCGCTTTCGGGCAGCCTCCCATATCCCGTCTGGCGCTGCCGGGTCTGCGGGTATCTCTGCGCCCGCGAACAGCCGCCGGGGATCTGCCCGATCTGCAAAGTGCCGAAGGACCGGTTCGAGCGGTTCCTATAATCTCCTTTTTCTACTCCCCTGACCAAGATCAATGGCATGGCAGGAACCGTCACAATCGAGATCGTTGGTTTTAAAGCATCCGAGTGCTCCCCGTTTCCCTGCGATGAGAACCGGAGCTGCGGGCTTGAGGAGTGTTACCATTCTGGAAAACTGGTCGATGCATTCCGGGGTCTCAAGAACGCGCTGGAGGCGGCCTACGGGGACCGCGTAACACTCAAGCTTACCCTTGTCGATGACGGCGCCCCGGATTATATTAAGGAGATCATCGAGCGGGAATATCCGCCAATCCCCATGGTCCTGGTCAACGGCAGGGTGACGAAGATCGGGAGGATCGCTCTGGGCCGTATCAAAACAGAGGTCGAAAAGGAGTTCTGAAGCGCGTCGGCCGGATGCGCGCACACCATCAGAAGTGCCTTTTTTCCTGGGTGATTTCCCAGACAACCCGCTTTTCCCGCTTAAATTATCGCAGCCCACGCGCCCGGTGGTTTTGTCAGGCCGGGTTTGCCCCTTGTTTCCCGTTGCCGGCGCCCTTAAATATATATGGACAGAGAAATAACCGTGTTAAATCAACCTCCCCCGATGATCGGAATGTCCACCTCTGACGATCCTACTCTCATTGCGTATTCATCAGTACGGGTCGTCACGAACGGACCGGTGCGGGGGCTGTCCTGTTATCTGCCGGTGATCATCGTATGATCGCCACCCTCTTCGTTCTGGTGCTGCTCTTCCTGGGTGCCGGGATTATCGTTCCCCTGCTCACGTTTTCGGGTGACCACCGGGTGCACCGGAGCATCTCGCTTGCCGGTGCTATTGCAGGATCGGCACTGCTCGCTATCGTCTCCGCCTGGATCCTGATCACCGGCCAGACTATCTCGTGGATATTCCCGACCCCGTTTGATTACCTGACCCTGACCTTCTCCATCGATCGCCTCGCAGCATTTTTCCTGCTCCTCATCGCAGCGGTATCGGGCCCGGTGGCCCTCTACGCAATGGAGTACATCGAGCACCTTGAGGGAGGCTCCCGCCGGCACCTGCTCTGCAGCGGCGCCTGCCTCTTCATCCTCTCGATGATCCTGGTCGTCGTCTCGGCGACTACGCTCGCGTTCTTCTTCTTCTGGGAACTGATGGCGGCCAGCTCCTTCTTCATGGTCATGTACGAGTACACGGGGACGGAGACGGGTAAGGCCGGGCTGTACTACTTCGTGATGACGCAGCTCTCGACCCTGTTCGTCCTCCTTGGGTTCCTCCTCCTCTTTGTCCAGACGGGATCATTCGCGTTCGTTACGGCCGGCGCCTCCTTCCTCTCCACCCTCGCGTTCCTCGCCCTCTTCCTCGGGTTCTCGATCAAGGCCGGTATTATCCCGTTCCACAAGTGGCTGCCCTATGCCCATCCTGCGAGCCCCTCCCCCATCTCGGCCCTCATGTCGGGCGTCATGCTGAAGATCGCGGTCTACGGGCTCGTCCGGGTCCTCCTGGATGTCTTCACTCCCGATCTCTGGTGGGGCATCCTGATCCTTTCGGCAGGAACGGTCTCGGCGGTGCTCGGGATCATCTATGCCTTAAAAGAACACGACATCAAGGCGATGCTCGCGTACAGCAGCATCGAGAACATCGGGATCATCTTTACCGCAATCGGCCTTTCCGTCATCTTTTCTGCCTACAACCTGCCGGAACTCGCCCTGATCAGCCTCCTTGCGGCGCTCTTCCATGCCCTGAACCACGCCCTCTTCAAGAGCCTCCTCTTCCTGACCGCCGGGTCGGTGGTCCATGCAGCGCATACCCGGGACATCGAGCACATGGGCGGGCTCGTGCACCGGATGCCGTACACCGCAGTCCTCTTCTTTATCGGGGCGCTGGCGATTGCGGCCCTGCCCCCCTTGAACGGGTTCGCGAGCGAAGTCCTGATCTTCATCTCGTTCTTCTCGTCCGTGGCCGTGGCGGACCCGCTCTTCAAGGTCTTCCTCTTCCTCTGCCTGGCCCTCTTTGCGCTCACGAGCGCCCTCTCGGCGGCCTGCTTTGTCAAGGCGTACGGCTCCGTCTTCCTTGCGCTGCCCCGGTCGCCTGAATGCGGGGAGGCCCGCGAGGTCCCCCTGCCGATGCTGGCCGGCCCGGCCGTACTGGCCCTCGCCTGCATCGTGATCGGGCTGTCTGCCCTGCAGATATTCGGCCTTGCCGGCTTTGTTGTCCCCATCCCGGACATGTTCCTGGTCGGCGTCCTCTTGCTCGTCATGGCATTCCTTGCCTGGGCGTTCGTGTACTACCCGGCCCGAATGAAACCGCGGATCGCCGAGACCTGGGGCTGCGGCACGCTCTCCCAGCAGCCCTTCACGGAATACAGCGGCCACGGCTTCTCGGAGCCCATCGACATCATCTTCTCCGTGGTGTACCGGACCCGGATGAAGAACGAACGGACCTTCTTCGACAGGAAGAACTGCATCTTCCGGGAGGGCACCGCTGATATCCGGCTCCTGAAGGTCTTCGAGGAGTACCTCTACCTGCCCCTGGCCCGCGCCTCCCTGCGGGCTGCGTCGCAGATCTCCCGGTTCCAGAACGGGTGCCTCGACACCTACCTCCTCTATGTCTTTGGTACCGTGCTTGCCATCATCATCTACCTGGGGTGGCTGTCATGACCCTCCCGTTCGTCATTTATCTCGTGCTCAACACGCTCGCCGTGCTGGCAGTCGCCCCGCTCTTCGTGAGCATCATCAAGAAGGTGAAGGCGAAGACCCAGGGGCGGCACGGGCCGTCGGTCTTCCAGACATACTACAACCTGGCAAAACTGTTCAGGAAGGAGATCCTGTACTCCCCGCACTCCTCGTGGATCATGCGGGTCACCCCCATCGTGAACATCGCGGCGATGCTTGTTGCCGCCCTCTTCGTCCCGCTGGTCTTCGTGCCGGAACCCGTGGGCGGGATCGGCAACATCATCCTCCTTCTCTACCTGCTGGCCATGGCGAAGTTCTTCATGGCCCTTGCCGGCCTCGATGCCGGCAGCTCCTTTGGCGGCATGGGCAGCTCCCGCGAGATGAGCATCTCGGCCATCATCGAACCGACCACGATCATCGTCTTTGCCGCCCTGGTCTTCGTCTTCAAAACCTTCAATGTCTTTACCATGTTCTCCGCCTCCGCTGCCACCGGCGCACCGGCCACCCCGACCCTGATCCTGCTCGGGATCTCGCTCTTCATCATCCTGATCGTCGAGACCTCCCGGATCCCGGTCGACAACCCGGAGACGCACCTCGAGCTCACCATGATCCACGAAGGGATGATCCTCGAACAGTCCGGGCCGAACCTGGCCCTGATGGAGCTCTCCGCCGCGGTCAAGCTGACGCTCCTCATGGCACTCTTAATCAACCTCATCCTGCCGTTCGGCCTCTCCACCACGCTCGCGTTCGGCGCTCTTGCCCTTGCTGTGGCCATGTTCGTCCTCAAAGGTGCGGCGCTCTCCGTGCTCGTCGGCCTCTTTGAATCGTCGATGTCCAAGATGCGGTTCTTCCGCCTGCCCGGTTTCTTTGCCATGGCGTTCTTCTTCTCCACGCTCATCATCATCATCGAGGTGTTCGCATGACCGATCCCGCGATCGTCCAGGACCTGATCCGCATTCTCTTTGCCGTTATCATCGTCACTGCAGCTTACATCATCTCCACCCGGAACCTCATCTCGCTCGTCTCCGCGTACGCCCTCCAGTCCTTAACGCTCGTTGTCATGGCCCTGGCCCTGTACTGGCTGGAAGGCGCCGCCATCCTCCTCGCCATCGCGGCGGTGACGTTCGTCAGCAAGGTGCTGATCATCCCCTACTTCATCACCACGGTACAGGAGCGGATCCGGATCCGGCGCGATATCCGGTTCCATTTCCTGAGCCCCGTCACCTCGCTCCTCCTCTCGATGATCCTGATGCTCTTCATCTACCTGGCGCTCTCGCGGATCATGGAGGGCACTCCTGCAGAAAAGAGCCTCTTCTTCTTCGGGGCGGTGATCGGGCTCTCCCTGATGCTGATGGGGATGATGGTCACCTTCTCGCGGAAGCGGGCGATCACCAAGGTGCTGGGGTACCTTTCAATGGAGAATGGCGTCCTGCTCTTCGGCATGTTCGTCACCGAGCTCCCCTTCATCATCGAGTTCCTGATCGTCATTGACCTGATCATTCTCGTCATGCTCACCACCATCCTTGCCGTAGGACTTGATTCCACGCTCGAGGATTACCACAACCGCCTCCACCGGTTCCACCTGGTCGGGGATACGGAGGAGGCACCATGATCCTCGCCGCCATCGTGCTGATCGCGCTTGCCGCTATCGGGATCGTCTCCGTCAGCCGCACCCACCGCCAGATGAACGCAGCCTGCATCGGGGAAGCATTCCTCGTCCTCTGCCTTTCCCTCTTCCTGCTCCTCTCAGGGCAGGTCCCGACCTCGTCGTTTATCATCGGGAACCAGTACTTCTTCATCGACCACCTGGGGATCTACGAGGTGATGATAGCCGCGGTCATCTTCCTTCTTTCCGCCGTCTATGCCCGGGGGTACGTCGAGGGGCTCATCGAGAGTCGGGAACTGGGAAAGGGAAGCCTGAAGCTCTTCTATGCCGCATGGGCGTTCCTGCTCCTGATGGTGGTACTGGCGTTCTTCTCGGACAACCTGGCCCTCTTCTGGATCTTCGCCGAGCTGACCACCGTTGTCTCGGCGATGCTTGTCGCGATCCTGTACGCGCGGGACAACATCGACGCCGCGATCAAGTACATCTTCATTGCCTCGGTCGCCATGCTCTTCTCGTTCGTGGGTCTCATCTTCCTCTTCGAGCTCTCCCGGTCCGCGCTCGGGACGGGAACCCTTAACTGGACGGTGCTGATCCGGGAGGCCCCAGCCTTCTCCCCGGGCATGATGGTCGCCGTCTTCGCGTTCGTCTTCGTCGGTTTTGCGGCCAAGTCCGGCATCTTCCCGTTCCATACCTGGCTCCCCGAGGCCCATGCCCGCGCCCCCTCGGCGGTCAGCGCGATCCTCTCGGGCGTGCTCTTAAACGTCGGGATCTACGGTATTATCCGTATCTTTGCCATCGTGCACCGCACGCCGGCCGTTGATGCGGTCGCGCCGCTGCTGATCCTTTTTGGCCTCTTCACGGTCGCCATCGCGGCCATATCCATGCTCCCGCAGAAGAACCTCAAGAAGCTGGTGGCGTTCTCCAGCATCGAGAACATGGGAGTTCTTCTCGTCGGGCTCGCCCTTGCAACCCCGCTTGCGATCTTCTGGACCGTCTTTTATGTCATGGCCCATTCCTTCACCAAGGCCTCGCTCTTCCTCTCCGCCGGTATCCTGCACCGGCAGTACCACAGCACCCTCTCGTCCGATGCTGCCGACGAGATCCGGGACGTCTTCTCCCTCCAGCCGCTGGCCGCGTGGGGCGTCATCATCGGGGGCCTGGCGATCATCGGGATGCCGCTCTTCCCGATCTTCCTCCCGAAGTTCTTCATCCTCACGCAGCTGGCACAAGTCTCGATCCCGGTCCTGGTCCTGCTCCTCGCCCTCCTCTTTGTCGCGGCAGCGGCGCTGGGATATTTCGTGATTGCCAATTTCCCGAAACGGTACCGTGAAACGGAACTGGACGATGTTGTGGTGTATAAGACCCCGGCCAGCATGAAAGCCCCCGTGGTGATCCTCCTCGTCCTGATCGTCATCCTCGGGACGGTCTTTACCGCCGGAGAAGTCTCGTTCTTCGACCAGATCGTTAAGGAGCTGATGTTCTGATGGCGCCCCTCTCTCCCGATGAAAAGGCCCGCGTGCGGGAACTGGTGGGATCCGCCGGGATTGCGGAAAGGATCGCCCGGGGCTGTAATGGCGAGTACTACCTGACGGTCACCGGCACGGAGTTCGGCCCGCTCGTCACCGCTCTTGCGGCCCGGAAGTGCGCCCTGATCGGCCTCTTCTGCACGGAAGGGTTCTCCCCCTCAGCCCGGTTCACCCTCTTCTACGTCTTCGAGAAGTGCTCCACGATCCTCGTCCTGGCCAGGGACTCCGGTACGCTGTCGTCATCGGTCGCCTCCCTCCTTCCCTCGGCATCGTGGTTCGAGCGGGAGTGCCGGGACGGGTTCGGGATCGAGTTCGAGGGGGCGTTCGATGAGCGGCGCCTCTTTTTGCACGAGACCTATCCCGAGGGGTTCCACCCCCTCACCAGGGAGTTTAAAAACGCCCCGATCGAGACCCGGGCCGCGGTGCGCCCGGAGGAGGAGTACCCGTTCCGGAAGGTGAACGGGGAGGGCGTGTACCAGGTGCCGGTCGGCCCGGTGCATGCCGGGATCATCGAGCCCGGCCACTTCCGGTTCAGCGTGATCGGGGAGAAGATCTTCAACCTCGAGATCCGGATGTTCTACAAGCACCGGGGGATCGAGAAGCTGGCGGAGGGGAAGGTACCGGCGGCCGTCCTTCCCATTGCCGAGTCTGTCAGCGGCGACGAGTCGGTTGCCAATGCAACTGCCTATTGCTGTGCCGTAGAGAAGATCGCGGGCACGGTGGTGCCGGACCGGGCGTGGTATATCCGGACGATCCTCCTTGAACTGGAGCGTATCCAGTCGCATCTCGGCGACCAGGGAGGGATGCTGGTGGATGTGGCCTTCCCGCTCGGGGCAAGCCAGTTCGCCGTCCTCCGCGAGGAAGTGCTGCGCATGAACGCCCGCCTCACCGGATCGCGGTTCCTGCGGGGCATGGTTGCGCCCGGCGGCCTCTTTCGGGACATTGAAAACGACCGGCTGGACACCCTCAAGCCGTTTCTGATGCTCTTTAAGAAGCGGTACCGGGTCGGCCTCAAGATCGTCCTCTCAACGACCTCGGTCCTCGACCGGTTCTCCCCGACCGGGACCATCAGGAAGGACCTCGTGCGCCCGCTCAACATCACCGGCCCGGCCGGGCGGGCCTCGGGCGGCCGGATGGACGTGCGGGCCGATCATCCCTACGGGGTCTACGACCGGTATGCGCCGGCGGTCCGGACGCTCCAGGACGGCGACGTGCTCGCACGGTTCACGGTCAAGGCCTCCGAGATCCTGGATTCCGTGGATCTCATCGGACGGCTGCTTGCGGACATGCCTTCCGGGGCGATCGCAGCCCCCCCTGCGATCCGGGACGGGTATGCCCTTATGCTCGTGGAGTCCGCCCGGGGCCAGAACCTCTGCTGGGTCTGGATCCGGAACGGCGTGATCGAACGGTACAAGGTGAGGACGGCCTCGTTCTGTACCTGGCAGGCCGTCGAGCACGCGGTGCAGGGGGAGATCGTGCCGGACTTCCCGCTGATCAACAAGAGCCTGAACCTGTCCTATGCGGGGACGGACCTGTGAGGTGAGAAGATGGTGAATGTGTTATCCTGCCTGCTGAAACCGGACGTGACGGAAGAGACGGTCGTCCGCGACGAGGAGATTGAAGCGATCGGACGGGAGCTCCACAAGGAGATCGACCGCACCTTCGGGCGGAGCCTGGCGATCCGGGCGCTCGACACGGGAAGCGACAATGCCGCCGAGATCGAGCTGAACAACCTCAGCAACCCCTACTACGATGCCGAGCGGTTCGGCATCACGTTCGTTGCCTCGCCCCGGCACGCGGATGTGCTGGTGGTGACCGGGGCCGTGACCCACAACATGGCGATCGCGGCACAGAAGACCTACGAGGCGATGCCTGCCCCCAGATTCGTGGTCGCGGTGGGGGACGATGCCTGCACCGGCGGGATCTTTGCCGGCACCTATGCGGTGCTCGGGGGCGCAGAGAAGATCCTCCCGGTGGACCTGAAGATCCCGGGCAATCCCCCCAGTCCCGCTGAGATCCTCGTGGGCCTGCTGGCGCTGATGAGGAAGGCACAAGCGTCCCGCTGAGATCCTCCTCCCGTGCCCGGGGACACTTTTTTACCCCGGCACGATAACCGGTACGTGCTATGAGGCCGGTACGGAAATGGGGGCCCGGGCCCTATACCGTGGCGGTGGTCCACGGGGGGCCGGGGGCGCCGGGGGAGATGGCTCCGGTGGCCCGCGAGCTGTCAGCGGTAACGGGCGTTCTCGAACCGTTCCAGACCGAGAAGACGGTCGAGGGCCAGGTACAGGAACTCCGTGCGGTCCTCTCGGAACACGGCCGGCTGCCCGTCACGCTCGTGGGATTCTCCTGGGGGGCGTTCCTTTCGTGGATGCTGGCCGCCCGCTACCCGGAGCAGGTGAAGAAACTGATCCTTGTCGGCAGTCCCCCGTTCGATGAGCAGTACGCTGCCGCGATCTCAAAGACCCGGATGCAGCGGCTCCCGCCCGCGAGCCGGGCCGGGGCGCAGGCGCTCCTCGCACAGCTCGATAACCCGGCGGTCACGAACAAGGACGCCCTCCTTGCGCAGTTCGGCACCCTGATGGCCCGGGCCGATGCCTGCGACCCGGCCAATGTCCCCGACGAGGGGTTCCACTGCCAGTACGATCTCTTCTGCGGGGTCTGGGACGAGGCAAGCGAACTGCGGAGGAAGCAGGCGCTCATAAGGATGTCGCGGGAGATCCGCTGCCCGGTGGTTGCCATCCACGGCGACTTCGATCCCCACCCGGCAGAGGGCGTGAAGGGTCCTCTGTCGCAGGCCCTGCCGGACTTCCGCTTCATCCTTCTCGAAAAGTGCGGCCACCGCCCCTGGATCGAGCGGGGGGCTTCAGAAGAGTTCTACAAGACCCTGGTTGCGTTGATCTGATCCGCGGGCGATTTTTGGCAGTCAATCTTTTCCCTTTACCTTTCAGGCTCTTCCGGGACCGCGTCAACTTCTTGTACAACCTGTTAACTTTGCAGAAGCGCAATCGGGATCGCTGACGTTTCCGGAAAAAACCCGATCGCGATCGCGTTTGAGTTTTTTTAATCGCGATCCCGATCGCGGTTGATCGGAAAAAAAGTCCAGTGGAAACGGAGCCCTGTTCCGGCGTGAAGTCCCCGCCGTGATGGGGGGTTCGATCGCGATTAATTTTTTTTAATCGCGATCCCGATCGCATTTGAAAATAAAAAAACGCGATCCTGATCGCGATCGATCCTGTTCACTGCGATTCGCTGAACGCGTGTTGTACAGGATCCCTCCTAAAAAAAGTACACTGGATCCGTATAAACCCGCCAGCAGGTTAATCACCGGGATGGCTGCATGATGGTTTTGGATCGGAGCATCCCCGATCCGTTCAGCCGAGGATCCGTTTCTCCAGCTGCTTCCCGTGCGACCCGTTCCAGTAGAGCTTTTTGCACTGCTCGCACCAGTAAAACGACAGGTTCCGCCAGTCCTTCGGGGCGTAACCGGCATTCTGGATCTCGCAGGTGTTCGCCTCCCGAAGCGGCGTGTTGCAGAGCGAGCACCGGCTCAGTCTCACCCGCCGCTCGATCAGCCCGGTGCCGGCCAGCTGCCGCACCTGCTCCATTACGTCCTCGGACCCGATGAGGATCGCCCGGTCCTTCCCGCGCCGGGCGAGCTCGGCATCCCGGGTCAGGAGGATCCGGTGTTCCTGCTCCGCCATGTCGAGGAGGAGGGAATCCTCCTTCGCGTTCCCCTCCGCGAGGCCGTTCGCGCTGGTCGTGTCATACCCCATGAACCGGAGGTACCGGGTCAGCGTGCCGAGCATGCGGTCCGCGATGAACCGGGCCTCCGGGCCGGCCTCAGGCGGCATGGGTTACGATCCCCGTCTTCCTGCCGCAGTTTTTACACTGCCCCCCTTCGAGGGCCACGATCCTGCTGGAAAAACCCTGCCGCTCGATCAGGAGCGCCCCGCACGCCGGGCAGTACGTGTTCTCGTACCGGTGGTGGTACACGTTCCCGAGATAGGGGTACCGGAGCCCGAGGGCCTTTGCTTTCTCCCAGATCTTCTCCAGCACGGCAACGGGCGTCCCGCCCCGGTCGGTCATCTGGTAGTCGGGGTGGAACGCGGTGAAGTGCATCGGGGTGTCGGGGCCGAGGTGCTCGATCACCCAGCGGATCAGCCGTTCCTGCTCCTCCATGCTGTCATTCAGCCCGGGGATGACCAGCGTCACCGTCTCGATGTGCATCTTAAGCTCGCGGGCAAGGATCGCGGAGTCGAGGACCGGCTGGAGGTGTGCCCCGCAGATCTTCTGGTAGAAGCTCTCCGTGAAGGCCTTGATGTCCACCCGGTACGCGGTGAGCACGGGGGCAAGTTCCCGCAGGGCCTCTTCCGTGATGTAGCCGTTCGTCACGTAGATCGTGCCAAGCCCGCTCGCCCGGGCGAGCCGGGCCATATCGAGCGCGTACTCATGCCAGATGACCGGCTCGTTGTACGTCCAGGCAATGCTCCGGCACCCGCGCTCCACGGCACGGCGCACGCCCTCTTCCGGTGAGAGCGGCCGGAGGGCGGCCGCATCGGGATCGGCCCGGGCGATCTGCCAGTTCTGGCAGTGCCGGCACCGGAAGTTGCAGCCGGCGCCCCCGAGCGAGTACGTTGTCGTGCCCGGCAGGTAGTGGAAGAGCGGCTTCTTCTCGATGGGGTCGACGGCCTCTGCGCTGATCCGGCCGTATGTCGTGGCGTACAGGGTGCCCCCATTATTCTGGCGCACCCCGCAGATCCCGCGCTTTTTATCGCGGATCACGCAGCGGTGGCTGCAGAGCGAACACTTCACGGCATTGGTATTCAGTTTCTCGTACTGGCGTGCCTCGTGCATACGGTCACCCCGGTCACCTAGGAATGATCCCTGTTTTCCTGTTCCGGCTTCTTAATCTCTTCGGGCGCGTCGATCTCGAGGACGAACGACCCGCGGTACCCGCAGTCCTTGCAGAGGTAGACCTGCCCCACGCATCCTCCCGCAACGGGATAGATCTCCTGGCTTTTGCAGGCCGGGCAGTAGAACATAGTGAAACTCTATGAGCCTCCGGTACAAAAACTCATGCAATGAAGAAGGTTGTCATCTCACTGGGGGGCTCGATCCTGATCCCGTCCCTGGAAAACCATACCATCCGGGAGTATGTGCCCGTTTTACAGAAGATCGCCAGGAAGCACCGGCTCTTCGTGGTGGTCGGGGGCGGGGGCGAGGCCCGCCGCTACATCAATATCACGAGGGATCTCGGGATCGACGAGGGGACCTCGGACGAGATCGGGATCCTGATCACCCGGCTGAACGCTACGATGCTGATCGCGGCGCTGGGCGAGGACGCGTACCCGAAGGTTGCCGAGAGCCACGCGGAGGCGAAGAAGTTCAGCGAACACGGCAAGATCGTGGTGATGGGGGGCATCACCCCCGGCCAGACCACGGATGCGGTGGCCGCGGTGCTTGCCGAGCGTGTCGGAGCTGCGGTCTTCATCAACGCGACCTCGGTGGACGGGATCTATACCGAAGACCCGAAGAAGAACCCGGCTGCGACCCGGTTCGATACGATCACCCCCCAACAGCTCCTGGAGATCGTGGGCAAAACAGCGCTCGGGGCCGGCTCGAATAACGTGCTCGACATCGTTGCGGCCCGGGTTGTCGAGCGCAGTAAGATCCCCCTTGTGGTCCTTGACGGGCGTGACCCGAAGAACCTCTCGGAAGCGATCCTGAAAGGGAAATTCCGCGGCACCGTGGTCTCTGATGGGAAGAAGAAGCCGCTGCCGGTATAGTATCCCTTCAGAGAATCCTTTTTCCCCTACATTTTTCACTACGTGGCACAGGACCGCTTCTCACTCGTCGTTGTCCGGCGACGGGCCGTCCTTCTCCGGCTCGTAGGTGAAGACATCGTCGATCCCGACCCCGAAGAGGCTGGCGATCCGGTACCCGAGTTTCAGCGACGGGCAGTACTTGTCTTTCTCGATGGAGATGATGGTATTGCGGGTGACCCCGACCAGCTCGGCGAGCTGTTCCTGCGTCATCTCCCGCTCGGCCCGGAGGACCCTGATCCTGTTCTTCATGGCAGCCCGGTGATTAGTACTTTCTGTCGTAATAGAGATAAAACACTCCGAAGATAGCGAGCAGGGCGACAATACTGCCCCCCACGGTCATCCCGATGATCCCTCTCCTCTCGTTTTCGCGGAATGCGTCGTTCCGGTACTGGCAGTACTCCATGGCCTCGAACTCGTTCATGGCATCGATGTCGCGGATCGTTGTCGAACGGATCAGGTTCTCCGGAGTCTCCGGGCTTCCCGGTTTATAGATGGAGATGATCATGGAGTGAGAGCCGTTCTCGCCGGTATACACCATCCCCGTCACGTGCGGGGCCAGGCTGTCGCTGATCAGGAACGAATAGAGGATGATCGCGGCAATCGCCCCGGCGATAACGGCCACCTCGAGGGTACGGAGCGCCGCCTGCGAACGGACCTTTTTTGACCGTTCGTCCACGATCACTTCCCGCACGTTCCGCCGGCAGGCAAGGATGACGATGGCCCCCAGGGGGATCGCGATGACCGGTACGATGAAGTTTCCCGCCGCCATCGACCAGCCGGTCATGGCCGCAACCAGGATGCCGGCCGCGAGGGAGCAGGACAGGTAGGTGAATCGTTTCATTGCAGATCAACTCCCGATCGTGAATTTTTTCGCGGTGAACAGGGTTCCCGGGACAAGGTCATGGGTGACCGGGTCGATGATATCCCTGCTGACATTCACTTCCCACCTGCCCTGATAGAGGTTATAGGTGGCAAAGGTGCAGGACCAGAGGTTGTACCCGCTGCTCCCGTTCACAACGTCCGCCATCGCGACCGCTCCTGCAAATTCGGCGATCCGATCCTTCTCCTGCGGATCGAACGAGACATTGTAATCGGTGTCGAAGGACGGGGGTTTGACCGTTACAATCAGGCCCTCGCCGACGGGGACACTGGTGGTTCCCGATACCGTGTACATCCCGTTCGTCCGTATCTCGGGAAGGGCATCGATGGTGATGAATGCCGGGGGCCTTTGCGGGGTTCCGGTTGCATTCTGCCGGGCTCCGGACAGCAGGGGAAGGCTGAGTCCTGCACTGGCGGAGATCGTGCCAAGGGATGAGGTAGCATTCCCCGGGATACCGGTGATATGGAACAGGTAACGGGAAGGTTCCGCTGTTGCGTTGCCGGGTATGACCGTCCACCGGTTTATTTCCCCTGTTCCCCGGATAACATATGTTGTCCCCTGGATCTCCCAAAGAGATGGGCCGGACTCGTTGGCCATTACCTGAATCGTCCACGCAAGCGGGGAGCCCGGTGCAAGATTCGTGATGCCGGTAATTTCCCCGGTGGTTGTCGCAGGTCCCTGGTCCGGGCCGTTGATCCGGATGAACGGCTGCACGGTACGGGATTTCTTCCGTATCGTTCCTGCGCCGGCCCGCTCGTCGTGGAGCGTGAAGTGCTGCGTTGCGATGGGATCGCTGAACACCAGCGTTGACTGGTTGGTGACAGAAATCGTTACCAGCGACATGGTATAATCCCCGGGGAGCAGCGGGGAGATGTTGATAAAGCCCTTCCAGCGGTTCCTCCCGCCGGGTTGCGAATTGAGCCAGGCATTGCCCCGTAACCCGCGGGGATCAGGTGCGGTTTCCTGCGACAGGGACGGGGAATCATTGGTTATCCGGAGTTCAAAGAGGGTGTATTCCGATTGCAGGGTGGTCGTTCCGGTCACGACCAGCATATTATTGTCATCGATACTTGTGTCGGTGATGGGATCGAAGGTGGTGCCGGGGGGAAGCAGGGGGGCGGGGACCGGGCTTAAGCAGATGACGATGAACATGCCCGCCAGGATCAGGGCAGATATGATACCGGCAAGAGTCAGATACTTCTTTTTCATAGAGGCGCCGTGTAATGTATTTTGTGCATTACGTGAAAAATTTTTATCTTTAATTCTGCAGATCTGTCCGCGGTCTGGTCCGGGTCACCGGAGGGTGAATTGTGCCGACCCGAAGATCTCGGTCCTGTGGGTGTCTTCGCTGATCGTTGATACGTTCACGATATACCGTGTCTTCTCATAGCCGTACGTGTCCAGGGCGCAACCCCACCGGTTGGATGTCCCCGTCCCCCGGATAACAATGGTATCGCTGGTGATACCGGAGGGACTTTTCGATAAGGCAGGCCGCTCTCCGGGGTTTTCGATGTATGCAGGATAAATGTTACAGAGCAGGATCGTCCCTACGGGAAGGCTGGTCGCACCCGACAGGCGGAAGACTTCACCCTGCTGCCGATCACCCACCGGCTCCACAGTGATGGCCGGGGTTCCGGCCGATCCCCGTGCAGTTGCCGCGGAATAATATACGGGGGTTTCCGATCCGAGGAATGTCCCTTGTAAGGAGAACTGTGCAGAGCCCGCTACGCCGTTTTTCCCGGTTGTTACGGTCAGCGTATAGGAACCGGGCTTCAGTCCCCCGGAATCCAGGGCGAACCGCCATCTGTTGATCCCGTTCGTGCCGGGGCGGACCTGGCCGGATGCCCAGGTCACGGAATCCCCGGTGTTCCCCCCGGTTTTTTTGAGTACGATCGCGGTCTTTTCCGGCAGGTTCGTGGTCCCGGAGAGGACCAGCAGGTCGCCAATCTTCTTGTCGCCGATGGGATCGAAGATGATGAATGGCCGTGACGGATCCGGTGCGGGCGTGTGCGATGATGTCAGCGCTGGTTCACGGGCTTGCTCCGGACCGGTTGTTGTGGTCGCGATTACGGGATTCGTCTGATCCTGCAGGCCGGTATCGGGTTCCAGACAGCCTGCGAACATGATGGCCGCGATGGCAATGAGCAGGACGAGAAGGATCTGCTTCTGTTCTGATTTCCAGTGAACGTTCATGGCGTCTCCGTGGATGGTTGTTCTTTGAACTCTCCCCCTTATGGGGAGTGAGAAAGTACAGGATTTTTTCCTGAATCGTATCAAAGAGGGTTAGGGTTGCCGGCAGCGGGCTGGTCCCGACCTGCAGCCGGGATTTTTTCCGGTGTGCCGTTCTTACGGAAAAAATTGACAGGTGTCTCCTTCTGCTGTGCATACGACTTACTTCAGGTTGAAATAGGTGTATCCGGCCAAGACCCCGGTTGCGGGGCTTACGGTCATCGGATCACCGGCAAGGGAGGAAACGGTGACAACGTACTTCCCGGGTTTCATGTCAGTCATGTTGACATCCAGTGCGATGCGGTTGGACGAACCGGTACCCGCGGTGACCTGGTTGTTCGCCATAATGCCGATCGGTGCGTCCAGATCAACGCCCGTGGGGGTCACTCCCGAATCCGGCAGGATCTCCCAGAAGAGGTTGGTGCCTGCAGGGAGGTTCGTGGTTCCGGTGATGGTGAACTGGCCGCCGGTCTTCCTGTCGCCGATATTGGCGAAGGTGACGGCCCCTGCGGGCTGACTGGCCGCGGCATTCCCGGCTGCCGGCGGGTGGAGCGTGAACTCCCGCGTGCCGATGGGACCGCTTGTTGAGAAGTCGCTCTTTTTCACGTCGCCCGTGAACACCGACACATTCACCAGCATCTTCACCGGGTTAAGTGTCGAAGAATTGACTTCCATGGACCAGGTGTTGATGCCCCCGGTCCCTGCCAGGACGTCGACGCCGCCCGCGGCGCCGGCGAACTCGCCATTCACGCCCCCTTCGGGTTCGAACGTGGCCGGCATAATCTCAACAAGGAGGTTGGTCCCGGCCGGGAGGTTCGTTGTCCCGGTGACCGTGAAGATGTCACCGACGGTCCTGTCGCCAACGGGGTCGACACGGATGTACTTTTCTTCGGACAGGCTTCCGGTATTCTGGTTGCTCAACGAGCCAGGGGTGACAAACGAGTTTGTCATGGTGAATCCACTGGCCATGCCGACACAGATGATGACGGCAGCGAATATCCCGACAGCGATGAGGCTGTTGGTTACAACGTGCTTCTGTTCCATAGTATGCAATGCACAATATATTGTGCATAGTGTATAAACTTTTTGGCATTAAGCAAATTTTTTTTTGCAATTAATACTGGTTGCCCGGGTGTGGTGAAGGGATCTCGCACCTTGCCATCGGGCACTCGCGCGGGGTTTGTCTCTCCTTGTTAGTGCTCACCCGCGTTTCATGCAGGGACGCTTCAGGGGGAGACACCACCACCTATTTTTAATCACCCGCCCCATCTATGATGGCACGGGGTAGTAGGGTAGCCTGGTCCATCCTAGAGCGTTTGGGACGCTTTGACGGCGGTTCGAATCCGCCCTACCCCATCATGAAAGAAAAGGACGCTGCCCGGATCTATGCCGCCCTTCTGGCGCGGTACCCGGATGCCCGCGAGCGCCCCGAGACCGTAGCCCGCGGTACGCCCTTCGAAGTGCTGATCCTCACAATCCTCTCGGCCCAGACCACGGACAAGGCCGTCCTGAAGGTGAAGCCGGCTCTCTTCTCAGAATATCCTACACCGGTAAGACTATCGAAGGCGAACGTTGAAGATGTCGAGATTATCATCCACAGCCTCGGCTACTATCATGCGAAAGCAAAGAACATCATCGCCGCATCAGCAACGCTCCTTTCCAGATTCAACGGCAGGGTGCCGGAAACGATGGAGGATCTCCTCACGATCCCGGGAGTGGGAAGAAAGACGGCAAATATCGTCATGTATCACGCGCTGGGGAGAAACGAGGGGATCGCGGTTGACACCCACGTTCGAAGGCTCGCACAACGGATCGGCTTTTCAGATACCGACAATGTCGGGGTAATCGAGCGCGACTTGATGAAGGTCTTCCCCCGCGACCAGTGGGGCGATCTCACGGATGTCTTCATCGCCCACGGACGGATGACCTGCGATGCCAAAAAACCCCTGTGCAGCGAGTGCGTGATCCGGGAGATGTGCCAATACCCTCGTACGCATCAGGGTGGGTAACACAAGATCCGCAAGAGAAAGCAGGCTCTTGTAACGGAACGGAGGTACAAGAGATCCTCGCTCTTCAGCGTACCTGGCGGGTATCATTCTCTATGGGGGGTACCGGAAGAACAGGAAACGGGCCGGGAACCAGGACAATCCAGGCCCCGGTCAATCTCTCCGCAGAGAACCGGAAACGGAGGTATGGGGGAATGGGGGTTTCCCCGTTGCTCCGATATCCGGTAGGATTGTGCCGGATTTCATTCAGATGAAACTCATGCAGAATTATCAGGAATCAATTATTTCTCTATCACCTCCATCACATGGCTCATTACCTCCTCGCTCCGGTTCTTCATGCCGTGCCAGACCACGATTGCCATAGCCGCTCCAAGGCCGATCGCGATTCCCCAGAAGATGGGTACGAGGATCGCATAGATGATGGAGAGGTCCAGCTGCAGCTGCGACAGGCCCAGCATGACAATGACGAAATACAGGAAGATGCGGAGCAGCAGGAGTACCGGATTGATCAGGTCGATGCTGGCCTGCTCTGCATAATTCCTGAATACCTCAATGAAATAGTTCGTGAGGATGATTCCGACCACGACAATAATCACGAATGCAATGATGTGGGGGATATACTCTATCACCTTGGTCATGAACGCGCTGATAAAATCCATCTGGAGGAGATCGACAGCGGCAAGAACGGCCACCAGGTACACAATGCATCGCACCGTAATATCCCCGAGGTATCCGAACGAGATCGTGGATTTCGCGATCGTTCTGCCCAGATCTGAGTTCCCGATCGCGGGGGATGCTGTTGCGGTGGCGGTTGCCTTGTCAAGGACGATCCGGGTCGCTTTTCCGAGAAGCCGCCCGACAATCCATCCGATGAGGAGGATCAGGATTGCGCCCAGGATGGCTGGAAGGACTGCCATCGTATTCTCCATTCCACGCGATATAAAATCAAACGATACCATGATGCAATACTCCGGGTGTCAGCAGAGACGAATGATACAGCACTGATACAGCAGCGGCATTCTCCTTTGCCTCCATCGTGAAAATGGGACTTATTCATATTAAAATGTTTTTACTAATGATTATACACATAAATTAGTTATAGAAGATTGACTATGGCAGCCATTGTGCACGCTCCGGGGAACCCGGCATTTTTCCCGCAGGGGTGGTCTCGGCGGGAGGGATCGGAACACTCTCCGGGGAGTTATGCCGAACGGATCCGGGAATTAAACGATCGGGCGGATCGCAGATGGGGGATGGCAGGTGTACTGCATGGGTACGGCATCGGGCATACCCGTTATTGGGCCATATGTAAGGAATTGCGGTACGCATTTTCCTGCCGGGGTAGCATCCCATCTCATCGCAGCGCTCTTTTGGTCATGGGCATAGTCCAACAAAACCGGGTGGGTTATTGATTATTAGATTGTATAATCAATTAAAGAAAAATTTTAATAATATAACCATAAGATCAGTATCTTAAGAATTCACCTGGAAGCGGATCCGCCCGGGGCGCCTGACCGGATCCGGGGACCTGATCGGCGTGCAACGACGGTCAACCCTGCGGAGATCCCCCGGTGATGGTCTGGAATGGATATGATCATGCACATACGTGAGATCTTCAGGTACCGGCAGTATCGCGGCAGTCCGGTTGTGCGGGAGGAAGCCCTCCCTGCCCGGGATGACCGGTTATGACGAGGATCCTCTATGTGGATGGCGACCCGGGGATATGCCCGGTACTCTCCCGCATATTCGAACACTACACTCCGCTCTCGGTCTGTTCCGCCTGCTCCGGTGAAGAGGCACTCGCGTGGCTCTCGTGGTACCATGCCGATGTCATCGTTTCCGGGTACCAGCTGCCGGGGATGACCGGGATCGCATTGCTGCATGCCCTGCGATCCCGCGGGATCGACACCCCGTTCATTGTCTTCTCGGAACGCGACAGCGAGCAGGTAAGGAACGAGGCCGGCAGTGACGAGATCTTCGGTATAGTCTCACGAAACGGGTCCGGACGAAGGGCCATCATGAACCTGTTGCGGCTCGTTCTCTGGGCTGCCGAAAGCCGCAGGCACGATCACCCTTCGGAACAGGAAACCGCTTGAAGGGGACCGTACGGCAACACCCGCTCCCGCCGGAACCTGTACGGTCTCTTCTTGTTGTGCAGTGAAAAGAAGGAATGTGGCTTGTCAGTACCCAATAACGACCCGGATCACGGCGAATGCAGCAAAGCCGATGCAGGCACTGATGGGGATCGTAAGCACCCATGCCCACATGATGTTCCGGGCAACCCCCCATTTCACGGTGCTGGTACCCATGGTCGATCCCACGCCCATGATCGAGGTGCAGATGATATGGGTGGTGCTCACCGGGATCCCGGCAGCAGATGCACCGAGGATGGTTGCGGCACCGGCCGTCTCTGCGGCGAATCCGTGGACCGGGCGCAGTTTCGTGATCTTGTATCCCATGGTCCTGACGATCCGCCAGCCCCCTGACAGGGTGCCGAGCGCAATCGCGGTATAGGATAAGAGAATCACCCAGGTCGGGCACGGGAGATGGTTGGGGTCAACGGAAGCGCCGAAATACCCGATCGAGAAGAGGAGCGGGAGGATGATCCCCATCGTTTTCTGGGCATCGTTGGTGCCGTGGCTGAAACTGTAGGCTGCAGCTGAGCAGAGCTGGAGCCGTTTGAAGTAGTTCTCCGCGGACTGCTTGTTCGCCTTTCTCGTGATCCAGAGGACCGCTGCCATAAAGAGGAAACCACAGACAAGCCCGATGATGGGAGAGACGAACATAAAGGTCACGACAAGCGCGATCGTATCCAGCTTGATGGCGGCAATCCCGGCGGCCGAGATGCCGGCCCCGGCAAGGCCGCCGATCAGGGCATGGGACGAGGAAGTAGGGAGGCCGAAGAACCACGTGATCAGGTTCCACGTGATTGCCCCGATCAGCGCCCCGAGAATGATGTAGGGGACGACTGCGGTCTGGACGAAGTCGAGGTGGATGATCTTGCTCACTGTACTGGCGACCGCAACCCCGAATCCGAACGCGGCGATAAAGTTGAAGAATGCGGCGAAGATCACGGCCCTCCTCGGGGAGAGGACCTTGGTGGAGACGACCGTGGAGATGGAGTTGGCTGAATCGTGGAATCCGTTGGTGAAGTCGAAGACCAGCGCGATACCGATGATGACGACGATCAGTTCCCAGGTTGCTTCGATCATGCAGGCCCCTCAGTCATCCATCCCTGTGTTCTCATGAGTGGCGGATGGCGATATCCGAGAGCACGTTCGCCACGTCCTCGCACCGGTCGGTAGCGGTCTCGAGGTGCTCGTAGATGTCCTTGAACTTGATGATGGCGATCGCATCGTTGGTCCTGAAGAGCTCGGTGACCGCTTGGGCAAGGACGTCGTCAGCCACGTTCTCCAGCCGGTTCACCTCGATGCAGCGCTCTTCGATGTACCGGGGGTCCTTGATGGACCGGATACCTCTGACCGCGCTCTCGATCTCGACCGTCGACATGTGGACCAGTTTTGCCAGTTCGATCATGTGCCTGTCGGTCGATTCGATGCCGTAGTAGAGCATCTTCTCGGTCGCCCCGTCGATGAAGTCCAGCACGTCGTCCATGCTCGAAGCCAGGCGGGATATCTCCTCCGGGTCCAGCGGCGTGATGAAGGTCGTGTTCAGCTGGTTGTAGATATCGTGTGTCAGGATGTCGCCCTTGTGTTCGAGTTTCTCGATTGAGTGACGTTTCTCCTTGACACCGGTGAAGTCCTCGGTAAGGGCGACGAGCTGCCATGCAGCCTCCTTCACGATCCCGGCCTGCTTCTCGAACAGGTCGAAGAATACCTTGTCCTGAGGTATAATCAGTTCCCGCAAACCCATAATAAACCCGGTGGTAAATCGGCGGTGGATCTTAAAAATATAGCGAAATATGACGACTCTGTATCTCTATAATCTCTATAGTGCCTGCACCAGCAGGGCCACGATGAAGTACCCGCAGTACGCGACCGCCATCGCAAGCGGGATGGTGATGAGCCAGGCCGTCATCATCTCCCGGACCACCCGCCACTGCACCGCGTTCCTGCCCCGCGTTGCTCCGACCCCGATGATAGCCCCGTTGATCGCATGGGTCGAGGAGACCGGGATACCGAGTTCCGTGACCGTGACGAGGATCGCGCTGCTCGCTGTGGCAGCGCAGAATCCCTGGTAAGGCCGGATCTTCGTGATCTCCCGCGCCATCTTGTCCACCACCTGCCATCCGCCAAAGCAGGTACCCAGACCGATCGCGATGGCAGAAGCAAGGATCACCCATGACGGGACATCGAATATAACGAGCATGCCTGAGGAGACGAGCAGGGCCGTGATCACCCCGACCGCGTGCTGACCGTCGTTCGCCCCGTGGGCGGTGGCCTGCACGAGGCAGGCCAGCACGTGCAGGGGCTGAAAGATCCGCCGCATCCGGTTCCTCCGGGAATGCCGGAAGAGGTGGGAGACGAGGATATCGAAGAGGAAGGCGCCCGTTATGCCTATGATCGGGGAGATGAAGATGAAGAGGACGATGGCAAGGAGGCCCGAGAGCTTGAGGAGTCCAAGGAGCATCACGATCGGGATCGCCAGTGCTCCGCCGCAGACCGCCCCGAGCAGGGCCCCGAACCGGTAGTCCTCCCTGAACGAAGCGGTGAAGAGGCCCAGCAGGATCGCGCCGGCCACGGCACCCATCAGGCCGTACCCGGCTACTGCTTCGATCATGCTTGCGGAGGGAAGGATAACCGCCGAAAGGCCCATGGCGGCGATCCCCGCCCCGAGCAGGCCCCCTACCATCGCGTGGCTGCTGGAGATGGGGATGCCGGCCCGGGTGGCCACGAAGACCAGGATGATCGCGGCACCCATCGCGACGACGATCGAGAATGGGGTGAGGCCGTCGGCGCTCACGATCGCCGTCCCGATGGTCGCGGCAACGGCCGTAGTGAACAGGAATGGCCCGAGCATGTTGCAGACGGCCGTCGAGAGTACGGCCTTCAGCGGGGAGAGGGCCCGCGTGGCCACCACCGTGGCGATCGAGTGGGAGGCATCGTTGAGCCCGTTCACAAAGTTCAGGGCGAGCGCAAGGATGATCCCGAAGAGGACAATCGGCTCCATACCGGTCAGGCGTGGGCTATGGCAATGTCGTGGAGGGTGTGCCCGACGTCGTTGCACTTCTCCATGACAAGGGCCATGCTTTCGTAGATGTCCTTGAGCTTGATGATCATCAGGAGGTCCTGAGTCTTGAAGAGTTCCAGCACGGCCCGGGAGAGGAGTTCCGTTGAGAGGTTGTAGAGCCGGCTGATCTCCATTACATGCACCTTCACCTCGTCCGGGTTCCTCAGGGTGGAAAGGCTCTGCACTGCCTGGTCGATCTCGGTACCCGACAGAACGATGAGATATGAGTACTCCTTGAGGACATCGTTCGTTGCCGGGATCCCGTAGTTACAGAGCTGGTGCGTTACCCAGTCGAGTTTGTCGAGCACGTCGTCCATTACCGGGGCGAGCCGGGCGATCTCCTCCGGTTCGAGGGGGGTGATCAGCGACTCGTCCAAATGCTCGAAGACCTTCCGCGTGATCTCGTCGCCCTGGTGCTCGATCTGCCGCACTTTATGGGACTTCTCGGTCCCCCCGGGGAGTTCGTGGGTGATCTCGTTGAGCGTGGCCGCGGCTTCCCCGATCTTCTCCGCCATCTCCTTGAAGAGCACGAAGAAGATCTTGTCTTCCGGCAGGATCAGGTCATGGATACGCATAGTGTCCAGTCTTACCCTTACTCCTCAAGTATAAAAAAGTGTGCAGGGACGCCGTGCACCGGAACTCAGTCGCTCCGCAGGCCGGACCTGTCCGGTCAGGCCGTTCCCTGCAGGGACCGGAAGCCCTCGGGAGGGATGTACATATCGAACTGCACGCCCCTGCCCACTATGCCGGTCTCGCGGATAACGATACCGGTGATCTCCAGGATCTCCCGCGAGAGGAAGAGGCCAAGGCCGGTATTCTTGCCAAACCCCTTCTGGAAGATCTTCTTCTTGTCCTCATCCGATATGCCATCTCCGTCATCCTGGTACCGGAGGATCCGCTCCCCCTTCTCTCCGGCCACCGTAGATATCATGATATGTTGGACGTTCTTCCCGTGACGGAGTGAGTTGTCGATCAGGTTCTCGAAGACCTTGGAGAGGAGGGGATCGGCATAGACCTCGTACCCGAGATCCCTGTTTTTCAGGGTGATGCCGGTCCCCTTGAGGAATGTGTGGAGAGGTTCGGTGAGAGCCTGCAGGTCCTGCCACACGGGAGCATGGATGCCGATGTCCTCGTACTCCTTGGTGAACGAGATCTGCTTCTGGATGGTGTTTGCAACAAGGCGCAGCTTCCGGATGTACTGGAGGACCGTCGGGTCTGTTACGGCTGCTTCGGAAAGGTCGATATAGGCCTGGAGGGCGAGCGTCTGGTTGTTGATGTCGTGCCGGGTGATGCTCGTCATCAGGTTGAGTTTCCGGTTCGCGTCAGCGAGCGCCTTCTCCACCCGGCTGCGTTCGGCATTCTCCTGCGAGAGGCGTTTGTTGGCATGCTGGAGTTCCTCAACACTTGACGTGAGTTCTTCGTTCAGGGCGCTCACGTGCTCGTGGGCGTCCTGCAGTTCGGCGTTCTTCCGGACCGCAAAGTCGTACGTGGAGAGCAGGATATTCAGGATCTTGAGCCGCCCCGAAGCGATCCGGTGGGGAGTCCCGGCGAACTCGATATCAATGGGCTCCTGCGCCCCATCGGGATCCGATCGGCCGGTGCTCTCCAGCGTCACGGCGATCCGGGAATAGACCTGTTCCGGATCGTACGGCTTGACGATGAAGTTATCAGCCCCTGATTCTAGCCCTTTTAGGACATCGGACGGGTCGTACAACTGCGTGACCAGAATCACCGGGATGCTGCGGGTGATGTCGTTGGCCTTGATGGCCTCGCAGAGCTGGTAACCGTCCATCTCCGGCATCACGATATCGGTAAGGACGAGGGCAGGGCGTTCGTGCTGCATCACCTCGAGCGCCTTCTTCCCGTCGCTTGCGACAACGACCCGGTAGCCCCCGTTGGTGACCAGGTGGCTTAAGTATTCGGCCTGGGTTCTGCTGTCCTCGACGATGAGGATCCGGCCCTCTATGGATTCGCGTTTCTTCCCCGCTGTCACATCTGCTCTCCTGAAAATGGAGACCGGGACAGAACCGGTGCCTCTCTGGTGCACCAGCGTCCCCCTGTTTGCCTGCCCTAAATTGGCGCGGATCTGTTCAGCCGGCACTATCGGGCTGGTATTGCATACACATACCGAAATGCGGACCGGAAATATTCCGCACGCACTCTTATCTTAAACATGACGGGGGAATATAAGAAATTTTTCAAGAGAATCCCGGGTTTCGGGAACTGGTATGGACCGGGCGGGAATTGAACCCGCGGCCTCTTCCATGCCAAGGAAGCGATCTACCACTGATCTACCGGCCCGCTCCTATCTAGTAGGTTGCCATAGGTTAAAAGAATTGGGCTTCCCGCGGGTCATAACCGGGGTCCGCCCCCCCTGCAATACCGGGTTCCGGGGCCTGTTGACCGCGCCTGCATTTCAGGTTTTAAAAGTCCGCTAAGTATTAGTGTTTCCCCGGTCAACCCTTAAAAAAGCGAAGGGATGTAATACCTGTGAGAATTTCTTCTTCTACGACCGGATCACCATTCCCTGACAATTCCCGCACCGGGGGTTCCTGATGCTCGGGATCATCGGGGGCACCAGCCTGCTCTTCTCCACGCTGCCGAAACTGGAGAAGCGGGAGGTTGCAACGCCGTTTGGCAGCGCCGAACTGCTCGCAGGGCAGGATCTCGTGATGCTGATGCGCCACCAGTACAACCGCCCCCCGCACCGGATCAATTTCCGGGCAAACCTTGCGGCAATGGCAATCGCCGGGGTTGATCATATCATCGCGTTCGGGTCGTCGGGGTCGCTCAAACCGGAGATCGCACCCGGTACGATTCTTATTCCCACCGATTACATCAGCGTGACCGATATCCCCTCCATCCACGACCACGCAATCGAGCACGTCCGCCCGGAACTGTCTGAGGCGCTGGCACAGAACCTTGCACGCCACGTACCGTCAGCCCGGTTCGGCGGCGTATACGTGCAGACGCGGGGACCCCGGATCGAGACTGTCGCGGAGGTGCAGGCACTTGCGAAGATCGCCGATGTGGTGGGCATGACGGTGGCATCCGAGGCAACCCTTGCATGCGAACTCGGTATGGACTTTGCCGCACTCTGCACCATCGAGAACTATGCCAACGGGCTGGGGGACGAGGTGCTGACCTACGAGCACATCGTGAATGTCTCGCGGGAGCATAAGGACCGGACAGAAGAGATTGTGAATACGATAATCACCCACCTGAGCTGAAACGGAGGCCGGATCATGACAGAACACGAGATGCACGATATATTCAACAAGAACCGCTCCCTGCTGATCACCAACATCCAGGTTGATGGCCGGCCGGCGGATATCCTCATTGATGAGAACGGGACGATTGCCGAAATAGGCACAAGCGCAAGAAAGGACCGCAGGTGCGAAGCGGATTTTATCATCGATGGAGAAGGCGCCCTTGCCATTCCCGGCCTTGTCAACACCCACACGCATGCGGCAATGTCCCTGTTGCGCGGCTATGCCGATGATATGATCCTCCGGAACTGGCTGGCCCAGAAGATCTGGCCGCTTGAGGCGCACCTGACCGGCGATGATGTCTACTGGGGGACACGGCTCGCCTGCCTCGAGATGATCCGGAGCGGGACGACCGCTTTTAACGATATGTACTTCTTCATGGAAGATGCAGCCCGGGCCGTGGACGAAGCCGGTGTCCGGGCCGTACTCTCATACGGGTATATCGACCTTTTCAACGCGGAGAAGCGGGAGAACGAGTGCCGGGCCACCGAAAAACTGGTAGCCCGCATCAAATCGCTGAACAATTCCCGGATCAGGGCCGCTGCCGGCCCCCATGCCCTTTACACCGTCTCTCCCGAGGGACTGAAATGGTGTGCCGGGTTTGCAAAGGAACAGAAGATCGGGATCCACATCCACCTCTCCGAGACCGAGCAGGAGGTCAATGACTGCATCAGGGCCCACGGGAAACGGCCGGCCGCCCATCTCGATGCCTGCGGGATCCTGACCCCGCAGACCGTGGCCGCCCACTGCTGCTGGCTGGATGCGGAGGAGTGCCGGCTGCTCGGGGAGCGGGGCGTCTCGGCCTCGCACAACCCCTCAAGCAACATGAAACTCGCGACCCACCGGGCCATGCCCTATCCCGATCTCGTTGCTGCGGGCGCGAACCCCTGCCTCGGGACGGACGGGTGCGCCTCGAACAACAACCTCGACCTGTTCGAGGAGGCCAAGACCGCCGCCCTCCTCCAGAAGTTCTTCTGGAACAATCCCACGATCCTCCCGGCTCACGAAGCCCTCGCGATGGCAACGACGAACGGTGCACAGGCCCTCGGTCTCCCGACCGGGAAACTCGCCGTGGGTGCTCCTGCGGATATCGTCCTTGTCAGCACGGCTGCGGCCTGCAACACGCCGCTCCACAACGCGACCTCGAACCTCATCTATGCCTGCAATGGCGGCACAGTAGAGACCACGATCTGCAATGGCCGGGTACTGATGCTCGACCGCACGATCCCCGGTGAGGCGGAGATCCTCAGAGGGGCGGGGAACGCCGCCCGCGAACTGGTGAAGCGGGCACAATCCGCACCCTCCTGATCCTCGAATTCCGGACACCTCTTCCAGCTGCCGTGAGATGCAAGGACAATCCGACATATTTTTCATTCCGGAGATCAATGGGGAGTGGTATGGCGCACCACGAAGCCTTCGAACACCACGAGCACCCCGCAAAGAAGGGGGAGACGAACACCTGCCGGTTCTGTTCCTCGCACTTCTCCCCTGCCGAGCATCCATCGACCTTCAACATCTGCAGGACGTGCGAGTACAAGATCCTGATCGTGCTCCTCGTCATCATGATCTCGGTCTCCTACATTGCGTGGTTCGGCGTGCTGTAAGACCCCCTTTTTTTGGATCTGCATGAAGATCGCTTTCGTTGTCTATGACGGCATGACCCTGCTGGATTTTGCCGGTGCCTTCGATGCCCTCACCCGGCTGAAGAGCATGGGATTTGTGCCGGACCTCAAGTACGATATCTGTGCCCGGACGGACATGGTACGGTCATCGGAAGGGGTCCGGCTTACCGTGGACAAAACCTCCCCCGCTTTATCCGAATACGACTATATCGTGATCCCCGGGGGCGACGGAATTAAGAATCTCATGAAGGATACGATCTTTCTCCGCTGGATCGCCGTGGCCTCCGAGACAACGACAATCGCCGCACTTTGCGGGGGTTCGCTCCTGGTCGGCGCTGCCGGGATGCTCGCGGGGAAGCGGGCGACAACACACCCGCAACTGGCCGGGATCCTGAAGCACTTTTCAGGCAGCGTTCTTCCCGACCGGATCGTGGACGAGGGAAATATTATCACGGCCGGCGGAGTCACAGCGTCCATCGATCTCGGCCTCTTCCTCTGCGGGAAGATCGCCGGACAAGAGGCCCGTGAGAAGATTGCTGCACAGATGGATTACCGGTGCTACCGGGCCAAATAATCCAAAAAAAAATTATGCTGTCTTGATCTGGTCGGCGGCTTCGAGGCCGAGGGCCTTGATAGATTCTTCCCGCATCTTGAACTTCATGATCTTACCGGAGATATTGATCGGGAAGTCGTTCACGAACATGACGTACCGCGGGATCTTGAAGTGGGCGATCTTCCCCTTGCAGAAGTCCTTTACCTCCTGTTCGGTCATGGCCTGGCCGGGCTTTGTCTTCACCCATGCGCAGAGTTCCTCGCCGTACTTGACATCCGGGACCCCGACAATATAGACATCGGCGATCTTCTCGTGGTGGTGCAAAAACTCCTCGATCTCCCGCGGGTAGAGGTTCTCGCCGCCGCGGATGACCATATCCTTCAGCCGCCCCACGATCTTGAAGTAGCCCTCTTCGTCCATGGTGCCGAGGTCGCCCGTGTGGTTCCAGTGGTCCTTGTCGAGCGTGGCGTGCGTGGCCGAGGGGTTGTTGTAGTAGCACTTCATCACGCAGTAGCCCCGGGCGCAGATCTCGCCGATCTCGCCGTACGGGACGATACGGCCGGTCTTGGGGTCCACGAGTTTGAGCTCGGTATGCGGGAAGGGACGGCCCACGGTCGTGACCCGGCGCTCGAGCGGATCCTTCGTGGTGGTCATGGTGACGCCCGGGCTCGTCTCGGTCTGCCCGTACACGATCACGATCTCGCTCATGTGCATCTTGGTGTTGACCTCCTTCATCACCTCGATCGGGCAGGGAGAGCCGGCCATGATGCCCGTGCGGAGGGTCCGCAGGTCGTACTTTGAAAAGTTCGGGTGGGTCAGTTCCGCGATGAACATGGTGGGGACCCCGTGGACCGCGGTGCAGCGCTCCTTCTCGATGGTCTGGAGGACGGACTCGGCATCGAACGTCGGGGCGGGCAGCACCATCGTGGTACCGTGGGTGACGCAGGCAAGGTTAGAAAGGACCATGCCGAAGCAGTGGTAGAAGGGGACGGGGATGCAGAGCCGGTCTTTCTCGGTAAAGCCCATGCCATCGCCGATGATGAAGCCGTTGTTGAGGACGGAATGGTGGGTGAGGACAACCCCCTTGGGGAAACCGGTGGTGCCGCTCGTGTACTGGATGTTGATAGGGTCGTCGAACGAGAGCCCCTCGCCCCGCTCGATAATATCGTCCATCGTGACCGCATCGGCCTTTTTCAGAAAATCGCCCCACGTGAACATGCCGTTATACGGGATGTCCCCCATGAAGACTGCGTTTTTCAAAAACGGGAACTTCTCGCACGAGATCCGGCCGGGCTTGGACTCGTAGGCGTCGGGGCAGGCCTCGTAGAACATCCCTACGTAGTCCGAGGTCTTGAACCGGCCCTGCACGATCAGGGTCGAGATCTCGGCCTGTTTGAGCACGTACTCGAGCTCGTACGTGCGGTAGGCCGGGTTGATGTTCACCATGATGGCCCCGATCTTCGAGGTCGCGAACTGGACCACCACCCACTCGGCATAGTTCATGGCCCAGATGCCGACCCGGTCGCCCTTCTCCACGCCAAGGCCCATCAGGGCCCGGGCCACGAGGTTGATCTGTTCGGCGAATTCCCGGTAGGTATACCGGATATTCTGGTGCACGGAGACGATGGCCTCGGTGTCCGGGTACTTGGTCGCGATACTGTCGACCATCTCGCTGATGGTCATTCCCAGCAGGGGAACTCCGGATGTCCCACAGATATAACTGCCCTCAACCATTGCAGAATACTGGGTCATGAGGTATTATATGCGTGATGATCCGCGGGCGTAGTGGTGCACCCTGCGTGCCGGGAGTACGGATGGCACCTGCAACAAAACTCTTAAGTTTGTACACTGCGATTTTATTGAGTCAGAGGGATTTCATATCCCGGCACTGGCATGCAGAGCGGGGTTGTGGCCTAGCCCGGTATGGCGACGGGCTCCAGCGGTCTTTGCGTTCTTTCGTGCTCGCAGATGATGAACAATGGGTCTACTGATACAAGATGATGACCCGTTGGAGCACTGATGCGCATGTCGGAGAGACCCGTCGATCGTGAGTTCAAATCTCACCAACCCCACGTTTTCTCGTAAATACCATTTCCGGTGACCGTGCAGGCTCTTCCTGTTACCCGTCCCTACCTGCAGAGACTCCGGCAGAGCATCCGTGCAGGGGCAGGAACTCCCGGTATCAATTCATAATATTTAAGCGGGCCGACAGGCAGAAGAGACTGATCGATATCATGCATAGTCCGCCCGCCCTTATCGAATCCCCCTCACGGCAGCGCCTCTTTGTCGTCCTGGTTTCCATCGCCACCTTCATGGGAACGCTGGATTCCACGATCGTCAACATCTCGCTTCCCACCATCGCGGAATACTATCACACGAGCGTCACGATGGTCTCCTGGATCCCGATCGCGTACCTGCTCACGCTCGCTTCGGCCATGATCGCGTTCGGGTGCTATGCCGATCTCCACGGCCACCGGAAGATCTACCTCGGCGGGTTTGCCCTCTTCACCGTCGCGTCGCTCCTCTGCGCCCTCTCCCCGTCGATCGAGATGCTGATCGGGTGCCGGGTCGCCCAGGGGCTCGGGGCGGCCATGCTCCAGGCTATCGGAGGGGCGATGATAGCGATCTACCTCCCGCAACAGATACGGGGCCGGGCGCTGGGGACGATGGCGACCTTTGCATCCCTTGGTATCGTGGTCGGGCCGGTGGCCGGGGGGTTTTTGACCGAGTTCGCCAGCTGGCACTGGATCTTCCTCGTGAACATTCCGGTGGGCATCGCGGCGGTCCTGCTGGGCAGGGCTGTCCTGCCGGCCGACGGAGAAGCTGCGCGTGCGGACGCATCATTCGACGTCTTCGGCGCAGTACTCCTGTTCCTCACCCTTTCATCGCTGATCTTCACGCTCTCGATGGGGAAGTCCCTTGGTTTCCTCTCGCCCATGATTCTGGCGTCCGCGGTGCTCTTCCTTGCCGGCGCGGCCGGCTTCCTGTACCGTGAGTCTCACGCATCGTGCCCGCTCGTCCGGCTCGGCATCTTCAAGAACCGGGACCTGACGATCGGTACGCTCGGGGTGATGTGCGTCTTTCTCATCTACATGGGGACCAGTTTTTTGATGCCGTTCTACCTCGAGCAGGGACGGGGCTATCCCACCAGTATCGCCGGCCTCTTCATGATGGTGCCTGCGCTCGCCATGCTGGTGGTGGCCACGCTCGCCGGCAGGACCGCCGACCGTGTCGGCTCGCGGGCGCTCTGCATCGCCTCCCGGGCGCTCTTTGTCGCCACCATGGCCCTCTTCTCCCTCCTCACTACGGAGACGCCGATCCTCCTTTTGGTCGCAAACCTGGCCCTCTTCGGGGCCGCAATGGGCCTTTTTACCGCGCCGAACACCCGCCTCCTGATGAGCCACGCAGCCCGGGGCGAGGAGGGTCTCGTCTCCAGTATCAGCATGACGGTCAGGAACATCGGCTCATCGTTCGGGGTCGCCATCTTCTCCCTGCTCTTTGTCTACGCATCGGGGAAGATCTTCACCGGTATCATCATCTCCGAGACCCAGCGGGACACGGGGCTGCACGTGGCATTCATCTTCGGGTGCATCGTAGCAGTCGTGATCCTCGCCACCGCGATCCTCTCCCGCGAGAAGACAACAGGTGCGGCCCCGGCCACACGCCGATGACACGGCGGGGAACTCCCCGGCCCTGTTTTTTCAGGAGTCGTTTGGCCCGATATCCGGCAGCTTCGTTTCCTGCATGAGGTAGATGCACCAGCCCCCGGCAAGGGCGCACAGGGCATAGAATATGCTGAGGATGGCGACAAACGG
>Ga0074199_1000189_pt1 | contig 122518 bp, 109 predicted proteins | sample EPASupsiteSAE347_FD_64528 | JGI IMG/M metagenome (GOLD analysis project Ga0074199, IMG submission 64528) | Bioremediated contaminated groundwater from EPA Superfund site, New Mexico - Sample SAE3-47 | ecosystem: Environmental > Aquatic > Deep subsurface > Groundwater > Contaminated ...
TAGTAGGCGCATAAAGTATAAAAACCTTTCGCTAAGTAGGTTTCTTAGGGGTTGTTTTTAAAAATAGGAGCTTAATAATTGAGATCGATCGGTTTATGTGTTTACTCAATCCGGGAGGTTAGGCTCTAACTTCCGCGGCCATAGATGAGGTGACGGCTGTACTGGAAACCAGGCCTCCCAGGATGCCAGTAAGGCTTAAGCCCCTCTCTGCACCCAGGATGCGGATCGCGATGTAGCCCGCATAGCCTATGAGGCTGACCATCACCACGAAGAGCCAGATCTGGCGGGGGTTGAGTACACCCCAGGGTCCCAGTGGTTCCTCCGGCAAGAGCGGGTAGATGACCAGGGCGATTATGCCCATCTTGAGGGTATCGAGCAGATCCGTCTCGCTCAGCACTTCTACATAGTGGTGAGTGATAGTTCGCGTGGCCAGGACCCAGGTGGTGATAATTGCCAGGGCTACCGCTAAAAGGATGCTATCGGGAAAACCGGAGAGCATTCCCAGGGCAAAGGTGACAACTGCAGCCACGGCTGCTGTGAAATCGACTCTGCCCAGAGTGCTGATGGAAGACGCATATCCTACTGCCACGAGGATGGTGAAGGTGGCCATGGATGCAATGGCAAAGCCTGAGCCGAAATGGACGGCCAGGGTGGAGCACAGCGATCCCAGCAGGGCGATCAGGACGAAGGTGCGTAGCCCAGCCACGCCCCTGACCTTATCCTCAACCAGCCGGCGCTGGCGCTCAGTGCCTATGAGGGCACCAATGAGTAGGGCAATGAGAAAAGGATAGATATCGGCAAAGTCCATTGTGCATTTTTTGTTATTCCCCAGTAAATAGCCTTTGCCAGGATGGTAATGTGGTTAAGACATTGTACATCGGCCAAGCTTTTAAGCGATGCACATTACTCTTCTGTCAATATGGACCGGCAAAGAGTCGCGACCTGCATTTCCCTTCTCGAGGAGCAATACGGCATACCCCACGCAGATGAAAGGGACCCAGTGGATCTGCTGATCATGACCATCCTCTCCCAGAACACCAGCGATATCAACAGCCTGCGGGCCTTTGCCCACCTGAAAAGCGCTTTTTGCGATTATGAGAGTGTCCTCATCGCCCCGGATGATGCGGTGGTAGAGAGTATTCGTGCGGGGGGCCTGGCGGAGATAAAGGCCCGGCGTATAAAGGAGGCGCTATCCAGGATTAAGCAGGATGCAAGAACCATCTCTCTCTCTTTCCTGGCAGATATGAATAAGGACGGGGCCATGGCATATCTGCTATCTCTTCCCGGCGTGGGGCCCAAGACAGCGTCCGTGGTTCTCCTCTTCGCCTTTTCTATGCCGTTCCTGCCGGTGGACACGCACGTCTATCGCGTCTCGCGCCGACTGGGGCTGCTGAGTGAGGATGTCAGGCCGGAGAAGGCGCAACCCATTTTAGAGCGGATCATTCCGGTGGAGAAGTATCTTTCTTTGCATCTTAACCTGATAGCGCACGGCAGGCTCATTTGCCGGGCGCGCAATCCCAGGCACGAAGAGTGTGCCTTGCATAGTTGCTGCGACTACTACCTGGAGGGCCAAAAGCCTTAAATGATAGTAAAAACCACCCCCAATCCGCGCTCCTGTAGTGTAGCTCGGCCAATCATGAAGGACTCTCACTCCTTCGACTCGGGTTCAAATCCCGACGGGAGCATCATTTTACTAATTCAACTCGTTGCCCAAGGAGTTCCCATCTCTTTGGGGTGTGGTAGTTGACTGTCATGACCCCTTAATGTAGCAGTACGGCTAATGTGATTCATTCTCTTGTTCATCGCGCGTTTGTCTCCCAGCCGGTGCCATCCTCATGCCGAGGTCGTAGGCCTTCCGACAGTCCTCCGGGAAGACCTCACGGTGTCTTCGAGCCTTTTCTGCCGGTTTATGCCCCGATGAAACATATTCATGCTCTTAAATCCATCTTTGATTGCCCTCACTACACCGTCCCGCAGCCGCTCTCCGTAAAGCTCTTCTCGAAGACCTCCCTCTCCGGTGCCACCTCTGCGAAGATCTGCGCCTGGAAGTGCGAAACCTCTGTCTCCTCCTCCAGCCAGGCATCGGGCGGCAGCCCAGCCTTGACGCAGGTCTGGGAGAGAAACTCCAGCGAGTCGAAGCCCCACTCCGGGGCCACCTGGGGCAGGAGCAGGCCGGAATAGGGACCACGGCTCACAATCAGTCCGTCCCTGCCGATCACCACCAGCACAGGCAGCTTCTTCTTAGGCTGCGTGTAGGCCTCAGGCTGGGTTAGAATGGTCACCTCCATCTCGATCCTTCCCAGCTCCCCCGGGCGCACGCTGGGAAAGCGCGGGTCGCGAGAGCCTGCATTGATGGCCGAGTCCACGATGGCTTTGCATAGCGGCATAATGGGCTGAGGATAGCCGATGCAGCCGCGCAGATCACCGTCCTCGTGCAAGGTTACAAAGACGCCTCGCTTCTCCTCGAATACGGGAGGAAGGCCCTGGGGCTGTATGATCTTCTTCTTCTCCGTGTATCCAGTCAGAGCCTCTCTGGCCAGATGAACGGCCAGTCGGCCCTCTTCCAGTGTCAGCATAGTCATGATAATGCACGGTATAATATTAAAAAGTTATCCGGAATTCTTAAGGTCTCCTGATCTGTACCAGTTATTTATATACGGCTTTTCAAAACAATCCTATCTTGTGAGGAATATGAAAAAAATAGCAATGATCACAATTGTTATTGGACTGGCTGTCTTATTCACGGCCATCATGGCCCAGTCGGACAGCTCCAATCAGAAGACTGCCGATGTAATAACGCTGCAACAGCCCCACACCGATGGCGAAATGAGCGTGGAGAAAGCCCTTTTGGAGCGGCGGTCTGTACGAAGCTTCACCAATGAGTCTTTGACCCTGGATGAAGTCGCTCAGCTCTGCTGGGCGGCGCAAGGCGTGACCGACGACAAAGGCCACCGCACATCGCCTTCGGCTATGGCTACCTACCCTCTGGAGATCTACCTTCTGGCAGGAAATGTCACCGGTCTGCCTTCCGGCGTCTATCATTACTCACCGAAGGGGCACAATCTGACCGCCATTGCCGAAGGAAACAAGATCCCTGAGCTCTTCAACTCCAGCATGGGCGACAAAGAGGATTGGAGGAAGGGCGCTCCTGCGATCTTCATAGTCACCGGCGTCTTTGAGCGCATGAACAAAATCCCAGGTCAGGACCTGAGCAGGTTCGTTTATGTCGAAGCTGGAACTGCGTCTGAAAACCTGCTTCTTGAGGTCGTCTCCCTGGGTCTGGGTGCTACCTATACAGCAGGCTTTGATGAGAATAAAACCAGAGAGCACCTGGGTCTTGCATCTGGTGAGACGCCCATCGCTGTTCTGCCAGTGGGACGAAAAGCTTGAAAAATGAATAATATTAGCAATAAAAAAGATATCGCCCCCCAACGAGGCGATGTCTTTATTATTTTAGCGGAAACGGCAGGAAATACTCAGGAGATCAGTTCCAGTTGAGCTTATTCCAGTACTCGTACTCGTGCTCCCAGCTATCTTTGTTCATCTTCACGAGCTTCTTGAAGTACTCGCGGGTTCCCTCTTGCATCTTCCTCTGCTCGATGTAGTCGTGTTTGATCCTGATATCCTCTGCCAGAGACTTGCCGAGCAAGAAGGCCTTCTTCTCCGCTTCCTCCTGAGCCGCAGGCCCCTGGGACATGGCCGCACCCACGCTTCCTGTGACAAAGGCTCCGAACTTCTGCATCACGTCGTCCAGGTAGGTTGTGACCTGATCGTAGTTGCTGCCTCCGCTGGCCACGCTACAGCAGTACTTGCCCTGCAGAAGCTGGCAATGAACTGCATCAGCCATGCGATCGATGAGCGTCTTCATCTGGGCAGTCACAGTGTTGAAGTAGTTGGGCGCGCCCCAGACCAGGCCGTCCGCTGCCAGGATCTTCTCGTAAAGCCCCTGGAAGTCGTCTTTGTGCACGCATTTGCCTTCCTTGAAGCATATCTGGCATGCGTTGCAGAACTTTATATCCAGCTTGCAGACATCCACCACTTCCACCTCGACACCGGAGGCTTTCGCTCCGTCCAAGACAGCCTGGACGAGGCGCAGAGTCGTGCTCTTAGAGCCGCGAGGGCTGGCACAAATTCCTAAGACCTTCATATCTTTTCCACCATTGACTTATTATGATAATCGTATGTATTGATCTTTTTCGATTCAGGTTACCACTGCGTTCTTGAAAACCCGCCAGGCCACCAGGAACATAACCGCGGCAAATCCAGTCAGCGCTAAGAAGGAGTGCATGATCTCGGAACTGCTGTAAGCATAATGAATGCCTATGGCGTAAAAGTCGTTTCCTACGGCAAAGTAGCGTACTCCATTCACCAGGTGGGTGAGGGGGTTGAACTGGGCAAGCATTCTCATCTGTGCCGGGAAGGCATCAATGGGGTAGAGGGCGTTGCTGGCGAAGAACAGCGGCAAGGTAAGAAGGGTGATGACAGCCTGCAGCCCCTCGGGAGTGTCCATGCTCATGGATATGGCCGAGGAGAGGAAGAGAAATCCAATGGAAAAGACGCCCACAAAGAGCAGCACTCCCAGGACGGCACCTGCCGTCTGCAGCAAGGTGTAGCCGGGAAAGAAGCGCACCCCTATGAGAAGGCCGAAGCCCATGATGACCATCACCTGGATGAAGGATTTGGTGACGCCGGACAGGCCAATGCCCAGGATGATGTGATTGCGGGGCATAGGGCTGGCCAAGAGCTCTCTCATCAGCCCCCAGTTCTTGTCGAATAGCAGAGTTATGCCGCCAAAGAGGCTGGTAAATAGAGTGGTCAGAGCAATTACTCCCGCACCCATGAAGGTCAGGTAGGAGACGGCAACCGCGCCATCAGGCACGGTCAATCCGGCACCTAGCCGCGAGAAGTTGCTGGACATGGCCGCCCCGTAAAGCGCCATCCAGAGAGCCGGCTGGATGAGAGAGACGACGAGAGCGATTCTAAAGCGGACAAAGCGAAGCATATCGCGCCAGTAGATGGTCAGAAATTCCCAGGACATCTCTATCTGCCTCCTTTGGGCTGGGGCAGCCGGCGCAGCTTCCCTGCCCCTGCCTCTCTGATATCTCTTCCCGTGTAGTGCACGAATACATCATCCAATGTGGGCTTCTTCAGGTTGACGCTGATGATATTGATGCCCCTTTCCCGCAGCCGGTTCATGATGATGGGAAGGCAGTGCGTGCCGTCCGCGTTAATGGTGACGGCCAGACCTGAGGCAGCGGCCTTGACATTGCGAACGGCCTTCAGGCCCCGCAGCATTTCTTCTGTGGCGACGTTGTCGCTGGTGTCCAGGTAGATCATATCATTTCCCATGGCATCTTTGAGCGCAGTCGGATCGCCGGAAGCTATGATCTTGCCGTGGTCCAGGATATCGATCCAGTTGCTGACCTGGTCTGCCTCATCCATGTAGTGAGTGGTTAGGAAGATGGTCGTGCCGGAATCGTTGACCTTCTTGATGTAATCCCACAGACGGCGCCTGGTCTGCGTGTCCAGGCCGATGGTAGGCTCATCCAGAAAGAGCACCTTGGGCCGGGTCATCAGTCCCCGGCCTATCTCGAGCCTGCGCTTCATGCCGCCGGAGAGAAAGCGGGTGCGCACATTTCTCTTCTCCTCCAGCTCTACCAGTTTTATGATCTCGTCAATCCTCTCTTTTCTTTCCGCCTTGGACATGGAATAGATGCGGCCGTGCAGCTCCAGGGTCTCCCAAACGGTGAGGTCGCGATCCAGTGTCTCATCCTGAAAGACGATGCCGATAGAGCGGCGAACCTGCACCGGCTCTTTGGCCAGGTCAAATCCGGCAATGACGACGCTGCCCTTTTGCACAGGCAGAAGGGTGGTGAGAATATTGATGACTGTGCTCTTTCCCGCCCCGTTGGGCCCCAGGAAGGAGAAGATCTCTCCTTCCCGCACGAAGAAGCTGACGCCGTCCACGGCTTTGAAGTCGCCGTATTTGTATTCGAGATCCTTGACCTCTATGATTCTCTCGCTCATTTGCAGTTCCGACTTCCTACCTCTGAGAATTTATAGATGATAGCTTCATCATTGTCTCCTTCGCGCCCTTCGCGGCTTGGCACGAGATTCTGCGTATCACGCGAAGGCGCAAAGCCGCGAAGTTTTGATAAAAGAAGGATAATTCTTGCACTATCCAGCTAATTTCCGCCTTAACCGATGATGCAATAGTTGGCAAACAAAAGTCTTAATTTATTTGCCTGCCAATTAAGCCAGGTAGTGCAGCCGAAAAAAAGACAATGCCATAAAATGGAGTCAACTACTCACGAATAAATTCGTGGGCTTGCGGCTCCGCAAAAAATCGGGCCACGATGGGCATATTGACTGATGCCCGTGCAGCTATATTCCGAGCTGCAACTATGTCTGCTGGATCAGAGAAACCACAGCAGATACAGCAAAATTCATCCCTAATAGGACGGTTGGATCGAGAGATATGATGGCAGATCGGACATTCTTGAGAAGTATAGGCAGGATCAATGTAAGCAACTGGTACACCAGCAATGGCTGCCTTGTAGCCGATAAACTGCCTGAGCTGATCAAAACTCCAATAGGTATGTCTATGTCTCTGAACCTTAGTTTGGACCGTTGTCCTCTCTCGGATGCCTTTGAGATCTTCAAGGGCGATCAAAGAAGAGGTGTCTATGGCTTTCTTGACAAGCTTCTTGGAAATGCAATGATTGGTGTCTCTCTTGAACCGGGATTCATGACCAGAAAGTTTCTTAAGATGCTTTTTGGCACTATCGCTACCACAACTTTGAAGCGATGCTTTGAGATTATCAAGTTTGGCTCTGGTCTTGTCGATCTTTTTCCAGGAGAAAGTTTCTCCTGTAGAATCTGCGGCGATGTTCTTAATTCCGAGATCGACACCAAGAACATTCGTTGGAACGATGAGGACAGGTTCAGGAACCTCGACGACGACACAAAGATAGAACTCTTTGTTTCTAAAAATCAAATCAGCTTGTCCCCTAATTCGATCCAATCTCGGAGCATGATAATCACAAATCTTAACGGGAGCCTTGATTCTACCATGAACAGTCAACAACGAAACCGTATCAAGCCCTTTCCAAGAGAGGATTCTTTGGTCGTAGACGACGGCTCCATTGGGGGCAAAGGTTGGTTTGATAGACTTATCTCGTTTATAGGCTTCGCAAGCTTTGGAAATGGCTCTAACTGCCATTTGGGAGGATATACCAAACTTTTCACGGATATCATGATAAACAAGGGGCTGCAACTTGATTTTATTGGCTGTATGCATTTGAAAAGCAATTTCAGCTACATAGTTGCAAGCAGCATTGAACTGATGCATAGTCTCATGGAGAGCCTTCGCTTGCTCTGGTTCAACTACAACTTTGACTTTGAGAGTTTGCATCAGAATAGTATAGACATATATGATCAATGTCATAAATACTTAACGTCCAGGAGTGTCCAATTCCTCCCACGAATAAATTCGTGGGCCTCCTTGGACGAACGGTCGTGATTTAATTGACAAAGACAGAAGATTTTTTGATGGAGGCTTTTGCCGGAGAATCGCAGGCGAACAGGAAGTACACCGCTTTTGCCGCCCAGGCCGATAAAGAGGGCTTTGCTCAGGCTGCCAAGCTCTTTCGGGCCGCTGCCGAAGCAGAGGCAGTGCACGCCGCCAACCACCTGCGCGCCCTCAAGGCCATCAAGAGCAGCAAGGAGAACCTGCGCGAGGCGATAGCAGGCGAGACGCACGAGTTCAAGGAGATGTATCCGGAGATGATCGCCGCTGCGAAAGCCGAGGGCATCAGGGACGCAGAGCGTAGCTTCAATTTCGCCAATGCCGTGGAGGAGTACCACGCCCGGCTTTATCATGATATGCTGGAGAATCTGGAGGCAAAAAAGGAGAGCTATCCCTACTTCGTCTGCCCGGTCTGCGGCATGACTGTGGAGAGGGAGGCCCCGGAGAAGTGCCCGGTTTGTGGTGTGAAGGGAAGCATGTTCAAGATCGTTGAATGAAATTCCCCATTTTTCGAATGGATCAACGACCGCAGATCAATAATATTTACAATCAAGTTTTTTTTGTTTTAAATAAATATAAATTTGCGTTTTCAAATCCGGGAAAATGATATATCTAAGTCCTAATAATAGTTTACAAATAATGACGCTAAATAATGATCCGTTTACATCTTTCGAATGCAATGCTCAAATTGTGGAAACAAATGGTAAGAAAATTGCTAAGATGGAGCTACCTACCGAATTTCAGGGTCATACTTTTGCAGTAGATTTCCAAAGGCATGATAAATGTCAAATTCTCAGAAGCCCTTTTCGAATTGAATATGTGTTATGCAATGGCTTTGAAATATATCTCAATGATTTAGGGGCAGTAGACCCTGCAAGTGGTTTTTCAAACTTGAGAGTAACTCCAAAGCTGTCAACTGTTGAGCTTAAGCTTCATTATATATGTGATGGTGAGTCGTCAAAGAAAATTTCCCAAATGTCTCTAAAAACTAAAGATGGACTTGTTCAACGTTTGGTAATAATAGTTCCCGAAGACGATATCTCGATTGCGATCAAACGATCCAACCTATTTGTTTCTGGCATTCTTGATTCGATTTGCTTTAGAAAGCAGATTCCTCTAGATATATGCAGCATCGAAATATTTCAGCAGGATACTGGTGAATTATTAAGACGTTATGTTACACTTCCTTACTTTTCCGACGTTTATTTGGATGAAGCTGATATGCTCATTGCATCCAAAACACCGAAAGTTATCATTCCTTGTTTGCGACTTTTTCGTGAAGCAATAAATTCTACAAGCCCCCATTATCGGTTACTTTGTCTCTATCGCGCCAAGGAAGGCCTTGAAATAATCCAAGCTGCAAATGCTAAAAAACTCGAAGAGAGTGGAATTGTTTTTAAGAGGCAAGATAGACGGATTCCCAATATAAAATTAACTAAAGAATATTTTCCGAAGTTAATAGGTAAAAGATTTAACGCTTTTTTCGATTATGTGTATGCGAAATGCCGCATTCCAATTGCCCATTTAAAATGGGATGACTTAGAAAATATGCTATTAGACCCGACTGATGTGAGAACAGATCATAGAATTGATTATACCAATGCACTCCTTATCTTGATTGTGAAGCAGATGATTCAAGATGAATGGGAATTCATAAAAAATATAATATATATTAGTCGTGGCTTCTGCGTCAGGGCAAATTCGATAGCTGGTTCTTCGACCTCCTGGCCTGGGCCACCAATGGCTACGGCCTGCGCCCGGTGCGGCCTTTGGGCTGGTCTGTGCTCTTCATCCTGCTGGGCGGCGCCTTCTTCTTCGTCACCAAGAACATCAGCAGATCAAAGGTTCCGGAGCCCTCCGGAAATCGACTGCGCGCCATTCGCAGCAAAGACAGCCCGCAGAAAGCAAGCGAGGTCTCCATCTTGGAGGCCCTCCTACTCAGCGCCACCTACTTCACCACTGGTGCCAGCGCCATCATTTCCTCTGTGCTAGAGGAGTTCAGCCCCCTGGGCAGATCGAGATATGTGGTTGTGATTCTCAGGCTGCTGGGATGGATCTTCTTCGTGCTGTTCCTCACATCTCTGGGCAAAATAGCTTAGATCAGCGTCATAACATTCATCGGGACTTCGCGGCTTCGCGCCTTCGCGTGAGAAACGCGGAGCCAAATATTGCATCACTATCCTTTGGAGCCGTCAGTCCGTTTCCACTATTTGAGTAACCTGCTATCCCTCTCTCGGCTCGTGCCTGGACATTGCCAGCCATCTGGCCAGCATCTCCGCTAGATCTTTGGGCTGGACCGGCTTGGCAATGAAATCGCTCATGCCCGCCAGCAGGCATCTCTCCCGGTCTGCCTGCATGGCGGAAGCAGTCATGGCGATGATAGGAATGCTCGGACGGCTCGCTTCGACCTCTTTTAGCCGGACGGCGCGGGTGGCCTCGAAACCGTCCATCTCCGGCATCTGGCAATCCATCAACACCAGATCGTAAGAAGCAGTCTGCAGAGCCTTGACCGCCTCCCGGCCGTTGGCCGCCACATCCGTCCGGCAGCCCAGCTTCTTCAGCATGGCCAGGGCAACTCTCTGGTTCACAGGATTGTCTTCTGCCAACAAGATGCGAACCTTGCCAGGCAGGGCCTGGGCCGGGACGGCGGCCGTGGGCGCTGCCTGGCCCAAAGAGGCGAGCGACTGCGCACGGTGTGCACTCTTCTCGAACCTGGCTGTGAACCAGAATGTCGATCCGACTCCCTCGACGCTCTCGGCTCCTATCTTGCCGTTCATCATCTGGACCAGTTGTTTGGAGATGGCAAGACCCAGCCCGGTTCCGCCATATTTGCGTGTGGTGGAGCCGTCTGCTTGCGTGAAGGGTGTGAACAAAACCGCCAGGCGGTCGGCCGGGATACCGATGCCTGTATCTCTGATGGAAAAGCGAAGCGTGATATTTGTCTCTTCCTCTTTCTCCACGATCACCTTAATTTGGACCATGCCCCGGTTGGTGAACTTCACGCCATTGCCTCCCAGATTGGCCAGAATCTGACGCAGCCTGCCAGCATCGCCCCGCAGCAGCATGGGCACGTCCGGTTCTATCATGCAGGTTACCTCCAACCCTTTTTCCTGGGCGCTCCTGGCCAGGAGATCAGTTATATACTTCAGCACGCCGGCCAGGTCGAAGTCTCGCATCTCCATCGCCAGCCTGCGAGCCTCAATCTTGGAGAAATCCAGAATATCATTGATGAGTGTCAGCAGCGCTTCGCCGCTGCTGTTGATGGTTTGAGCGTATTCCAGTTGCTCACTATTCAAATCAGTGTCCAGCAGCAATTCGGTCATGCCTATGACGCCGTTCAAGGGCGTGCGGATCTCATGGCTCATGTTGGCCAAGAATTCGCTCTTGGCGGCATTGGCCTTTCTGGCAAGTGCCGTCAATTCGTTGGCCTTGGCGATTGATAGCTTTAATTGCCGGTTGGTCTCTTGCAGCTCCACCTCCGCCCACTTGCGCTCGGTTATATCCCGGATGATGCCCACAATAAACTTGCTGCCGGAATTGTCCGTATACAATGTCTTCTTGGTTACTATGGTGCGATCGACTCCCTGGGAATCAGTGATTGTCTCCTCATTTGCGTTCTCTTTTCCAGTTTCAAAGACCCTCTCGTCCTTCTCCAAGAATACGGCAACCTGCTCAGATGGAAAGAAATCGTAATCCTTCTTTCCAAGGAGTTCCTCACTGCTGCGACCCGATAATTCACAGAAAGCATTGTTCACCAAAACAAATTGATGCTGCCGATTCTTGACGAATAATGGATCGCCGATGGAATTGATGATCTTTTCCAGGTAGTCCTTGGATTCTTGCAGCTCTTCTTTTGCTCTCTTGCTATCGGTGATGTCACGGATGGATTCTATGGCACCCAAACGCTTTCCTTTGGCATCGAAGATTGGCGCTCCCGTCGCCCACACATGCGCACCTCTGCCACCGAACAATGCCGGGGTGAATACCTCTGCGTAGAGTGTGTTGCCTTTTCGTTGCACATATTGATAGTTGGATGCAATTTCCTTATCGTCCTTATCCAATAGATCCAGCAACTGTCGCCGCCTTTCACCATAAAACGGGACGGCATAAGCATGATCGCCCTGCCCTATCATATCCTTCTTTTTGACCCCGGTCATCTCCTCCATGGCCCGGTTCCAGGCGATTACCTTTCCTTGCAGATCGATGACAAAGGTTGCATCGGGAAGAAACTCAATAATCGCGGCCAGCTTGCTCTCTGATTCCTGCTTGGCATCATCTCTTTGCTTTTGCTTGGTGATATCTGACAAGAGCCCGGTTATTCCCAATGTCTGACCATGTTCGTCGATCTCAATTCGACTGGATGTCCTAACATGCCTGTATCGATTGCCTTTATCCCGAACGCGAAATTCGTAAGGCTCAAACCTGCCTTGCATTGTATTGCAGAAACTGTCTTTCAGGCCTGGCAGATCCTCGGGATGAACGAATTTCGCGAAGCATTCTCCGATTACTTCTTCCGGCCTGTATCCCAGCAGCGGTTCCACTACAGGACTCATGTAGATGATGAGACCTGCATTATCCAGTGTAAATATAGCATCGTTGAGATTTTCTACAAGGGTTTTATATCGTTCTTGCGATCTCTTAAGTGCCTCTTCCATGATTTTATGTTCTGTGATATCGATCAAGAATCCCTGGTAGGATGAAACCACATTATAAGGATCATCTTTCGCATCGACCATTACATCAGCCTGGATGGAAACCCAGACCCTTTTCCCGTCTTTGCGAAATAGTTCAGCCTCGAAGTTCTTAACGCGGCCCCTTTCTTCCAGGAGGCGATGAAACTCTCGTTGCCGGAAAGGATCGGCAAAAACCTGCCTATCGATGTCTGTGACGGAATTTATCAGATCCTCCGGAGAATCATATCCCAGGATGTGAGCAAGAGCGGGGTTCGCAATCGCATAGCGTCCTGCCGCTGATGTCTGATAGATTCCTATTGCCGCATTTTCACAGAGGTATTGGGAAATTTCTCGATCTCGCATCCGATCGTTTTCCATCTAGATCTTTCCTGCAATCTTCCAGAAAGATCTTAGTCATCCTATATACTTTAACTTGTAGGATCGAGAAAGAGCAAAAAATATTTACACCCATTCACCCATCAACCTTGCCATGAGATATCTTATGCTTTTGGCGCTGGTCCTTCTGCTCTGCAGCTGTGGATCATTCGGCCAGACTAACAACACCACGTTTGATGAATTGATGACCTCCGCCTTGCAGTCTCTGGTGGTCGACTCTTCTGCCGATCTCGGATCTTACCGCTTTACCATGGAGATGGAACAAAAAATAGATCTGGTAAATCTCACCTCGGGCGATATTCAGAAGCTTTACACGCGCTCATTCGGCTATGGCATGGCCAACATGACCGATAGTGCTTTAAAGCTGTCCCTGGCCTCCCTCTCCCACGCAAAAGGCGATGAGGAGAACACCAGCGCCACTGCGATAGAGGAGTATCTTATCAACGATACCATCTACATCAAGGTCGATGGAAACTGGACGATCATGAAGATGCCCGGCGTGGCTGATACCTGGTCTGCGCAAAACACAATGACTCAGCAGCTAGAGATGTTCAACAAGTCTCGCCTCACTCTGATTGGCACGGAGAAGGTAGAGGGAGTAGACTGCTACAAGGTCCGGGCGGAGATTGATATGGGCACAATGGCCGACCAACTCTCTGCAGAAGTGAAATCTCTTGTGCCCATGCAGAGCATGAACTACAGCGAACTCTTCCGCAATATGGCCCTGGATGTTCACTATTGGATCACCAAAGATACTCACCATCTCAAGAAGACGGATGTAACGGAGGTCTTCGTAGTGACGCCTCAGTCTTTAGGCCTGTATGGCAACGAATCTGATGACATGGAGATGCGAATAAATTCTGAAGTCTCCATTCTCTTCGAGGGCTTCAATGAAAGCGTGAATGTCAATCTTCCGGCTGAGGCTATGAAGGCCCAGCCATTCCCCATGGGTCTGATAGCCTCAGAAGCAGCACCCTCTGTCCTGGAAGGCAATGAGACAATGTTGAACGAAACACTGCTAAATGTAACAATGCCCGCAAAGTAGTCCTGCTCAGGCCGCTGTGGCGGCTTGAGTCCCATTATTCCCAAAGAAAAAAATCTAAATCATAGGATGGGTCACACCATTCTCTTCCGCCGGGCAAAACAGATCATGCCAATTGCCAGAAAGGCAGGAAGCGGACCCATGCCGGGTGATTGCCGTGCAGTCTCGTTTTCGGTCTCGTTTTCGAAAAGATCATCATCGTGATGAACCTTCTTCTTGGTGTTCTTAGCAGCCATGCCTAGGCTTGAGATTCCTATCATCTTGGCCGCACCATCGGTAAAGGAACTCGTTGCCTTTGATGAGACGCTCTTGCTGTGAAAACCGCTCGATTTCCCTCCGCTTCTTCCGCTCGACTTGGCATCTATGGCCGCTACGCTTACCAGAAACAGCACGATCAGCAATACAAAGATAATTTTCAGCTTCATCTCAGTTATCTCCTCAGCATATCGTCTTTTTATTTATCATCTTATCATAATCAATGCCCCAGGTGGCCGCCCGAACTGCTCTCAATCGGCCCGGCATCCTCGTAGCCCTGTCGCTGGCCGGTGCCGGCCAGACGGGTGAGCATCTCGGGGTGATAGAGCAGGCGAACCGCATTAATAGCGTGCTCTTCGGCGCGCCGTTTTGCGAGAGATGCCAACGTGCGCTCATCAGGCGCCTCATCCTCATGCACGAAGACCTCTATGATGTGCTTATTGGTCATGAGCTGAGCAGCAATCAGGCCGGTTGAAGCCTCGTGGGCACACATCTTGTCCTTCTCTGCCGGCCCGGGCATGCCCAGGGCCATGACGATATCGCATTTCTCCACTTCCAGGAGCTTTTTAGCGGCCACGGGCAGGTCCTTGATGCCGGGGACAGTATAGCGGATGACCTCCGCAGAGACCTCTTTCTTGATGACGCTGATCGCAGCGCGGGCCATATCCACGCGAGCAAATGTGGTGTCGGCGATGCCGATGCGTTTCATGGCCAGAGGAATGATGAGAAAAGTTATTAGGCTTATCGGTCCGATCCGAAATGCCAGCTAGCGCTAAGGGAGCTTCAACCGACATAGTTATTAAGGTGTGGTTGGTTTGCTGATGGCTTGTGGCCTGGGGCGGCTTTTTGTTACAATCTCCCTTCCTTTACCTTTTGCCGCCTCGGGCCATCTCCTACTTTCCATCCAATGGCAATTCTTGGCAGATTAATTTGTCGGACAAGGCCCGCAAAGCTCCCTGATCTTTTCCGCCTGCGTGATTACCTTTGCAAAGTTGGTTGCCGCTCTTCCCCAGGCAGCCGCCTTTGCAGAACTCATTTCCTCCAGCACAGCCCGGTCAAGCCACCAGACCGCTTTCCAGTAATTGTCTTCCGCCTCCGCCCACAATTTTGCAGCTTTTTGCGGCGGCTCTCTTCCCATCACCTGAACCGTCTTCCACAGGGCAGCAGACGCATCTTCTTTAAGTTTAAACACCAGGTCATCCGGTCTCGATCCTATGGTAAAGTTGACATAAGTTCCACTCTGGCCACCGGCCAGGGTGCCCCAGTAGGACATGCCGGGATTTCCCGTGCAGATGGAGACTTTATGATCAGCAGGGACGGCAATAGCCGAATAAAGAGTGGCAACATCCGGACGGAAGCGGCTGATGGTGTTGGAGCTACTGGGATCGTCAAGATGCCACTCTTTCCCGTCCCACCAATCAGTTAAGGTGAATGTCTCAACGGCTGACGAATAGTTGAATTTTCCCTGCCGGTCAGTTACCATCTTCTCGGCCGTTAGATATCGATAGTAGCTGGAAGGGTAATACTTCATTGGATCCCAGATCGGTTGAGAGGGCTTCATGGCTGTGTTCAGATAATGATTGGCCACCACCAGATAATCCGACTCATTGTTGTCCCCCGCTGCTCTTAGTGCATACCTGGCCCGGGTGGCCTCCAGAACAGTGGCATTGCCCCCGGCATCAAGGAGCATGTGATTGAGGCCGAACATGCGAGTGGAGTTAATGAGGAAATTTTCCGCTTCAGGGACATTGCCGCAGGTCATAGCCACATAGGGCAGCTCCAAAAAGCCTGTAATGCCGGGGCCGTTGTCGCCGGGCCCCTTCTGTGGGGCTGCGGCCATGATGTAAATTAAACCCTTATCGTTGAAGGCAGAGTTGCTTCCAGTTCGCCCCGCACCGCTGGGTATGATGCAGGAATTGCCGGATTCCGGGTAGAGGGCAAGGAGGATCGAATAGGAATTAGATGGCAGATGATAGTAATCGAAATTTGTTCCTGCGATCATACCTTTGCCGGTTGCGTTGCCGAAGGCGGCTATGATTGTGCAGTGATCAGGAGGCTGTGGCCCTTGCCTTCCGCCCCAGTAGAGCATAACCACCGGGTCGTCCTGGCCGAACTGATAGCCCTGATCGATCATGCCGTCCGTCATGCCCTGGAAGAATGATAGAAAATCAAATTGGGGTAGCTCTCTAGCGATATATTGGCGGTATTCCCGGCAGCTCTGCAAGATCTCCTGCGATGAGTTCTTGGCGAGAGCACTGGCCCAGGCTGCGTCCCGCACGATGGCAATGTACTCGCCTGCCTGAAGAGCATACTGATATCCCATCTCATAAGCAGAGCCCTGCAACACAACGATAGGCATCATGCCCGGCGGGGGGAAATAGGATTTTGAGGATATGCCCACAAACTGATCGGAATTATTTAATTGGTCGCTGGATGGATTCGCGGGATTTACCTTTTCCGTACCTTCGGCGTTTGCGAGTACTGCTAAAGAGCAGGAAACGAAGATACAGAGCAGGACAAGAACTAATTGAAGGAAATGGTTTCGAAATTTTTGTCTGAACATGCTACGTTATAACGTACCTATTCGATAAAATTCTTTTGAGTGAGTGCAGCTACTGACATCGCACTTTTTTACATTCACAGCTCATCCGCAGTACTTGCACCCCGCCACCGTCTCCCCGTTGCCCAGGTAGAGCACCTGACTTTTGCTGCCGTAGCGAAAGACGGTCACGCCCTTGCACCCCAGATCGTAAGCCAGATTGTAAACCTTCAGGACATCGTCCACCGTGGCGCTCTCGGGCAGGTTTACCGTCTTGGAGACGGCATTGTCCGTATATTTCTGAAAAGCAGCCTGAATGCGCACATGCTGCTCGGGCGGGATGTCCAGAGCCGTGGCGAAGAGCTCTTTCAGATCCAAAGGCACGCTCGCCATATCAGCAGCCGTGCCTTTTTTGGCCAGCTCCGCTTTCATCTCCGGGCTGTAGACGCCGCGCGCCGATGCTGCGTCCTCAAAGAGGGGCGAGACCTCCAATAGGCGCGAGCCTTCCAGCACGTGGCGCACAAAAGCCAGCGCAAAGAGCGGCTCGATGCCGCTGGAGGTTCCTGCGATGATGCTGATGGTGCCGGTGGGAGCGATGGTGGTCACCGTGGCGTTTCTCATGGCGCTCCAGCTCTGCAGTTTGGACTGCTCAAAGAGAGGAAAGGAGCCGCGCTCTTCGCCCAGACGCTCTGACGCCTCGCGCGCCACCCGGCTGATGAATTTCATGATATCTTCCGCGAGACGCAGGGCATGCGGAGAGTTGTAGGAGATATTCATCAAGATAAGCATCTCAGCAAAGCCCATCACCCCCAGGCCAATTTTTCGCGACTGAATTGTAGTCTCTTCAATCTGCCTGAGAGGATAGCAATTGACATCAATTACATCGTCCAAAAAGCGCACGGAAAGCCCGACCAGCTCTGCCAGCCGCTCCCAGTTCAGTTCTCCTTTCCGCACCAGTTTGGCTAGGTTGATGGACCCTAGATTGCAGGATTCGTTAGGAAGCAGAGGCTGCTCACCGCAGGGATTGGTGCTCTCAATAATACCGGGCAGAGGGTGGGCGGCATTGATCCGGTCTATGAAGATAATACCCGGATCGCCTCCTGCCCAGGCGCATTTTGCGATGCGGTCCATCGTCTGTGCGGCATTGAGATGGCCTGCGGCCCGACAGCTGCGTGGATTGATCAGCTCGATCTCGCCGCCCTGCTGCGCCGCGCGCATGAACTCATCGGTGGCGGCCACGGAGATGTTGAAATTCTCCAAAAATCCCGGCTTTTCCTTGGCCTTGATGAACGCCAGAATATCAGGATGATCGACGCGAAGCGTAGCCATGTTTGCACCCCGGCGGCGTCCGCCCTGCTTAATCACATCAGTGGCCACATCGAATATGCGCATGAAGGATACCGGGCCTGAGGCCACACCGCCGGTAGCCCGTACCACATCATTTCTGGGGCGCAGCCGGGAGAAAGAGAAGCCCGTGCCCCCCCCGCTCTGGTGAATGAGGGCCATGCTCTTCAGGGCATCGAAGATGCCGGCCAGCGAGTCCTCTACGGGCAGGACGAAACAGGCGGAGAGCTGCCCCTGCGGCAGGCCGGCGTTCATGAGCGTGGGGGAGTTGGGTAGAAATTCCAGGCCATGCATCATCTTTAAAAATTCGCTGCGGCAAATTTTTGCATTGCCTCCATACTTGATCTCGGCCCGCGAGACATGAGATGCCACGCGCTCGAACATCTCCGCAGGCGTTTCCACGACTGCTCCGCATTCGTCGCGACGCAGATACCTTTTCTCTAGGACTGCTTTGGCGTTGTTGGAGAGAAAAAGGTCGTCGGCAATGGCTGTGGAAATCATCTCCCTATTGTTATTAACAGACTCTCCTTTGCAATTTCTGGCATCCCTGATCATTGCAGCGTCCTGCTAATGCTTGGTGCAGAATTGATATAAACATAACCTGTAGATAACTAACCAGCAAAAAACGGCTCATAAATATATTCAGTCACACTCATGAGGTTCACTAATATGAAAATCGCAATCTCAGGAAAAGGCGGCGTGGGCAAGACCACCTTGGCCGGCACCTTAGCCCGTCTCTTTGCCCGCGACGGCTACAATGTTCTGGCCATAGATGCCGATCCCAGCATGAACCTGGGCTCAGCTCTGGGAATTCCCATTCTGCCAAAGCCCGTCACCGATCACAAAGACCTGGTCCAGGAGCGGGCTGGCATGCCGGGCGGCATGTTCAAGATGAATCCCAAGGTCGACGACGTGGTGGCCATGTGCGGCTGCACCGGTCCCGATAATGTCAAGCTGGTGGTCATGGGCACCATCGACTCCGGCGGATCGGGCTGCATGTGTCCCGCCAATGCGTTTGTGAAAGCGCTCATCAGGCACGTCATCGTCCGGGAGAAGGATCTGGTGATCCTGGATATGGAAGCGGGCATCGAGCACCTGGGCCGTGCTACGGCCCGCGGGGTCGACGCCATGATCGCCGTGGTAGAACCGGGCATGAGATCCATTGAGACCGTGGAGAGAATCATGCAACTGGGCAAGGAGATCGGCATTACCCGGTACTTTGCCGTCATAAACAAAGCAGACGATCCCGGGCCCGTGGCTGAGAAGCTGGCCCTGATGGGCATACCGGTTCTGGGAACTATCCCCTTTGACAAATGCCTGGTGGAAGCGGACCTGGCCGGCAAGCCGCCCATCGACGCCAACTGCCCGGCAGTCGACTCTATTCGAAAGATAAAGGCCAAATTGGAAGAGATGTTCGGCGAAAAAAAACAGTAAGCAGGCCTAGAAAGTCATATTGCCTGCTTTTATTCCCTCTTTTACAATCGATCCGATTACTTTTGTGCCCGGTCCCATGATGCGGCAGGCCTTTGCAGCGTCATCTTCGGCTACTACCACCACGAAGCCCATGCCCATATTGAATGTACGGTACATCTCGCCTTCATCCACATTGCCCTGCTCTTGCAGGAAGCGGAAGATAGGCTGCGGCTCAAGCGGATCGGTGATCTCAAAGCCTAATGCAGAGATGCGGCGCAACTTGAGAAGGCCCGAACCGGTGATGTGGGCGAGGCCATGCACATCGCATTCCTTGACAAGTTCCACGATCTCAGGGTAGATCCGGGTGGGCGTAAGCATCTCCTCTCCAATGGTATTCTTCCCGCCGGGCATCTGGTCGAAATAGGTGTACTTTGACTCGGCGATGATCCGCCGGGCCAGAGTATAGCCGTTGCTGTGCAGGCCGCTGCCGGGCACGCCCACCAGTACGTCACCCTTACGAATCTTCTCGCCGGTCACCACCTTGTCTTTATCAACGATTCCGATCGCTGTCCCTGCCAGGTCGAAGCCCCGGATGATCTCCGGCAAGGATGCCGTCTCCCCTCCCACGATGGTCATATTGGAGATCTCAGCCCCGCGGGCAAGGCCAATCGCAATCTGCGCAGCTCTCTTCGGATCAACCTTTTCCACGGCCAGATAGTCCACAAAGGCGATAGGCTCTGCTCCTATGGCATAAAGGTCGTTGACATTCATGGCGATGCAGTCGATGCCGATCGTATCCCACTTGGAGATGGCATTGGCAATGAGGACCTTAGAGCCCACACCATCGGTGGTCATGGCCAGGGCAAAGCTTCCCATATCCAGTAGCCCGGCATAGTGACCAATCTCGGTCATCGGCGCTCCAAAGCCCCTGCGTTTGGTCGTCAGCACGGCCTTCATGGCATCAATAGATCTATTCTCCTGATGAATATCCACGCCCGCATCAGCGTAGGTAAGCTTCCTCATACCTCTCCTCCCAGTCCGAACTCGCGGTGCAACTCTCTTACCGCCTGCTCGGCGTCCTTGGAAGCAATCACGAAGGAGATGTTCAGCTGACCCGATGCCTGGCTGATCATGACCACATTGATCTTGGCCGCGCCCATGGCCTTGAAGACCCGGGCAGCTACACCGGGAGTGCCTTCCATTCCCGCGCCTACCACCGCCACGACGCAGACATCGTGATCATGCGAGATCTCCTTGACCAGATCGCGGGGAAATTCAGCCCTCAGTGCATCCTCGGCCTTCTCCACCTGCCGCTCCTCAATGATCATGGAGATATTGGCCTCAGACGATCCCTGGCTGATCATGACGATATTTATGCCCGCTTTGGCCAGAGCGGAAAAAGCGCGTGCAGCGACGCCAAGCGTCCCGATCATGCCTGCACCGGAGATATTGAGCAGGGCCACATTCTTGTGCAGCGTCACTGCCTTTATCACATCCGCTTTGGGTACATCATCGTGTACTATTAGTGTGCCCGGGATATCGGGATCGAAGGTGCATTTGACGCGCACTGGAATGCCCTTTCGGATGGCGGGCTCAATGGAACGGGGATGCAGGACCTTGGCCCCAAAGTTGGACAGCTCCATTGCCTCCCGGTAAGATATGGTGGGAATAGACCTGGCCTGCGGCACTATCTTGGGGTCGGTAGTCATGATGCCATATGTCTCCTTCCAAAACCAGATCTCATCGGCATCAATGGCCGCTCCGATGAGTGAGGCGGACAGATCCGAACCGCCACGTCCCAGGGTCGTGATTGTGCCCTTTTCATCCTTGGCAATGAAGCCGGTGACCACGGGAACGCCCTTAAGCGGCAAAAGCCTTTGGGGAATCAATCTATAGGTCTTTTCCAGGGGCCTGCAGTCACCATAGTTGCTGTCTGTGATGATTCCAGCCTCTGAGCCGGTATAGTGCATTGATGGTATGCCCATATCTCTCAAAACACCAGCCAGAATGGGCGCTGCCAGTTGCTCGCCATAGCTGGATATGTAATCCAAAGAGCGCGGCGTAAGCTCACCAATGTAGCAGATGCCGATGTAAGCCTTTTCGAGCTCAGACAGCTTATTCGATACCGTCTCACTGATCTCTTTGGCGATTTGAGGATCTTTTATGGCATCGGTTATGGCCCGATTGTGCCTATCCGTGAGCTTCTCTATAAAATCGATCACTTCTGAGACATTTCCCTCTTTTGCCGCCTTCGTAGCGCAGGCCAGCAGGTCATCAGTGACACCTTGCAAGGCAGAGGTTACCAAAACGATCTCATTGTCGCGGTTGAAATGCAAGACCAGATCTCCTACATGCCGCAGCCTGTTTCCGTCAGCAACGGAAACACCACCAAACTTCATTACCAAGCGCGCCATCGTAAAAACCCTTCTTTGCTATCCTCACAGCGATTTAACTCTTGGGGTCAAGGGGTAGAGAAGTCCCCAATCCTTTTGGGGGGATAAATCGTGCTCCTTGCGTGATGATATGCACGTAACCGTAGGGAGGGAGCTTTTCATGCGAGCCTGATAAGGCCGAAGGCTTAAATAGATTGAGTCCGAGCTGTTTGAGTCCTAATCAGGACTGTAATCTTTATCTTAAACTTCGCGAGGCGTATTATGGGCAAGAGGAAGAAGATAGCAGAACGCGTAACGACTCTGATGGACAAGCCCGAGTTTATCCGGAACATCGGAATCGTGGCACATATTGATCACGGCAAGACAACCCTTTCTGATAACCTTCTGGGAGGCGCAGGCATGATCTCCATGGAACTGGCAGGCAGGCAGCTCTTCATGGATTTCGATCCCCTGGAGCAGGCGCGCGGAATTACTATCGATGCGGCCAATGTATCCATGGTTCACGAGATAGACGGCAAGGAATATCTCATCAACATGATTGACACTCCCGGGCACGTGGACTTTGGCGGCGACGTCACCCGTGCCATGAGGGCCGTGGATGGCGCTGTGGTTGTTGTGGATGCTGTTGAGGGTGCCATGCCCCAGACGGAGACCGTGCTGAGACAGGCCCTGAAGGAGGGCGTCAGGCCGGTCCTGTTCGTCAATAAAGTGGACCGCATGATCAATGAGCTGAAAGTTGAGCCGAAAGAAATGGCCATGCGCCTTGGCAAGGTCATTGACAATGTCAACAAGCTCATCCAAGGAATGGATGAAGTGAAATATAAAGCCGGCTGGAAGTTGGATGCTGCTCGGGGAAATATCGCCTTTGGTTCCGCTCTATACAACTGGGCCATTAGCGTGCCTCAGATGAAGAAGACAGGCATTGGCTTTGAGCAGGTAGTCGAATACTGCCGGGCCGGTAAGATGAAGGAACTGGCCGAGAAGGTTCCGCTTTATATAGCAGTAAACGATATGGTCGTCAAATTCCTTCCCAGCCCCATCGATGCCCAAAAAGAGAGGGTCAAGGTCATTTGGCATGGTGATTGGGATAGTCCCGTGGGACGGGCTATGGCCACCTGCGATCCCAAGGGACCCATTGCTTTCATGATCAACAAGATAAAGGTCGACCCACATGCAGGCGAAGTGGCCACCGGAAGGCTCTTCTCAGGAACCCTGCATCGCGGTATGGAGCTTTATGTATCCGGCGTAGTCAATACTAACCGTATTCAGCAGACCGGTATCGTCATGGGTGCGGAGAGGGTTGAAGTAGAGGAGATTCCCGCAGGAAACATTGCGGCAGTCACTGGTCTGCGAGATGCAATTGTTGGATCTACCGTCTCTTCGGAACAGGACATGACGCCCTTCGAACAGATTAAGCACGTCTCCGAACCGGTCATGACTGTGGCAGTCGAGGCCAAGAACACTCGCGACCTACCCAAGGTGGTGGAAGTCTTAAGGCAGATCGCCAAAGAGGATCCAACCTTGCAGGTCACCATCAACGAAGAGACCGGCGAGCACCTTTTGGCCGGCATGGGCGAACTACATTTGGATGTCACTGTAACAAGGATGCAACGTGATCGCGGCGTGGAGCTGAAGACCTCTCCACCCATCGTAGTATATCGTGAGTCTGTGGGCGGCAGAGCCGGGCCTGTAGAAGGAAAGTCACCCAACCATCATAACCGCTTCTACATCGAGTTTGAGCCCCTGGAAGAAGGCGTGATCGAAGCCCTGAAAGAGGGCAAGGTCAGCATGAAGATGGAAGAGGTCGAGCGCAGGAAGGTTCTCATCGATAACGGCATGGAAAAAGATGAGGCGAGGAGCATTGTCGGATATTTCGGCACCAACGTCCTGCTCAACATGACCAAGGGTATTCAGTACCTGAGGGAGACTATGGAGCTCATCTTAGAGGGCTTTGAGGAAGCGCTGAAGAACGGCCCCATCTGCAGGGAACCGGCGCAGGGCATTAAGGCCAAGATCATGGATGTAAAGCTGCACGAGGACGCCGTGCACCGCGGCCCCGCCCAGGTCATTCCCGCGGTCAGGCAAGCTGTGCAAGCAGGAATTCTCATGGCGAATCCGGTTTTATTGGAGCCCTTCCAGAATGTCTTTATACAGGTGCCTCAGGATCAAATGGGTGGAGCCATGTCTGAGATCCAGGGACGCAGGGGCGTTATCCTGAACATGGACAGCCAGGGCGATATGATAATCCTTAAATCCAAGATGCCTGTTGCTCAGATGTTTGGATTCTCCGGGGCTATAAGGTCGGCCACCGAAGGAAGAGCCCTCTGGTCATCTGAGTTTGCCGGATTTGAGCCATTGCCTGCCAACCTGCTGCTAGATGTAGTCAAGCAGATCAGAACCAGAAAGGGCTTAAAACCGGAAATGCCCAAGCCATCCGATTACCTGAAGGTCGTTTGAGTGCGACCTTCGAAAAGATTAAACGCAAAGGCAGAAATACTGAAAAATATGGATAGTGCCTGTTGGAGGAGATAAATTATGGCAGATACAAAGCCACATCTCAATCTCGCATTCATTGGACACGTCGACCACGGCAAGTCGACGACCGTAGGCAGATTGATGTTCGAGACGGGAGCTGTAGACGCTCACGTTATTGATGAGTACAAGAAAGAAGCCGCATCCAAGGGAAAGGCAACCTTCGAGTTTGCCTGGGTCATGGATAGCCTGAAGGAAGAGCGCGAGAGAGGCGTTACCATTGATATCGCCCATCACCGCTTCGATACCGCCAAGTTCTACTTTACCGTGGTGGACTGCCCCGGTCACAGAGACTTCGTAAAGAACATGATCACCGGAGCCAGCCAGGCTGACGCCGCGGTGCTGATCGTAGCCGTCCCTGACGGCGTAATGGCTCAGACTAAGGAGCACGTCTTCCTTTCCAGGACACTGGGTGTCAGCCAGCTTATCGTGGGCATGAACAAGATCGATGCCACCACCCCACCCTTCGACGAGAAGAGATTCAACGAGGTTAAGGAAGAGGTCGGCAAGCTGCTCAAGATGGTTGGATTCAAGGTAGATGAGATCCCCTTCGTGCCCATTTCCGGCCTGATGGGAGACAACCTCGCCAAGCCCAGTGAGAGTCTGAAGTGGTACAAGGGCCCAACCTTACTGGAAGCCCTAAACAACCTCAAGGTGCCCCAGAAGCCCACCAACCTGCCACTACGCGTACCGGTACAGGATGTCTACACTATCTCTGGTGTGGGCACAGTGCCGGTAGGCCGTGTTGAGACGGGTGTCATGAGAAAGAACGACAAGATCATCTTCGAGCCCGCCGGAGCTTCTGGCGAGGTCAAATCCATCGAGATGCATCACGAAGAAGTTCCCGAGGCATTCCCCGGCGATAATATCGGATGGAACGTGCGCGGTGTCGCTAAGAACGACATTCGCCGCGGTGACGTCTGCGGATCGGTAGCCAAGCCCCCCACCGTGGCCAAGGAGTTCAAAGCCCAGATCGTAGTGTTGCAGCATCCCAGCGCCATATCGGCAGGATACACCCCTGTATTCCACTGCCATACAGCGCAGATCGCATGCACTCTCACGTCTATCCTGGCCAAGCTGGACCCAAGATCCGGAGCGGTCAAGGAAGAGAATCCTGCTTTCATCAAGGCTGGAGATGCGGCCATCATCATGGTTACACCATCCAAGCCCATGGTCATTGAACCGGTGAAGGAGATCCCTCAACTAGGAAGATTCGCCATTCGAGATATGGGCACGACCGTCGCAGCCGGCATGTGCATCAGCGTGGTACCACGCTAAATTCAATTTTTTGGTGTAAAACATGCAGAAGGCAAGAATTCGACTTTCCGGCACTAATCCCTTGATGCTGGACGATATTTGCAGCCAGGTAAAGGGAATTGCTCAGAGAACCGGCGTCCACATGGCGGGCCCCATTCCGTTGCCTACCAAAAGGATGGTGGTTCCCTGCAGGAAGAGTCCAGATGGCGAAGGAACGGCCACCTGGGATCACTGGGAAATGAGGGTGCACAAGAGACTCATCGATCTGGATGCAGACGAGCGGGCGCTTCGCCAGCTCATGAGGATCCAGGTTCCAAAGAACGTAAATATTGAGATTGTGCTGGAAAGCTAAATCATTAGTTAGGGGCTGCTTCCGAGAGTTGAAGAGCCCGCTAACCAATATATTCTAAATCTTTCACATAATGGACTCGTAGTATAGTCTGGATAGAATAGAGGCCTCCGGAGCCTCGGACCCGGGTTCGAATCCCGGCGGGTCCGCTACATTTCGTAGCTGGCGCTAATTTTAGCTATTTGCATCAGAACGTGGCGGTACAACCACCAAACCGTCATCATTGAGTGTATGGGCGGCCAGCTCTCCGGAAGCGTTGATAAAATGGCCGACCGGCAGCTTTCCCCAGCTCCATAGATCTGTCTCATTAGTGGTGTTAGTCTCGTCGGTGCTATTGGTTAGATTAATTGTGCCAAGAATGGCCCGACCAGAGTCCCCGCTTAGCTGCAAAGATGCAGCAGAAGAGCTGCAGGCCAATGAGACGAATATTAAGATTAATAGTATTGACTGATTCATATCACACACCGTAGTTAGCTTATAGCGAATTAAATTGCATGATCTTATATTTTGCCATAGTCCCGCGGGTTTAAATGATTTAGATGGCATGTATTAGGGTAGAGACCTCAGCTGTGTGCCGGCTGCATAATATCGAACTTGGATATTTCCGCTATATCCAAGGTTTCCAGCTCTTCAATCTTCTTTAGGATGATGGTCCCATCCCCTAACTGATCCACAGCGATCTTATCTCCTGGCAGCAGATGCAATCCGTATCTGATAGCAAGAGGAAGCTGAATCCTGCCGTTGGAATCAATATTAGTAATCAAGCTCGTTCACCTGAGATCCTGTTTCTTGCTCCTGGTTTATAAAAGACTTATTTTGAGATGAGGTTCATATGAGGCCTAGAGATAATCTGCATCATAAGAGTTTTCAGTCAAATAGGACTGCGCTCGCGCCTTTAGCTCATGGGGGAAGCTAAAAAAACCATTAGCAGTCTATGCTTTCGCAACCAGACTGCTTCTTCTCCTCCACTGGACTCTCCCGGAACTTAATCATCTTCTCTACATCGAACTTGCCAGTGAAGGATTCATGCACCTTAAGGTCCTTGCTGAACATTTTATGCATCCTGGCGTCCGTCTGCCAGGTTCCGTTAAAGGAATTCTTGGTCTGGATGCCCACGGTGTGCACGGGGCTTGCCTTTAGCATCTCCTCAATCCTCCGAGGATCGGTTATGTAGGAAGCGGGATTGGTTGAGGCGAAGTAGCTGCTGCCTTCTCTCTCCATTTCAGTAACCGAGAAGGTCTCTGTGATCTCTGCGCCAATGCCGCCCCAGAATGCTTTGGAGTTTATATATTTCGTTCCCACCATGGGAGTCTTGCCGGAGTAGGTGATTCTGTTGCTTTCCCAGAGATTTAGCGGCACGGCTGGGCCATTATCCATGCCTGGAAGCTTGGCTGCCCTCTGTGCTTCGACGGTTCCGCTGTCCATTTCCAGATCACCGTCTCCATACATGAAATTGTAGTACTCGAGAGCAAGCTGCCTGTCCTTAACTGAAACGCCCACCTCAAAAGTGCCCGTTCCAGCTACCTTCAGCGTGTTGCAGAAATCACCATCCTGGATCGGCTCGATGATCGCCGGTGTGGCAAAGATCGGCTCCAGAGATATGATTAACATTAGCAACAAACCTACTACAATACCCTTCGTCGTTCTACCCCGTTATTATGTAGATATAAGGATCTTCTAGATAAAAAAGTTATTGTACCCAAAGTTCCATCTTACCCCTGAACCATTCGGGTATTCAAGATGCATAAGGAACTCGCCGTAGTCATGGATGTGGCAGGAACCATATTGAAGATGTATCGCGTAGCCAAGAATATCGAAAAGGGCACCATTCTGGCGAATGTGGTTACCTGGGAGCTGATCATGGAGAAAAAAGGTCGAGTCCTGGTTGTGCCTCAGATGGACCCAGATCTCATGTTATCCTTTCAGCCAGACGATACCCTTGGGACTCTGATCGATGGTCGCGAGCAATTGCTGGAGATAAGTTGTGCCAGCACTCCTATTTCTAAATTTGAAGCGGTGCGTATTCTGGGCCGATCTCAAGCCAAAGTTGGTGACCTTGTGCAGGTGTATCAAGAAGTATCGGCCAGATGTCCGGGCAATTACATTACGGCTGGCATGATAGTCGATGTCGAATTGCAGGAGGTGGCTTACGCTCTCAGCACAGGAGGATCTCCGTTTCCCGGATTAGAAGATGTCCTGTCTTCTCTGAAGAAACAAGGCGCGGATGTCTATGTGGCCTCAGGAGACAGCATGAGAAGCCTTGCCTATCTCCAAGAATTTGGTATAGACCTCTCGCGAGTCTATCCCGTCTCTGGCCCAATGCAAAAAAAAGATATCGTAGTCAATCTGAAGAGCCAATACAGCCGAGTGGTAATGGTGGGCGATGGTCTAAACGACCTTTATGCTTTAAGGGCGGCAGACCTGGGTATCCTGACAGTACAGCAGGATACTCGTCCCACCTTGAAGCTGCGGGCGGCCGCTGATAAGATAATAACGAATATAAGAGAACTGCCTGAAATAATAGAGAGTGATATTTAGATTATTATCCATACAATTCGTAGCTGGAATTATCGTTCTCCTTTATTCATCTAATTCGGGCGACGGATGAATTGTGTGGATGATTGGCAATTATTCGGGCAATCGAATAATTCTTAGAAAAGTATATATACTTGAATAGTTCATTTATACCTATTAACATTTTAAATTTGCTTTGGAATAAGATCATACTAGAATACTAGGAGTAGCGCATAAATGTTCGAAGAGCTTTTAGAGATATACAAAACAAAGGCAGAAGAGATTGAGAAAAGTAGAAGAGAAGCACAAGCCATGCTCTTACTGGTTTCTGCCATAGAAAAGATATCACGAGAGTCCGACTCCAAACAGAGCGATGTGGAACTCTTAGGCAGGCTGATCGATCAGGTTGATCGCCTATCCAAAGAGGTATCCGATCTGAAGAGCCAGCTTCGCACCCGGCAGGGACGACCTATGCCCATTCAGGAAACAAGCTCGGGAGATGGAAAGGCCCTGGATAACCATGCGCAATCTCTGATTGAGATCATGGAAGAGAGGCCTGGCAGGTATACAACCAGTGAGCTGGTGGACATGCTGGGCTTGAATAAGACCACAGTAATAAGCGTGATGAAGCGGGCTCATGAACTCGACCCGAAGCATGTCAAGATGACTCAGGGAAAGAGGCGCAAGCTCTATCTGTCTTATGTATCTGAAGGTGAGGTGCAGACGACCGAAGAATCGTCGTCCGAATCGGGTGAATCTGACCGGCTGAAGCTAGAGCTTATGGCTATGACGTGACTACTCCTGCCAATGAATTGGCAGGGATTAGCCCTGATTTCGTCCTAAAAGATGGGATAAGCTTTCAGACAATCCATAAATTACCAATCAGTTAGAGGTCGAGCTGCCAGCGTTTCTTCCGGCGGCTTTGGCCCTTAAGCTGGCTATTGTTAACATTGTAGACAATTTTGACGGACATAAAAAAAAGGCAACAGCAAGTGACGATACCCTGCATCAAGACTTCTTTTGTTTTCGGCGATATAAGTATCCACCGATAGCAACGATTACGATAAGAATGGCAATTGCCGGCATGAGCAGAGATGCAGAGGCGGCTTTGATTAAGACGGGTATCTTCATGCTCTCGGAGATTATCGAATCGCCATTGATATCGATATATTTGATCTCGCTGTTTATGCCATAGTCTTTGGGGGTAGCGTCCGAATCAACGTCAAGCCGGAATACTACCGTCTTCTCTTCTCCTGGGGCCAGCGTTCCGATGAATGCCTGATCGTCGGTGGAAGAGAACGGCTTGAAGATGGAAAGCCTTGCGATCGCGTCTTTAACGGGATCTTCTCCAATATTTTTATATGTTGCTTCGATTTCAGCCTTCTTGGCACCTGCAGAGAGCACGCCGGTTGAATTGGTGATCACAAAGTCAGCCTGCTTCTTGATTTTGATGATGAGGGGGACGGTCTGATTGGCCTTCTGGTAGATATATGACACCTGGTAATTCGCCAAAGTGGGCTCACTTCCGCTGGTAACTAGCTTGGAAGCCTGAACCCTGACATTATCCTGATAATCGTAGGATAGGTTCAAACTGAGGGGATAGGTTCCTGCTGGGGCATGCTCTCCAATCTTGATAGTAAATTTTAAAGGCGACTGGGTCTTATCGCCCGACTTAAGGGATTGAATAACCTGGTCACCTGATTTTATCTCTATCTGAGGATTATCGGAGTGCAGGTACGCGGAGATGCCAAGTGCAGTCGGCTTTTTGTACTCTTCTTGCAGCTCGGCGCCGGCCAATGCGAACTCCTTAGGATCATCTGGAGTCAGATCCTCCTTGAAACCCAATATCCGCCCATAGTTGGTCAGATCTACATAAAGAGAAACAGTATCTCCACGCTCAAACTCATCCGTCCCGGAAATGCTGGCAGAGATATCCGGGCTGCCATACATGGTGTAGTAATTGTCTCCGCCCAGCTCATAGGGTATATAGGTATTTTGAGCCGAGACTGCCATTATTAGAGTCAACAGGCAAAATCCAACCAGGGCCATCTTAATTCTCATAATCATCCTCCTCTTGCCACCAGCTTGAGGGCTTTTTTAAGCTCATATTTCGCATTCTCAACCACCGAACGCCGAATCTCCATGCGGTACATGAGCACTACGAAGACTGTGAAGGTCGTGAGCAATGCGAATACTATCGCTAAGACCGTAACGGTTCCAAAATTATTAGTAATCAGGAAAGGAGAAGATATCAGGGCGGCAAACCCAAATACGGTTGTGAGGCCGGAGGCAATAAGTGCCGATCCTATGCGCTTGGATGAAATCTTAAGCGCTTCCAGGGGCTCTCCGATTTTTGCCAGTTCCTCGTAGAAGCGCTCCATCATCAATATTGCATATTCCGATCCCACACCCAGAATGAGTGCTCCCAGGCATGCAGTAAGGGGGGTGTATTTCATGTCGGCCAGATACATCACTCCACCCATCCAACCGATTACCACCAACATAGGCAATACCGGAAGAAGAGCCTTTATAAGATCTCTGTAGATCAGCAGCAACACGATAAATATCAGCACCAATCCGAGCAGAGTCATCTCCGTCCTGCCTTGGGTCAGAGCACCGATGACTGTAGTCATTACCACAGCATCGCCCGTCTCTCGCACAGAGACGCCCGGAGGCGGCGTATGCCAGACAATATCCTTATCGATCTCAGTTATCAGCCGGTTGGTACCCTCTGCACCCAGGTTGGTCAGAGCCTTGCCCACATTCAGCTTGATCAAGGCCGTGTCGTGACCATCCAGTTGCCGAACTTGCATCGCTAGAGGTATCTCTTCGATCAGCTTTCTGATCTTCGTAGTGTCCTCTGGTATCTCTCCGCCATTGGACTGCTTGACTAGAGAGGCAATGCTCTCGTAACCATATATTTGATCACGGGATTCCTTTAAATAACTGGAAAAATCGTCCATCCAGCGCAAGGTATCGGGGTTGGTAATGTCATCCGCCTGAACGATAAGGTCCAACGTGTCCGTGCCTCCAAAGATATCGCTCATATGTCTAAAGTCGATGAGCGGTGGCAAATCCTGGGGCACATAATTCTTGAAATCGGTATCTACCTGGACCAGAGTATCTGCATAGATGCCTGCCAAAGAGAGGAATAGTGCAGCGGCAAGCACTAGATGCCATCTTTGAATACAGATGTCTGAAACCTTTTCGATGACATCACCAATTATCGTGTCTTTTGGCACATTAGCCGCAGCACCTTCTTTTTGCCCTGAACTTCCGGATGAATTTCTCCTCTCAACAACGTAAAGGATAGTAACACCCACGAAAAGGGCAGACAGATAGCAAAGGAAGAGCCCGACCAGGCATAGCAGCCCGAAGTCTCTGGTCATAGGCACGGATGAAGTTAGGAGGGAGACAAAACCCATAGCGGTTATGATCAGGGCGATCATGACCGGCTTGGAGACGTTGCCGACTGTCTCTACCACAGCCTGCCTTGGTGAGCCGCCTTTAAGGAATTCTTCATCGATCCTGTTATGAAATTGAATGGCATAGTCTATGCCGATGCCTATCAGCACCGGAAAGGCAGACATGGATACCATAGTAAAAGGTATTTGAAGAAATCCCATTGCTCCGAAGGTCCAGGTTACTCCCAGGAAGACAATAGGTATAGGTAGCAACGACCACTTCACATGGTTGAACGAGATCATCAGTGCTACTATCATGAGAAGGCCGGCCAGAGCAAGGATGGGACCGTTGCTCTTGGCCATCTCCTCGGTTATTGATTGCATGAGCGCTGGCTTGCCTGTGACGGTAACGACCACATCCGGCGGAAACTCGGCCATCTTCACCTGGCCTGATGTCTCGGCATAAATCTCTCTTAGTTGTGCTTCCTTTAGTGATACCGGCAGATCAATGGAGAGCATGGTGTGCTTCTTATCAGGCATCATGGCATTTACTGCAGCAAGATTAGACGGATATGCGAGAATTTCGTCGACCCTCTCCTGGGTGGGAATTGCTCTTATGCCGCTCTCACTTTTCTCTGTATTTGCTACGATATCGGCAATGCTCGTCACAGCCAGCACATCCGGAGCCATGCGCATCTTTTGCGAGAGTTTATCCATCGATCTCAAGACATCCGGTTTTGTGACATCGTCCGCTTCAATGAGCACAGCTATGGACTCGGTAGCAAACTTTTCCACATAGAGATGGTCGAAAAGCTGATAGAGAGGCGAATCTTTACCTACCATGCTCTCTGTGGACATTCCTTGCATCTCAATTTGCTGGGCATAGTGCAGAGAGGCAACAGTTAGAAGTAGTGCAGCTGCCATGATTATTATCGGATTGTCTGCAATCCATTGACCGAGCCTTTCTGTGCAATTCATTCCCGTCTACCTCAACTCTGTTCGGAAATTACCAAACGTCCGGAACATGCGAAAAGTACTTAAAAGTTGTGGTCTTCTAACAATAGATGGACCGAGAAGAGAAGGAAATCTTAAAGATATATATGGTCGATGCCTTCGTCAAGGTAGCTAACGGCTACGGCTGTTGTGACGCGGTGGGAGTCTTGCGCGGCACATTGTTTCTGGCGGACCGGCCTGTCTCCATGGATGAACTTGTAGAGGAAACCGGCTACAGCAAGTCCACAGTCAGTGCCAATATGAGCACACTGGAAAGACGGGGGCTGGCAAAGAGGGTGGTAATACCGGGCGATAAAAGATATCACTATATTCCGGTTACCGAACCTGAATCTCTTAAGAAAGAAATGATAATCAACATGAGAAATGAGATGCAGGTCATAATCGCCGCGATGAACAGGACTGAAGAGGACCTCAAAGCCTGCGGTTATGCGTCAGAAGCGGCATTGGAGAGAATTGACAAAGCAAGACGCTTCTACATGCAAACGGATCGGCTCTTGGACATGATATCCCGATACAACATGGAAGAATTGATCACTCTTTTGCAGCGGGATCTTCAAGAGAAAACATAAACTCTCGATCGTCCAACATATTGATTAAGAATAACGATGTCATTGCATTGGAAGCACGGGCAGTGATAACCGTTGGGCGAAGAGAAGCTTGCAGGCTGCGATCCTGAAATAAAGATCGAGCAGATGCTGCGGAAAATTGCACAGATGCAGGAGAGTGGCAGCAATGATGGGCAAATGACTGCTTCACTTTTGGGCCTAAAGGAGGGCCTCGAAGATCTATTGTCCTGCTTGCCGCAACGCTGCCTATCTCATCAAAAGGAATGTGCTCCGGCCATTGGGAAGAGCTCAGAGAATCAGATCCAGAAGATGACCAGAGCGATAGAAGCACTTCCTTCGGACATTGTTCTTACAGATCTTAACGGGAATATTGAGTATGTAAATGCCAGCCTTCTGAAGAATTCCAGTTTTAGCGATGTATCCGAGCTAAAAGGATTATCTGTATTCGACTTTACGAATGCGGAAGGCAAATCCAAGCTGCAAGAGGAGATCATACCCGCCCTTTACTGCGTTGGGCAATGGCAAGGAGAGCTTCTCCTAATGAAGGCAGATGGCCAATCCTACATGGCGGAGATGATATGCGCATTGCTCAGAGACGACTCTGGCAACCCCACCTATTTATTGGCCAACTTTTTCAACATCACCGACAGGAAGCGCGCTGAAGAAGCACTGCTACTGGATGATTCCCGGCTGGAGGCGCTGCAAAGGCTAAACCAGATGGATGAGGCATCCATTCAAGAGATCACCGACTTCGCTCTGGAGGCCGGAGTCAAGCTTACCGGCTCCAAGCTCGGCTACCTGGCCTTCGTTGATGATAAGGAAGAGACACTCTATATGCACTCCTGGTCCAAGAAGGCCATGCAGATGTGCGATATCGAACATAAACAGGTAGTCTATAATCTGCAGGAAACTGGGCTTTGGGGTGAGGCTGTTCGGCAGAGAAGAGTGGTGATAACCAATGATTATGCTGCCTGCCCTCAGAGAAAAGGTGTTCCGGTAGGTCACGTCGATATTGTGCGCCACATGAATGTGCCTATCATGGATAAGGGCAAGATAGTAATTGTGGCGGGTCTGGGCAACAAGGAGGTGGAGTACGACGACTCCGATGTGCGCCAGCTAACACTGCTCATGAGCGGCATGTGGAAGATCATCCAGCGACGAGAAGCTGAGGAAGCGTTGCACCGGCGCGATTTATTGCTGCAAGAAGCGGCCAAAGCCACTAACTATTTGCTCACTCCAGATCCCCAGGCCATAACAAGAGCATTAGGCATTCTGGGAGAAGCGGAAGATGTGGATCGGGTCCATATTCTGGAGAACCGGGAATTGCAGAGCGAAATAAGGCTGGAGAGCTTTCCTTTGCAATGGTTTAGGAAGCCTGGAAAGCCATTTTGCGGGGATTTATCCTGGGCGGAGCATTTTCCAGACTGGAGGGATAAGCTATCTCGAAGCGATCCTATTCAGGGCATAACTGGGCAAATCTCGCATCCTGGTGCAAAGATGCTGGAGGAGTTAGAGATTCGCTCTTTTCTGCTCCTGCCCGTCTTCATCGAGGATCGTTTTTTTGCAGTTATATGTTTTGAAGACTGTCATAATGAGCGGCGATGGATCGATAGCGAGATATCTGTACTTCAGGCCGCGGCAGGAAGTATCGGAGAAGCCATTTTGCGCAGAAGGACGGAAGAGGCTCTGAAAAAGACGCAAGAAGGGCTGGAGAAGAGTGTGTCGGAGAGAACTGCCTGGCTGCTCCGGGCAAATGAGGCACTGCAAGAGGAGATGGTCAAGCATAGAGAGACGGAAATAGAGCTTCGTTCTGCGCAGCAGGCAGCGGATACTGCTTGCCGGGCGAAGAGCGAGTTTTTAGCCAATATGAGCCACGAGATACGCACCCCCATGAATGCAGTCATCGGTCTTGCCGGGCTATTGCTGGAAACAAAACTAACGGAAGAGCAACGTGACTATGTGGAGACTATTCACAGCAGTGGCGATGCTTTGCTTGCCATTATCAACGATATCCTGGATTTTTCAAAGATTGATGAAGGCAAGATGAAGCTGGAGCATTTGCCGTTCATTTTGCGCGAGAGCATTGTGTCCTCGCGCAATATGGTGGCGACAAAGGCAGCAGAGAAAGGACTGAATCTGACCTATGCTATTGACGAGAGGATCGCTCCCACCATCCTGGGGGACGCGGTTCGGCTGCGCCAGGTTCTGGCCAACCTGCTCAGCAATGCAGTAAAATTTACGGAAAAAGGCAGCATCGCCATTCGTGTCGAGCCGGGTGAAAATGAGGACGAAATTCACATTTCGGTTATCGATACGGGGATAGGCATCAGCTCTGATGACATGAAAAAGCTCTTCCTCTCCTTCAGCCAGGTAGATGCTTCTACCTCCCGAAAATATGGTGGTACCGGTCTGGGCCTGGCCATAAGCAAGAGGTTAGTAGAGTTGATGGGCGGCAGGATCTGGGCGGAGAGCACGTTGGGAAAGGGGTCGACTTTCAACTTTTGCATTTTCGCCCCGCCGTTTTCAGGAGAGGCAGCCGTACAGCATCTCGCTGGCAAGAAGATCATGGCTTTGCTCAGCAGCGTGAGCTGCTTGAAGATACTGTCAGATTATGCCCGCTCCTGGGGGATGCAGATCTATCCTGTGGTTTCGTCCATTGAAGCGCGAGAGCAGGTAGAGAGCCGTTTTGATGCCGCAATTTTGGATCTTGATGTCCCGGGGGCTGAGGAGCTGGCCGAGGAGATAGGAGAGCGTCTTCCTGTCATCAACCTCGCGTCGCCCGGTCAGAAGAGAGCCGGCAAGAAGACTCTGATCAAGCCATTTTCGCAAGCCTGCATTCTCTTCGCCCTGCAGGAGACTCTAGCCCCCCAACGTCATAAGAAGATGAGACAGTGCAGCAGCGAAGCGATGAACCCTGATCTGGCCATATTGCTGGCAGAAGATAATCTGGTCAACCAAAAGGTCGCGCGTCTAATGCTAAAGAAACTGGGCTACAAAGCAGACCTGGTCTGCAATGGCCGGGAGGTCTTGCAGGCTATTTCAAAGAAGAGCTACGATGTGATCCTCATGGATGTGCAGATGCCGGAGATGGATGGCCTTGAGGCCACCCGTGCCATTTTGGACCTCAATTTGGAGAAAAGGCCAAAGATTCTGGCCATGACTGCTTATGCCTTGGAAGGAGATAAAGAGAAATGTCTGCTTGCCGGCATGGACGGCTACATATCCAAACCGGTGCAGCTTGAGGAGCTGAAGAGTGCCCTCTCTAGCCTGAAAAGTCACTCAGTTGGTTAGGATAAAGCTGAATGAAGCTGCTTATTTTTTCTCAAACTCGATAGTCTTCTCCGTCTTCATTTCATTATCCGCCTGCACTTTTTCCAGATTATCCTGAAACTCGCTGTTGTTCGGCTCCAAAGCCATAGCCTTCTCAAAGCAGCTCTTCGCATCCTCCGGACGCCCCATCTGCTCCAGCACCAATCCCTTTGTGTTCCAGGCTTTGGCGTTCTTGGAATTGATCTCTGTTGCATTATCCAAGAGGGGAAGAGACTCGTTGAATTTACCCTGTGATGCCAGCAGCCAACCCTGCCGATACCAGGCCGGATCAAGTGACGGATTCAAGGCTGCAGCCAGACCATAGGCCTGCAAAGCATCATCATACCTTTGCATCTCCTCTAAGATCATGCCTTTATTAAAATGATAATTGGCATCTTTGGGGTTGATCTGCAAGGCCGTCTCCAGAGATTCAAGAGCCTCCTCATGCTGCCTCATGCCGCCTGATAGAATCAGGGCTCGGTCGTTGTAGGCCTGAGCATTGGACCCGTCAAGCTTGATCAGCTCATCGAAGCTATCAACCGCCTCGCTGTATCTTCTCATGATTCGGAGAAGATTGGCTTTGAAACTCCAGGCCCAGGTGTCGGTGGAGTTTATCTCCAGGTATTCGTCGATGTCCTGCAATGCCAGCGAGTATGAACCGTTGTTGTAGTCGCTCTGCGTCTGAGAGAGCCAGTAATTGGCATCTTGGCCGACTGCGGCGGAGATGGCTGCAAAGAAGAAGGCCAGGAGAAGGAAGGCTATGGGCTTCATGCTATCTAATGTATTCGAGGAAGTGAATAAGGCTTGCGGTCGATGGCTTACACTAGCACTAAATGAAATTACCAATCAAATCTGAATTAAAATAAGTGTGAAGATCGACCTAGAGGACGACCTTCTCCGCTTCCTCGACGGTGTATCCCTTATGAACAACGCTGCATAGCTTTCTGACCAGAAGCATGGGATTCTCCGCCTGGAAGATGTTCCTGCCGAAGGCAACGCCTGCCCCGCCGACTGCTATTGCGTCATAGACCATCTGCAAGAGGTCACGTTCCGTGTCCATCTTTGGCCCTCCGGCGATGACTACCGGCACGCTGCAGCCCTCTACAACCTCCTTGAAGGTATCAGGAGATCCGGTGTAGTTGGTCTTGACAATATCCGCCCCCAGCTCGGAACCTATTCGAGCGGCAAGCTTTACATACTCCACATTGTGCTCGGACTTGACCTTTGGCCCGCGAGGATACATCATGGCAATAAGCGGCATGCCCCAAAGATCGCATGTCCGGGCAACCCGACCTAGATCATGCAGCATTTCTGCCTCATCCTCTGCGCCCACATTGACATGAATGCTTACCGCATCAGCTCCTATCCTTATGGCATCCTCCACCTCAGTCACAAGAACCTTGTGATTGGGATCGGGACCCAAAGAACTGGATGCCGAGAGATGAATGATCAATCCGATATCGCGTCCATAGCCTCTGTGGCCGTGCAGCGGCAGGCCCATATGTCCCAAAACAGCATTGGCTCCGCCCTCGGCCACCTTGTCTACGGTGTCAGGCATGTTCGTTAAGCCGGCGATGGGGCCTACGGAGATGCCGTGATCCATGGGTACAATGACCGTTCTGTGTGTCTTGCGATCCAGAATGCGCTCCAGTCTTATCGCCTTTCCGATCTTGCTCATGACTGGTAGCACATGTGAACACTCAAATTAAAGATGATGGTCGAAGAAGGTCTTCGGCTCGTTCTAGGAATCCTCCTTCACCTTTTCAACATTTTCACCATCCAGATAGAGCAAGGTGGCCAGGCCGTAGATGTAGGGAAATGAGATGAGGCTGATCAAAGTACCAATGAAAGGAATACCGGGAAGAACGGCTCCTATGGCCAAAGAGGCCAGCACTATGATCAGAGCATCGGATAGATTGGCCTCGACAAAACGGTAGCTTGCTTTCAGGGCCTGTGTGCCGGATTGTCCATCAATCATAACCGTTTGGGCGACGAAGTAGAAGGCAAAGCTCAGGATCACTCCCGGAATGAAGAAGAACACATATCCTAAGGCTATAATTATGCCGGCCAAGAGTGAGGTGAGGAGCAGAGGCTCTGTCTTGGCCATAGTGGCCTGCCAGGCATAGGATAGGTCCGCCTTTTTGACCGAGGACGCCTCCCGGATCATCTCTATCGTCATCCCTTCCGCCAGAAGGAAGAGCACTATCATAAGTATTATGAACAGGAATAGTCCAGCCACAGCAGAGAACGCAACGAATCCTTCTTCTCCAAAGACTGCGATCAATCCGATGTAGCCCGCGAAGATAAATATACCCACGATGAGCGCTGCTATGGGAATAAGTGACGGCACAATCATGATGGGGTTATCCCGGTAGATCTCAAAGGCACGCGAGAAAATCTCGCCTAGCGCCCTTTTTCGTGGACTTTTTACCGATGCCGCATCCACAATTGGAGCGAGGGCATTGGGCTTTGGATCGGATTGAGGATTAAGCTGGTCTGAATCAGAATTCACAGGTAGTCACCTTTGTTAAGCAAATTATTTGCATGCATCTATATAAAATTTTTGTGAAATCGCCTGTTGAGACTTGCGTCATTCAAGCGAGCTTTTTATACCGTTGGACGACACTCTTGATATTGGGGAATTACATGAAGTGGTTAGTTATAATATTTGGCATTATGATCACTGCCCTGCACCCGGCAATGGCAGTGGGCATGAATCCAACATTGACCGTTGTGGGCGAAGGAACAGTAAGTGTCCCTGCAGATATTGCGACTATCTCCGTCTCCGTGCAGAGCGGCAATGAAAATATGACACAAGCTTCGGCAGCAGTCCAGGAGAAGATGGCCCTGGTAATCGATGCTCTGAAAGCCGCGGGCGTCAAAGATGAGGAAATTGTGCCGGGACAGGCCAATGGAGTGACAAGCTATCAGTCCACCAGCAAGGTCTGCAAGAGGATAAACAACAGCACGGTGTGCGAGAATGACACGACATCGCTCTCTTCCTTAGAGCGATCGACCATCATACGCCTCAAGAGCACTGATAAAACCAGAATAAACCATGTGCTGGATGCAGCCCGCTCTGCCGGAGCCCAGGCCGATGTCGCTGGATATGGTCTGAGCGACTCAGGCAAGGCAGCAGCTGCGCAGGCTCGCCAGAAAGCGGTCTCCAACGCCAAAGAGAATGCAGCAGCGATGGCAGCCGCGGAGGGGATGCGTTTGGGAGCCGTGCAGGATATTTCCGATTACGGCTATCCCATGGCACTCAACGATTACTATAGCGGCTCGGCACAACTCGGCATGGTAGATGTTACCTCCTACGTGGTAGTCACCTATGAGTTTGAGATATAAATATTATTACCATTTTTTTAATCATCAAAACAGTTACCAGGCATAACTATAAAGCTTTTTAGACCGATTCAATTATCATGAAAATGATAGGCATAATATTTCTGGGAATTTTGCTCCTGTTTTTAGTAGCCACATCGGCTAGCGCCGTGGAGAATAATATGTCCAGACTGATAGTACAGGGGGAGGGCAAAACGAGTGCATCCCCAGATAAGGCGACGATTGTGCTGGGTGTGCAGACGAGAAACGCCAGCGCAGCCAGTGCTGCAGCGGAGAATGCCAGGCTGATGAATGAGACCATCACCGCCTTGTTGGCTGCCGGAATTGCCGAAAACGAGATTCAGACCAGCGGCTACAGTCTGGGCACAGAGCCCCAGGATACGCCAGTTATGAAGGGAGAGATGCAAAAAGCCCCGCAGTTTGTAGCCTCGAATATAGTAACCGTGAACCTGAACAATACCGCGGATGTGGGACGGGTACTGGATGCCGCAGTATCGGCAGGCTCAAACAGCATCCAGGAGGTCGCCTTCGACCTGAAGAATCCCCTGCCGCAAAGAGACCAGGCATTGACTCTGGCCATTGAGGACGCCCAAAGGAAAGCGGTGGTTGCCGCAAAGGCAGCGGGCGTGAAGCTGGGAAGGATACTGGAAATCTCTGAGGGCTACGGATATGTTGGCGGCGCATCCCGCAGCGCCGCGTTTGACGTTGCCACGCCCATAATGCCCGGCAAGATGGAGATCACAGCCAGTATGACCATGACCTACGAGATATCTTAGCTGTACATCGGTTCGGGCGGGCCTGCGATCCTGCTATTGGGCCCGTCCCCAAAGATCTCCTGGAACTTCCAGACCACATAAAGCTCGCACTTGAAGTTGCTACGAATGGCCTGCATCAGCTCGTTCTTGGTCAGACCGTCATAATAGATCTCTCGCGTAAAACGAATGCTCTGCAGATCGCCCCCTCCCGGCTCGATCTCAAAGCTGGAGTCCTGGAAAAGGAGATCATAGCGCATCTGCCAGAGCAATCTCTCCCGCTCTTTGGGAGGCATGGAGGACAGTGCCTTCTGATGCGCGTCCGCCAGCCTTATCCGGCTGAAGACTACGACCACGTCCTCATGGCTTTTAGGCTGAATGATAGATAGATGCCGGCCGGATTTGGCGGGAAACTCTGCTGCAATCTGAAAGTAAAGATGCTCCGGCTGATCCTCTGCCTTGAACAGCCCTTCCTGGACCAGCCAGTTCTTTATCTTTTCCTGGGTTTCAATGATCTTTTGTGCGGTCATCGCTTATCTCATCTACTCCAGCACAACGCGCAGCGGGAACTGATGAGTGCCGAGCTTTCCTTCGTAGTTGGCGGCACTGATCTTCAAGACTCCGGGCACACGGCAGGCGGCATTGATCCCTGCCTTCATGGCTGCGGAGATGGCATCCCTGCCGACGCCGTTTATTACTATCTCAAAGACGGCTGAAACATCCTCTGCCAAAGTGCAGACCCCGTCCTCGCGCAGCGATGTGCAGAAGGCGGTGTTGGTGGAGGCTTTCAGGAACTTGTATCGCGAGCCCACTTTAGAGCCGCTGGCCACCACGCCTCCTGGGAAGGGAGTTATGGTGCCCTTGATCTTACCGATGGCATTTACTGCCGCCTCCGCGGCGATGAGGCCGGCTGCCTGGTTTTGGGCGAAGATGAGGAAATTGCCGCCGGCTATCCCATCCATAGCTCCAAAATTCTGCTCGACGATGAAGTCTCCGGACATGAGTGGAATCTTCCAGACGCTCCGCCCGCAGATTTCCGCTTGCTTTTGGTAGCCGTCCCCAAAGAAACTTAGCTTCTTGCCGGTATCAAACTGCTTCTCAGCCTCCGGCATGCCGGAAAAAGCCGCCGCGGTGGGCGCAGTCAGAATGCACTGGCCAATGCGAAAGAGTAGCGAGTTTTCCAGGTTCTTGTAGCCCATATTGCAGATCAGGATATTGACTCCCGGCCTGCCGTCCGGCGTCTCATCTCCCCCTACAATGCCTTCAATGCCAGCCTCTGCCGAGCATCCTATTACCGACGTGCCGAATCCCGTGGCTTCACGCGCCGCCTCCAAAGCCCAGCGCTCCGTCACTGCTGTGACTACCACCCTTGCCATCTTAATGGGAAAGCCTTCGGCAAAGGTATCTTCGATCTGAACACCATTGATCTCCATATCATCCCTCACTCAGGTTTCTTTTCTATCTTGGATTGAAAACAGCCAGATCAAATCCGCTGCCCTGCCTCTCCGATTGTGCAAACGCTGCAGCCGCACAGACCGGTCTCTCCAGAGGCAAATCAAACGCCGCTCCAGCAATATCTCCGGCAGACTCTCCGCCCAGAACTATCGCCTCAAAGTCGGTCTTCTCATAAGTCGCAACCAGAAAAGCCTGATCCTTCGTCAGATCAAACTTCCTAACCCGCAGCTCATCCTTCTTGGCAATTCCCAGCCAGGCGCATTCGCCTCGCACTGCGCCAGCAATGCGAGGAGTGTCAAGCTCATCCCTCTCATAGCCGTAAGCGGCCAAGCTCAGGACGATGGCATCCATCGGCTGCTGACCATCCAAAATCCTCTCGAAGATCATGTCGGTATGAGTGCCATTGCTTACAACCGCAAAGTCTCCGGCAGAGCTGCCGGCGGCGCGGATGCAGTTGTAGGCGATGTAAGGATTACGGGCCAGGTCAGCGCTGTCCAGGGGCGAGACCATGATGCTCTGGCCGCGCACCTCTGCCCTGCGATTGGGAAAAGAGCGGGAGGAGACTCTGTAGGCGACAAAGCTCCTTCCTCTGCTGCGGCCTACTAGGACAATTCGGCCTACATACATCTTCAGTCAACCAGCTTGTACCTTGCGATATTCGCATCCGCCAGTGCCTGAATCTGTCTCAGACTATCTGCACATTCTGCTTTCTTGAAGAGGTGCTTGTAGCGGCCCTGCAACTTGAGGTACTCTGCCGCCAGCTTGGGCCGGCGCACCTTCTTGACGCCCGTCAACTCTCCGTTCTCGTACTCCATGAGCGGCCACAGGCCACTCTCCACCGCCAGGCGGGCCAGCTCAATCATGGTGCCGGCATCAAAGGTCCAGCCGGTAATGCAGGGGGCATTGACCTGGATATAGGACGGCCCGTTCACCTGCAGAGCCTTCTTGACCTTTCGTCTCAGGTCAACAGGATAGGCGACAGATGCGGTAGCGACGTATGGAACCTTGTGGGCCAGAGCGATGGCCGGCATATCCTTCTTGGGACGGGGATTTCCCTGGCTATGGCTGCCCGGCGGGGTAGTAGTAGTCTGTGCGCAAAAAGGCGTAGATCCGCTTCTCTGCACTCCTGTGTTCATGTAGGCCTCATTGTCATAGCAGACATAGAGGACCTTATGGCCGCGCTCGAACATGCCGGAATTTGAGCCCATACCGATATCAAAGGTGCTCCCATCACCGCCGATGACAATCAAATTGGTGTCCTTACCGCGTCGCTTGAGCATAACCTCCACGCCGGAGGCCACGGCCGATGCATTCTCGAACAGGGAGTGAAGCCAGGGAACGCACCAGGCGCTCTCCGGGAAAGGAGTAGTTGTAACCTCCAGGCAGCCCGTGGGCGAGACCACGATGGTATTGGGTCCCGCGGCATCTAATACCAGCCTGATGGTAGTAGGCATGGCGCATCCTGCACAGGCCCTATGCCCTGGTGCCAGCAAAGATTTTTCCATTTTTCTCAAGCCTCCTAAAGAATCTCCGTCCTCAGATTCAGGAATTCGAACTCAGACTGTATTCCCTTGCGGGCAACTTCTGCCTTGGCTACAATATTTCTGATGTCCTTGATTGTGATATCACGACCACCCAGACCCGCCGTAAAGCCGATGATAGGCGACCTGATATTGCTATTGTAGAAGGCTGCCTTCAGATCGGTCACAAGGCCAGCTTCGCCCCCGATAGCAACATCCTTCTCAATAACGGCAATTACGCTTGCATCTTTCAAGGCCTTTCGCAGAGCTTGCACTGGGAATGGCCGGTAGCTTCGCACCTTGAGCAGTCCCACCTTCTTGCCTTCAGCGCGCATGGCATCTATGGCATCCTTGATGGTGCCGATGACAGAGCCTAATGTGACTATTACTATCTCTGCGTCATCCAGGAAGTAGCCGTCCAAGAGCCCGCCGTAGTACCTTCCAAAGGTCTCCTCAAACTCACGAGCAACCTTTTCAATCTTGATAAGTGCCTTTTGCTGGGCCTCGAACTGCTGGTAGCGAAACTCTGTGAAGGTGGAGGGATCTGCGAAGGCTCCGAAGGTCTTGGGATGGGCAGGGTCCAGGATATCAGCCGGCTGGTAGTCAGGCAGAAACTCCTCGGCCTTTTCCTTGTCTAAAAGCTCCACCGGCTCGTAGACGTGAGTTAGGACGAATCCATCCATGCAGACCATGATGGGTGTTCTGATCTGTACATCCTCAGCAATCTTGTAGGCCTGCAGCGTAGCGTCCACCGCCTCCTGCACATTTTCTGCGTAGATTTGCAGCCATCCTACATCGCGAGCGCCAATGGCATCCTGTTGATCGTTCCAGATATTGAGAGGCGCGCCTATAGCCCGGTTGGCCACATTCATAACGATAGGCATCCTCATGCCGGAGACATTGTATAAAACCTCATACATCAGGGCCAGGCCTTGGCTCGTAGTAGAGGAGTAGCATCTGCCGCCGGCTGCACTTGACCCGACTAAAACGGACAGAGCTGAGAATTCGGAATCCACTGTCAAGAATTCGCTGTCAAGCTCGCCATCCGCCACCATCTGGGAGAGATTCTCCACAATGTGAGTCTGGGGCGTAATCGGATAGGCCGAAATCACATCCGGTCGGCAGCACATGACCGCGTGGGCCACCGCATAAGAGCCTTCTACCACTTTCATATTAGCAGTCTTCTCGCTCATCACTTCTCCTCCAAGATCATTGTAACCGCCATGCGCGGGCACTCATTGGCGCAAACGCTACAGCCTTTGCAGTAGTCCAGGTCGGGGACAAATAGCCCCTCTTCCTGGTGGATGCAGCCCTCGGGGCAGTAAATCTCACAGAGGCTGCATTTTATGCATTTCTCATGATCGAATACGGGTACGAAAGTACGCCAGGCACCAGTCTTTGTTATGCGGGTGCTGCAGGCTTCTACCAAACTCCCGGCTTTTATGGCCATTAAGATACCCTCTCGAAGGCGGCTCTAATGGCGAGCAGGTTCTTCTTGCCCAGCTCCCCTTTGAAGCGTTCTGAAATGGCTTTGTTCATGCTCTCCAGACCAACCTCTTTGCTAGCTCCGCAAAATGCTCCCAGCATGGTGGTGTTGACGATAGGCCTCTTTAGGATCTCCATGGCGATCTTGGTAGCGTCGATAGTGATGACCTGTGCATCCGTCTTGAGCTTGAGCGCCTCACCAGGCCGATCGGTGTTTATTATTATCTTCCCGGTCGGTTTAAGTCCTGCAGCCACATCCACCACATCAAGCAAGGTTACATCCTGAACAATGACATAATCCGGCTCATAGATCTGACTTCTGACCCTGATGGGCTTGTCGGCAATTCTGGCAAAGGCCATTACCGGCGCACCTCTGCGTTCCACTCCAAAGGCCGGAAATGCCTGTGAGAACCGTTTGTCCTCAAAAGCAGCAACGGCAATCATTTCGGCTGCAGTGACCGATCCCTGACCACCACGACCATGTAAGCGTATTTCTTTCAAGGGCTGACCTCCAATAGTTTGCGCTTCTGACTACTCTTCTCCGCGAAAAAGTGATGAGTAAATATATCTCTTTCGGAGCCACGGCAAGTTCTTATGTAAGATGCTCTTCTTACAACCTTAGTATCAAACCGCCCGGACACTAGCTCCGGCAGTTGAAGGATAGTCTATGGATAACAGGAATGAAATACTCTTTGCGGTCCGAGATGCCAAGAGGAACCTAGGGGAAGCTGCAGACTTTCGCGTCGCAGATGCTCTGACAATCTTAGAGGGCATCGCGCCGTTCCTAAACAAAGAAGCTATCATTGGGATGAAGTGCAAGAGCTGTGACAATTATGCAGCGTCCACATTCCCTTTGAGCCGGGATTTCTGGGCTGTAGACGAGAGTGAATACTGCCATGCCAAGGATGCGTCCCTGAAGAACCTCACTGCTTCTAAGCTGGCAGGATGCCCCCAATACTCCAGCCAGGCTTCCCGTGATCTGATCGCCTTGGGTACGGCCATAATGGAGGAGGATCTGCGGCCTGCTTTTCAGGAGAGAAAGCTCTATGATCGAAGCAAATTTGCCAGCTACAGTGTGGCCTTTAGGTTGCAATCCTCACCAGGAAAGGTCTGCATTGAACTGGGGCATAGAACCGATGATGGCTTTGCCTGCAGCGATATAAAGCTCTACATAGTGAGAAGGCTGGACCCTGGGTTTGGGGCAGTGGCCTCTTCGAAGATAGCCGAGGCTACGAAGGGCGGTCCCATCATAGTGGTACAGTCCAGTCTACAGACCAGAAGACAACTGGACATAGACTACGTGCTGGAATGGATAGCCGAAAAGCGAAAGATGGATATAGTCTATCTCTAGCGTTATTCTAGATGATAAATGATGATTGAAGGATGTTTTAGACAATGGCGCAACCGTTAGTGCCAGATACCAGCGTGGTAATTGATGGCAGGGTATCTGCCAAGATCAAAGCCGGTGAGTTGCAGGGCCGCAGGATCGTGGTACCTGAAGCAGTGGTAGCCGAGCTGGAAGCTCAGGCCAATCATGGACGAGATATCGGTCTTAGAGGATTGGAAGAGCTAAGGAAGCTCTCTGAACTTGCCAAGACCGGCAAGATCGAGCTGGAATACGTGGGCATCAGGCCCAACTTAGACCAGATCAAGCTCGCTGGTGGAGGAGAAATCGACGCCATGATCCGGGATGTAGCCCTGGAACTTGGCGCCTCCTTCCTTACCAGCGATCAGGTTCAGTTCCGAGTGGCGGAAGCTATGGGCCTGGATGTGGAGTATGTTCGCCCCCAGCGAGAGGCTATCAAGCCCTTAAGCCTGGAGAAATACTTCACCGAGGATACCCTTTCCGTGCATCTTAAAGAAGGTGCCATACCCATGGCCAAACGTGGCCGGGTGGGAGACTTCTCCCTGGTTCGCTTAGGAGAGAGGGCGCTGTCGGAAAGAGAGCTAAGAGACCTCTCTCGCGAGATCTACGAGAGGACTAAGGCGGATCCGGAAGGCTATGTGGAGATGGAGAAGATTGGTGCCGCCGTAATTCAACTCGGGCCCATGAGAATCGCTATAGCCAAACCTCCATTCTCGGACGGCTTGGAGATAACAGCCGTTCGGCCCGTAGCTAAGGTGAGCTTTGACTCCTACCGCCACAGCAGCATGCTAAAGGAGAGGCTGAAGGAGAGTCAGAGGGGCATCCTCATCGCCGGTCCGCCGGGATCAGGAAAATCCACCTTTGCCGCAGGAGTGGCCGAGTATCTCTTAAGCTGCAACTATGTGGTCAAGACCCTGGAATCTCCTCGCGATCTACAAGTTCCCGACGAGATCACCCAGTACGGGCCGCTGGAAGGCAGCATGGAAGCCTCGGCTGATATTCTGCTCCTGGTCAGGCCGGACTACACCATCTACGATGAGGTCCGAAAGACGCGCGACTTCCAGGTCTTCGCAGATATGCGCTTGGCGGGCGTGGGCATGATCGGCGTGGTGCATGCCAACAAGCCCATCGATGCCTTGCAGCGTCTTCTCGGTCGCGTGGACATGGGCATGATTCCCCAGGTCGTGGACACGGTGGTCTTCATCGAGAAAGGAGAGGTCACCCATGTCCTGGATGTGGAGTTCGTGGTCAAGGTTCCCGCCGGCATGGTAGAAGCGGACTTAGCCCGACCGGTGATTGTGGTCAAGGACTTTGAGACAGGGCAGGCAGAGTATGAGCTATACTCCTATGGCGAGCAGATCGTGGTCATGCCCGTCTCCAAAGAGAGCAGAAGGCCTTCACCATCCTGGAAACTGGCCAGTCGCGAGATTGAGAAGGAGATATCGCATCATGTGCGAGGGCCCTTCCAGGTGGAGATGCTCACCGACTCATCTGCGGTCATCCATGTTCCCCAGGACGAAGCTGCCAGAGTGATTGGCAAGGCCGGCAAGAACATCGATCAGATCGAGAAAAACCTTGGACTGCACATCGATGTGCGCACTCAAGATGCGCCCATCCCGGCAACGCCCAAGGTGGAAGAGACGGCCAAGCATCTCATCATCTGGTTAGAGGACATGGCCGGAGAGTCTGTGGAGGTCTTCGTGGGCGAGGAGCCGGTCTTCACTGCCACCGTGGGCAGAAGAGGTGATATCCGGGTGGCCAAATCCTCGGAGATGGCTAAACGCATTATCAAGCGCATGAAGGTCGGAGAGAAGATAGTGGTGCAAAAGGCAAGCTCGGATTGAGCCTGCCTTTTTTCTCCGAAAGATCCTATTTATGTCCATTAGTTCGATAACTCATATTGATTACTACGATTATTATGGGTATTGAGATAAAACTTAATAGGAGGTTAATAAAAAATGAAAGATACTAATATTCAATCTCTGGCAGGCATTATGATGCTTATTTTCCTGGCAACAACAGCGGTGGCGGCAGATGATCCTCTGGGTCCCACGGGCCAGGAAGCCCTGCAGGACATAAAAAATACCATGGGAGACGATATATTCAGCCCAGGTCAGCAGGACCAGTTAGGTAATGCCACACCAGTGATAACAGGAAAGAATCTGCCCGGATCTATTGCCAGTTCAGAGGCCTCCCTGCCCAAGACGAGACTGCTCAGCCCCACCAATACCTGGAGCCTGAAGCTGCTGGACAGCCAGGAGCGATCTGTTGCTTTGCAGATGTACCAGTCAAATGACATCGTATTCGGCAAAGGCACAATTGCGGTGGGAAGCAGCACTCAAAATGCCATGGCAACCGGGACCATCGTCGGGAATAAACTGAATATGGACGTTCTGTCCGACGACTTAACGCTCTTTCGTCTCACTCTAACCATGAACGGCAAATCCCTGTCTGGCGACTATCATGGATACAGTGTCAGCTATGTGCCCTGGAAAGGAATCGCCATGGGAAAGATTAATTAAATATAAGTAAATATCTTTTAATATTTTGTTAAATACAAGATAATAAATCGTTGTTTGTCGTATAACCATCAAGCTTATCAACTAATAAATTTCATGGTAATGCGAATGGTGGCAGAATTGGACATATTCCTGGTCAATCCGTCCGAAAAGCATCCATTCATAAGAACCAAAAAAACCATTCAGAAGAAGGTAAGGTAGATGTGTCATGAGATTTAAAATTATAATATTATCATCATTGCTATTCATTGCCTTCCTGGCTGTAACGGCTCTTTGCGTCGACTGGAGTGATCCTAGTTATAACGCAGATGAAATGATCAGCTCAGGAGAGGTAACAGTATACAAGAATCCGACAGGCTTTGCTTCGACACCCCAGGCGCAACGAGATCTTGATAAAAATAAGAGTTCATTGGACTGGACCATGCCCAGCACACTCACCGGTGGCGGCAACAGCGCTAAGGAGTCCAGAACTCAGGCAGAGACAGCCAGCGAAGAGACTACAGCCAGTACTGCCGCCGAAGAGACCGCAACATCTGCAGGCACATCCACCGCCACTGATACTGAGCTACCCCCTGCCCAGCCCCAAGTCACCGCCGTGGGCGGAAGCTGGTATTTTACGCTCAATGATAGCCAGGAGAGAGAACTGGCCATGGTTCTCTTCCAGAAGGAAAATGATGTCTTTGGAGCCGGCAAGATTAAGGAGGGCGACAACACACTCGATGTAACTGTATCTGGCAGTGTTGCTGACGCAACATTGGACTTAAATGTGGTCTCCCTGGGCACCATCAGCCTCTACAAGCTCAAGCTCGATCTGAGCGAAGATTGGGCCAGCGGAGAGTACCGGGCATTTTCCTCTGGCAGCGATTCCTGGACGGGAAGCGTCGAGGGCGAGAAGACGGCTTAAATCAAGCAGCAGTCTTCAAGCTGCCGACATTTTTTTGGTTCAAGGCTTTTACTTTTTCTTGGATTTCCAGGAATTATATGCTCCTGAGCCGAATAGGAAGGCCAATATTGTGACGATCAATCCCGCAAGCCACTTCCAATCATCTTTCGGTGTGTTTTCTATCTTATGACCGATACTGGCAACCTCCACGGAAACCGGCCAATTGACCATATCATATGGTTCGTTGTCGTTGATGTACACATTTAGTGTCAGCTTATGATCGCCGGGAACATTTGGCTTTACATTCCATTGCCAGACGAGGGGACGATTATATGCGCCCCATGTTTGACTCTCTTTTCCTTTGACTCTTGAGATATCAAAATCTTTTCCTTCCAGATAGGCTGCATACTTCAATCCTGGTGCTATTTCAATCGTTTTATTCCGAATTTCTCCCGGGCCCTCAAAGCATTCAATCAATTCCGTTGTATTTTCCTTTGCAATACTAGCAGTAACTAGATAATCCTGATATTGCTCCATCTGGTTAGGGGGATTGAATAGTAGCTTGCCCTCTTTAGCCTCAGGTTGGGCGGAGGTCCCTGAGGTCTTGTTCTCCTCGACTACAGGTGCAGCCTCAGCAACAGGTTCAGCCTCCGTGGCAGGTGCCTCTTCTGCGGTGATCTTTTCTTCTGCGGCAGGTGCAGCCTCAGCAACAGGTTCAGCCTCCGCAACAGGTGCCTCTTCTGCGGTGATCTTTTCTTCTGCGGCAGGTGCAGCCTCAGCAACAGGTTCAGCCTCCGCGACAGGCGCAGCCACAGGTGCAGTTGCAGCCTCAGCAGCTGGATGGCCCCTGATTGGCGAAATCCATGGACGATCCATAGCCGCAGCCTCTACGACATATGCAGCCTCCGCAGCTGGTGTAGCACCCTCAATGGTTACGTCCTTGTAGATGTAGTATCTCTGTGGGTTAGCGTCATCGATTACATCCTGATCGGATGTCTTAATGCTGACGTCGCCCATCAACTCGATGTCCTTGTTCTTGCTCAGAGTGACTGTATTGTCCTTGTTATCCATGGCGATGGTGTCGGCAGAGACGCTTGCGATTCTCATCTTGTTGTATTCTGTGTCGACCTTGACCTCAGTTGGAACATCGGAGATCTGCCAGAGACCGTCAATGGTGGCCAGGTTTGAGTCGGAGCCGCGGAAGGCGTTCTTGAAGTGAGCAGCGATGATTACCAGGTCCTTGGAGTCCCCTACGGTCTTCTTGTAGTAGTAGGTCTTGTCGGCCATGGTCGGGTTATCCTTGGACGGGAAAATGACCTTGCTGTCTACTACGGACCCATCCTTGGAGAGCGAGAGAGATACCTTGTTGCCGTCGATATCAATGGACTTGATAGACAGCTCATAGCCCTCTTCCATCTTGAGGGGTGTGCAGGAGTTGACGGTCTTCTCGATATCGTCATCAATAAGGATCTTCAGGAGCTGCTCGCGAGACAGGGAATTCTCGTCGGTGGACTCCTTGAACAGGAGGCTCTTCTCGGCGTCCTCGTTAGCGACGTAGCCAGCGAAGTACCTGTCTGCCAGAAAGCCCATGACTTTGAATGCGCCCCAATCCTCGAACTCGAACTCTTTGGGCTTTGCAGTGGTCACATACTTGATGCCATAAGGTGAGTCGCCACTCAGCTCCTTATCAGCTAAAGTGGTGCTGAGTGTCTCAGTTCCAATGTCATCCTTAATATCGTAGTAGAATCCGGCGAAGTTTTGTGCATTCCATGCGAAGCCATCGGTGGCAACTGCGCCGCGGATCTCATAGGTTCCTGGCTCAGTTATTTTCTTGTATATGTAGTACCTGAGGGTTTCGTTGTCGGCAGTCTTGATCTTGATGCCATCCATCAGGACGATATCCTTGTTCTTGGCAAGAGTTATGGCGTTTTCTTTGTTCTCCATGGTGATGGTTCCAGCGACTCTATCCACCACGGTGATGGTCATCTTGTCGTACTGGGTGTCTGCCTTTACATCAGTTGCCTCACAGGATATCTGCCAGAGACCGTCAATAGTGGCCAGGTTCTGGTCGGATCCACGAAAGGCGTTCTTGAAGTGAGCTGCGATGGTTATCAGATTCTTCTGATCGCCTACTGCGGGATTCTTGAAATAGTAAGTCTTGTCAGCCATGGTCGCACCGTCCTTAGACGGGGATATGACCTTTCTGTCTACTACAGAGCCGTCCTTGGTGAGCTCGATAGATACTTTGTTGCCGTCGACATCAATAGACTTGATAGCCAGCTCGTAGCCTTCCTCTAACTTTATGGGTGTGTCGGTGGTGACAGTCTTCTCGGTATCGTCATCAATAAGGATCTTCTGGAGCTGCTCGCGAGACAGAGAATTCTCATCGGCGGACTCCTTGAACAGGAGGCTCTTCTCGGCATTGTCTTTGTTCTCGACATATCCGGCGAAGTACCTGTCTGCCAGAAAGCCCATTACTTTAAAGGCACCCCAATCCTCGAACCCAAACTCTTTGGACTGAGCCTTGGTCACATACTTGACGCCATAAGGTGAGTCGCCGCTCAGACTATTCTCAGTTAATGTGGTGCTGAGTGCCTCCGTTCCGATGTCATCATTTATATCATAATAGAATCCGGCGAAGTTCTGGGAATTCCACTCGAAGTTGCCGGTGGCAACCTGTCCGCGGACCTCTACATTATCTATTGCCTCAGACGCCATCGCAATTGATAGCAAGATGACCAGTGGCACTATTACAGTCAAAGCCGCATTTTTCATACTTTGATCACTTCCAATCCTTCAAAACGCTTGCCATATTTGGAATAGAACAGCATAATAAATGATATAAACATTTTCTGGTTGTTCTGACTAGCTTATCCATACTATCTTGTATCTCTGGTAAAATATGGATTTTGCAAAATTTTCTGCCGCCGGCATCATCCAACATATACCGAAAGCGATATGATAAGAGAAGCACGAACATTGTAGGATTATGTCCAAGCTCTCTCCCCTCATGGAGCAGTATTACCGGGAAAAAAAGCTGTACCCGGATGCATTGCTGCTATTTCGGGTGGGCGACTTTTATGAGACCTTTGCCGAGGATGCCGTAGTAGTCGCCCGCGACCTGAACATCACCCTCACCTCCCGCCAGAAGGACGATGAAGGCAATAAAATCCCGCTGGCAGGCGTTCCCTATCATGCTCTGGAGGTCTACCTGGCCAAGCTCATCCGCGCCGGGCACAAGGTAGCCATCTGCGATCAGGTGGAGGACCCAAGGCTTGCCAAGGGACTGGTGAAAAGGGAGATCACTCGCGTGGTGACACCGGGAACGGTAATTGAGCCTGCCATGCTCGACGAGTCCTGCAATAATTTTCTTGCCGCCGCTGTAAAAGATGCAGACAAGATGGGGCTGGCTTTTGTGGATGTATCCACGGGAGAGTTCTTGACCACGGAGATTGATGCACAGCGTCTGTCTTCCGAGATGGCCAAGTTCCGGCCTGCTGAGCTGGTCGCAGCCTTTTCGCTGGACTTACCGGGCTGCAGCCAGCAGATCCTGGATGAGGCAGCCTTTTCGGAGGAGAGCACATCCGCGGCGCTGGAGAGCCGCTTTGGTCCCGGCTGGAGGGAGCGGCTGGTTGGTAGGCCCCTGGCAGCCCGCGCCTGTGGGGCTATTCTCACCTATCTGCACTCCTCTCACTTCGACGCTCTGGGACACCTGCATGACATTCGCTTTTACTCAGCTGCCGAGTTCATGGTCCTGGATGAGGTCACTTTGCGCAATTTAGAGATCATCCGCAACATCCGGGACCGCTCTCGACGAGGAACGCTGCTGGAGTTCCTGTCCCAGACAAAGACCCCCATGGGGGCACGCACCCTGGCTCGCTGGATCCAGATGCCGCTGCTTTCCCTGGAAGCGATCGACCGAAGGCATTCGGCAGTAGAAGAGCTCTGCAATAATCCCGTGCTGCGGGAAAGCCTGACCGAGGAGCTGAAGGGCGTATGCGATCTGGAGAGGCTGATGAGCCGGGTTTCCTGCCGCTCTGCCGGTCCCAAAGAGCTGGTAGTGCTGAAGAGCACACTGGCAAGGCTGCCCAGGTTGCAAGAGATTCTGGAGGATGCCAGATCACCCTACCTGGTCGAGCAACATGGCCGGCTCGGCGCTTGCAGCGATATCGTCTCTCTCCTGGAGAGAGCGATAGTTGAAGACCCGCCCACCCATCTGCGAGACGGTGGGGTGATCAAAGACGGCTTTGACGATCGGATCGATGAGCTTCATACCCTCTTGCGGGATGGGAAAGGCTGGATTGCCCGCCTGGAAGCTTCAGAGAGGGAGAAGACGGGCATTAAATCCCTCAAGATCTCCTACAATAACGTCTTCGGCTATTATCTGGAGGTCACCAGAGCAAACCTGCATCTTGTGCCGCAGGATTACATCCGCAAGCAGACATTGGCAAACGTGGAGCGCTTCATCACCCCGGAGCTGAAAGATATGGAATCAAAGGTCCTGTCTGCCCAGGAGAGGTCCATATCTCTTGAGCAGGAGATCTTTGCCGGCCTGTGCGAGAAATTAGCAGCGCAGGCCCGAACCATCCAGGAGAAGGCCACGGCGCTGGCTGAGACGGATGTGCTTGTCTCTCTTGCCAATGTGGTCTCTGAGAGCGGTCTGGTGAGGCCCCAGTTCAACAATGAGGGCAAGCTGTTCCTGCGAAGCCTCAAGCATCCTGTTCTGGATAAAGCTATGCGAGGCGGCTTTGTGCCCAACGATGTGCTCCTGGATAATGATCACAATCGGTTCATAATTCTCACCGGTCCCAACATGGCAGGAAAATCCACCTTCATGCGCCAGATAGCCCTTGCGGTTATCCTGGCCCAGGCAGGCTCCTTTGTGCCGGCGGCCTTCGCCTCCCTATCTCTGGTGGACCGCATCTTTACCCGGGTGGGAGCTTACGACGATCTATCTGCCGGGCAGAGCACCTTCATGGTGGAGATGACGGAAATCGCCACCATCCTTGGCGCGGCCGGCAAGGACAGTCTGGTGCTGCTCGACGAAGTGGGGCGCGGCACCAGCACCTTTGACGGGCTCTCTTTAGCCTGGGCCATATCCGAGTACCTGCACAGCACCATCAAATGCAAATCGGTCTTTGCCACCCACTACCATCAACTGACGCAACTGGAGGGCATCCTGCCGGGGATAAAGAACTACAGCATCGCCGTGAAGGAGGAGAAAGGGACCATCACCTTCCTGCGCACCGTGGTGCCGGGGGCCACAGATAAGAGCTACGGCGTGCATGTGGCCCGGCTGGCGGGCGTGCCCGAGGCGGTGACCCGTCGGGCGGACCAGATACTCAAGGTGATAGAGAAGGAGGCAGTGGTCGAGCCTCTGGCAGGATCGAAAAGGGGCAAAAAGTCATCGAAGTACACCCAGTTGATCTTCTTCGACCAGCCTAGCGGGGAGGCGATCTTGCAGGAAAAGCAGGTACTTACCGACCCTGTTGCGGAGGAGATCCAACGATTGGATCTAGATTCCATGACTCCTCGCGAGGCGCACAGCAAGCTGGCGGAGTATCAGAAGAGGCTATTGGAAAGGGATGCCGATGCCTAAAATCCGCCTCCTCGATGAGGATACCGTCAACAAGATCGCTGCCGGAGAGGTCATCGAGCGGCCCGCCTCCGTGGTCAAAGAGCTGGTGGAAAACTCCATCGACGCCGGAGCCGGCAAGGTGCTCATTGAGCTGGGCGACGGCGGAAAGAGCTTCATCAAGATAACCGATGACGGCTGCGGCATAGATGCCCAGGATCTGCCCCTGGCCTTCCAGAAGCATGCCACCTCCAAGATCCGCGGGGCAGGGGACCTGGAGAGCATCGCTACCTTAGGCTTTCGGGGCGAGGCCCTGGCCAGCATTGCCAGCGTCTCTCGGAGCGTCGAGGTAAAGACCAAGACGCGAGGGTCCCTCTCCGGCACATACCTGCGCATGGAAGGGGGCAAGATTGCCGAGGTCAAAGAGATCGGCACACCCGTAGGCACCACTATCACCGTCTGGGATCTCTTCTACAATGTTCCCGCCAGAAAAAAGCACCTCAAAGGGGTGGAAGCGGAGAGCGTCTACATCACAGATATGGTCACACAGCTGGCCATCATCCACTACGGCATCTCTTTCGAGCTCTTCTCAGGCAAACGCACCATCTTCAAGTCGGTGAGATCATCGAGCTGGGACGATGTGCTCTTTCGACTCTTCGGCCTGAAGACCTTGAAAGGCATGGCCCGGTTTGAGGAGCCGGGACAGGACTGGAGCCTCTCCGGCGTCATCGGAGATCCCCTGGCAGTGCGAAGCAGCCCGGACAGGATATTCATCTTTGTCAACGGCAGAGCTGTCTCCTCCCGGGCCCTCTCCGCGGCAGTGCGAGAAGCCTATCGAAATATCATTCCCCAGGGAAAAAGCCCGGTGGCAGTCATCTCCCTGCAGATAAGCCCGCAGCTGGTAGACGTGAATGTCCACCCGGCCAAGAGAGAGATCCGCCTCCTGCATGAGGAAGAGATCGCCGGTGCGCTCACCCGGGCCGCGGCCAGGGCACTGGAGGAGCATGCCCGGCCCACACCGGCGGGAATGTCGGAAGGGGCACAGGATGCATTGTCAAGCGGAGGAGAAGCCAGCGCGCCTCTGCGCCAATCCACCATCGCGCAGAGCTATGATCAGAGCACTCTTCCCCTCGACCCGGTGGATGAGGTGACGAGACCAGCACAACCAGAGCCGGGGCCCGAACTACGCATCCTCGGCCAGATTAAAAAGCTCTACATCGTAGCCGAGGGTGCTGAGGGGCTGGTGCTCATCGACCAGCATGCCGCCGCAGAGCGCATCCGCTTCGAGATGCTGCAAGAACGCTACCAGAACAAAAAGATCCGCCAGGAACTGGCAGAGCCCATCTCCCTGGAGCTATCCCCCAGCGAGATAATCATGATGAACTCCTGGCAGGAGACGCTGCAGGACATCGGCTTTGATGTCTCTCCCTTTGGGGGAAACACCTACACCATCCGGGCCGTTCCCGCCCTGGGCCGCCGCCTGGAGAGTAGCGAGTCGGTGCATGACATCCTCAGAGATCTCTTCTCACAGGGAAAGGCAAGCCCAGGCTCGACCAATAAAGATGAGATCCTCAAGCTTTTAGCCTGCCGGGGCTCCATAAAATCAGGAAAAGAACTCAGCTACTCCGAGATGAAACAGCTCATCGAGGATCTGCACCGCTGCAACAATCCCCTCACCTGCCCGCACGGCAGGCCGGTGATGGTGACGATGGGCGATAGCCAGCTGGAGAGGATGTTTGGCAGGAGATGAAGCGCGGAGGAGCTCATTTGCGGTCCTCCGGACCTTTGTCAAGCATCTTCTTGACCTCCTGCTCAAACTCCTTCTCGGCCAGGGCATCGCCCTCTTCGATCCGCTGCCGGCTGAAGGTGTGGTACTGCTCCAGGGCCCTGGCCCGGGCCTCTTCCATTGAGATCTTTCCGCTATGTTCCAGGATGGCACGCTGGTTGAATTGCAGGAATAAATCCAGCTTCTCCTGCCAGTTCTTCATGTAGACCGGGCGTCTGCGCTGGGCCTGATCTTCGGCGTAGTCCAGCCACATGCTCACCAGGCGGTTGAGCTGGGAGATCTCGTCGGCCAGGAGGTAGTTCTTGGCCACGAGCACATCTGACTGGCGAGCCTTTGCCCCTTTCCAGGAAGTGAGCCCCATATTTGGCTTTGAGGCATCAGCCCGCTCCGAGATCAGCTCGGCTGCGGTATGGCCGGTTATGGCCCAGTGTAGCTTGTTCTGAACTACCTTGAAGAACTCCTGGTTGCTCTCAGCCCGAGAATCGTAGTCGATGGAGAGGGTATAGATCTCGCGGACCTTCTGATAAAAGCGCTTCTCAGAGGCCCGAATATCACGAATGCGCTCCAGAAGTTCATCGAAGTAGTCCTGGCCAAGGGCTCGTTCCCCTTTTAGCCGCTCGTCATCCAGCACAAAGCCCTTGATGATGTACTCCTTCAGTCGCTCGGTAGCCCAGCTGCGGAACTGGACACCCCGGTGGCTGCGCACTCGATAACCGATGGCCAGAATCATCTCCAGGCTGTAGAAGTCCACCAGGCGCTCAACCTGGCGACTGCCTTCGGTTTGAACTAACCGGAATTTCCGGATAGTTGCCTCCGGAAGGAGTTCATGATCGCTGTAGATGTTGATGATATGCTCGCTGATGGTGCGAGTAGAGACCTGGTAAAGCTCGGCCAAAAGCCTCTGGCTGAGCCAGACGGTGCCGTCCTGCAGCCGCACCTGGATGCGGGATTTTCCGTCCTCGGTCTGATAGAATATGATCCCAGTATCCGGCGCGGCTGTGCTCCGATCGTCGCTCATGTCAATCGTCCTCTGCGTGGAGTTCTTGCGGCTCTTCGTCTTCCATGAGGTAGCAGTAGCTTCAAGTGCTCCGGCACTTCTTCCACCCATGACAACCCAGAGTCTTTCATCACAGGATATGGCTTGAGGTCGGCGATCATCTCACTTGCCTCCGAGACGTGTTTGAAAGCAGTCGTCCAGCTTTCGATGAAGTAGTGAGATCAACGATAGGTAGTCAGCAGCATCGGCTTGAACTCCCGACATATCCCTGATTCGCTGCGCTAGACCTTTTGTGGCTTCAAAAATTGCATGAAAATAGTTATCCTGCATAAGTTCGATTTTGCAGTACTTTAGCACTTCGGAATGAATGCGCCTGCCTTGAAACTTGCTTTGGATTGTACGAACGCGCTTTTCAGCTTCGCTGAGAGTTTTGGCGGCTTCCCGTTGCCTGAACTGTCCATCAGCGCCATACTCTATCCCAGAGAATGCCAGTATAGTGTTGAGCTTAGTGCGCTCAGCTTCGAAAAGTTCGTTATTTCCAACAAACCGAACAGGTGCAAGATAAGCCTGAATGAAGTCGAGCACCTTGTTGGCACATCCATAATTATGCTGGGAATCCTGAAATATCCAATAAAGGCGACGCCATTTAGTAGACTCACCAGAATTATCAGTTAGCCCCCTATCCTCGAGAACGCGAGCGATTTCACTTCCCGTTCCGCATTCGCCAAGAAACCTGGCAAGGACTTCGATTTGTCTTTCGGGCAGAGACGGAATTTTTACTATGAAGCTCCCCCCTCGATGATGCTTTCCAATAGTCCTTTCGTCTCTTTCTCCAGCGTCACGATATCCGCTCGAATCTCCTCCAGCATTCTCATGGGCTTCTGCTTGTAGAAGTATCTGGCGAAGCTGATCTCGTAGCCCACCTTCACGCTCGCCGGATCATACCAGGCGTCCGGTGCATAGGGCAGGACCTCCCGGCGCAGGAACGCCTCGATCCCGCCTGCTTCCAGCAGCGACACCTGCTCGCTATGCCGCCGATCTGGGTCCTGTTTGTGCCCGGTGGCTCGCAGCCGGCCATTTCCATTATTCATCCTGATCTCGGCTCCGATATGAATTCATAACCTTCATTCCCATAAACATTATGCTGATCCCAATAAAAGGCACGAGATAGGCAGAAATCCTTGCCGAATACTTTACTAGAAGTGAGGACAACTCCGCCTCATGGACCTGGAAGGATTGGCCAAGAGGGGCCTGCTGCGAGAGGACCCGGAGATTAAGTCCAAGCTCATATCACTGATCAGAGAGGTTAAGAGAATACCAGAGGATAAAGCCCTCATCCTGGCAGAGGCGGTGCTGGAGGAAGCGAAAGCAACGCTTCATCCCAGGGGTGATGTCTTCCAGCTGGAGAGCGTGGGGGTCACCATGGGCGACTATGGAGTCGGCTCGCGAGGCTCAGGCGATTTTTATACGCACACCAAGATTGCAGAGGTCATTGGCCGCACCAATGCCGAGGTGGACTCCCGACAGCTGGACGACTCGGGAGTGGTCAGAGCTGGAGGCGAGTTCATCACCGTAACGGTAGACGGCATGCACTCCCGCCTCAGCGACTATCCTTTCCTGGCAGGCTTTCATGTAACTCGCGCCGCGCTTCGCGATGTCTACGTCATGGGAGCGCGACCTGTGGCTCTTCTCTCCGATATTCATCTGGCTGATGATGGGGATGTATCCAAGCTCTTCGACCACATCGCCGGCATTGCCACCGTCTCTGAGCTGATCGGCGTTCCTCTCATCACCGGCAGTACTCTGCGCATCGGCGGAGATATGGTCATCGGCGACCGGCTGACAGGTTGTGTGGGCGCGGTAGGCGTATCCGATAAGCTGACGGCCAGAAAGAACGCCCGCCCAGGAGATGTGATCATGATGAGCGAGGGCGCCGGAGGCGGCACGGTCTGCTCGGCTGCCCTTTATTATGGCCGGCACGAGGTGGTGGAGGAGACGCTGAATATCAAATTCCTGGAGGCCTGCGAGGCTCTGCTGGAGGAAGATCTCACCATTCACGCCATGACCGATGTGACCAATGGCGGTATTCGCGGCGACGCCAAGGAGATCTCCTACACGGCAGGGGTAAAGCTGCAATTCGAGGAAGAGAGGATGCGCCACCTGGTAAATGCGCGGGTCCTGGAGATGCTCGACGACTTGCAGATCGACTACCTGGGCGTCTCCATCGATGCCCTGCTCATAATAGCTCCTGAGGAAGAGGCAAAAGAGATCGCCAAGACCATTGGCAGAGCCGGAGTGGCAGTGGATGAGATCGGCAGGGTCGAGGAAGGAGAAGGCGCATTGCTCCATATGGACGGCAAGGTCTCTGACTTCTCCCCGCGCTTTAGGGAAGCTGCCTACACGCCTATAAAAAAGGCAATTGGCCAGGACGCGAAAAGAGATGTGGCCGAGATGACGGCAAAAGTCGACCGGGCGGCTAGAAATGCTGTGGATAAAAAAATGAAATTTATTGAAAAGATAAAAAGAAGATAATTCAAATTTTTACAAAGTTATTTATTTTTGGCATGTTTACTGAATGTAATAATAATAGTAAAAATTTTTTTTACATAAATAAACTATTTATATCATAACGTACTTCATTTATTGCAAGGGAGTAAAAATAAGGGAGAAGATAACAATGAAGGAATCGTTCGTAATGAGATTTGATGAAAAAGATATTGAAGTTGTAGAAACTCTGAAAAGCCTGGGGGTGCCAAGGAAAGTCTCCAATATGATCGCCTACCTGGCCAGCGGCACAGAAGCCACCTCCCGCGAGATCGAGAGAGGCTCAGATCTGCGCCAGCCTGAGGTGAGCATCGCTCTGCGCACTCTTAGAAAGAACAACTGGGTGGAGGAGAAGATGAGCCGGAGCGATGGCACCGGTCGGCCTATGAAGGTCTATCGTCTCAAGGCACCAATTGAAGATATTCTTCAGCACTATGAGCAGGAAAAGCTCAACGAGGCCAACCAGGCTCTGCAATCCATACAAAAGCTCAAGGCTCTCTTGGGGGAGGCGGGGTCCAGCTAAGGCCAAAAGAGGTTGGTCAAACTTGAAATAATTCTTAAAACATAACATTTTTTATTTATAGTTGTTCCTAAAAACGTATTTACAATACCATCATCCATTTTTATAAACCGCAGCGTTCGAACAGTTTATCTAAAATATTATTAAGTTTGCAGTGAGAAACTGGTGCAGAGCCACTTTCAATTAACAAAAAAAATCATCACGATGAGGATATATAGAAGAAAGACCTAAATATTAATCTAAAGCAAACTCGGGGCATTGTGTGACAATTGCTCCGGATGAAGCAGCAAGCAAATCGGGTATAACTAGCTTATATCCAGGTAGTGATTCATTGACGGTCATAGAAGAGTCTATTCATCGAGCATATCTAAACAAGCTTGTAGGGGAAGACGGCTTAAGAATTGTGGAATGCATACCAGGCGAAGAGATCACTGACGAGAAGCTGGCAGAGCTTACCGGCATCAGCCTGAATACCGTTAGACGCACCCTTTACCTGCTTTACGAACACAGGCTGGCCATATATCGACGCAAGCGCGATCCTGATTCCGGCTGGCTCACCTATTTGTGGCAATTATGTCCTGAGAATTTCGAAAAGGCACTGGAATCAGAAGCTAAAAGGCTGCTGCGTAAATTAGACGAAAGGTTGGCCTATGAGAGGGAAAACATATTTTATGCCTGCACAGAAGGCTGCGCCCGGTTCATCTTCGACGAAGCGAGCGAGGCTAATTTCATCTGTCCCTTCTGTCAGGGGAGCCTCGAGTTTATGGAGAATGCCAAAGTAGTGGAGACCATCGAAAAACAGATGATAGAATTAAAAGCCTGCCTATAGGTTTTCCAGGTTATTGCCAAGGACCGCCGTCCACCACCAACGAGCCATGTCCATGAGATCGCGGCTGAACATACCGGAGAGCCGGTACTCTCCACCCTTGTTTGTTATCAGGCCCGCCCCAAGTAGCTTGTTCCTCATGGCATAGAAGGCAGATCGACTAACATCGAGATCGATCAGAAGCCGCTCCCACTCTTCCGTCTTTAATGGATCGCCACTCTTCTGGCGATCCTCCACCATTAGCAGGAATTTCCGCCCTCGCAGTGCTGTGGTTTCCTCCTGAAAAAGGCGAAGCATTAGCTCATGATACGGATCACGAGAGTGGCTTATGGCGTATTCCGATTTAGAGCGGACCTTGAGCGTTGTGGCGGTCCGGGGTGCCGTTTTAACATTGGTCATAAGTTGGCCAGTACTGCTCTGGCGATATCTGCATATTCATCCCTCAAAACATAGCTCATGGGCGTACGATATGACTTTTTATTGACATGCAATATTCCCAGACGTGAACAAATGTAGCCGATCATAGAGGCTATCACCTTCTTGGAAACATCAATCTTCTTGCATACGCTTTCATGAATAGAGGCTACCGTAAACTCCCCAGCTTCAACTATCGACTCAAGAACAACACGCCTCAGGCCATCTGAGTCCAGATTGAGGAACTGGATCATTCGGCCCAATATCTCGGACCTCTGCGGTTTCATTGTACCCCTCCAAGACTTATCCCCCATACATTCGGCATTACTTTAGTAATACGTATAATATATACTTTACTATATGAGCCAACGCTTTAATTCATGTTCATCGGAAACCTTAATTGCATCGCCCTGAGCTTAAGCTGGATGACGAATATTTACGATGATAAAGAGCTTGCGGTCTGGATAATATGAATGAAGATGAAAATGCAAAGGCTGAAGCATACTATGCCATGGGAAATTACGAGGAGGCACTCTCTGCCTGGGAAAAGGCGGATGGAGCCGTCCCATGTAGCTTCGCCTTGTGCTTTCAAAAAGCAGTAGCCCTGCGAAAGCTGGGCAGGTACGATGAGGCGCAAGCAGCTCTGGAGAAGGCTGTGCAGCTCGAACCTGAGAATGCCGATGCCTGGAGGGCTTATGCCTGGGTCTGCTGTCAACTGGATAGAAATGCCGAGGCAGTGGCGTCCTGTGAAAAGTCCCTGGCCCTTGATGCCAACAATGCCCGCACCTGGATAGTAAGAGGCTTTGCCCTGCACCGATTGGAGAAATATGAGAAGGCGGTGGAAAGCTATGCCCGAGCCATTGAATGCAATCCGCTCGGGGCGGATGGCAGAAGGGCCTGGAACAACCGGGGCGCGGCTCTGGACAATCTCAATAGACATGAAGAGGCGATCGAGAGCTACGATGAGGCTCTGCTGATCGATCCTTTCGACATCTATGCCTGGAACAACAAAGGTGTGGCCTTAGGGGTTTTGGCCAGGCACGAAGAGGCGATAAGCTGCTTCTTAAAGGCCATACAGATCGAACCGGAATATGCAACCGCCTGGAAGAATCTGGGGGTAGCCTACCAATCACTGCATCGTTATGATGAAGCAGAAGAAGCTTTTATGCGGGCGGAGGAATTGGGGCTCTGATTGGCGACGGACCTATCTCTTGCCGGACAGGGCGAGGGCAATCTCAGGGACGAGAGACTCTCGATTCTCCCGGGTTACGGTTATCACCTTAAATGTGCTGCGAATTTTCTTGGCCAGGCGGTGATTGGACCACTCGTGCAGCACAACAAGCATGGGCCGGGATGAGGCAATGGCATTCTCCACAGCTGAGACAAACCTGTGACTGGTAAGCTCCATTGGACCCACCTCGTCCACCACGATCAGCTCGCACTTCAGAGCGTTTTCTATGGCCCTTGCACCGAGGCCATCCAGGTCTTCCGGGTGGACACGGTACTTGCCAAGTTGCGGCCCGCTGCCCGTCTCATCAGCCAGCATGCCCACCGCGCCCGAGGCAAGATCGAGCAGCTCAAAGCCTATGCGTCGATCCTTGTAACGCTTATCCCGCGCCAGCACTCCCCCCACCCGCATGCCTGCGCTAGCTGTCACTTTCCCGACCAATGTGGATTTGCCAATGCCGGGCGATCCGGTAACTGCTATCCTAGACACCATATTGCTCCCTCATCTTTTCCGTGTATCGGCTAAGGCTCTCTACGTCTTTTATCTCTTTCTTGACCAATTTTCCCAGCCGGCTTCGAATTTCCCTGTCCGGTCGCGATCCCACGGAGCGCAGGTGCAACTCGATAGTCTTGCACATCTCATCGCCTTTACGATCCCAATCGGTAAGGAGTATAATCTGAGAGTAGCTACGAGCTGCCTCCTCTGCCAGCTCCAGCGCCGGTCGGCGGGAAGCCATAATCACGGGGCCGGGCAGACCCAGAGCACGCAAGGCCTGCAAGTCGCGCCTTCCTTCCACAATGACGGCTGCACCCTGGTAAGAAGCATCAATAAGGGAAGCGATCAGCTCTTCCAGTGCCTCCAGATCATAAGTCCTCTTGGGACGTATCTCCTGCAGAGCTCTACCCCAAGCCATATCGCTTACCAGCTTAATTATCTCATCTTCTGCATCAAGGCCGAGACAGCCTCATCCACAGCCATCCCTTTTACCAAGAGAAGCTTTCTGGCGCTCTTCTGGCCGCTCAAGACCGCAATCCTTGCTTCGCTTATGCCAAGCGTTCCAGCCAGCTCCTCGGCGAGCTGACGGTTAGCCCTTCCTCGCGACGGCTCCTCGGTCAGATGAGCTTCGACTGACCTTCGCCAGGGATTGTAGCCGGAGGGCACAGCCAGCCGGGAGGAGCCGGGCACCACCTCAAAACTGATGGTGCAGCCCAGAGGATGAGATTTAACCGCCTCGCAAATATTCATCATTCCTAAAAAGTGGTGTCATGGGGCTTAAAGCTTATGTTTTTGGCAAAAAGTTAAAATAGCGCCAGCGATGAAAGGAGAGAGGTTCGATGGAGATCAAGAAAGTCGTCGTCCCGGCAGGTCATTCTCTGCTGGCAGGGTCCATTCTTCCCGGTTTGAAGCAGCTTGGCCTGCAAATCTGCGAGCAGCTTCCGGACGAGGACGGTGGAAGGCATTGCCTTTTGATATGCGACTCGGGGTATATCGCAACTCCCGCTGGTGCGCTCCACATTCGCCAGGCATTGGTTGATGGAAGTGCTGTTTTATTAGACAACGCCGGCAGCCCATCGGTTTTAGAAGAGATCACGCAGACAAATGGCCTATCTCAAAAGACGAGAAATAACCTGGAGGCATATGTCCTATTCAGATGTCTGCAAAGCGACTCAGAGCGACTTTCCGCCCTTCAGGCAGGCAGTGACGCCATGCCTCGCTATGCTGCCGCAGCCTATGAGAAAGTACAGGATCTTCGTTATGGTGAGAACTGGCACCAGAAGGCGGCACTCTACAGCAAAAGAGATAGCTTGGGCCTGCAGGCTGCCAGGAAGCTGAATGGACGGGAGATGTCCTATAACAACATGGTCGATGCGGAAACGGTGCTTGAGATGCTCATCGACCTATCGGAGTATGACGGCGTCCCGGCTGGAAAGCCACTCTCGGTCATTGTGAAGCATGCCAATCCCTGCGGCGTAGCCTATGGCGAAAATCTCGCGGATGCCTATCGTCTCTCTTTTGCCACCGATCCCAAGTCCGCTTTTGGAGGCGTTATCGGATTTAACCGACCGGTGGACACAGACACCGCTCGCGCTATCGGAGACAGCTTCGTAGAGGTGCTGCTCGCCCCAGGCTACGAGCCAGAGGCCCTGAAGCTGCTCATGGATAAGAAGCCCAATCGCAGAATATTGGATATTGGAGATCTGCTGGCCCGAAAGGATGAACTCTATCGGGGCTTTTACCAAAGAAGCATCTTCGGAGGCATGATGCTCCAGAATTATGATACCGGCGATATTAAGGAATGGAAAGTTGTAACCAAGAGGGCTCCCACAGATAAGGAGAGCAAAGCTCTTCGATTTGCCTGGAAGGTCTCCAAATATGTCAAATCCAATGCGCTGGTTTATACCACCGAATGCCAGACCATCGGCATAGGATCCGGCCAGGTGAGCCGGGTAGACTCTGCCCGTTTTGGTGCGGAAAAGGCAGTGGAGCATGGCCTTTGCACCCGAGGAACGGTCGCAGCCACTGATTCATTCTTCCCCTTCCGAGACGGCCTGGATCAAACCTTCCAGGCAGGAGCCGTAGCCGTAATTCATCCCGGCGGCTCCATACGGGATGCAGAGGTGATTGATGCCGCCAATGAGCACAACATGGCCATGGTCTTTACCGGCATGCGCCATTTCAGGCATTAAATCTCCAAAGATTTCAACCATTATTTTCACGCTTCTAGCTCTTGCTCTTTTCATTTTCATACCATCATATCCCGTCAGTGCAAGCATTATCCAGGCAGGATCCGATATCCAGACTGCCATAAACTCGGCCAAAGCAGGAGACACGATAATAGTAGGTCCTGGTGAAGTAAGCCGCTTTCAGGTGGACCGGCCGCTAACCATTGAGGGACAGGGCCATCCCATCGTCAGTGCTGCACTACAGAAACCTGCTATAAAAGTGCTCAGCGACGACGTCACCATTACTGGATTTCGCATCATCGGCATAGGCAAGGACACTACTGCCAAGTTCAATTACTACATGCAAAATCCGACGGAGGCAGCTGGGAGTAGCTTCGATGAGCCCAACTCGGCGGTAGTAATAATGGGCAACGGCTTTTCTCTGAAAAATTGCAGCATATTTGGAGCACAGCTGGCAATTTCCGCGGAAAATGTGCGGGACCTGGTCTTGCAGAACACAACCATAGAAGGCTGTGATACCGGTGCTTCCATCCTGCAAAGTGCCCAGGTAAGAGTCACTAGCTGCCGCATCGCCAACTGCAAGAAATACGGGCTTGATATTGAAAAGTCGAGCGACGTGGTGCTTGACAATAACAGCATTGTTAACAACACCAACATCGGAATACTGCTCAAGGAGACGGACGAAGATAACGTCCAGGATAATATCCTCTCCATGAACACCTTTGGTCTCTCCCTTTGGAATGCATCATATAACCAGGTAAGAAGAAACAAGGCGGATCATAATTATTACGGAATCCTGGTGACGGCCTCATCCAACTACAACAACCTGACCGATAATCTGGCAGAAGATAACAGCAGAAGCGAGATTGTGAAAGGATTTGGTATAGGCATCAGCCTGCAAGAGAACAGCAGCTACAACATGCTGATTCGAAATACGGCTAAAGGCAACTTCAATGGTCTGGAGATCTCAAAGGGCTGCAAGTATAATGCCGTCTATGATAACAATGCCTCGGACAATAAGCACGGCATAAGGCTCAATGAGAACCGCAATAACCTCATCTTCGCAAACAACTTCTATAGAAACGATATCAATGCCTATGAGAATCTCAGCCTCAATATATGGAATACCACTACCGGCAACTACTACAACGATTATCAAGGGAAAGACGGAAATAATGACGGCATTGGCGATCAGCCCTATTCTCTTCCTGGACCGGAGTCGCATTCCTTTGACTACCGGCCCCTCATCCGTCCTTACCGGGAAGCAGGATTAAGCAGCACCCAGATAAGAGATGAGGTAAAGAAATATGCGGTGTATGGGCCCGCTGACTATGAGTATCCCACCATCAGCAAGCAAAACGGCGTTGTGGTGATATCTCGCAAGACTCCCAGCTCGCCGCCCAAATGGACGGACTCCCGGGCCTTTGATGCCAGCGCACCGCCCTTCCAGAAGGAAAATAGCTTTTAGCGCCGGGAAGGATTATATCCTCCGCCGGGTCTTTTGAAGAGATGAATCTCATAACGGAGGGCGCCATCACCTTTGAGACCGAGGGCGCGTTCTACAATCCCAAGATGCTTCTCAACCGGGATATCAGCGTAGCCATGGCCCATAGCCTGGGCCTCTCCGACTATCTGGATGCCCTATCTGCCAGCGGCATTCGCGGGCTAAGGGTAGCTAAGGAAGCTGGCGTTGAGAATGTGACCTTAAATGATGTCAGTCCCCAGGCCTGCCGGCTGATAGAGCAAAACCTGAGTCGAAACGGTCTGGCCGGCAGGGTAACCTGCTCTGATGCCCACGTACTGCTACATGAGCAGCACTTTCAGGCAGTGGACCTGGACCCCTTCGGCTCACCTTCTTCCTATCTTTCAGCTGCCGGCAGGTCGGCACTCTCTTATCTATTCATCACCGCCACCGACACCGCGCCCCTTTGCGGCGCTCATCTCAATAGCGGTATCCGCAAGTACATGGCAAGGCCGCTATGTACCGAATATCACCGGGAGATGGGGGCTAGGATTCTGCTCGGCCTGGCGGCGCGCGAGCTGGCACGCCTGGATAAAGCCATGCAGCCCATGCTCACTCATGTTACCGATCACTATGTGAGAACTTATCTGCGTGTCATCAAGGGTGCAAAAGCAGCAGATAGATGCCTGGAAAAGCTGGGCTATGTGGAGCACTGCCCCAGCTGCGGCAGCTTTGCTCTCCTGGAAAAGCCCCAGCCAGGGGGACAGTGCCGTCACTGCGCAGCCAGGACAACTCTGGCCGGCCCGCTGTGGCTGGGCGAGATACAGGAGGCGCAGACGATCGAGAACGCCCTGAACTGGGAGGGGCTCAGCCGACGGGCAATAAAGCTTCTTAGCACATGTGCCGGCGAAATAGAGGTGCCCATGTATTATGATCATCATAGCATCTGCGAGAGGCTGCACATCACCCCCGGCAAGATCGATGATGCCATAGAGCGACTGCAAAAGGGCGGGCATAGGGCTTCACGCACTCATTTTTCAGGCCTTGGCATAAAGACCGACGCGGCAATGCCAGAGGTCGAGGCGGCCATAAGACCGGCTTGATTTTATCTGTTTTTCAACCTAAAACTTAATAAAGGAGAAGAGACCTAATAGTGATAGCTGCATTATGGAAGGATAATGCAGGAATTCGCGGCACGAGGTGACGTTTATTACCCCCTTCATTGCTACTCCCTTTCGCATCTCGTGCCATCCCTTGTTATATTTTAGCAGGTTATAAAATGCAATTGGCACCAGTCTTGACTTATTTAGCCGGCTCCGACCTGCGGCTTGTGATTTACTTCTTGCTGGGCGGGACGGTGACGGCACTCACGGCTTATTTCGCCAGCCAGGGCAGAGGCATGCTCTCTGCATTTGTCACTACCCTGCCCTTGCTCACCATAGTCAGCTTTCTGCTAATATATGCAGAGGGCGGCAGCAAAACAGTGGAAGATTATGCCAAGAGCCTTTTTATCTTCACACCCCCCTGGCTGTGTTATGTGGCAATCGTTCTCCTGGGAGTCAATCGAATAGGAATTGTGAGGAGCCTGATCCTGGGAGTTCTTCTCTTTGTGATCCTATCAATCATGATGCAAAAAATACTTCCAGGCACAAAACTGTAAAATAATAGTCTGCTTAAGGCGATGCCATGAAGATTGCTCTTGTTGGCGGGACCGGCGATATAGGCAGGGGATTTGCCATGCGCTGGGGGCAGAAGCATGAGATCATCATCGGCTCTCGTAGTGCTGAAAAGGCCAGGGAGAGTGCGACTGCGATGATGCAGCTTTTAGGAGCAGCTGGTAATGTACAGGGCAGCGACAACGCCAGTGCCATTTGCTCGGCTGATGTGGTCGTGCTATGCGTGCCCTATGAGCATCTGGCTTATGTGACTTCGGGTCACAGAGACTCCTACAATAGCCAGCTGGTCATCTCGCCAGTGGTGCCTATGGCCTACAACGGCAAATTTTTCCAGTACCAACCTCCATCTGTTGGAAGCGCAGCCCTGCAGGCAAGGTCGCTTCTCCCTCAAAGCGTCAAAGTGGTCTCTGCCTTTCATACCATCTGTGCTGCTGCCTTGCAGGATATTAATAGGGTATTGAAGGCTGACGTCTTTATCTGCGGCGATGATGCTCAGGCGATAGATACCACAGCTCAATTGGCAGGCGAGATAAAGAGCCTGCGACCACTGATAGCAGGCCCTCTGGCCGTCTCTTCTATGGTAGAGAGCCTGACGCCCTTTCTGCTTAATGTAGCGCGCAAAAATAAGATCAAGGATGCGGGGATAGCCGTCGTTTCCGAGAGATTAATTAAAAATGTAAATTAAAAATATGATAAAATTGAAGAGTAGCCGTTCTTTATCATCTCCCAGATCATGTCTGCCGAAAGATTCAGTCCCAGCCAATGCCAGATGAGATAGACGCCTGCGAACATCCCCAGCATAGCACCCACGTTGGAGAGCGCAGCCACCAGGATGACCTTGAATAGGCGGTTTTGCATCATCTGCGCAAAGCTGTCTGCAGCAGCCAGCGTTTTCAGGTCGGATACGGTCGGCTTGAGCTTCCAGGCCTCCACCATTCCGGCAAACCAGCCCGCAGCTACAAAGGGATTGAGGGTTGTCATCCAGGCCACCATGAGCGCCGTCAGGGCGGAGAGCGGATGGCCTCTGGCCAGGATCACGCCAAGAGCCGACAGTCCACCAGTTACAACAAACCAGATGACACAGGCCTGAAAGATGATCTCGCTGGACTTGGCCGTGATCAGCACCAGACCAATGGTGACCAGGATGATCAGGCTCACCACGACCCCGAATATCTTGACCGCAGTGATCTTTTTACTGGGCTTCTCATTCAAGTCATCCAGGGCAGGAATATCCTCGGGATGCTCCAGATGCTTGAGAATTCCTTCTCTGTGGCCCGCCCCTACCACAGCCAGCACCCGGCCCTGCTTGGAGAGCAGTAGCAGATTGCGAGCCAGGAAGGCGTCGCGCTCATCCACCAGCACGTTTGCCGCTCCGGGAGAGATCTTGCGAAACTCCGAGATCATCTGGGTGACGATATCTGCCTGAGTGATGGTGTCGATATCAATTTCTTCTTCATCACCCCAGCCAAGAGCCGCGGGAATTAAAGAGCCTATCAGCCTGACCTTATCAAAAAATCCCATCGCCGACCAGAAACGCTGAATGGTAATGCCTATATCCCTATCGACCAATGCCACCCGCGCGCCTGCCTTCTTGGCAGCTTGTATGGCTGCCAGCATCTCCGAGCCGGGTTTAACCCCCATCTCCTCACCGATCTTTCTCTGGATGTAGGCCAAGAACAACTGAACCAGGAAGAAAAAGAGTTTCCCGCCACTGAGTAGCTCACTGATCTTGATCTCCTTCTCAACCTCCTGGCCGATAAGAGCCCGATAGCGAGCAGGACACAGCTCCACAGCGACTATATCGGGCCGCGTCTCCTCGATCTTGCTGATTACTTCCTGGACGCTTTTTTCTGATACATGGGCAGTTCCTACTATTATGATCTCATGGGATTGGCTGCCGGCGGCCACTTCCTCCGGCTCCACCAGTCGGCAAGAAGAAGCGTCGGCGTCTTTAGTATTTTCCGTCGTATTCTCCAAATTGATTACCTCTTAATGTTCCCGCTCTCTGCAAAGCTCAATGGCCCTGACCAGGTCCTCCCTGGAGACTATGCCCACCAATCGACCCTCAGCGATCACAGGTAGTCGACGAATTTGCATATCATTCATCATCTTCATGGCAGTCGATGCCTCTTCCTCAGGGTCAATCAAATATAACTTTCTTGTCATCACCTGATCAACTCGCGTTACCGCCCTCTCTGCTTCGGCAACCTTCTGTAGATCTGTTAAGGTGATAATACCCGTCAAGGTATCGCCATCCATCACCGGATAGCCTCTGTGTTTTTCCCGGAACATCAATTCTTTCAGCTCATCAAGCGTCATATCCAGAGCGATGCTGCGTACTGGAGAGGACATTATATTTCGTACGGATATTCCCTCCAGGCTGACGCTTATTTCGGTAGCCTTCTCCTCTTCCGATGCACCTACATAAACTAAGAATGCCACAAAAAGTAGCATGAAATTTAGAGAGGACAGGCCCAGTAGAAACATGAGAGTCGCGAAGATTTTCCCTATATCCGCAGCACGTCGAGTCGCTTTTATATAAGGCATCTGGGTGGCAAACCAGGCCCTCAAGAGTCGCCCCCCATCCATGGGAAAGGCAGGGAGGAGATTGAAGGCCATGAGGATGAGATTCATTATGCCCAAAGTCCAGAGCATGATGGCTAGAGCGCTGCCTGCGCCACCATAAGCCGCTGCCGGTCCGGCGAGGTAAACCGAGACAAATCCCAGCACCCCGCTTACTGCCGGTCCGGCAAAGGCCATCTGCAGCTCCATACGGGGATTTCTGGGGATCTCCTCCATAGAAGCCACTCCGCCAAAGAAATAGAGAGTTATGCTCTTAATGCCGATGCCGTTTTTATGGGCGACATAGGAATGGCCCAGCTCATGCAAGGCCACGCAGGCGAAGAGCACTACGGCAAAGAGCAGAGAATAGAGCCATCGCATCTGCGCAGGCTCAATGCCACCGAAACCATAGGTATTTCCGTATACAGTCTGGCTGAATGAAGCAAAAGCCCAGGCAACATATAATATGACCAAAAGAAATGTCCAGTGGAGGCGCACTGGTATGCCCATGATCTTTCCTAGCTCCAGAGAATAATTCATAGGATACCTTTAGCATGTGGCATTAATAGATCTTTTCACAACTGGACGAGAAAAGGCGATTCTTTCGCCCGGCACAGCCAATTTAAATTTAAAGAGAGCGGGTAGGAGAGTGGGGGGTTCAGTGTGGATTTCAAAAACTAGGATTACCCGCTCAAATTATTGAAGTGAGGGAGAAGATATAAATTTTTCCCCCGGATAGGTTTTTACAAGGTATCTCACCTGAGCGCTATGCTCAGCCATACAGGCCGCTGTATAAGCATCTGGGAGACTATTGCCTGCGGCAAATACACCGTGGCCGCGAGCAATACATGCCTTATGATTTTGCAGGGCAATAGATGCCGCCATAGCCAGATCATTTGTGCCGACTCGGCCCTCAACAATTGGCATTATTCCTAAAAATAGCAGCCCCTCGCTATCCATCGGCTCTATAGCCTTTTGTTCCAATAGAGATAGCGCTACCGCGTAGGGTGAGTGGGTGTGGATGATAGCCGTGTTTGCGGTTCTCTGGTAGACGGCTCGATGAACACAGGTCTCACTGCTGGCAATCTTATCCAGATTGCAAGGACGGCTCAAATCGACCTCCACGACCATTCCTTCATCCAGCTCGTCGAGCATGCTGCCTGTGCTGGTTATAAAGATTCGATCCTCCTGCAGCAAACTGATATTTCCAAATCGTGAGCTGGTAAGGCCAGAGAGGACCAATTTCTTGCCGAACCGGGCGATCTCCTGCCAAGCTAAAGACAAACCAGTTTCACTCCTTCTCCAATAGACGGAAAGGGACAATCTTATCGTCCACCTCCCCGAATTTACCCAGCAAATCAACCTTTACCCGGTAGTCACCTGGGGTCCAGAAGCTCGTCTCCCAGCGGGCAGAGAAGATGCCATTGCCGTCAAAGTCATCCATGGGTATCTCCATATTTCTGTCCGGCCCTATGATATTGGCATTTATGGTCCTGATATCGCCCAGAGCCTGGGCCTCAATCATGACCGGCTCGCCTACCGAGGCATCCTTCCGGTTAAGCTTAACCTCCTCCAGAACTGGGGACAACAGCCCCGGGCGAGGCGCACTGATGCTTTGCAGGGCACCGGTCAAATTAAGGGCCCCATAGCCGTAAACATTATCCTGTCCAGACGGTCCCAGGTCGTCAGCCGTCTTGAGCAGCACCCTCTTCAAATCAGCCGGAGCAAGATCAGACCTTGCCTGTAGCAATAACGCCACAGCACCTGATACTTGAGGAACGGCCATAGATGTGCCGCTCAGTGAACTCTTGCCGTTCTTCGAGCCGGCTAAGGCGGAGACCACATCCACACCCAACGTGACCAGATCAGGCTTGGTATCGCCTTTTGCCGTCGGTCCGCGCGATGATAGCTCGAAGATATTGCCGGAGCGGTCCACAGCGCCCACGGTTATGACATTCTCGGCATCACCGGGAATAACGATCGATGAGGCAGCAGGACCGGAATTTCCTGCCGCCACACACATAACCAGCCCATTTTCCACCATTTTGTTGCAGGCTTCATCCAAGAGAGAGGTTCCGTCCGAAGGGCTTTCGCCACCTACGGAAAAGGATACGACACTAATTCCGTAACGCTCTTTATTCTCCAAACACCAATCCAATGCATTGAGGGCATCAGAAAGATAGCATGCTCCTTCCAGGTCCATGACCTTGATTACTACCAGCTTTGCTCCCGGTGCCACGCCCGTGCCCTTCTCTCCGGCAACAAGGCTCGCGCAATGGGTACCATGTCCGTTGTCATCGTAGGAATCAGTTTGGTTGTTTACGAAGTCCTTGAAAGCCACAATTTTGCCGACCAGGGCCTTGTGCTCACCATCCGCGCCGGTATCGATCAGGGCCACAGTCACGCCCTCACCCGTGTAGCCTTTATCCATCCTGGGATCATCGATATTCCAGGATCCTTCGCGAGAAGGGGAAGGGTTTGACGGAACGCCGGTCTGACCGGGCAACGCCAAGATCTTCAGCTTCTGATCCTTGTAGATGCCCTTGACGCCGTTGGTCCTGGCAATCTTCTCCAGCTTGTCGCCGGATACAGTCAAAGCGCTCCCCGGCAGGATACGGAAGCGACCTTCGGCTGGAGCAACATTGCTCAGATTGCCGTCATGAAGCACAATCACCTTCAGATCTTTCCCGCCTTGTTTTTCCAGGCTGTCCTCGATTCCATTGCTATTGAGGTCATTGGGGTCGCGAATGGTAAGGGTTGCTGATTCGTCCTTTGCCGCATTGCCCGCCTTGTCGATAGCCACAATTGTAACCTTGTAGGCTCCGGGCGGCAGGTTGGAGCCGCAATACCCTGTGTATCGGCTGTCTTGGTTCAGATCCAGCATGAGGTTCATGCGATTGCCGATATCGGCATAGACCATATCTATGCTGCCGGCGTCATGGATAAATGCGTTGATTTCGCTCCGCGGGGCGCCTACCTTCAGAGCCGATGGGCTTACGCTAACTCCATAAATAACCGGAGGAAGACCATCGTTTGCATTTGGCTTGAAATAGCTCTCATATTCCTTTTCAAACCAGATGCTGGCCTTATTGTTATCCAGCGCATTTTGCATGGGGAAAGCAGCCGCACAGCTAAGCAGACCGGCCAATAAAATAAAATAGACAATTGAGCTGGAGTTCACGATTAGCTCCAGTTATTCATTCTCAAGATTCTTATATTTACTGGTGCTGACGACCTTAATTTTCAGGGCATCCGGGAAGGTCTTTGTGATCTCTCCTAATGTGGCTACAACATCGACCCCGTAAGTGCCGGCCGCCACATTGGCATTCCAGATGCCGACAAACTCGTCTCCATCAGATTTTATACGTTTCATTACCACCCGCGAGACGGTGTTACCAGAAGGACTCAATAGTTGAGCCGATACTGTGAAGACTTTTTCTGCCGCTGTTCTCTGGGCCTGGGATGTGGAGCCAATCTTGACCGTCCCATCGGTGCTGCTCAGGTCGGCATATCCCTGCGGCGATCCGAATCCACAGGTAGCACAACCTTTGATGGTCAAAACCGTCTCGCTTGCGTTCCGGTTAGCTGCATTCGGCCTGAGGGATGAGCTGTTGTTCATCTCTTCGAAGAGTGCCGTTATCTGGACGACATCACCGATCTTGGCAGGATTGGGCTTGGCATAAGCCTCCTGCAAGGCGATGTTCAATCGAGGCGAATTGGCCATCCAATTCTGCCAGGTGTAAATCCTGGCATCATAGCCGAGAAGACCAAGGGCGAACCAGACCATCGAGGCCTTGACGCCGGTATTGGTGTATACAACAACAGGCTTGTCCATCATTATGGAAGAGAACAACTCTTTCAAGTCGGCCTCTTCTTTTATTCTCTTTCCGTCGAGCACTTTGTTGTAGTGTATATTGATTGCACCCGGTATCGCCCCGGCATCGAATTCCGTCTCAGATCTTGCATCAATTATCTGGGAATTTCCGCTGTGCACGAATTCATAGGTTGCCATTAGATCAGCATCAATGGAGGCAATATACTCATTAGAAGGCAGCACGGCGGGTTTTGGCATCGTTGATCTTCCTTCCGCAACCCATTCATCGATACCCCCATCAAGCATCTTAACATCCTTCTGACCCAGATACTTCAGGACCGCGTATCCAAATGCTGCTGCGGAAGGCCCGCCGCCGCACGGCTGGCATTCGCCGGTGATCTTCACGGCATCCGTCTCTCTAATTCCTGCATCTCCCAGGATGGCAGCCAGCTTGGATACCGACTTCAGGGTCCCATCCTTCTCCACAAATTGCGTATAGGGAATATTGATCGAGCCGGGGATGTACTCAGTGGCATTGGAGCTGATGTCCAGGAGAATGTCTGAACTGTTGATGCTATCAAACGACGCCAGCATGCTGGCAAAGCCTGATCCTCTCTGGATGGCATCGCTGCCCGTTTTACTTGGCAAGGCCGGGCGGCCGGATGAGCTGTCCTGGTCATCTTCTTGCTTTGCAGTCGCATCATTGGTTTTTTTCGCCTGCAGGCTGGGATTATTCTCTCGATTATACCTGGGATTGACCAGGCCGCCTGTGCTGGTCATCACCTCTGTGGTTGCATTCTCCTTGCCCATGAACACTGCCCACTCGTTGTTCAGCACGTCCTGTTGAGTGGTAGGAGATCCGCCTTTGCATAGGGAGCATTCTCCACTGACGCCGGAAACTGCTCCACCTGCAAATATCGCCACCAGGAGTAGGAGGCTTATGGCAATTCTTGAGATATTCATAGCCTTTGCCCCAATATTATTCAAGCTGTAGAGTTGATTGCATCCGTCTTGCCTGATGCCACCTGATTTTCCCAATAATTCACATAGGAGTAAAGCTTGGCGTCATAGCCCTGGAGAGTCAAGGCAAACCAAACTACAGCAGCCTTCACGCCCGTATTGGTGTAGACTACTACTGGCTTATTCTTGTCGAGGATGGCGAAAACCCGGTCAAGCTTGGTTTCGTCCCTAATTCTGCTATTGATGACAACGTTCTCATTGGGAATGGGGATTGCACCGGGAATGGATTCAGCACCGAATTCCTCCATGCTTCTTGCATCCACAATCTGGGCTGTGCCGCTCTTTACTAAACTGTAATCGGCTGAAAAATCCGGATTGACCTCTGGGGTGTATACCTTAGCCGGCAAGATCGTAGTCTCTGCGGCCGTAGGTTTTCCGGCTGCTGCCCAATCCTTTACCGTTCCATCCAGAACCCTGACATTCTCCTGGCCCAGAGATCTCATAATCCAGTAGACGAAGGTCGCAGGCGAGGGGCCTCCACCACAGGGCATGCATTCGCCGTAGATGATCACCGGGTCTTCCCGGGAAATTCCGCCGTCGCCCAGCAGCTTTGTCATCTCCTCTTCCGATCGCAAATATGTTCCATTGATAAGGAAATTGGTGTAAGGAATGGCAATCGATCCCGCGATGTGCTCTGTGGCGTTCTCGCTAATATCCAGCAAGATCGCTGAGCCGGTTGAGTCATTAATGGGAGCAAACATGTTCAATGCCTTGGCACTGCGCACAATGGGCATGTTCTCTTCTGCGACTTTGCGCTTTTCAGTCTTCTTTGCCACACTTTCGGTTGTGTTATTCACCGGCGCAACTTCCTGCGTCGCATTGCTCTCGGTTGTGCTATCGGCGTTACTGAAGCCGGCGAGGGGCTGTTTCCAGATTCCCACCCGGTTCTTTTGAGCTGTGCTCAGACCGGCCATGACTTCCGTTTTTCCCGCATTGGGGTTGCCTATCTCGTCAAGCTTTGCAGCTCCGGACCATCCTGAATCGCCCTTGCAAGCATCGCAATATGCTTCGCCGGCGCTTGCTGCATTTACCAGCATCAATAACGCTAATAATGCTATGATGCCCACACCCACCAAACAGGATACCAAACATGATCTGAATGTTGTCATCTGTCTCCCCTTTTTAACTCAATAGTGACTTATGAATTATAGCATTTTAGAGGTAAATCAGTGCCTAGTGGTTACCTCGACCTCACCCAGTGTCTCTTGCAGCTCGTATCCTCGCGCATCTTTTGCGCTCAGAACAAGATCATATCTTCCCGGATCCAGCAGGGCCGTTGAGAAATCTCCCCGATAGATATCACCTGACAAGACCAGTCGGCTGTAGCCTTGCGCCTCCAATCCGTTTTGGTAAGCTCGGGCGGTTACCTGCAAGAGATCATACCTGGAATTCAGCTTGACTTTAATGGCCACGGCGTCACCTATTCTTGCTTTCGCAGGATTAATTTCTTTAGTGAGGATGGCAATCTGCTTGACCTGTACGCCCATAATGGGGTACTGGTCTTTTGCGCTCTCGCTGACCTTATAAGGTGCATCGCCGATGCCGTCGCCGCCTGGGGCCTCTTGCTTGGGTCCTTGCATCTCGTCCTGACCCTGGTAGTCGCTCCAGAGGTTTCCGCCCTGGGGATATTTTGCATTCCAGCTGTTTACTCCTCGATCGTCGGCTGAAATGACATTGTCTGCAATGCGATTGCCGTAGATTTTATTCTTGCCGGCATCCAGGAATATTCCCGTCCGGCTCTCGGAGATGTTGTTATAAATGATGCTATTGCCATCCGAGCGGCTCTGTATCTGCAGTCCATAGCGTCCGTTGCCCCTGATCTCATTTCCGCTAACGATGTTTTGGCCCGAGTCTTCCATAAGGGTCAGACCGGCCACCACGTTATCTTCCATGGTGTTGTTGATGATGAGATTCTTCGTGCAATTGAAACGCAGATCCAGACCTGAGTTGGTATTCCTGGAGAGGTCGTTCTTTTCGATGAGATTGTCGGCACAATCGGTGAACATGTAAAGGCCGTACATATTTCCATGCAGCAGGTTTCCACTTATGGTATTATTACAGCAGGAAGGAAAGAGGTTGATGCCGTAAGCGCCGTTGCCGTAGGCCACATTGTTGGTGATGAGGTTATCGTTGGAGTTGGAGAGGTATATTCCATACCAGCCTTCCCCCACAATGCCGTTAAAGCTGGCGTTGTTTCCGGTGATGGTATTCCCGTCGGAAAAGATAAGAGCAATGCCGGGCTGAGCGCAGTAGATTACAGTGTTGTTGGAGATATTGCAGCCCGAGACGCTGTTGAGCTTTATTCCGTAAAAACCGTCCCGGACGGTAAAGCCGCTGATGCCCACATTGTCCGCATCTATGTTGACGCAAGCGTCTCTATTTCCGGCCCGGATAACTGCACCATTGCCCACCAGATTCAGGCTCTTTTGTATGGTTATTTTGTCGTAGACTCCCCCAGCTACCTGCAGGGTATCTCCGGGAGAAGCAGCATCAATCGCAGCTTGCAGATCAGAGTTTACCGGTATGGTAGCACCGTTCGCGAAGGAAGAGACCAGCAAAGCTACTGACAAGATACAAAAGTCTATATTTCTCAAGCAACCCACCGACGTAAGAATGGTCGAGAGGTTAATAAAGCTTGCGTGACTTCTCCCCGCCTTGAAGGGCGGGGCTTCTTGCCGTTAATTGGCAGAGATTGAAGTCCCAATCTCAGAATGTTTATGGCTGCATTCCAATCTCGATCCAGAGATAGCCCGCACTCCGAGCAATTATGGACTCGATCAGCCAAAGTTTTTTCAACCAGAATACCACACCTTGAGCACATCTTAGAAGTGTTTCTCGGATCTACCAGGACGACAATCGAACCAGCATTTTCGGCTTTGTAAGATGTCACAGTCACAAGCATATTCCAAGCCACATCCGAGATGGATTTAGCAAGGCAATGATTTTGAAGCATGTTCTTGATGTTCAGATCTTCAAAAGCGATCAAGCCGAATCTATTAACTAGCCCCCGGCTGACTTGATGAACAAATTCATATCTTTTATTAGCAATCCTCTCATGGACCCGTTCAACGACCTTTAAGGCAGCTTTCCTATCAAGAGTACCTTTAGCAGCTTTTGAGAGCTTCCTTTGGACCCTGGCAAGTTCCTTTTCCTCATCCCGGAAAAACCTTGGATTGGGGATCTTCTCGCCATTTGAGAGAGTGGCAAAGCTCGCCAAGCCGACATCTATGCCGACGATTGACCCATCTTTCCAGGGAGGTTTAGGCAGATCCTCAATATCGACCGAGAAACAGGCAAACCATTTACCGGTTGCAGCTTTGCGAATCGTCAGACGCTTGATCTTGATATCTCCGATCTTAGGAACATGCAATTTTTCGGCAAGAACCTTAATCCCTTTCTCAGGTTGTGGATAGGTGAACGAATCATACCACCCTTTTCCCCGAAATCGAGGATATCCGGGTTCCTCGCCTGCCTTAACCCGCCTGAAGAATGCCTTGAAAGCCAGATCTACCCTTTCCTGAACATTCTGGAGGGGCTGAGCATATACGTCTTTAAGTTCCGGTTTATCAGATTTCCAAATTGGGAGAAGCGCATTTGTCTCATATTTTGAGATGGATTTACCTTCGTTCTCCCAAGCATTTTTTCGATTGCGGCCACGTCTTAGATTTGGTGGAGTATGCGCATTCTCATATTATCTAAATTTATGTAGTTTTGAAACATTCGAGACTACACAATCAACTGATATTGACCGACAGGTATATAGACTAAAGTGCGCCTCATTAATAGGCTTCGTTTGCATTGATTCAAGAAATTTGTTGAGATGTTTTTGCGAGCACCCAATCGATTCTATGAAATCGATGAAAAAGGATACACAGAATAAATGAGATTTGGAAATGGCAGAGACGGCTTGAATATTGATCCGGAAGAGATAAGGTGCATGACATGCCCCAATTTAGGGCGTGGCATAGAATTGCCTGTCCAGATAAATGGATCCAAGCCTGCATATTCCCAGGAATGCTTGCCAATAGCAAGGCGATATTAAAAGGATTTGATTATAATACTATCTTCATCTCGTTTTAACCAAGTAGCATTCTTTCCCAAGTGCCTCTGCAACCGGTTGAAGTATCTCTTTGCATTAAGATGCTTTTCAACCAGTTTCTTTTCGGATCTGCATCAAAGGACTTCAACTAAATTGAAGATCAGCACTTAGAAATATTTAGAGGCAAGAATGTCATTTGGAAATTTAAATATCATAGATCCGCTTTGCCGAGCACTGGCCAAGGAAGGATACACCGCACCGACACCCATTCAGACCCTGGCCATACCCCATCTCTTGAATGGAAAAGATCTGATGGGCATCGCTCAGACAGGCACAGGCAAAACAGCAGCATTCGTGTTGCCCATATTGCAAAAGATATCGGAACAGCGCAAGGCTGTGCAGCCCGGAGTTCCGCGCGCTCTGATTATTGCACCGACAAGAGAGCTGGCCGCACAGATCGACCAGAGCTTTGCCACCTACGGCCAGTTTCTGCGCTTTAGGCATACCGTCATATTCGGCGGCGTGCGGCAAGGTCCTCAGGTCAAGATGCTCTCTCAAGGCGTCGATGTCCTGGTAGCCACACCCGGTAGGCTGCTCGACCTGATGAATCAGGGCTATGTTATGTTGAAGGGTGTAGAGTTCTTCGTCCTGGACGAAATAGACCGGATGCTTGACATGGGTTTCATCAAGGATATGCGCCGAATAGTCACAGCGCTGCCGCAAAAGCATCAATCGCTTTTCTTCTCGGCCACCGTGTCCCGTGAGACGGGCGAGTTTGCAGAAAAGCTTCTCACCGATCCCGTACGTATCGAGGCCACACCTCAGGCCAGTACTCTCGAGTGCATCAAGCAGAGCGTTTTTTTTGTGGATCAGAACAATAAGTTTCCGCTATTGCAAAAGCTCATCAAAGATGAGGACATGGAACGTGTCTTGATCTTCTCTCGTACCAAGCACCGTGCGGATAAGATCGCTCAGGCGCTGAGCAAGAGCAGGATCAACGCTGATGCCATTCACGGCAACAAGTCGCAAAACCAGCGCACGAAGGCCATGCATGACTTTAAATCAGGCCGCTTGCGGGTACTTGTGGCAACCGATATAGCCGCGAGGGGAATTGATGTTGACGACATTTCCCATGTGATCAATTTTGATCTGCCCAATGAGCCGGAGTGCTATGTCCATCGCATCGGTCGCACTGGGCGCGCCGGAGCGGATGGCAAGGCATATTCGTTTTGTGCTGCAGATGAACGCAATATCCTGCGCAGCATTGAGCGGCTGACACGCACCAAAGCAGAGATCATGGAGCACCAGTACCATTCCGAAACGGCAAAGATGGCAGTAGGGGCCGCTGCTGAGTCGGCCACTTCCTATCGATCTAGGGGGACGACAAGAAGTTCCAGACAGGAAGGCGGCCACAAATCAGCACCCAGAAAGCCGTATCCAGTCAGACGACACTAGTCGCGAGAAGGGCCGAAAAACCAAAGGTGCGGCTATTTCATGCCGAAAAATAGCCGACTACTTTTTTATTTAATAATTTATTTTTATCAGATAATTAATGACCATCTCTACGAACTCTTATGGTGTGCTGGGTAGCTAGTATACTCTCGGAAACGCTTGCTTATTTATACCTATGTATTTATTATGCTAAGAAGATCGCTATAATCCAAAGGAGTTAGATGAAGATGAACGTTTTACAGCTAAAAGACGTGGTAAGCAAGCCCAACCCCCACGGAGTGGATGCCAGGAGCCTTAGCGACAAAGAAAATGCCCAGGTGGCGCACATCACCTTGCAGCCGGGAGAGGCCCTGAAAAAGCATATCACTCCCGTGGATGTGGTCTTCTACGTTCTGGAAGGCCGAGGCGTGGTGGAGATCGGCGAGGAGAAAGCCGTTGTGGAAGCGGATACTCTGATCGAAAGCCCGGCCAAGATTGCTCACCGCTGGATCAACGAGAGCCAGAAACCTCTGCGCATCCTGGTCATAAAGACGCCCCGGCCCGAAGAAGCCACCAGGATGTTGTGAGAGAAATGATTTCTATTTCCACAGAAGAGAAAAAAGCCCTCGTCCGCCGCTTCTTTGATCTAGGTCCATCCCGAGGTGACATTAGGGCCGCAGATGAGCTGCTGGCCGATGGCTTCACCCTGCATGTGCCGCTTGCTTGCTCGCCGGGCGTCCAGGGAATGAACTACGTGTTCTATTCGTGCCTCACAGCACGCACTGTTGGCAGTCCTGGCATTCGCATTTGATGTTGGATATTTTCCATTTCAGCGCCCAGCGTTTCATATCCTTTACGATGTCTATGATCTCAAGGCCGCTCTCTGTGAGGATGTACTCGCTCTTCACGGGAAAGAGGGTGCTGTCTACTCTGTTCACCACCAGTCCTTCCTTCTCCAGCTCCCGCAGGCGCGCCGATAGCACCTTCTGGGTGATGCCGAAAAGGCAGTTCTTCAGCTCAGAAAAGCGCCTGGTGTGCCCTTCTCCCTTATAAAGCTCCAGGAGAATAAGCAGTGTCCATTTTCTGGCGATGTACTTGACAGTCAGGTTCACAGTGCATCCTTCTTGCATGGTATCTTTGCAGAAACGCTCTAGTCTAAATACTTTGGTATCTATTGTATACCATGGAAACGTAAATCGCGTGAACGAAGATCAGTAGGATAGTGACTGCAAAAAAGGAGGAAATAAGATATGACATCAATTGAGAAACCCGAAATGTTCTGTTACCAGTGCTCCCAGACCGCCGGAGGGACTGGCTGCACCATCAAAGGAGTCTGTGGAAAGGAACCGATCGTGGCCCGTCTGCAAGACAACCTGCTCTTTGCCATCAAAGGCATCAGCGCATACCTTTACCATGCGCGCGAGCTGGGCTATACAGATCCAGAAGTGGATGCCTTCATAGAGCGAGGCTTCTTCTCAACTCTTACTAATGTCAACTTCGATCCCCAGGAATTTCTGAATCTGGCAATTAAAGCAGGAAAAATGAACATCAAGACCATGCAGCTGCTCAAGAAGGCGCATATCGAGACCTTTGGCGAGCCCACACCCACGCAGGTTCATACCGGCACAGTCAAAGGCCACGGCATTCTGGTTACCGGCCACGATCTGAATGCTCTTGCCAGGCTCCTGGAGCAGGTCGAGGGCACGGATGTCTATGTTTATACCCACTCGGAGATGCTGCCCGCCCACGGTTATCCAGGCTTTAGAAAGTACAGGAACCTGGCAGGAAACCTGGGCAAAGCCTGGTTTGACCAGCGAAAGCTCTTCGCTTTGTATCCCATGGCTCTGCTCGGAACCTCCAACTGCTTCTTGATCCCAAAAGAGGAGTACAAAGATCGCATGTTCACCAGCGGGCCGGTTCACCTGCCCGGAGTAAAACACATCGATGGATACGACTACTCGGAGGTCATAGCCAAGGCCCGCTCACTGCCAGAGCTGCCGGACACACCGGGCGATTACGTGCTCACCACCGGCTTTTCCACCTCCGTGCTGCTCAGCCATGCCGCTAAGATCAAGCAGTTGGTTGAGCAGGGAAAGATCAAGAGGTTCTTCCTGGTGGGCGGCTGCGATGCGCCCCTGAAGAAGTCGGACTACTACCGGGAGTTCGTGCAAAAGCTGCCCAAAGATACGGTGGTGCTCACCCTGGCCTGCGGCAAGTTCCGCTTCAACGACCTGGACCTAGGGAACATCGAGGGCATTCCCAGACTCATCGATCTCGGCCAGTGCAACGATGCCATCGTGGCCCTGGAGGTAGCCCAGGCTCTGGCAGGACTGTTTGGTGTGGGCGTGAACGATCTGCCCCTCACATTGGTGGTAAGCTGGATGGAACAAAAAGCGGTGGCAATTCTCTGGTCCCTGCTGGCATTGGGAATTGAGGGCATCTACCTGGGGCCCATTGTACCCGGCTGGATCAATGCGGATATGCTCAAGATACTGGTAGACAAATACGATATCAAGCTGATCAGCACACCGGATGAGGATATCAAGAAAATGATGAGTTAGAGGCGCTAGTTCTACTTTTATTCTTCTTATTTTTTTAAATCTTGGTAGGCCTGAGTTGTATTCTATCGCAAAGTGCTCTTTTGCTTGGATTAGGGTTGATGTGGTCAATACAATCTTCCCAAGACTTATTCATAACATCTCTCTCTAGTTATACGTATTAATTTACTATTATGATTTTATATGTTAAAATTTGAAAATTTTATAAATTTTTCATAAAAACAATCAATAGAAAGATATATAAATTCCTACTAACAGGATGTAATTGGCGAATGTTCTGGAAGAACGGAGCTTCCAGAATCTTTTGCCATCGCAGAGGTTGTGGGCAATAACTCTCCATTTGCTGCTGGCATCCTCCGCGATTCTTGGCGAAGGGAGAATCACTGCATCCAATTCTATTACATCTCCCTTCACTCTTATCTCCCAATCCCTAAGTATTGATACAGAGTAACGGCGGTGGTGTTCACGAATACCATGCTTATTCTGGGATTGAACCTCAATATTTCCATAGACTTAATTGAACACATCTAGTAAACACAATCGTCTATATCATTGAGGTGCATCAATAAATTAGCAGAGATAAAGGTAACATCTGTGATAAGTGGTTTAGGCTGAATTGAGATGTTGCCTGGCTCTAACTTTTTGTTAGTGCTTTTTTTGCAGAGATCGCAGCCAACGGGATATTGCATTAAATTGCAAAAATAGGTAGACGTCGGACGGGCGCCCTCATTCCGCCCGCAGCGCCTCGATGGGATCAAGCTTAGCCGCCCGGTTGGCAGGATAGACCCCGGCAATGGTGGTGGTGACCACCCCGAAGAGCACGCCGAGCACGATGGACTGGGCGGTTATGGCTGAGGGCAAAGAGGCCAGCGATCCGATGAGATAGGATACCGCAACCCCCAGCACAATGCCGATGACACTGGAGACCGCTCCCAGCACGCCGGCTTCCAGCAGGTACTGCATACGAATGTCCCTGGTGGTCGCGCCCAGCGCTTTCATAACGCCGATCTCCCTGATCCTCTCCTTTACGGTGAGCATCATGACATTGGCAATGCCAATTCCGCCCACCAGCAGAGAGATAGCTCCGATGCCTGCCAGAGCGTATTTGATCATCGACAACACGCTCATGAGCGAGGAGAGCATATCTCGCGCCGTGGTGGCGTCATATGCCTCATCCTTGTGGTATCTCTTCAGATCGTTCTTGATCTTTTCAATGATGCTCTCCACCTGCTCCGGATCGTAAACGGTCACCTGGAAATTCCCGTAGTAGTAATTATCCTCGCCCTTCAACTCCTCCATGGCCTTGTGAGTGACATACATAACATTGTCCTGATCGCTGCCCGGACCGCCAAATGAGGTCTGCTCCGCTTCTTTCAGGACACCTACCACCTTGAAGTCCATGTAGCGATCTTCATAGTATAGCCGGATCTTATTTCCCGGCGTGACCCTCATGCGAAAGAGATCATTGGAGACACCGTATCCGATGACTATCGACTTGTAATCGGAGCCTGTGAGAAACCTTCCCTGTGCTACTTCCTCTTTGAGGTCCTCCTCTTTGTCAGGGTCCACTCCGGTGAGGCTGGCCGATGAGTTGGTATTTCGGAAGGCTACTACTACGTTGGCGGAGCTTCGCGGGGCGACGTTTTTCACACCCACCACGTTCTCCAGGACTTTGGTGTCTTTATCGGTAAACTTGGCAGGCTCGGCCGGATTTCGGTTGGCATTGTCGCTGCCGGGTCCCCCAAAATGGGCACTTCCAGGCATGACGCGAATCATATCCAGATCGAGGGTAGAGAATTGCGAAGAGACTCCTGAGTAAAGCCCCTCGCCAACCGATAGCATGACCACTATGGCCATGACTCCGATGATTATTCCCAGGGAGGACATGAGCGTCTTGAAGCGGTCGGCCTTAAAGCCGACGGCGATAAACTCCAGGATGTCAGGAAGATTCATCAGCCACCGTCCCTAAAGCGCTCGACTATCTTTTTGAGATTTGCCATTGCCGCCGTTATTCTTGCCGTTTAGCTTTCGTCTGCGGTAGAGATACCCGCCAGCGATGAGCAAAATTACAATCACGGCGCCGGCAGGCAGAAGGTAGCTGCTCTGGCTGTCAACATTCTTGGGCGGAGTGTATGTGGTGACATAGGCCTGGGAGGTATGCCAGTTATCGCCGTTCTTGAACTTGGCGATAAAGCTGAGGTTTATCGGGCCACTCAGAGTCTTTGTTGCATCTTGCGATGCTATGCCAAAGCTTATGGTGAAAACCTCATCCGGGTCCATGGTGCCGATGTAATACTCATCCGGCGAGAAGACTATTCCCTTGGCGGAAGGCACAATGGTGACTGCATTGAGGGTGTTTTCTCTGGGATTGGCCACATTGAGATTGAAGTTGGAAGCATCGGTCTCAGCTCGGGCCATGCTTACCGCAGTATCATCTACCTTGAGGGGAATCTCCCTATTGATAGTGATCACGTCATATCCGCCTGAAACACGGAAATCGAGGAGATGCGTCCCGCTGCTGATGTTGTCTGCGGCTTTGACCTTGTAGTAGACTGTAATCTTATCGCTGGGGCCGATCATCCCCAGGTTGCGGCTGTCTTCCGTCAGCACCTTCAGCTCTGGTGTGCTCTTCAGTGTGGTTTTGTTGAGGGGCGTGGAGAGCAGTGTGCCCGTGGCCGAGCTTCCAGCACCTGAGTCTTTGCCGGCACCATAGGAGGCGGCTCCGTTGGACATTTCAATGGCCATTATGGCCTCGTCTCCAGGCAGGAGCACAGCAGGGGACAATGTGGCCTCTATGTTCACAGGCATATGGTACTCATAAGATGATGTCAGGCCTGCGGCAAGCAGGACAAATAGTAATATTGAAATTATTTTTTTCATGATGCGGTCTCCAGAATGCGTCCGTCCCTAAGCCTGATGACGCGACTACAATTCTCGGTGATCTCTGGGTTATGGGTGACCATAATTATAGTTCTCCCCTCTTGGTTCAGATTGCTCAAGATTTTCATAACCTCGTTGCTGTTCTTAAGATCCAGGTTTCCAGTGGGCTCATCGGCAATAATTATTTTGGGATCATTGGCCAGAGCTCGGGCAATGGCCACCCTCTGCCTCTCTCCCCCAGAGATGTTCTGCGGGCTGAAGTTGCTGCGATGGGCAATGCCTACCGATTCCAGGAGCTTAAACGCTCGGTCCTTGCGCTTCTCACGAGAAACACCGCTGAGCATCATGGGAACCTCCACGTTCTTTAGAACGCTGATTCGGCCTATGAGATTGAAGGTCTGGAAGATGAATCCCAACTCCTCTCTTCTAATGCGGGCCAACTCATCATCCGAGGTCTGGCTGATGTCTTGGCGTAGCAGCAGGAAGTGACCGCTGGATGGTCGGTCCAGGCAGCCCACAATGTTCATGAGAGTGGATTTGCCGCTGCCCGATGGCCCCATGAGAGCAATGAACTCACCCTCTTCTATCTGCAGGTCGATGCCCTTGAGAACGGCAAACTCACTCTCACCGATGCGATAAGTCTTTTGGATGTCTTTTAACTCGATAACTTTTGAAATGATCGTCACCTTTATAGTCCCAATCTGATTGCAGGTTTCTTGATTATTATAGTACCGTCGCCAAGCTGGTCTATGGCAAGCTTATCTCCCGCATTCAGATCCAGCTTAAATCTAATATCCAAGGGAAGCAGCACCTTGCCATTGGCATCCATTTTTGTAATTGTCATCACATCAACTTTATGCTTTCCATTTTCTCTCCGGAAGCGTTCTCCAATTTTTTCCAAATCGTCAGACCATGACAGTTCTGTGTCAAGATAAATCCCAGCTCTCTTAGTTCTAATCTGGCTTGCTGAGGACTCAGTCCACAGGCTTGTGCTACACGCTTTAGTTCTCCTCGATCAAGGATCTGACCCCGTAAACATGGCTTATGTTCTAAGTATTCACTGATTGCTTTCATGTTTCGATCTCCTTCCATCAGGTCCTTTGCTGCAAAGACTGGTCCAACCGTGCATGGAACGATATATAATAACTGAGCCGAACGAACTGCTAATTTCGTGCGGAAGTCATATCTACAAATTCTTCATTAATTGTTCATTTTTGCAGCAAAAGACCTGAAATAGTTCGAATCGCCAGATTGCTGCCTTGATTCAACAATAAGGACAAACAGCGTGAAAATTATATCTACATGGCCAAAATAGTCCAATATATTAGCGCGCGATCGAATCCATTGAAGCCATAGGCACCCTAGAATTCATATGAATTGAACTATTTAGGTATTGTTCGAGGCAAAAGGAACTGTCTGCTGAAAAATATCAGCAAATCGCTTATCTTCCGGGTCTTGACTCAGATGATATGCCACCTTGCCGGGATAACATCAGCGGCCTGGAACACTGCCTGGAGAACCCGAGATACATTGTGGCCTACAGCTCGTGCCTATTACTTTCGCCCCGCTTACGTTGTCTGTATATATTCAGACTATCTATCAAAATTCGTCTGGCTTTGCTACTAGAAGTGGAAGAGACTCAGGTAGGTCAGCCAAACTAGATCTCAGAACTCCCGATAGCTGGTTGTGGCAGGAAGTCTGCCACGTAAAATCTGGAACGGCGAGCGTCGAAGCCATGAAACAATCGCTCTGGGGCGGCATGGAGTTGGTCAAAAGACCATAGATGCCTGCGACTTCAGTCGCGGGAGCCGTCACAATTCCATTACAAATTCCCATCTGATTTTATTATCTTCAGGAACTCCATAACTGAATATGCCGATCGGTTGACGCCAGCACTTCTCTTAGTGGTATCGGTGCCTACACAGTATAAGTTCTTTATTGGAGTTCTTATGTCTCCAAAACCGCAATTTATGCCCCATGATGCTTTTTCAGGTATCAATTCCTGGTAATGTATCATATCGATATGCTTTTCGATATCAGGAATGTTATCAACTATCGTTTGGAATGCCTTCCTCTTTATTGTCGATGCATCATAACTGCCTGGCAGTGTAAACGCAAAACCTACCAGTTGATTTCCTTTGGGTGCCAGCGTAGGATCGTAATTTGAGGTCGGGATTACCCAGGCATATGGATCGGAGTCGACCCACATTTCGGTACCATAATTGTTGAAGATTTTTTTAGTCAGGCCCAGCCAAATGGAAAGGGAATTGACTCTTTTAATGGAGGTCAAATTCTGGATGTATTCGACGGGCAGGTTATCAATCAGATAGGGCAGGTCGGATGAAAATCCGGAATAAACAACCGTATCGCAATCAAAGCTATCTTCCGAGGTTATCACACCTTTGACTCGCTCGCCGCATTCTATCTTTTTTACGGCAACATTGGTTTTAATCTCCACACGATCTTTGGGAAATGATTCAACTATGGAGCTTATAATGGATTGCAGACCACCTTTGGGGTATCCCTGGTCTGTAGCACCTTCCTTTATAAACAGGTCATAAAGTTTTCCTACATAAGGAACCGTTCTGGGATTATTGGTCTTATTGTCCACGAATCGAGATATGGGCGCATTTTCTATGGATGTTCCAACCATGAAGTAACAAAGCCAATCCAGAAATCTTCGTGTCGTTATGGAGACTTTATTGGGAAGAATCTGGGAGAGTGTGATATCGGAAAAATCCTTGCCGGCATTTTTCAGATACATGATATTAAACAGCGCCCTCATCAAAAGCAACCTGTCTGTCATGGGAAGCAACCCGAAGGTCAGCCAGGAATTTATGCTCCATGGAAATGGCTTTATATCGCTGCCGATTTTTACATAATACTTTCCGGATGGCACAAATTGGGGAACTATTTTGAAATATCTGTCCATCAGTTCCTTGAGCGGGCCGTTTTCCAGCCTTGTTATGATGTGTGGGCCAGTATCGACACGATAGCCTTTAACGTCATACGAGCGGCAGACTCCTCCAATGTAACTCTCTTTCTCCAGAATCATTACCTTTTTGCCCTCTCTAGAGAGCGCTAGAGCGGACAACAAGCCACTGATTCCTGAACCAATCACAATGACTTCTTTTTTCATGATTCCCCTAATATATGCACCCAAGAATCAGTCGTATTTTCTCCATCTTCTAGAAAGCACCCCACCAAGACAATAATATTAATCCTTTCGTGTGTTCTTTCGCGAGAATTATTAAGGCTTTTGGCTTTGCAGGGCTCCATATCAATTTAGCAGATTGGTTGGCACGCATGGGAAACCACAATACCAAAAACACCCACCTGCTAAAAAACCCGGCGCTCGATCAGATAGATCAGATCGCTCGGGTGGTTGGCGAAAAGAGCCTTTATATCTGATAAGGTGATCCTTAGCGCCTTGTACATTTGGATAAAGGAAGCGAGCATGCAGATGGTTAAATGCGTGGGATGACATGATCACCAGGGAAGATGTAGAACACATCAGCTGGCTTGCCAGCATCAAGATCGAGGATGAAGAGAAAGATGGATTAGTGGAGCATTTCAATACCATTCTGGAGTACTTCCACCAGCTGGATGAGGTGGACACAGAGGGCGTAAAGCCCACCTACCGCGTGGTAGATCTGGCTAATATCTTTCGAGAGGATGCGGCCTATGATTCCCTCTCCCAGGAGCAAGCGCTCGATAATGCGCCGCGCACGGAAAATGGCTACTTTAAGAGCCCCAGGATTGTGTAATCATGCTCTCTGAATTAAAAGCCAGGCTCCAAGCCGAATCATGCGAGGAATATCTTTGCCAGCTCTTTGAGAAGATCGAGAAGAGTTCGCTCAATGCCTTCACCACCTTGGCAAAAGAGAGCGCACTGCGGGAGGCAAAGCAGTTCGACAGAAATCCGGGCAGGGGTCTTCTGGCGGGAGTGCCCATCGCCATCAAAGAGTGCATCTCCACCAAGGGAATTGAGACCAACTGCAGCTCTCGAATATTGCGCGGCTATATCCCGCCGTATGATGCCCACGTTATTGAACGCCTCAAGGCGGAGGGGGCTATCATCATGGGCAAAACCAACATGGACGAGTTTGCCATGGGCACATCCACTGAGACTAGTTGCTTTGGGCCGACAAAAAATCCCTGGGATCAGACTCGCGTTCCGGGCGGCTCCAGCGGCGGAAGCGCTGCAGTGGTGGCAGGAGGCATAGCCCCCTGCGCTTTGGGCTCGGATACGGGCGGATCGGTGCGCTGTCCGGCATCCTTTTGCGGCATTGTAGGGCTCAAACCAACCTACGGTCTGGTCTCACGCTATGGCCTGGTGGCCTATGCTAACTCCCTGGAGCAGATCGGCCCGCTCACCCATACTGTAGAGGATACCGCTCTTCTCATGGAGGTCATATCCGGGCACGATGAGAGGGATTCCACATCGGCCAAAGGCGAGCGCCGCAGTTATTTGTCCGGTCTGCAAGGCGGCGTGGCCGGCCTGAAGATCGGCATTCCCAAGGAGTATTTTGGTGAAGGAGTAGATCGAGACGTGGAAAAGGCCGTTTGGGAGGCCATTTCCACCCTTGAGTCATTAGGAGCATCCTGGAAAGAGGTCAGCCTGCCCCACACCCGCTATGCTCTGGCAGCTTACTACGTCATCGCCATGAGCGAGGCTTCGTCCAACTTAGCCCGCTTCGACGGCCTGCGCTATGGCTCCCGGCAGGGCGAGGACAAGGATTGGCATACCACCTTCTCGGCCATTCGCGCCCAGGGCTTCGGCCCGGAGGTTAAAAGGCGCATAATCTTAGGGACATACGCCCTCTCCGCCGGATATTACGGACGCTACTATCTCAAAGCCCTCCAGGTGAGAACGCTGATCAAGGAGGACTTCTTGCATGCTTTCAAGGATGTCGATATCTTGGCCAGTCCGACTATGCCTATCCCGGCCTTCAAGATCGGCGAGCGCATTAACGATCCGCTGTCGCTTTACATGGCAGATGTATTCACTGTGCCCATTAACTTAGCAGGCGTGCCGGCTATCTCGGTGCCCTGCGGTTTCTCCGGGCGACTGCCCATCGGCTTGCAGCTCATGGGGCCGCACTTCGGCGAGGCGGCGGTGCTTCGCACTGCATCAGCCTTTGAGGCGGCCACGCCCTTCCATGAGGCAAAACCGGAGGTGATCTAGAATGGATGACGTTATCATCGGCCTGGAGATTCACGTGCAGCTCAATAGGCTGCAGTCCAAGATGTTTTGCGGCTGCTCGACCGCCTACCACGACTCTCCGCCCAACAGCCACACCTGCCCAGTCTGCCTGGGACTGCCCGGCTCCCTGCCGGTGATCAACCGCAAAGCCGTGGAGTACGGCATAAAGGTAGGCCTGGCCTTAAACTGCAAGATCGAGGAGGAGACGTTCTTTTACCGCAAGAACTACTATTATCCCGATCTGCCGAAGGGATTCCAGATCAGCCAGTACGACTATCCCCTGGCCACCAACGGCCACATCATGATTTTGGGCGACGACGGTGCGGAAAGGAATATTCGCATCAACCGGGCGCACATGGAGGAAGATCCTGGGCGCCTCGTGCATGCCGGAACCATTGACAAGGCCAAGTACACCATGGTAGACTACAATCGCTGCGGAATGCCGCTCTTGGAAGTGGTGACCGAGCCCGACCTCTGCTCGCCCAAGGAGGCGCGAGCTTTCCTGGACAAGCTGAAGAGCATTCTCGAGTATCTGGATGTCTTTGACGGCTCACTGGAAGGGTCCATGCGAGTGGATGCCAACATCTCCCTGAAAGGCGGCGACCGCTCCGAGGTCAAGAATATCTCCGGATTCAAGGGCGTGGAGAAGGCCCTCTCCTACGAGATCACCCGGCAGAAGAACCTGCAGAGAAGGAACATCAAGGTGGTCCAGGAGACGCGCCACTTCGATGAGATCCGAAACATCACCGTATCCATCAGGAGCAAGGTGGGAGCGCACGATTACCGCTACTTCCCAGAGGCAGATCTGGCAGTCTTGCGCATCGCTTCATGGGTGCCGGACATCCGGGCGACGCTGCCCGAGCTGCCTGACGTCAAGCGGGAGAGGTTTGTCAAGCAGTACGACCTGGCGGACGATCATGCCAAATCCTTAACATCGGAGATCAAGCTGGCCAACTTCTATGAAGCCGTGGCCGCGCAGGCTGCGCCAAAGATGGCTGCGGTCTGGATCGCAGATGTGCTCAAGGGCGAGCTGAACTACCGGGACCTCTCCATTGAAAGCTTCCAGGAAGAGGACATGGTCGAGATCGTTGCCATGCTCGATGGCAAAAAGATCACCGAGGATGGGGCAGTGCAGATAATCCGCGCACTGTTGGATAAGAAAGGCAGCAATCCTCAGGAGATCATCAAAGCCCTGGGCCTAGGCAAGGCGGAGGACGATGCCGTGCAAAAAGCAGTACGAGAAGCAGTGTCGGAGAGCGCCGCTGCGGTGGCCGACTACCGAGCAGGCAGCGAGCGGGCCCTGAACTTCATTGTGGGTCTGGTCATGAAGAAGACGCGCGGCAAGGCCGATGCAGGCGAGGCGCACCGGTTAGTGAAGGAAGAGGTAGAGAGAGCCTAGTACAGCCAGACCTAATTAAAGCCATGATTATGAGAAGATAATGTGCCTTGCCTTTGTGAACGGCTGATCGTTCTTCGCGGCTTCGCGTGAGATTTAACCGGACCCTTTTTCACGCGAAGGCGCGAAGCCGCGAAGTCAAAACATTGGTTTATTGCGTTCATGATTGTGTTCACTCTGTTACCTGCCATCGGCCGCCTTTATCCGGACCGATGCGCTGGATGCGACCTTGAGCTTTCTGTTTTTCTATCTGCATCTTGATGGCTCTTTCAGTGATGCCTATGTGCAGCGCAAGGTCGGCAATGGTGATCGCCGGATCATTCTGCATGAGTTCTATGATTTTCTGGGAAGTTTTCTGAGAAGTTTTCTGAGAAGTTTTCTGAGAAGTTTTCTGGGAAGTTATTTTCGCTAACCCCGTATCATCAAGCTCTTTGCGGTGAATCGTTGCGATGAACATAGATCCTTCCCGGTCATCGGTGAAACTGATGTCCGGCCAGTCTTCCAGAGCACGTTTAATTCCTGATCCCAATCCTTTGTAAGGCAGCAGCCCTTTGGCCGCATAGGACACGAGAATTGGATTTCGGATATTCGAAATGCCAGAGCGGATTTTTTCCACGGTCAGGTTGTTGGGCAGATGGCCGGGGCTGATGATCTCAATCCGATCGTCGAAAATGAATAGACGAATTGTGGCGTTCACGAGATAGTCCCGGTGAATCAGAGCGTTGACCAGTAGCTCTTCGAAAACGGAAGGCGGAATCTCTGGAAGGCCGGGGGCGTTCACTCCTTGCCCGGACTGCACTTTGCGCAGGTTGCGCATGATGAACGCGAGAGAATCCTCAAAGATCTTTCCGAGCGTCCCGGAAAAATCTTCGGTATCCAGATACTCAGTCGAATGAATGACATTGCCGGGATAACGAATGGCTTTGACGATGAATAAAGGCTTGATCCACTCCGGGCGTTCGGCAAAGAGGAGCACTCCTGCCAGATTCAGCATGCCGTCGTCTGTTGCCAGACTCATATTTTGCAGCAGACGCAACAGCTCCTGCTGGGATTTTGGATAATCCAGATTATACGCATCGCGCAGGAAATCCCGGAAGCGCATTTTATCCAGCTTGTCAATTCCGGCCCGGGTGGGTAGTTGATCGGCATGGAACTGGTCCGAGAATTGGAAAAGCCTTCTTAATTCCTCTTTGGAGTTCACCCGTCGCTTGTCTGCTCCACTTTTCAGCCAGATCACACCATTCCGGTCGAAATAGGGTTTGTCCAGACCTTTGGGTACGGTAAGCACTATGACGACGCGGCCTTTGCCCACGGCCACGTTGGCGCTTTGCACTGTCAGGGGGCTACGCACATTTTGCGAAGCAGCGTTGATGATCAACTGATTGAGACGGGCCACGTCCGCTTTGTCCAGCCCCGGCAGAGTGCCGTCATCCGCCACCCCAAGGAAGATCGTGCCGCCTTCAGAATCGGCGAAGGCTGCCATTTCCGCAGCCAGGGAATCGGCATTGGTGACGTCCTGCTTGAACTGGCGACGACTGTCTTCGCCGAGAGCTACACGGGATTTGAGTTCCTTGAGGGACATTGCGAGATCATCCTCTTCCGACATTAGAGCTTCATGCTAGCCAAGCAAGGATCGCCGTCGTGATTTGTGGCGGCATCTAAGATAATTTGCTCGAAGTTATTGGATTTAGTAATGCTGTCATGAATCACTCTCCTCGGTTTGATTGGTTTTCCGAATGATTCCTTGCCAATCGTCTGCCACAGATTTCCAGTCAGCATTGCGCTCGACTGCTTTTCCTCCGTCATCCTTGCCAATCCACACATTCCAGAAGTCTGGGTCGTCAGAATGCGGTTGTTGCCACTTAGGCAAATCGTTCATCTTGACCATCACTGGCAACTCTGACGCCCAACCCAGAAGAATTGCGTATTGAGATGGCAACGAAGGGAGCTCTCTGAGTAGTCCCTTGAGATTGTCTGGGACCAAACGGTGCACCAATTCTTGATCGCGGTCGTTGCTGATGCGGTGCAAGAGGAACGAGTTGCATTGAGATAGTACAGTTTGAGAAAGCTCTGATGGGCGTTGTGAAGAAAGAACAAGACCAAGTCCATACTTTCGGCCCTCACGTGCGATACGCTCGAACACCTGACAGCAGACCGACGCAACATCTTGGTTTTCAGCTTCTTCTTTGTAGCGGCTGATGAACGTATGTGCCTCCTCCATGACAAGAACAGTTGGTAATGCTGACTTAGTCAATTTCCGATAACGCTGAAGTGCTTCGAATACTATCCGGGCAATAACCGCAACCACAATATGAATTACTTCAGATGGAACGAGGGACAAATCAATTATGGTTATACAGCCTCGCTCTCGTTTATTCTCCCCAATGTATTCATTTAGCCATTGATCAAGCGACAAACTGCTAGATTCACTAAAAATCGCTTTCATCCGGGTATTAGCTAGAATGCTGCGGATTCGAATCAGCAATGTTTCTGAATATTCAGAGAAGTTGAACATCTCGGCAGTGGCTTCGATGCTACGCAATAGGGAATTTCCTGTAAACTCACGCGGTGAGTCTACATCACTTGGTTGGATTTCTAAATCGCTTCCTCCAAAGGCACTATGCGCTCTAATTGCACATTTTATGAGCTCGTTTATCTCTGTCCTTGTAAATTCATAAATTGGATAAGGTTTTCTTCGCGGAGCACTTAGCCCCTTAATCATTATCACAAGGTCAGAAAGAGTAGAATATTCATCGCCATCCAGTGATTGAAGGTCTTTTTCTAGGTCAGAATTCCATATTTCAATCTTTTCAAAGAATTTTTTGGGCTTCGGAAAGCTACTCCATGGGCTACCTGAATTCTTTTCTATTTGGAGCGTTGCTACAATTGTTCTAAGAAAACGTCTAACTTCGTTGCTCTGATTCGCCGATGGCTCTGTTTCACCATCGCGCACATTTCTAAGTGCTTGAATGAGAAGTGGCTTTTGGGTTTTTATGCTAGCCTGAGTAAACGAACACCACTCTGCACTATTCCAAAACCAGATTGGAACATGCAGAGGAAGCTCTCCCATTCCCGGATCTACCTTAAATATTTGTGCTTTCACGGAGGTGTCCTCGTTGCCAAACGCCCGCGAGTATTCCCCGTTTGGATCCAAGATGATAAAACGAGCATTTGGTTGGTTTGCATTATTTTTTCCACGTGCTTGCTCCAAAGACCATCTGATAAGGCCGGCAACTGTGCACGACTTTCCGCTACCTGTATTTCCGAGCACTGCAAGATGGCGTCCAAATAAGCGGTCCGGATCGATGCATACGTTTGCGTTTCCGGCAAGCGGGCTAATTCCAATCTTGACACGCCGATGGTCTCCCGACTCGATAATAGATCTAAGTTGTTTTTCGGTTGGCAACAGAACTCCGGCACCAATCGAAGGAAGAGAATCTTTTCCGCGACGAAAGGTGTACTCTTCTTCTTTTCCAGGTTTGATTGTCTTCTTGAAGAGTGTTCCTAGTGGATTCAAGCTCATCTTTCGAAGCGGGTATGGCAGATCAACGAGGCCAAAATCCTGCATACCGCGCCGCTTTGGAAATGCAGACCGTTCCACGGTAATCCACTCGATCTGCCCCACGAGATAACCATCATCGACCGGCATTAGCAAGTAGCTGTTCACTCGTGGGAAAGGACGTGGTCCGCCAGCATTCAAAGCTACCGACTCAGGAGCTTCTATGTCGAGTGCCACCTTAATCTCATCAGGAGAGACAAAGTCCACCGTTCCAATGCAAAGGCATCCCGCTTGTTCAAAGGGTGATTGGCTCATGCTTTTGATCACACCTGTGTCTCAGGTACCTTTTTTGCTTCTTTTTCATCATCAATTAGCTCGACAGACCCGCGTGATTTGAGAAGTTCAGCCATTCGGAATGTTGTTTGATCGATCGCTGGCTTTGGCAAATAATTGTCCACAAGTGTTTGGAAATCACCGAGGTGATCTCCTATTAGAAGTGATATTTGAGAGTATCTTCCCAATCTATAATACATAGGCATGATACGATTCAATGGGTCACTGTGCGAAATGACAACAAGATGCGTGGAAGGGATGGTGAGCATGTCCTCGATCACTCGGTTAATATGTTCGTCCCCGAAGCTGTAACCAAAGGAGATCAGAGTATTGTTGGGGCGACATATAGCGGCGGCAAAGTCACGAAACAGGTCAACGTAAGGGTAGGATGCGGTCTCTCTGTCCTTAGCGGAGTTTGGATAGATCATTAATTGATGAGAATTTACACCTTCAAGACCAGGTGCTTTCAAATAGGGTTCTATGCTTTCTGCCCCGAAAGGCAATCCAATTCGGCGAATGCTTTTCCAGGTGTCTACCCAGTCAATCGAACCATGCAGTTTCGTAAATCTAGCGACTCCTTCAAGGTATCGTGGTTCACCACGTATCCCAGGTGGGTTGTAGTGCATGTCTATATCGAGTCGAGATGACCGGAAAATCGGGGTTAACGAACCAACAAAGCGGTCAAGTAAATGCAGTCCCGCCACCTCAGCTCCAGCTTCGATGAAGCGGTCGTAATTAGTCGTAAAAATTTGAAGTCGATCCCGTGTTCCGTTTCTGCTGGCAAAACTCATCAGGAAACTAACAAGATATTTAAATGCATTTTCTCGGCATTCCGCTTTCGAGGTTATTAACTCTGATTCACCCCCTAAGACGGATGCTGCAAAAATATCCAGAATACGTTCCAGATCTATCCTAAGGTCCTCAGCATTGCCCTCAAAAGCATCGCTTGTGCCAATGATTTCCAATCCTCGGAGCAACTCGTTAGCGACACGTATTTGGTCTTCAAAATTGCCTTCTTCCCGTCCGGCTGCAGCAGCAGATCTTTCGGTTTCAGCTTTTATCTTTTTATCAAAGTGGTTGAACTCAATTGCCCCCATACCATGCATGGATTTTCTTGTTGCTATGTAATGAACCGCATGAGAAAGCCCGGAGCCAACAAGTAATGCAAGATGTTCTGATTGGAATAGCGCGGTCAGCCAAGGTTCGATACGTGGACGCAGCTTAGCTGGTCCTAATGTATCATCTTTTTTGATCCAAGAGCACTTGTATCCGTCTGCCAGCCTGAATGGCTCTGCGTCGTCTTGCTCAGTTACTCTTGACAGAATCACGGGTTCTTTGTCATCGCGACATTTTAGAATTTGTTGGTCCTTGTTAATGATTGTTTTCTTTTCTTTCTTTTTTTGCTTCATGACTTCTCGCCTTCCGGTATCATTGCATCGATTAGGGCCTTTCCCTTCTCAGTGAGCCGATATTTCTGCAAGCTGCTCTTGGGCTTGTCAGGGATGGTCAGCTCAACAAGACCATCAACCAAAGCTGGCTCAAGATAGCGCTCACCCACATGCTTCCTGTCTTTGAGGCCAAGTCCCTTCCGTATCTCCGTATTGCTCAAAGCACCGCACGAACCCAATAAGCGCAACAGCACCTCCACGGGCGGAGTGATTTGGGTGATGACTTGAGGGGTCACATGGGGGGTGACTTGGGGGGTGCTCTGCCAGCTGACCGTTTTGAGAGCCAGCTCCGGCCTCCTGCGTATGATGGTTACGAAGCCGTCTGTCAGGTAAAATTCCGGTTCCAGGAGGCCGACATTGCGGCAGCGTTCGATCATGTCGCCTACTCCCGTACCCATGCGTTCGATGTATTTGGTGAGATAGAGCGATTCCGCAATCAAAGGATTTCCTGGAACCGAGCCGTGCGGCTGCCGGAGCCTTGCCAGGGTCAGCGTGGGCGGCAAGGTTCCGGGATTCCATACCTCCAGCCTGTCAGAGAAGAGCATTACCTGAATGCTGCCGTTGCTGGTGTAGTCACGATGAGCTACAGCGTTTACTATCGCCTCTCGCACCACCTCAGGCGGCATCTCGTAAGCCACCGGTGCCTGATTGCTTTTCTCTCGTGTGCCCACTGCCAGATTGATCTTGGAGAGCACAAAATCCACAGACTGGTCCACCAGATCAAAGGCAGTTCCCTTGTAAACCTGGTAGAAGGGAATAGGCTTTCTAACCTCTGTTCCATGGAAATGAGCGCACTTGACCTCGGAAGAGAGAAGAAAACGCTGTGGCTTGTTGCCGAAGAGCAGAACAGCGGCGTTGGTCGGCAGTCCGTTCTTGAGCAGGTTAAGATGCTCCAGAACATGAACGGGTAGTGTGTCCTCCGAAAGCGGAAAACCTCTAGCGCGGCGGGCGATTCCAACGAAGAGGCGTATTTTCTCGGGAGAGAGGTCTTCCATAGTGACGTCCGGACAGGGGGCCGCATCGAAGGGACCGAAACGGATCAGCTGTTTGGAGGCAAGGAAGTCCACCAGGCTGGCATAGATGGAGGGGAGAAGCTCCGCGGATGATAGAAATCTACGTCGAATCAATTGTGCCCCTGCTTCGGAAATTAGGGCTTGCATTTTTGGGTGTTTGTCAGAATCATTTGCCCCCTTGACGAAAACCAGGCGATGCTTGCCAAGGCGGGTAGCTTCGCAAAACTCGCGGTGGGTGGGAGAAAGTCCGTCTTCATCCTCTCTTCCATATCCATTGCCCAGGAGGGCAACATAGATGTCTGATATGCCCACCTCAGCGAGATAGACTGCATCGGCGCGGCGGTCAGCGGCAGTAAGGTCTTCGAAGAGAAAAACATCGAAAAACCGGGAAAGCAAGGCATCATCTCTGAGGTAGGCCTTAAGTGCACGTCGCTCATTCTCCATCTCCTTTTGCACGGAACTGACGAATACCTTTAGGCGAACCATCTCAGGTGGCACTCCTGCCCGTAAGCCCGGACAGAGCTCCCATCAATGCCAATGGCACCTTTGCAGACCCAGGAACGATGCATTCCATCACCTTCCGCATTTGCATGAAAACATGCGATGCAGGATATAAATCTTTACGAAGAAGACGCGGGGCAAGGCCGATGCCGGCGAGGCGCACAGGTTGGTGAAGGAAGAGGTAGATAGAGCCTAGGAAAAATGATGCGGCCCATCCCGACGGGTCGCATGGCCAAATGAACCGAAAACCAAAGCCAGGGCTTCAGGCAGTCTTGGCGATCTTCAAGCTATCCAGGAGGCTCCTGGCAATGGCATCATCCCATTCCGTGGTCCAGGGGCCGATTGCTCTAACCTGGGTCTTGCCCACGTAGACCGGACCGCATTCGCATTTCTCGCTGTCCAGCCAGTAGACATACTCGAAGGAGGTCTCATCCTCTATCATCTGAAGGTTCTCATCGTAGATGGGCAGTCCAAAGCCGATTACCCCCTCCCTTCCATCGATGGAGCCTATCTCCACGGATGCATCAGGGTCATCTGTGACTTTGCTTGCCAGCACCTCTTTTAAGGATTTGAGGGTGGCGTCCTCCACCTCATTGAGCTCAGATATATAGATTCCCAGAGTGCTCTTACCGGCAAAGTCGATCATCACCGTGTAGCCTGTGCTCATGTTGGTCTGAGCCGGGCCGAGAGCCTCTACAGTATGATTTTCAGTGGTGTTGAGATCAAATGATACCTCGAATGGTCCCGCAGATATCTTCTCTGTGGCGGCAGATGCCACAGATGCAGCGGCCAGGAACAATATCATTCCTAAAACGGCGGATATCTTCATGACTATACCTCAAAACTTAAGCTAGTTTGATTTATCACCTTATATTTCTTTCGTTTTGGATTTTGGTGTTGCCTATTGCATCGGTCAGTAGAACAACAAGATGTGCGGTACGTAGAAGAGACCGAAAAATACCACCTCATGAGACATGATTGTAATAAATACACAAAACTATATACCGTAGATCTTCGAATTATATACGAACATCGCAAAAACTCGTAACTGTTCAAAATTGCCGCATTCAAGCCGAATCAAGAATCATTAAAATTGGACGACAATGGCTAAAAAATTGACAGAAAAGCAGAAACTCGCTAAAATAGTCGGGACCCAATCGCATAACGAGAGGCTTACGGTTGCTTCGACGAAGGCGCCACAGGGAGAAGCGCTGTCTCCACGGGCGGACTGTGGCCCTATCCTGGAGGCACAACCTGAGAAGGGCTTTCCCATCGTAGGCATCGGTGCCTCGGCCGGTGGGCTGGCGGCCTTTGAAGCCTTTTTTTCCGGCATGCCCGTGGACATCGATCCCGGCATGGCCTTTGTCCTGGTTCAGCACCTGGCCCCGGACCACAAGAGCATCCTCACCGAGCTGATCCGGCGCTACACTCGCATGCAGGTCTTCGAGGTCGAGGACGGGATGGTGGTTCAGCCCAACTGCGCCTACATCATTCCGCCCAATCGCGACATGGCCTTCCTGAACGGCGCCCTGCAACTTATGGAACCGGCTGCGCCGCGCGGCCAGCGTCTGCCTATTGACTTCTTCTTCCGGTCCCTGGCCCAAGACCAGCACGAAAAGGCCGTCTGCATTGTGCTTTCCGGTACCGGCAGCGATGGAACCCAGGGCGTTCGAGCGATCAAAGGCGAAGGGGGCATGGTCATGGCCCAAAAACCCGAATCCACCGAATACGACGGCATGCCGCGCAGCGCCATCGCCACCGGCCTGGTGGACTATGAGCTTCATCCATCCGATATGCCCGCTCAGCTCATGGCCTATGCGGCCCATATCTTCGGCAAGATGATGATATCGCCATCCTCCCAGAAACAAAAGTCCGAGAACGCATTTAAAAAGATCTTCATCCTGCTGCGCGCCCAGACAGGCCACGACTTCTCTAAATACAAGCCGAGCACCATCCACCGCCGCATCGAACGGCGCATGGCTGTTCACCAGATCGAGACAATGGAAGGATACGTCAAGTATCTACAGCAGATGCCGGCCGAAGTGGAAGCCCTCTTTCGCGACCTGTTGATAGGCGTGACCAGTTTCTTTCGCGATCCGGAAGCCTTCAAGGCGCTAGAGGAATTGATTATCCCCAGGCTCTTTGCCGGAAAACCGGCAGGCTCTGTGATCCGCGTCTGGTCGCCGGGCTGCTCCACAGGTGAGGAGGGTTATTCCCTGGCCATTCTGCTTGCCGAACGAGCTATGGCAATGAAAATGAGTTTTGATGTGCAGATCTTTGCCACAGACATCGACAGCCAGGCCATCGCCACCGCCCGCGCCGGCCTCTATCCGGCCAGTATCGCCGCCGACATCTCATCTGAGAGAATAGACCGTTTTTTTACATTTGAACCTGAAATAGGAGCCTACCGCATCCGCAAAGGTATACGCGACATGCTGGTCTTTTCCGAGCAGGACGTGATCAGAGACCCGCCATTCTCCAAGCTCGACCTGATCAGTTGCAGAAACCTCCTGATCTATATGGACGGAGACCTGCAAAAAAAGCTCATTCCCCTCTTCCACTACTCTCTGAATCCAGACGGTTTTCTCTTCCTGGGAACCTCGGAGACAATAGGAGAGTTTGACGGTCTTTTTGCAGCGCTGGACCGCAAGTTGAAGCTGTATCAACGAAAGGAAGACATTCAAGGCACAAAGGACGCGATCCAGGGACGGTTCGTACCGCTCCAGACGGCGATAGATATGGCAATCCCTCATTTTGCTGCAAAGAAGGCAGACACAAGAAAAATATCCTTGCGCGATTTAACCGAAAAGACGCTGCTAGAGCAGGTTGCCCCAGCAGCCGCACTTGTTAACAGCCAGGGCGATATCCTCTACCTGCACGGTCGCACCGGTCTTTTCCTGGAGCCGACCCCGGGCGTTGCTGGAGTTAACAACATCCTCAGAATGTCTCGCGAAGGGCTGCAAAGAGAGCTGACCATAGCCCTGCACAAAGCCTCTGGGATAAAAGAGATCGTGAAACACCCTGGCCTGCGCGTCAAAACCAATGGAGGATTTTCCACGGTCAACCTCACCATCCGCCCGGTGGCGTCAGGCTATTTTACAGCGTACGATGCGCCTTTGTACCTGGTAATCCTGGAAGAAGATGTGGGCATCAACGCCGAACAGGCGCGTCCGGCTCAACTGCCGGCTAGCGAAGAAGGAAACGGTTCAAATACTGACGCCGCCCCACAGATAGCGAAACTCAAGCAGGAATTGCGCGCCAAGGAAGAGTATCTCCAGACCACAAACGAGGAGCTGGAGACCACCAATGAAGAACTCAAATCCACTAATGAGGAGATGCAGTCGGTAAATGAGGAGCTGCAATCCACCAACGAGGAGCTCGAAACCTCCAAAGAGGAACTGCAATCCGTCAATGAGGAGCTGGCCACGCTCAATGCTGAACTGCAGACCAAGGTGGCGGATCTGTCGCAGGCCAACAACGACATGAACAACCTGCTGGCCGGCACGGACATCGGCACAATCTTTGTGGATCATCAACTGCGCATCATGCGCTTCACCCCTGCCGCCACCCGGACCATGAACCTGATCAATAGCGACGTGGGTCGGCCCTTGGGCCACATAGTTTCCAATCTGACGAAAGATAGCCAACTGGTACAAAACGCAAGAACTGTTCTGGACACTCTGGTTCCTAAAGAGATCGAAGTACAGACTCAGGATGGCGCTTGGTACACGATGCGTATTCTGCCGTATCGCACTCTGGAAAACGTCATCGAGGGCGTGGTGATCACCTTTTTCAACATCACCGAGGTGAAGAAGACAGAAGAGGCGCTGCGGGAAACAGAGAGACTGTTCAAAAGCCTGTTTGAAAACGCCTTGAACGCCGTGACTATCAACGAAATAGTCCTGGATGCTCAAGGCATACCCGTGGACTACATAATTCTCCAGGCCAATCCGGCCTTTGAAAAGCACACCGGCTTGCTTGTTGCTGACATCCTGGGCAAAAGGATAACAAAGATTTATCCTGGAACGGAAAAAACTGACATCATCCAGATTTATGGAAAGGTTGCACTCACCGGTGAACCGGTATCTTTCAAACGATTTTTTGAAATGGGTCAGCGCTGCTACAACATCAACGCCTATCAGATAGGAAAAGGCCGGTTCGCGGTTGTTTTTGAGGACATGGGGTCAAACCACAATGACCAACACGAATAAGCCATCAGAAGAAGCCGGATCTCCGATCCGCTTTGGAGAATTTCTGCGCGAGCACGCCGAAGAGATCGCTAGGGAAAATGGGAATTCGTCGCAAAAAGACCTTGATGACATGACGCCCGAAGAAACCAGGCAGATGCTCCATGAACTTCGAGTGAATCAGATCGAGCTGGAGATGCAAAACGAAGAGCTGCGCCGGACGCTGATGGAACTGGATAATTTGCGGGCCCGCTACGTCGACCTGTACGACCAGGCGCCGGTCGGCTATTGCACCATAAGCGAAAAAGGTCTGATTCAGGAGGCCAACCTAACCGCAGCCACCTTGCTTGGCGTGTCCCGAAGCACCCTGGTCGACCAGTCTATTTCCCGGTTCATCTACAAGGATGATCAGGACATATACTACCTACACAGAAAACTGCTTTTTGAGACAGGTGCGCCGCAGGTGTGCGAGCTGCGATTGATAAAAAAGGATGCTTCAACATTCTGGGCACGGCTGGAGGCTGCTGCTTGGCAGGATGCAGACGGTAGTTGGATATGTCGCGTCACTATTAGCGACATCACCGCGTGTAAGCAGACGAGCGAGACGCTTAAAAAGTATTCAGAACACCTCGAGGAGCTGGTCGAAGAGCGTACAAAACAACTCCAGCAAGCTGTCCGCCTGGCAACCCTAGGTGAGATTGCCGCCATGATTGGCCATGACCTTAGAAACCCTCTTCAGGTTATAATCTCTATGGTATATTTGGCCAAGGAGATATTGACTTCGGCAGACAACATTACGCAGGAGGATCGGCTCAGCGTTATTGAGCTCCTCAACGATATCGAGAAGAGCAGCATTTATATGAACAAGATTGTATCCGATCTCCAGAGTTATGCAGGGCCGCTGAATTTGGAATTAGCTAAAACAGATATTCATCAGCTAATCAGCGATGCACTATCGATTTTAGAAATTCCTGATGATGTCGAAGTCTCTATTGAAGTGGATGATGAATTATCAGAGATCATCATCGATCCGGAAAAGATCAAACGGTCGATCGTGAACCTGGTCAACAACTCAGCTCAGTCCATGCCTAATGGAGGCCAAATAACGATAACAGCTATCCGTAAAAGAGGAGCGGTGGTCTTGACCATCAAAGATGAAGGAATGGGCATACTTAACGAGAATATGCCAAAACTATTTTTACCACTATTCACCACCAAGGCCAAGGGCATTGGTTTAGGGCTGACTATCTGCAAACGTCTGGTCGAAGCCCACAGAGGAAGTATAGTAATTACCAGCAAGGTGAACGCAGGAACTGAAGCAATTATTGAGATACCACAGGATGAGAAAACATGGACGAGAAGTTAATACTTGCAGTCGACGACGATAAGGGAATTCTCAATAGCTTTTCAGCCATTCTGAAACTCAAAGATATGACTATAACTGGCAGCAATGGCCAGAGTGTCACCATCCATGCCTTCAATACATCTGAGAGCATGGCGACTAAAGGAGATGAGATGTTCTTTGCCCTATGGGATTTGGACCAAATGAACTCTTGAAGCCTGATATCAACGCTTGATAAAGAAACAACCAAAAAAATAGTAGAAATCCTTGAAATTAAAGCGTAAGTTTTAATGGCATCGATCCTTATTCTTTTTTAGATGTTCTCACCCTGGTATTTCCCAGAATAAACCGCCTCCGCCTCTTTTCCCAGCCGCAGAAATACCAGTTGCATGAGCCGGGCGTTCTTCTTGAGCCGCAATCCATGGGGATTGTATACCACCAGCAGGCTCTGGCTGCGTCCCCTGTAGCCCGGGTCCCAGAGGGCTGTCTCCAGGCCGGCCCCACAGCGCAAAAGAGTGGATCTTGCCCGGGCCAGGGCTGCTCTGTCCTTGGGAATGTTCACAATCTCATTGAATGTCACCAGGTAAGAGCCCGCGGGCAATGCAATCCAGCCGGATGAATCAAAATCGAGCGGCTCGGTCTTTGGCAGCTCTCTCTCAGTGTTATCAAAAGCCACCGCTCCAGCGGATGTGAAGCGCTCGATCTTTTGCAGCGTCAGCTCCATGCCGCACATCTGCGTCTGCGTCTTTGGGTCTATCATGGATTCTACAAGGCCTTGCGCCTCGCTGCCGGTAAGAATGGTCATCTACTAAACACCCTGCAAAGCTCTATTAACTATCAAAGATAACACACTTGCGGGTGCCAATGCCTATGTTCGAGCTTCTCTTCTTGCCGCTGACCGTCGTCATCCTGCTGCTCATCCTGGTCGCGCCCCTCATCATCGTCTACCTCTTTCTCCGCCTCTCCGAAACGGCCTTTGAGATGGTGGGCTTCTCCCACTGGCATGCCACCCTGGCCGTCTTCGGCTCCATACTGGGAAGCCTGGTGGACTTCCAGCTCATCGAGGCACCCATATCATCCTATCCGAATTGGTATGTTTCTTTGATGAGCCTGACCGCCCAAGATGCTGCCACAACATTTCATCCCGTCTATCTGGCGGTCAACCTGGGGGGGTGCATCATCCCTCTGCTCATCTCCGCCCACCTTCTCTTGCGCGGCCAGGTTAGCCCCAAAAAGGCCCTGCTGGGAATGGCCGTGGTGGCGGCTATCACCTACTGGGCAGCCCAGGCCATTGCAGGCGAGGGCATTGTCCTGCCTGTCTGGCTCTCGCCCCTTCTCGCCGCAGCTATGGGCTTGCTCCTGGCAAGCGGCTTTCGCCGCGCTCCTCCCCTAGCCTACATCAGCGGCACTCTGGGAACATTGATCGGAGCCGACCTGCTCAGCCTGCTCACTCCGGGAATACTGCCTGCTCTCTCCCCGATTGAGCTGCATCAGGCCAAGCCTTTGACCCTCTCCATCGGCGGAGCAGGAGTCTTCGACGGCATCTTTCTGACGGGCATCATCGCCGTTCTTCTTGCCGCAGGTATCGTCTGCCTCTTGCGAGGAAACTGCAAGGAAGGAAGAAGATGATCGAAGGATATATCATGAATCAATTATCATGACCCGTCGACCTGCAATTCTCGGAGGGGAATGAAACGAATAAGCGACCACTAATCTGCATAATACTGGCTATTTCGATGATAGGTGGAGTCAGTGCAGCCAACTACATGTACGAGAAGGCATCCGTCCAGGGTGTAGGATACAAAAACATCGAGAGGATTATTTCGACTCAGAATGGATTTAATGGCTCCAAGCTTGTTGAAAAGGAATCCGGCAGCGGCAACGTTATCACCGATAGGACTGAGCTAGAGGCAGAGAGGCAGATCGGCAGCAGATGTGGTGGGCCTTACTTGGCAGAAGTCTCCATTTGGAAGGATACAGCCGAGCCGGATTGGCCGGATGAAATGGGTGATTACGATGGAGATTTCGGGCCCTGGGGACCCCCGGTTTACTGGGATGACTTCTTCCCATATAAATTCAAATTCAGATACCGTCAATGGCCAACCGGCTTTGGTCCCATGGATTACATCAACTTCACCAAGCAGGCAGAATTCGAGTATATGCCCGTCTCCTACCAGACCGGCACATACGACCAGAAATGGATGGATAAGCTGTGTGTGCAAAACTACAAGATCGGTGCGGTTATGACCGAGATGTACACCCATGCCGAGCACCTGCAAAGAGACTCTGAGATCAAGACGAGAAATTACATGAACAAAAACGTATCATTATATTTTTCAGTAAAATCCGGCAAAGCAAAGCGCGATTTCAGCGTTGGGTATCCACCTGTGCCCTGCTGTACAGGAGTTCTTGAAGCCAACATAAACTCGAATGTCATCGGCGTGGCCCACATCGGCTGGATCTCCAGGGATCCTGCTTCAGATCCGCAATTGAAAGGCCGCCATGCCGAGTATGGACGCAGCGTTGAGGATCTCACCGGCGTCTTCTCCCTCGAGAAGTTCATACAGCTTTGGGGCAACTCCACCTGTGGCGTCGTGTGCGTTGACTGGCTGCCTTGCACATGATGGCATGCAAGAATAGTACAAAGAAAGAGGAGGCGGCTAAAAATCGCCTGCTCTTTCAGACTAGTCTCACGGATCGGAAAGATACTGGAGCAGAAATGGCGTTCCAGGATAGTTGTTATCGATCGTCCCTAACGAGAAATCCTTGCCAAAATGATATTGAGATGCAAACTTGGGGATGACAATTCCATTTTGGTAATTCATGATATGAGCGCCTACCGGACGGTATTCAAGCACCATCGGATAACTCGATATCCCTCGGGAGAGAGAGATGGGCGCAATGCGAGGCACAACGCAAACGGATGTTGCGCGAATGCTCGCTTTGGGCATGGCACATGGCTCGGGCCTTAGCGAAGGTGTTTGGCATTCTTTCGGGGCAGGAGTGCCTTTCACATCTATTGCCACAGTGTTGCTCTCCTTGCCATTCAGGACGTAGTGCAATACATGCCGCCCGGGTGCATTCGCGTGGAAAGGCAGACGATCGTTGCACAGGAAGTAATGGGAGCATTCATGAATGCTTCCATCGGGATATTGATCATAGAGTATGCCATCGCCTTCTTTTGGCGTCAGGACGACGAGAGAAGCGGTCGATCCCTGGGCAACTTCCAGATGCTTTGTCCAGCCACCTGGTCCCTCTATACTAAGGGTGTTTCCGGCTGCTACCGGAACGGCAGAGCAACATAGCAATAAAACTGATATTAATATTAATAGATATATTCTCATAATATCTCCCTCAGATCCTTACACTTGATCACACCAACTGATTATAAATGCACCTCATACTATTTCAAAAATTGGGATGCCAACATATTTCTGCCACGGGCATGAATTCGCTAAACTTAAGATTCCAAAAGCAATTGAATCGACAGCTATGTGCTACCCGATAATTCGATATAGGTAATGCGGGGTACGGGATTCGAACCCGCGAACTCCTGCGAGACGGGATCTTAAGTCCCGCGCCTTTGGCCAGCTTGGCAAACCCCGCTCCAATTTCGCATACCTAAGCAGCTCATATCGTATTTATTGAATCCCGAGACGATTTCGAGCACTTAGCATGTATACTTCTGGAATAAGTACTTTCCCAACGCCGTGGCTTCCTCTCTGGCCTAAAGACCAGAGCGTCCTATTTCACTGACCTGCTTATGCAATGTCTCTGGAGGCTCTTCCCCTCAGTCCAAGGGTGAGTATATTTATGCCGGCATTCAGATCCCTGTCCATCTCCAGCCCACATTTGGGGCAATGATGGACTCTATTTGCCAGAGTCTTTGGAACTAGAATACCACAGCTTGAACCCTGCTTGCGGATATGTGAAAGACTTATACCAGCCTTGGCTCTTGAACCTGGGGTATCCTGGCTTCTCTCCTGCCTTGGTCCTCCTGAAAAATGCCTTGAATGCTTTGTCTACTCTCTTCAAAACGTCTTGTGAGACTTGGGAAAAGACTCCCTCTGCCATTTGCCTTCTTTTTTCTCAAGAGTTAACGCAGCAGCCTGATCTTCGTAGCTTCTGCTTATCCCTTCCAGCTCATAGCAATTCTTCCTGTCAGCTAAAGCCGTATTGTAGAGGTGCCTGCAAGTTTCAAGAGTAACGTCTAACATAGCCTCCTGTTGCTTGTTAGGGTACATCCTAAACTTGTAGGCAGTCTTCATTTTGATTTTTGATCTTCAATATATTTCTTGATGGTCTCTGCAGTGACAGTTCCAGCAGTGCCTACGTAGTATGAATTAGTCCATTTTATGTGGACTTCATTATACCAGTAGTTATACATCCTTGAACTGATGCCTTTGAACCAGTTGATTAACAAGGAGGCAGAATGCTGTGGAGGAGAAGATACAAACAGATGGATGTGATCTGGCATGATCTCCAAGCTCAGTATCTCTACTTCCTTTTTTATCTGCAATGGTATGGAAGATCTCCTCAAGGTGCTGAGCTACCTCTCCCGTGAGTTGGGCTCCATGTTAATGGATTGCCACCGACTCATAGCTGGCCGATGCCGCTCTCAAATAGCATCTCTGCCACTGCGTCTCCTGGCCGCAGCTGCACACCGCTTCCATCTAGGGCAACTGCGGACCCCATCAAAGATAATATCGGTTCTTTCACCTCATGGCAGACCAGGTCCCGCCTGGAGCCCGCTCAACGGTATAGGTGCCGGAAGATATCGAATTTTTCGCCACCGACTGCGATTGCCAGGAGGTCTGTCCCCCGCCCGGCGATACCCAACTGAGGGTAAGGACCATCCCGTCGAATTGCCAGATTCCCTCTCGGTTGGCCCCCACATTGGCCCCCTCGATCTCAGTCCATTCCAATGTGCCGTCTTTCTTTAAATTCAGGTCTGCCTTCCAATCATTGAAGCCTTCCTGATGTCCGGACATCTTCCAGGCACCGTCTAGGTTCAGCCCGCTGTCCAGCGGCCCCTCAAAGCAGACGACGTAAGGCACTTCAGAGCTTAGCTTCAGCCATACCAAAGACTCGCCTGAGGCGGGATCGGTGAGCATGGGGTTGATCGTCTGTGGGGTTGCCTCGGCCAGGCTGGCAGCAGTCACATCAAAGACGTAGAACTTGCCGCCCAACAGCTCCTTTGGCCCCAGTTGGTTCCATTTGTCAGGCGTTCCTATCTGAGTGCCTGTTCTCTTTCCGTACCAGATATTGTACCTGCCCGGGACCAGTCCAGGTCCGGCATCATAAAGGTCGGTAGGACTGCGAGGCGAATAATCCACTGCATCTCCGGCACAGGGGGCTGACTTTCCGCCGTTGCTTTCGCCCATAGGACCTATAACCGATGCAAGTCCGCAATCATTGCTCTCGTAGGTGTAAGACCAGGTAGATGGACTTGAGTCGATAATAGTATAGGTTCCGGCGGGCAAATCCAATGCAGGAGAGAGAGAGACGACCCAATAAGCATTGGGAACACCACCCTGCCCCGATTCTCCTTCGGCCTGCCATGGGCCGTAGGTATTGCCCTGCTCGTCTCGTAGCTCAATAGTTCCCGGCGATTCGCCGGAGGCATCGTTCCAGTGATATGTGCCAATCTTGGTGATGGTCCTTGGCTCGTCAATGGTAAACACAGTCGGATTGGGCGGGTCGTTGCTCACTCCGGCACATGCGCTTTGAGCAAAGATGCGTTCTTCCCCCTCTCCCGGAGAGGGAAGACCGTAGCACTGGCCAAGACCCGGCAGGGTCACAATGAATGAGGCCAGGATGAAAAATATAGAAATCATAAACAATTTACTGGGTCTGATCATTCAAATCCACCTTAACACATTTCAGCGCTTGCAAACTGAAAAGATGCAGATATTAAAAGAGAAAAAACGACGGGAAAATGCCTTTTTCAGGCCTCTTTCCCATTGTTGTTCTCTTGGATAATCCAATTGCTTAAGCAGGGGGCAGAATTTGGGCGCCCTGAGCCGATGGGGCAGCCGTGGTCGCGACCTCGCCCTTCACTATTTGCAGGCTGGAAAACAGGCTCTGTGTGACATCCAGGGGATATGTTGAGGTGATTACAACGCTGGTCTTGCCTACAGATACCGGTCCGCATTCGCAGTCCTGGCTGTCTAACCAGTACATGGCTCGGTAGACTTGGCTGGGAGTTCCTGCCACTGCCTCGAAAGGCTCACTCGTGACCATGAAACCTTCTTTTCCGTCAATTGTCAGATCTTCGACATTAGTGGCATTGAGGCCCTCTCGCAGCATGCTCAATCCCAAGAGGTTCTTATGGGCTTTCAATGTAGCATCTTCCAGCTCAGCGTATTCTGCTATGTCAATTATCGCAAGGGTTGAATTGTCGACGATCAAACCCATCCTATAAGCATTGACCTTTTCATTTTCAATGGGCTGGGCATTCTGCACCTGATAATTGGCATTTAGATCAAACGATACCACATAAGGGCCAAGCTGTTGGCTATCCGGCACAGCCATAGCTATGGCCGACAGCATCAGCATCATGGTTGCTGCTAATAATAACTTCATTTAATTTTCACCATAAGCCAATTACTCCTTCATCCTAGAAAAGACTTGCTTTGATATGCCCCTCGTATATTTCCTCCATGATTCCTCCATAAAGCACCAAGCTAAAATATCCGCCATCATGAGAATTGGGCATGCAGCCGCAGAGAAATGAGCCGGGAATCTATACACTAATACTCTCTTTATCGCAAGCTGAGCAGATAAAAGTCGGATCACTGGGTGTCATTGACTTTGCCGGCGGCTTTTATTCTTACACCGGCTCGGCGAGGGGTCCCGGCGGCCTAAAGCGCGTGGACCGCCACATCCTGGTAATGGAGGCCATAAAAACAACTCAACGCTGGCACATCGACTACCTCTTACCTTACACCAGCTTGGTGGAGGTGTTCATCACTAAAACCTCCCTGGACCTAGAGTGTAGCATCGCGAATGCCTTGGGAAAACGGCTCATTGCCGTGCCCCGTTTCGGCTGCACTGATTGCCGCTGCCCTAGCCATCTGCATTATTCCCTGGAACTGCAGAAGATGAGAGATGCGGCAGCAGCGGCTCACCGTGCCGCCATGATCTAAAGGTATAAGGCGCTCTTCACGGACAGGGCAAGGTCAAGACGGAGGTATTTCCAACAATTGTCTCCGATCTTATCTGCACGTAGCCCATGTATGTTCCGCCCATCATAAAGGACGGCACGGTCTTGGCATTCTTTTGCACCCGCTGGCCGATCCTGGCTGTCCCCTGGATCTCAGAGCTGATCTCATAAACTGAGAAGCTGTCGTTCTGGTAGATCTTCGTATCCTTTATGAGATCTTTGTCGATGTTATAGGTCTCAGAATAGACTGAGCCCACCTCGTAATTCTTGGCGCACAGAGCATTTCTAAGATCGCTTTGCGTGAGAGGCGGAACGTAGGGGGCATAATCATAATTAGCGGAGATGGTGAGAGAGGCTTCTTCCCTACTCGAGTCCCGGTAGACCTCTGAGTCTATGGTTCTGGTAGCCATACCGCTTCCACTTGTGGTGAGGGCCATCTTTTGGCCTTTAAATCCTGTATCGGTCTGCAGTATTCTCGACTCTTCCATGTAGCCGTTGACGAATATCCAGGAATGCTCCGTGAAGTTCTGGGCTAATAGATCATCGTTCGAATCAACTGCGTTAACACAAGCCATATTGGCAGCGATACAAGCAAGAATTAACAGCATCAGGAAAAGTATCCACCTCATCTTTGCGCCTCACTCACTCGATAGTAAGCAATAGCGCCTTGAAATATAAATGTGATCCTGAAAAGCTGCAGATTTCAAACACTTGGCCTTCCGGACTGACCCGGTGCCCCGCGAGCAAGCATCGGGCCGATACCTGCCCCGAAGCGATGGACGGACCATGGAGTTGCAGGTAAAAAACCTGCTCAAGACGGCAGCGCCCTATTTCGAAGAAACTGGAAATTAATGCTCATTCTATTGACACACAGGATTTCCAGAAAATCAAACTGATTCGTTGTTCTACTCATGTAGGGGCGAATCAATCATATTAATATGATATGGATACCTATAGTATCGTAGCGAGGAACGGATGATGAGATGCATTGTTTTCACCGGGTTTATCATATTCACCATATTATTTCTAGGTGGCTGTATTGGCCAGTCAGATGATGTTGTAGGTCCCTGGGCAATCAGAGGCGACCTTCCCATAGCGGGCGACTTCAATGGTGATATGGTAAACGATGATGTAGGTGTGTTCAGGCCATCAGAACGCAATTGGTATTTTGACTATTTTAGAGACGGAACCACCGATAGAAAGATCGGACCCTGGGGCAATCGGGGAGATCTGCCAATAGCAGGTGACTTTGATAGCGATGGCTCTGCTAATGATGTCGCTGTATTCAGGCCGTCGGATCGGAGCTGGTACTTTGACTACGAAGCAAATGGAGACACCAATAAAGTCATAAAACCGTGGGGTCGTCAAGACGATCTGCCAATAGCTGGCGATTTTGATAACGACGGCTATTATGACGATGTTGGCGTGTTCAGACCATCTGAAACCAAATGGTATTTTGATTTTGATGCCACGGGAAATACTGATCAGGAAATAGCACATTGGGGCTGGTCTGGAGATTTGCCAATTCCCAATGCAGCTGATTTTGAAGGTCTTGGCGATTATAATAATGATATCGGGGTATTTCGGCCTTCTGTGAAAGAATGGTTCTTTGATTTTAACGCCAATGGAAATACGGATCACGATTTTATCTGGGGTTGGCCGGGGGATCTACCAATCGCCGGCGATTTCGATCGAGATGGATGGAACAATGACATTGGGGTGTTCAGGCCGTCTGAGAGGAAATGGTACTACAAATACCTATATTTGGGAAAGAGCTTGCCAGGAATGACCGGAGGTATGTCTCCCGGCTATGTAAACGCTTAAAGACAAGAATGATAAGACTGGGAGATTAAGGAGAAAGCTAAGGCAATTCTTCCAACAGATGTATCAATCAGAACCATTCATTAGAGATAATCATGGACAATGACAGCACCTACTGCACTCCTGCTGAGAATGAGTTACAGAAAGCCTTGCGGGAAGCGCTTGCCAGCAAGGCCCAGTACGAACAGGCAATCTCGACGATATCCGAGATCGCCTGGCGTTATGATGTCAATGCCCAAGGAGAGTACATCAGCTCCAATATCTCGCCAGTTGCAGACAGGATATTGGGCCTACCAGCCGGAACTATTGGAGACAGCTTTGAAAAATACTTATCCTTTATTCATCCTGATGATTTGCCGTCTGTTCAAGCGCTTCTCGAAGCAATGCAATCGCGCAGAATGGATGGAACAAAGGATAAAGCTGCAGAATGCCGTCTGCTAAAAGCCGATGGCGCCACTCTCTGGGTTCGTTCCAGGATTTTTGCATGTTTCCAGCCGGACGGCAGGGTCACTGTCTTTGGAGTTACAAACGACATCACAGAAGCCAAGCATGCCGAACACGACTATAGGACACTATTCCAGGAGATGTTAGATGGTTTCGCGCGGCATGAGATCATTTGTGATGGACAGGGCAAGCCGATCAACTACCGCTTCCTTGATGTCAATCCTGCTTTCGAGCGCCTAACCGGTCTGAAAAGAGAAGACCTCATAGGCCGCAGCGTTCTGGAGGTCATGCCAGGCACCGAAAAGTACTGGATTGAGACTTACGGCAGGGTGGTGCTTACCGGCGAGCCGGCCTCCTTCGAGGAATATTCTACCGAGCTAAATAGATATTTTGAGGTGAGGGCCTTTCGGACCGCTGTCAACCAATTCGCCTGCATCTTCGTAGATATCACAGAACGAAAGCGGACTGAGGAAGATCTGCGACAGAGTGAACTGAGGCTGAGGACAATCTTCGAGACATCCAGCGCGGGAATAATCATAGTTGATACCAATGGACGGATCTCTCAAGCCAACCAATGCCTGGCAGATATGTTTGCCTGCCCGCTGGAGTCAATGATCGGCACTGCATATCCTGCATTTATTCATCCTGATGAGCGTCAGGATGGAACAGATATCATGCAAGCGATGTTGGAAAATCGGGCTGACACGGTCTTTACAGAGCGACATTATCTTCGAGCCGACGGAAGTGATTTCTGGGGGTACATAAGCGGCAAACGGATGGTTGGCTCGAACGGGGAGTTTACAGGTTTGCTGGGTATCATATCCGATATCTCCGACCGAAAGCGAGCTGAGGATGATCTGCGACGAAAGACTGCGATTCTTGAAGCTTCGGTTGAATCCTCATTGGATGGGATTCTGGTTGTAGACAGCCGGGGGCAACGAATACTCACCAATCAGCGGCTTTTAAACATGTGGAATGTGCCCGCTGAGATTAGAAATGAAAAGAACGACGAGGCGCTTCTCTTGTATGTGGTAGGCAAGACCCAAAATCCCGAACAATTCCTTGCGAAAGTTGCACACCTGTATGCTCATTGGGAAGAGACCAGCCGGGATGAAATATCCTTTAAGGACGGCATGGTGCTGGATCGGTATTCTTCGCCGGTAATCGATAGAGACGGCGAATATTATGGCAGGATCTGGATTTTTCATGATATTACCAAATACAGGCATGCAGAAGACGCTCTGCGCGAGTCGGAGCAACGCCTGACAGATATCATAGATTTTCTGCCGGATGCCACATTCGCTGTGGACCGAGAAGGAAAAGTCATCGCCTGGAATCGAGCCATTGAGGAGATGACAGGCCTTCTCAAGGCAGAGATGATCGGCAAGGGCAATTATGATTACTCGGTCCCATTTTACGGCAAAAGACGACCAATTCTGATTGACTTAATATTTATGGACCGGAAAGAGATTGAAGATAAATATTATTTTGTTTTGAGAAAGGGAGATCAACTGATTGCAGAGACATTCATTCCCAGGCTAAACGGCAAGGAGGGTGTGTTCCTCTGGGGCATCGCATCACCTCTATATGATCACAGCGGCTGTATTGTGGGTGCCATCGAGTCCATACGCGATATTACCAGGTACAAGCAATTCGAGGAAGATCTGAAGAATACCAATTTGCAGCTGGAGACTACCAGTAGGCATGCCCAGCAGATGGCCGAGATGGCGGAACAAGCCAATGCTGCCAAGAGCGAATTTTTAGCCAACATGAGCCACGAGATTCGCACCCCCTTGAACGGTGTCATCGGTATGATCGAATTGCTGCAGGATATGGATTTAAATGCAGAGCAGCGTGAGTTTGTAGAAATTGCTCGAACAAGCGGCGAGATGCTGCTATCGCTCATCAATGATATTCTGGACTTCTCTAAGATTGAAGCCCGCAAATTGGAGCTGGAGATGCTGGACTATGATCTTCGTTCCCTCCTAAAAGATACTACCGATCTCCTGGCCCTCGATGTCCGTGAGAAGGGCCTAGAGTTGGTCTGTCTAGTTGAGCCAAAAGTTCCATCGCTCCTGCGGGGCGATCCAGGAAGGCTGCGCCAGATATTAGTCAACCTGGGCAGCAATGCCGTGAAGTTTACCGAGAAGGGCAAGATAGTGATTCATGTCAGCCTGCATAGCGAGAACGATAGAAATGTTACGCTTCGCCTCGCTGTTAGTGATACTGGCATAGGCATCCCGGCAGACCGACAGAAGATCCTCTTTTCGCCTTTTACTCAGATGGACAGTTCGACAACGCGCCAATACGGTGGTACTGGTCTGGGACTTGCCATCTGCAAACAACTGGTGAAATTGATGGGTGGCAATATAGGCCTGCAAAGTGAAGTTGGCAAAGGGTCCACCTTCTGGTTTACAGCTAATTTTGAGAAACAGCCAGCCAGGTTGGGATCGAGAGATAAGACGTTCGCCAAAATGGCGGAAGAGAGCGCGACAGATTGCTCCACCGCGAAACATATCATTTCTGAAAACGCAAAGCACAAGATCCGCATCCTGGTAGCTGAGGACAATCCCGTGAACCAAAAAGTTGCCCAGGCTATGCTGAAAAAGATGGGACTTGGGGCGGATGTGGTGGCCAATGGAGTGCAGGCAGTCGATGCTCTGCAGAACATTGCTTATGATCTGGTATTGATGGACTGCCACATGCCTGAGATGGATGGATTCGAGGCCACCCGGGTCATTCGCCAGGAAGGTTCGAAGGCACAAAATCCGGGCATTCCCATCATTGCCATGACCGCCGCCACCATGCAGGGAGACCGGGAGAAGTGTATTCAGGCGGGAATGAACGAATTCATTGCCAAGCCGGTTCAACAAAAGGAGCTGGAGAAAATACTTGCCAGATGGCTGGTTGCAAGGAGGGATGACAACCTGAAGCCGAAATTAGGTCCGGAGAAATGATGGAAATATTCGGCAAAACATCTCCACTCAGAAAAAATAATATCAGACTTCGCGGGCTATGGCGCATTCGCGTGAAACCGGACCTTCCGCTGAATCTCACGCGAAGCCGTGAAGAACTGCTATTCCTGCTTCATCACACCCCCTGCCTTCACAGGGGGTATAGGCCACATTCAGGACTGCATATCACCCCTTCCATACCGCATACAGGAGTGACTATGCCGTGTCTTACCCTTATGCCGCCGATTACCTCCGGGCCTATCCCGGAGTTTTGCTCCGCTGCTTTTCTCACATCTTCGGGCCAAGATCCCCTGCAGGTATAATCTAATATGAAAACTCTATCAGTAGCCGGATCCGGCATGGTTCCTTCCTTCTCCTTTTCCATAGTCTTAACCCTGGTTTTAAGTATGAACTTCGAACCCGCAGGTATATCCTTGAAATAAGCCATTCCCTTCTCGTCGGTCATTTCACGAAGAGTATCAGGCGTAGCATCGGAATAAGCAGGCGGTATATAAGTAAAGGTCAATTCTACCGGAATGTCGGGCAAGCCATCTTCACAACCCGTGGTAATCATCTCAATGGGACTATCGCATTCTCCATCTATTACTATGTCTGCTCTAACTGTGCCTCTGCTTTCCGATTGCCCTTCCGTGTCGGCTTTTGCAGCAGGATTCGACTGCACTGGATATCCTTCAACCTTAACGAACCCGCAAGGCGATTCTGCATTTTGGGACCATGTCTCCGGCTGGGAATCAATTATTATGTAGTTTCCTTTCGGAATAACCACATTGGGACGAGCGATCCACCAGGCATTGGGTGCACCCGAGGCTGGATCGGCCTGTACCGACCAGGGTCCAAAGATCTCGCCATCTCCATTCTGCAGACTGATGCTTCCGCCTGATTGAGTTCCCTGGCCATAGTTCCAGTGGTAGGTATCGATATAGGTGATCATCTGTGGTTTTGAGAGAGTGAGCATCGGGCTACAGGTGGGACCGTTATCCACTGCGCCGGTATTCCAGCTGTCCAGGATCGTCGTGCTGGAATCGTCCTGAGCAGATGATTGGTCTTCCGATTCGGATTCTGATGATCCGGAGTCGCCCTGCAAAATACTATCAATCTTGGATCTGCCGGAGTCGACCGGCGGTTCGAGCGGGATTTCGGATGAACTTGAAGAGGAGCTATCTATGGAACTATCCAGGGACTCTCCAATAGATGTCAGCCTCGTATATTTTATGCCGTCTCCCAGAGTCACTTCTATTGCAAACCAGTTCCCTTTTTCAAACCAACCCGAATCGGCCGCATAGAGGTCAAATTGCACATCCCCTGAGAATGTACCAAAGGAGGGTACGTGGTTATGATAAAGCTGCGTGCCCTGATCGAAGACACCCAGGATATAGTAATTGGTGGCGGCGGTATCCCAAAATTGCCCGCCCACTGGATGGGCGTTCTCGTCTGCCGTGTATAGCAGGATTGACTTTATCTCTGTTGGTTCGAGAAGGTACATCTCCATGCGAAAATGCCCATCCATACTCCCATCAGGATTTCCGTTATCCCATGTGCCGACCTTGTCGGCATTCTTGCCAATCCACTCAAATTGGGAGATATCTGTTCCCATTGCCGGCAACAGGCATATGCCAAGCAATGCAAATATTATTATCAAAGATTTAAGGAAAACCAATTTCAAGCACCCCATATAATCTTAAGATGGATTATAATTACCGATCATATGACCTTTTCGGTTGGGAAGGTGTGACGTGATGAGTGGCTGATGCAAAATGATAGGCGTGAATTGCTTTGCATTCGCTTTGTGGCCTGAAAGCAACTTTAAGCACTGGAAAAAATTGACGGGATAGTTTTCGTCCGAGACATCAAACGTAGGTCCTGGTCCCATTTGACGGTGGGGCATAGATTGAGACCAGTTCCAGTCTCTCATCTCCGACCGCATACATGGCGAAGGGCATATCTACCGGAAGATGGATCAGGTCGTCAGATTCTATAGTGTAGTTCATTCCAGTCGCGTTGATGACGCCATATGTCATTTTATCGAAAAGTTGTACAACCAAAATAGGCTACATTCAGCCCCAGATTACATATCTCCAGTTCAGTTCGAAATGGAGGTTGCCTTAAATACCATTGCTTAACTATTTGTCTATTATCAAGGGTGCAGTCCATCTCGATAGGATTACCCATCACGTATTTATATTGAACATGAACGAAAAGAGCTTCAGACGAACGTAGCGAGACGTGAACTTTATACATGATGAGAATGATTAGCCGCTTAAGAGTGGATCAAAATCTGATTGGCTTCTGATTATTAAATCTCACTTGATATAGGGGTGGATACTACTATCGCCCGGAATCATCGTCTGTGTGATGTGATGGAGGCACGAGTGGACTGCGGTGGGATTCCAGCTTACACGCGCTTTCACGTTTTGTCCAATAGCTATTATCCATATGTATTATTATTTAACAATTTTGAGTTATAATAGTATAAATAATATCCTCTAGTGGATACTGCCAAAGGTTCAAGCGGCAGCACCTTTGAGGTGATCAGATAAATCTTTTCCTTATCGCTTTTCAAGTCTGAGAGATTCTCCGGAATAAATCGAGACATGAGTTCGCTCTTTAGCCAGAATCCTGTCATGGATTCAAAATACCAGTCCTTTTGTACGTCATTTTCGTCCATTATTACTTGCATATCTTCTGTGAAATGACTACTTAGGTAATCGCCAATTTGGTTCTGTTCATAATTGGACTTCGAATGAAAAACCAGGTCTGCATGATATATATATGCGGAAGTGCAAACTGAAAATATTATGAGAACTGCAAAAAAGATTCTCCTGCTTACGCCCATATTTTTATTAGAATGGAGAAGCAAGAAAAATCCTGCAGCCAAAGCTGGGAATATTATCCAGTTAGGTGCTAGGCTTTTCAGAAAATTTATGTAATATATTGTTATTATATTAGGAGTTAATATAGGGTAGCTATTGAAGAAAATTGAGGCGAATATAATTGTTAATATCGCAACTACTCTGAGGTCTTGTTTTTCAGAAGCGTTATGCAAGTGACATAATCCTATGAAACCAAAGAGAAAGAGGCCAGGGATGATGGGATCGATGTATCTGCCTATGATTTCCTGCTGAAGGCGATAAACGGCCATGGTTGTGGTAAGTATCAATATCGCAGAGGCTAATAGATAGTATATGGCTACAGTTTTTAGCGCAAGTCCTTTTCTTCTGCCCAGAGAATTGAAAAATATAGATATATTAGGAGATCTATTTTGCCAAAATGATGCAAAAAACAATTTTGAAAAAAATAAAATAAATATATAGGAAAAAAT
>Ga0074199_1000191_pt1 | contig 122220 bp, 101 predicted proteins | sample EPASupsiteSAE347_FD_64528 | JGI IMG/M metagenome (GOLD analysis project Ga0074199, IMG submission 64528) | Bioremediated contaminated groundwater from EPA Superfund site, New Mexico - Sample SAE3-47 | ecosystem: Environmental > Aquatic > Deep subsurface > Groundwater > Contaminated ...
TGTAGGCGATGTTCTGATTCCCGGCATAGGTCATATTTCCGGCGTCGTCATACTGGAAGCTGGTGGTTGTGTTGTCTAAATAGGTTTTGCCTGTCAGCCGGTTGTCCAAATCGTAGCTGTAGGTGATGGTTTTGTTGTCGGGACTGGTGCGGGTAATCAGGTTGCCTTTGCCGTCATAGGTATAAGCGGTAACCTTGCTCAGGGGATCGGTCTCCTGAAGGAGTTTGCCTCTCTGGTCATAGGCATAGGCGGTGGTGTGGCTCTTGGCATCGGTCAATGACGTGAGTTTGTCCACACCGCCGCAGGAGGAACAGCCCGTTGAACCGTAGGTCATGCCGGTTTGATGGTTCAGGGCGTCGGTGATCTGGGTAAGCTGGTTTAAGTTGTTGTAAAGAAACGTGGTGACTTTGTTCAAAGCGTCGGTCTGGGTGATCATGTTGCCTGCGCCGTCATAGGTCATGGCAACAATCCCGCTTTTGGGATCGGTGACGGTCAGGAGGTTGTTGTACGAATCATAGGTCATGGCGGTGGTTTTGCTCAGGGGGTTGGTTATACTGGTAATGTTTCCCCGGCTGTCATACGTATAGCTTGTCACGTGGTTTAAGGCGTCGGTAATCGAGGTCAGGTTGCCCAGGGCATCATAGCCGTACCGGGTGATATTTCCCCTGGGATCGGTGACGCTGGTCGCCAGGTTGAGGCTGTTGTAGGTATAGGTTGTGGTTTTGCCCAGCGGATCGGTCTGGGTTAACAGGTTGCCGTTTGCGTCATAGGTGTAGGTTGTGGCGCTGTTGTCGGGGGCGATAACGGAGGTCAGGTTCCGTTTCAGGTCGTAGGTATAGCGGGTGATATTGCCCAGCGGGTCGGTCTGGGATGTCTTGACGGAATAGACCGGATCATAGGTGTAGGTCCAGACGCCACCGTCCTTCTCGGTAAAGGTGGACGCGCCGGACTGGGTGTAGGTCATGGTTCTTACTTTGCCTGACGGGTCGGTGGAGGTTAAAAGTTTGCCGCTTGCATCATAGGTGTAGGTGATGCTGTTGTTCAGGGGATCGATCTTGGTCAGCATTCTGCCTGCGGTATCATAGGTGTAGTGCCAGGCATTGCCCAGAGGATCGGTCACCGCGGTGAGCAAGCCGTCGGTATAGGTCAGGCTGTGTGTTCTGTTCAATGCGTCGGTGACGCCGGTGATTTTGCCGTCTGTGGTGGCAATGGCGGTTGTCCGGTTGTTTTTATCGATAATGCCGGACAAATAACCGCCGCTGTAGGTCAGGGTGATGGTGTTGCTGTTTCTGTCGGTAATGGATGTGAGTAGTCCTGTTGTACCAAACAGCTGGGTTGTGCCATTTGTTAAGGTGCGGGTGTAGGTGTTGTTGGCATTTTTAACGATACGGGAGGTGTCGCCGCTTTTATCTTCTGGATAATATATGCTGCCGGACAACTTGAAATATATGATATTGCCGTCTCCGGTTCTGAGGATTAGTGTTCCGTAATCTGTGTAGATTGTCAGCATCTGATTGTAATTATGTGTCCATTTTTTACCCAGTACGCCGTTGTTAACGTCAATGCTGTTGTAGGAAAGCGTCAGAATGCCCGCGTCCTGATCATGGTACAGGTTGCCGCTCTTCAGGTTGGCGGATGAACCTATGTTAACGCCGAGACCACCACAATTGTTGCCGCCACCGCTTCCACTGCCACTGCCTAGATCGCCGGGGCCACCTCCTGTCGGTAATGTATCACAACTGCCAGATGCCTTCAAAGCAGCCGTCCGGACATCTCTCACGCCGAAACAAGCTGGCGCTACACCATTAAGCGTCCAATCATTATATAGTCCGCTCTGATAGTTATATACTCCGCCCATTGCTTCACAGGAATCTATCATCCCTTGAACAGTGCAGTTTAAACTTGATGGATCTGGTCTCCAATTCGGCCATTCGCAGCCTGATGTACCGTCTCTTACCTCTATCAATCCGCAGAAGTGGGTGCCACAGTAGGGGCCACAAGCACAATCACCACAAGGATGAGGCCCTCCCAGACTTTGATTCCCATTGCAATCGTAAATATACACATTACAAAGCGTGCTACCGTCCCAGCCATTTGGATTATCGTATACAACAGTTTCCATATACGCTGCCTCAGGTATATTAACAGCTTCTGCGTTTGCGTTATTGATAAACGTTAGATTGATTAAAAAAACAAAGATTAAAACGAAAGATGCTGTACAAAACTTCCTCCTGCCCGTCATAAACGTACCTCCCCAAGGTTTAAAAACAAGAAGCTAACTCGTTTCCGCATGTTTATATCTGCTGCCTATACTGCTATGTATTTGAGTAAAAATAATTTTGGAACTTTGTAAACAGCGAGCCTTCACCGCTTGTAATCGCCCATCCGTATGTTTCCCCTGCTGAACCACCGGATACGGTAAGTGTCTGTGACCCGTTATAGACCCTTTGGTTGGAACCGCTGATGGTCGGTTGTGCATGACCGGCATTGACAAGGAATAAACTGATTAAGAGACATAAGAAAAGGACAAAGGATACTGCACCAACACTTTTACTTTCCTTCATGGAAGGACCATCCTCAAATAAAGATATGTTTTTTGTCCTGGTATTTTAATATCGTTGAATATGCATTTATTTTGTCATTTAAATAACGCCGAAGCAGAAGCGCCCCACTTCCCGATGCAGCATACCCTTTTTCTAGAAACCGGATACCATGGCTGCCGGATCGGTTGGTGTAATCTGCGTCCAAGCGCCAGCTTCCCATTTCCAGATGCCATTTCCCGCAAAGGCTCCATACAAGTTCGCAGCAGCGGCCACAATCATATTCGGATTATTGGGCGTAACCTGTGTCCAGGTCGTGCCGTCATGCTTCCAGATGCCATTTCCCGCAAAGGCTCCATACAAGTTCGCAGCAGTGGCCACCATCATATTCGGATTATTGGGCGTAACCTGTGTCCAGATCGTGCCATCCCATTTCGAGATGCCGGCTTCTGCATTCGCCGCATACAAGTTCGCAGCAGCGGCCACAATCATATTCGGATTATTGGGCGTAACCTGTGTCCAGGTCGTGCCGTCGTTCTTCCAGATGCCATTTCCCGCAAAGGCTGCATACAAGTTCGCAGCAGCGGCCACCATCATACTCGGATTATCGGGCGTAACCTGTGTCCAGGTCGTGCCGTCGTTCTTCCAGATGCCATTTCCCGCAAAGGCTGCATACAAGTTCGCAGCAGCGGCCACCATCATACTCGGATTATTGGGCGTAACCTGTGTCCAGGTCGTGCCGTCGTTCTTCCAGATGCCATTTCCCGCAAAGGCTGCATACAAGTTCGCAGCAGCGGCCACCATCATATTCGGATTATTGGGCGTAACCTGCGCCCAGGCTGTGCCATCCCATTTCGAGATGCCGGCTCCTGCATTCGCCGCATAAAGGAGCGCCGGGGTTGCGTTTGGGCTTGTCGTCAGTTTCCGTGTCCGGCTGCCGGACTCGTCGTAGGTGTACTCTATCTTTGATCCGTCTGCGAAATCCACCCGGATCAGGCGGTTTCCGTTATCATAGCTGTAACTACTTGCTCCGGAGTAAAAAGGCACGCACATCATCAACAGAAAAAATACCATTGCTGTAATGAATTGAATTTTATTTTCTAATCTCGATGGCATCATCTTGTCCTCTCTTCCATCTTATGAAATAAGTAGTGCGCTCTGTCCGTTATTGCCGTTACTTCATTATGATTATGCCTTATCCGCCTTGATTACGAATCGTATTTGCTTTCGTTTGTAACAATTAAGAATATCGATAGAAACAAACAGCAAACAGGGTCAGCTTTTGAAATACAAGTTTTCAGTTCCCGGTTGCCATTTCATATTTGTATGCTTGATGCTTGATACGATGCGAATCGTACTATTTTAAAATAGAAATGCAAGAAAAAACAAGGAACACAGAAACAATTTCTTCTTTTAATCAGTAAAAACGGCACCTTAATCTGCTTCGGCAAAATTATAATTGACAACGGAACAATTATAGATAAGTTACCAAAAAGTTTGATGTCGAAAAGGCATCATCAAAAGGAGGATAGTAAATGCTGACAGTTTCAGATAAGGCTTCGGAGGTCATCAAGGATTTTCTGAAGGATAAAAATGTTGGTGCGGCCATCCGCATCACCATGTCCATGGGTTGATCCGGGCCCTCTTTGGGCATGGCTCTGGACGAGCCCGGAAATGAAGATGAAGTGATTGAGGAAAAAGGAACAAAATTTGTTATTGAAAAAGATCTCCTGAAACAGGCCCAGCCGATCCATGTTGATTTTATCTCAACCCCTCAGGGAGCAGGATTTAAATTAACATCAAGCCTTTCCACGGAGGGCGGCGGTTGCGGTTCCTGCAGTTGCTGAAAACTTTCGGGGGAGAATGTTCTCCCCCGTTTTTTTGACTCTATGATGCAAAACAACCCTATAGAAGAAAAACTAGATCTGGCCGACAACCTCTTAAAGAAGGGGAAATACAGCGAAGCCATTGTTCTTCTCGAAAACATTAACGAAATGTACCCCAAGGAAGAACCCGTTCTGCTTCGCCTGGCCTGGGCGTCCTGGGATAACGGGGATCAAGAACGTTCCATTGAATACTGGGAAATCCTGCTGGATATCGAACTTGCGCGCAAAGTCTTTACCGGTTTTGCTTATGATGAACTGGTGAGGATTTACAAGCAGGAAGGTCAAGTCAAAAACCTGGTTGCCCTTTGCGAAAAGGCCGCTCAGGTTCAGCCCGAGGATATCGGATTGCTGGAAGAACTGGGAAAGGCTTATCTTCTGTCCGGCCAAAGCGATAAAGCCTGCGACACCTTCAGAAAGCTGACCTCCCTGGAAAACGATAATCCGGCATTTTACTGCCGTCTGGGTGAAGCCCTGATGGCCGAGGGGAAAACCGATGCGGCCGAGGAGGCCTACCGGCAGGCAGGTCAAATCGATCCCGACGAAGCGGATCGCTACCTTTTTCAGGCTGCCGATTTACATCTGAGGGAAGGCCATTTCGAGGCGGCCAAAAGGCTTCTGGAAAAATGCCTGGAGATCGCCCCATCCAACAGTCTGTATCATTGTTCGATGGGAGATATTCTGATTGCCCTGAAACAACTGGATGAAGCTTTTGCAGCTTACGAAACGGCATGTTTTCACAATCGCCTGCATGCGGCGGCTTATTTTAACCGTTTGGGAAATTCGCTGATGAAAGCTGATTATTTTGACAGCGCCGTCAAAGCTTTTGAAACCGCGCTGTCTTTTGACGCGTCCATTCCCTGCCGTCAAAATCTGGACAGAGCCCTCAGGGCATCCGGGCATTCCGAAAAGACATCAAAAGAAGGCCGGAAACGGCCGTAGCTGTTCCCGGCGACGATAATAGTTTTACTTGGGAAGTTTTTCTTTAAAGGTCCGGTAGAAATCTTCGTGTTCCGCAACCGCCTGGCGCAATATTTTTTCCACCTCGCCGATATCCCGTTTATTAACAATCAGATTCACGCTTTTATGAAAGGCTTCCATGTTATCCATGGTGGAAATCTTGGAGCTGATTAACGCGACAAAACTCTTTCTGCGAATCCTCATATTCATGTTTTCAAGAAAAACCAGAACATTATTGGTGAAATCCTCACCGATAAAAATAATATCAAAAACATGGAAACGCATTTGTTTCAGAGCATCTCTGAAGGATGCCGGCTGCGATGTTAAAAATCCCATTTTTTTTAACGCGCCGATGATCTGCTCCTGAATAACCGGATCCTGTTCGCAAACCATGGCTGTTTTACCTTCGGGGATTACATAGCCAAAGGGGCGTCCCTGCGCCCCGGCTGCGGCAGATGCCGCCACTACACCTTCACCAGACATATTCATCTCCTTCGCGCTAAATTATTGGCAAAGTCATTTTTTATCTTTTTTGCCATTGAGGGGCGCCGGCTTGAGGCCTGCCGTACCCTGAATCTACTTCCAGTTTTCCCAGATCGGTTGTTTTCTCGCCGCGGGCGCTCTTGATAGAGTCAATGCCCCGGCTGACAATCGATTTATTGGAGGCATAGGCCTTGGCCGTACCTTCCGAAACCAAACCCTGCTCATAAAGGTCAATCATGCAGTCATCAAAGGTGATCATACCGAAAGCCTTGCCCTGCGAAATGATATCATAGTATGTTTTTCCTTCCGACTCGCCGTGCAAAATGACATCTTTGATCCGCAGGCTGGTTGACATGGCCTCAAAGGCAGCCACGCGCCCACCGCCTTCTTTCGGCAACAAACGCTGACAAATAATCCAGCGAAGGGTGTCGGCCAGACGGATGCGCATTTGTTTTTCCTCTTCCGTGGGAAACATCCCCAGAATACGGTTGATGGTGGAACCGGCGTCAACGGTGTGCAATGTGCTCAAAACAAGATGGCCGGTTTCCGCCGCGGAAAGCGCAATTTCAACCGAATCACGGTCGCGCATTTCACCAACCAGAACGACTTTGGGCGCCTGCCGTAATGCGGCGCGCAAGCCGTTGGGGAAACTATCAAAATCTTTGCCCAATTCCCGCTGGTTGATGGTAGCCTTTTTCTGCTGATGCGTAAATTCCACGGGATCTTCCAGGGTAATAATGTGGATGGATTGCTGTTCGTTGATTTCGTTAATGACGGCGGCAAGCGAGGTAGATTTACCGCTGCCGGTTGCCCCGGTTACCAGAACAATGCCGTTCTTTTCTTTGGCGACCTTGTAATAAGCCTCGGGCAGCTTCAAGTCCGCACAGGACGGAATCGTGGTTTCCAGCTTTCTTAAAATGATCGAGTAGTGGCCGCGCTGGGAAAAAACATTCACGCGGAAACGGGCAATCCCCGTTAATTCATAGGCTAAGTCGCAGGAGCCCGTCTTCACCAGGTCTTCCAGTAACCGGTGATCCTGGTTGATCAGATTTAAAGCAAATATTTCCGTTTGAAACGGCGTCAGCTTTTCAAACGGCAGATCCAGATCGACTTTCGTTAATTGGCCTGAAGACTCCACCTGAAAAGGCTTTCCTACGGTCAGATTCAGGTCGGAAATATTGGAATGGGAGGCCAGCATTTTTTCTAATATTTGTTCAATTTCCGCTTTTCTCATATGCGCTCCTTATACCCTTTATGCTTCAGTAAAATCAGTGGGTGGGGCCTTTAAAAGCGACCGGAAGATGGCTTTATCGTTGGCCTTGTTGTATGCGGCTTCGCCGCTGATCCAGCCGCGGTTATAGAGATCCATAATGCCTTCATCCAGAAGCTGCATGCCGTATTTCTTACCGGTCTGCATCATCGAGGGGATCTGGAAGGTTTTGGCCTCGCGAATGAGATTGCGCACCGCCGAAGTGGCAATCAGAATTTCCAATGCCACGCACCGGCTTTTTTTGTCGATTCTCTTAAAAAGAACCTGCGAAATAATCGCCCGCAAACCGTCGGCCAGAGTGGATCGAATCTGCAACTGCTGCTCGGAAGGAAATACTTCAATGATTCTGTCCACGGTCTTGGCGGCGCTGGTTGTGTGCAATGTGCCAAAAACAAGATGGCCGGTGGATGCGGCTTCGACCGCCAGAGAAATGGTTTCCAGATCGCGCATTTCACCAACCAGAATAATATCAGGGTCTTCACGCAGAGCGCCGCGCAAAGCCGACGTGAAAGATTTGGTGTGAATTCCCACTTCGCGGTGATTGACGATACAACTCTGACTTGTGTGAACAAATTCAATGGGATCTTCAATCGTAATAATATGGTCTTTGCGGGTGCGGTTCGCTTCATCGATGATGGCCGCAAGCGTTGTAGATTTACCACTGCCGGTAGGACCGGTAACCAAAACCAGGCCGCGCGGAAGAGAGGCGAGTTTGGGAATAACCGGCGGAAGCCCCAGCTCCTTGCAGGTTACGATTTTACTCGGAATTTCACGAAATACCGCGGCAACGCCATATTTCTGCTGGAAAAAATTTGCCCGATATCGGGCCAGCCCGGGGATTTCATAAGCAAAATCAATATCGCCGGTTTCCTCAAACAGTTTAATCTTGTGTTCAGGCGTTATTTCATACAGCAGCGGTTTTAAGGCTTCATTGGTAAGAACATCATATTTTATCCGTTCCATGTCCCCGCGGATTCGAATTGCAGGCTGCTGACCGGTAACCAGATGCAAATCGGACGCGCCTTGTTCATGCATGAGATGGAAAAAAGCATCGATTTTTGCCATGAATATCTCCTGTGTAATTTATTTTATATTAAAAAACAGCCGTTTCATACGGATGACCCCATCGAGCGATCAACATCAGCCGTGCGTTTAAAATCTAGCGATCTCCAATGCGCGCGATTATATGGAAAACAGCCCTGTTTTGTCAAGGCAAGATTGAAGTTTGAACGGAGTCTTCTTTATTCATGAAATCCCTTTTTCTTCCCCAACTAATTCTTGACACTGTGACAGCCTATAATATATGATCGCCAAAATTTTCTCACAAGGTTGGGGATGTAGCTCAGCTGGGAGAGCGCGGCGTTCGCAACGCCGAGGCCAGGAGTTCGATCCTCCTCATCTCCACCAAAACATAACCTGATTGGTCTCACCTTTGGAGTAAATAATCTTAGTCCAGCTTGAATCTGGTCTTCCAATCATCCGTTTCCGAAAACGTTGGCTGATCTTTTTTATCGCAAATGCAATTTCCCGTGACCAGGTAATCCATTTCCGTGCGCATAAAGCATCGGTAAGCGTCTTCCGGAGTGCAGACGATGGGTTCGCCCCGCACGTTAAAGCTTGTGTTGACGACCACGCCGCACCCGGTTTTTTGTTTAAAGGCGTGGAGCAACTTCCAGAAACGTTCATTCGTTTTTTTGCTGACGCTTTGAATTCTGGCCGAATAATCGATATGGGTCACGGCCGGCAAATCGGAACGAAGGTGATAAAGCCTTTCATACATTTTCATCCGGTTTTCATGCTCCGGCGGCGGTTTGAGGCGATTTTCCCGAACCCGGGCAACCAGCAGCATGTAAGGCGACGGACGGTCCAGATCAAAATATTCGGCGATATCCTCTTCCAGTACGGAAGGCGCAAACGGCCGGAAGCCCTCCCGGTACTTGATCTTCAGGTTGAGTTTTTTCTGCGTATCGGGCCGACAGGGATTCCCCAGGATACTGCGGTTGCCCAGCGCGCGCGGGCCGTATTCCATCCGCCCCTGAAACCAGCCGACCACCATCCCGGCATCGAGAAGCCCGGCCACAACCCCGCACAGTTCGTCAAAGGTCTCATAAAACTTACAGGGCGCTTTATATTTCTTCATCGTCCGCCGGATATCATCCGACCCGAATTCCGGACCAAGGTAGGCCCCCTGCATCGCGTCCTCGCCCTGCACAATTTCTCTGGGCTTCCCTTGTCCGATATGCCACGCCGCGTAAGCCGCACCCAGCGCGCCGCCCGCGTCACCCGCCGCCGGTTGTATCCAGATATCGTCAAAGATGCCCTCGCACAACAGCCTGCCGTTGGCCACACAGTTGAGCGCAACGCCGCCCGCCATGACCAGGTATTTGCTGCCGGTCAGTTTTTTAGCGGTTGAAGCCAGCAGACAAATGATTTCTTCCGTCACCTGCTGGATGGCCAGCGCCAGATCCATGTGGGCCTGATCAAGTTCGCTTTCCGGCGCCCTTCTGGGAATGCCAAAGAGCTCCAGCCATTTCTTGTCGTTGCACATCGTCAGGCCCGTTGCGTAATTGAAATAGTCCATGTTCAGGAGAAGAGAGCCGTCCTCGCGAATATCCACCAGGTGGTCAACAATCTTTTTCCGGAAGGCACGGGTTTGTTCGACATCCGGATGGCCATAAGGTGCAAGCCCCATAAGCTTATACTCGCCGCTGTTGACCTTGAAGCCGCAATAATACGTAAAGGCGGAATACAGCAATCCCAGCGAATGGGGAAAATCCAGTTCACGCAACAGCTTGATGGAATTGCCTTTGCCTGTTCCAATGGTGGATGTCGCCCACTCGCCGACACCGTCAACAGTCAGGATGGCCGCTTCCTCAAAGGGCGACGGATAAAACGCGCTGGCGGCATGAGAAAGATGGTGTTCGGGAAAAAGCAACCGGACTTTGCCCGGGCCCACTTTGGCCATGCCGTCCTGAAGCATTTTTCGCATAAAAAGTTTTTCTTTAATCCAGACGGGAATCGCCGAGGTAAAGCTTTTCAATCCCCGGGGCGCAAAGGCATGATAGGTTTCCAGCAGACGTTCAAACTTGAGATAGGGTTTGTCGTAAAAGGCCACGCCATCCAGATCGCCGACTTGCAGGCCACCCTCTGCCAGGCAGTACTTCGCCGCGTGCTGCGGAAACTCACTGGTATGTTTTTCACGGGTAAACCGCTCTTCATGCGCGGCCGCAACGATTTTCCCGTCCACGAGGAGCGCGGCGGCGCTGTCGTGATAATATGCGGATATACCCAGGATGGCTCCTGCCATATACTGCCTCTAAAACAGTGTGTAAACGAAAGGGGCTACGGCCGAGCCGCTGGTCAGGACGATCAATGCTCCGAATAAAAGCAAGATCAAGATCAACGGCAGCAGCCAGAATTTTTTTCTGACCTTTAAGAATCCCCACAAATCATTGAAAAAATCCATCAATCTCTCCTCGTCTCAGTATGGATGATGAATATCGTCGGACGTGAACAAATGCTCCCGCGTTTTAAACACGGAGGCACGATCTTTCTTCCACTTTTTTAACTGCATGGGGTCTTTACCGGCCGCTCTTCTGACCAGACCGACGGGCAGCACCAGAACAACAAAGACAATGCTTAAAATAATTCCGGACGTCACCAATCCCATCAGATGCGAGAAGCCCAGCCAGATCCTGGCTGCCGGCCTGAAGACATTCGGCGCGATCATGTTGATCAAAAGGATCGGGATGGCCAACCCGCAAAAGAACGGCTTGCCCGCGAAAAAAGCGATCAACAGGCAGACAAGCACCATGGCCATGCCGGTATCTTTGGCCTGATCGGTTGTAACGGATTTGGGAATTATTTCTTTCATGTTCCTGACCAAACGCCATTATCCTGTTTTTTGTTTGCGACCGGGTAACAGGTGAACCATTAAATATTGAGCGATTGCCGTTGCCATCACCCTGTTTCCTTCAGGATTCAAATGATAATCAATCGGAGTCAGATGCAACACGCGGTTTCCCTGGTCTTTAAAGGTTTGCGTCAAATCCAGAAATGGAATCGATAATTGCCGACATCGCTCCGACAAAATTTCCCGTATCCTCATGGAGGATGTCGGATCGTATATTTGAGGATATGCGGGAGAATAAACAAACAATAAAGTGATTTTCTGTTCCCGGCAAATCGCCTGAAACCTTTCCAGAACAAAACAATAATTCTCTACCAGGTTTATCGTTTCCCGGGAAAATGGTTCATGGAGAACCAGGCCGTCCGTCAATTTAAAATGGTGTTGAAACATCCTGGCGTTTTCGCGGAAATGATCCCCCCCGTTGATTTGATACCGGTTGGCGGGATTTTTAATCAGTTCCTTCGCCTTGAGATAAGCCGGTGATTTCCAGTGCAAGTAGATATCGTAATACCATTCTCCGATAGCCGTTTTTGTGATGACGAACAGAAATTTAGACTTGCGATCTGGTTTCTTTCGGACCAGATCCTCCCGGGTCAGTCCCTGAATGTCGGAAATATCATTCGTTGAAAATGTCAAAATCACGATTTGCGGTTTTAACGGAAGCACTCTGCGCTGCAGGATGGTTAATTCCTTGTTGATGCTCCCTGATCCATAACCCGTATTGAACACTTCCACATCCCATCCGTTTTCCTTCAGGATCGTATGTAAATAATACGGGTAGGTTGCAGGATTATCCACAAAAAATCCGTCCGTGAGGGAATCGCCGATCGCGGCAATCTTCAGGCGGTCTGGCGAGAATTCCTGTTCCGTTTCGGTTTTGCGAAAGCCGTGGGAATTGATCTCGACGGTATAGGGAATAGGTCCCGGCAGGTATAGACGCGTGTAGGCCGGATATCCTCCGTATTCATCCGGAATCCATCCATCAAATAATCCCTTCGGATAATGCCCGAATATCCGCAGGCCCAGTTCAAATGCTGCGATAATGACGGCGGTGATGACAATGCCTGTAAACAACACCGATATGATTTCTCTAATTTTATTTTTTTTCATTTTCACAAACCGGACATTGCCTGAACGATTCCCGGATAATACCCCGAACACGGCGCAATGATTCTATTACCCTTGTAATAAGTGAGGACTTCTTACTGCTATCTAGCATAAAATCAGGGAATTAAGAAATAACTTTATGGGGTGAAATTTTCAACACATCAAAACAATATCCGCCTCCTTTTCAGCCTTTGTTCTTGAAAAATTCACCTCCTGGAAGATTCGGGGCTTCTATGTCAGCGGCAGGCGCATCCGTGGTTCATGCTTTTTGACTTGACAATGCTAAGGGGATTCTCTTAGCATAAAGATGATCCTGGATATTAAAAACATTAAAAATGGATAAAATGATGGAACACAAAAAGAAAATTGCGTTTCAACGCATCGTCACCGGCATCACGCTTACGCTGTTCATCGTTACACTCATTTGCAGTTGTTCTTCTCCTTTGGATAACCCCAAATCGACAGCGACGCCAACGCCCAAACAACCACGGGCCGCCGTTGCGCCAAACAAAGAATCAATTCCTCCGCTAAATCTTAAAGTCAAAGGTTTCTATCTGGGGATGCCAGTTGATGAGGCCGTGAAAAGTTGCCATGAACTCGGTTGTGAAAAGAATTGCAAGCCAAAGGGAAACGGAGAAATTGGCAATTATTTAGATTGCATACACATACGCTTTTCAATGGAAGGGCAGGCGAATTTGATCAGTTTTAACAAGAAGCCGTTTGGCGCGGAAGCTATGACAGAGCAAGAGTTTGCTCAAAAGTTTATGGATTCATACGGCATTCCAGGTCTCCAAACTATTGTACGCGGCATCACGAAAAGTGAATATCGTCAATATATCAGCCCTTCCGGTTTACGAGTTATTATCCATGAGGGGATACAACTGGATGAAGTGGAAAAGGCCCGTTTTAATTAACGCTCCCCCGACCCAAAAACCCGCTATTTCCAGCGGGTTTCCGGACTTCTTTGGATGTTATCGGATGATGACTTGGTGGGCGATGAGAGACTCGAACTCTCGGCACCTGGCTTCGGAGGCCAGTACTCTATCCATCTGAGCTAATCGCCCGCGCGGTGTTTCTACTATATCCCATTAGAATCTTCAACGAATAAAATTGTCCCGGCAAAGAAAGCGACGTCGATCCAATAGGCGAATGCGCCGACATCAGCGAGATCGCCTGGTCTTATGATCCGGACGATTTCATGCTTTGCCTTTTGGAGGTATGGTCTTTCCCTGAATAGAAATTAATCCAGGCCGAGCTTTGATACAAATCCCAGTTGCAGGGCAGAACAATATCTTTCCCCAGATGCGCTTCCTCGCCGTGTTTCTTCAATCTTGCGTATGCCCGGACATAGATACATTTCTTTTTGTCCGGATAAACCTCGCACCATCCCTGAAAGCTGCCGCCGCAGGGACCGTTGCGCTGGCTTTTCGGACATTGCGACATCGGACACACATAGGCCGCATCGATGAGAGCGCAGTCCCCGCAGTCCCGGCAGTCAAAAAGCATTACTTTAAGCAGCTGTTCCAGCTTATGAAAAATTCCCTCCATCCCTGTCCCGGCCACCAGATGGCATAGTCCGTTCATGACGCCGTATAATTTTTCACCCGGTTCAAACATGAGTTTATGGGATAACCGTGAAAATCCATAGCTCCATTCAACATCAGCATCAAGCGGCAGGTTTTTCCTTTGAACCGGCGTCTCTTTGTTCAGACCTGTCGCCTGGTCGCGCTCAAAATAATAAAAGCCGCCCTGGATGGGATAATCAAAATATTTTACCAAATCGGTCCATTGCGAAACAAGAGCCTCGCCCTGACTGATAATCTTTTCCACCTGTTCATATTTGATGTTGTGTCCGCCGATATGAACGCCGCTGTAGCCCATACCCTTCAGGATGGCGTACATCCTGGCGGCGCGCAGGATTCTGGCGACTTCTCCCTTATCAGGATCGCTGCGCTCCCGGTCAATGTCCGCAAGGAGTTTATCCGTAACGACGGAGCCCGGCAGCTCGTTGCGGTTCATCATCCTGGCGGCGCCGTATGGAAGAATATAAATATTTCCCATAAGCGGAATATTAAAACCGTTCAGTTTCATAAAAAGGATCAATTCATGAAATTTTCTTGCGTCGTATCCCAGTTGCGTGACGATGAATTGCGCGCCGGCGTCCATCTTCTTTTTCAGCTTGTAGTACTGGAGCATCTGCTCCGCTTCGGTTGCCTTGAAAGGTGAGACAACCGCTCCGGCAAAAAAATCGCCGGGCTGATGACGGATAATACCTTTGATTCCCGGATACTCAAGCCCCTTGTTCATATCCGATATCAGTTGCAGGACATGGGTGGGATCCAGATCAAAAACCGGGGCGGGTCTTCCCCGGTAACCCGATACCGGATAATCACCGGTCATGACCAGAAGGTTTCGCACCCCTGCCCGGTCCAGAGCGTATAACTGGCTTTCGATGGCATTGCGGTTCTTATCTTTGCAGGTAAGATGAACAAGGGGTTCAATGCCCAGCTTGACAATTTCACCGCCCATAAAATCGGCGGACATGGCCGGGGCGCCTCCCGGATTGTCCGTGAGCGTCAGGGCATGGATCCGCCCGCCTGCAGCCGCCTGTCCGGCCAAGGCAATGGCCTTATCCTGGGCCGCTTCTTTCGCGCCCCTTCCCGGCACCAGCTCCCAGGTAACCGGAAACTCGCCGGTATTCCATAAAGCCTCTTTAAAACGATTCTCCTTCATCGCTTACTATCCTTATTTTAGCTTTTAATCTTTCGTGCACGGAAAATCGCATTTACAAAAGAGCTTGTCAATCATTTTTAGCAAAACGGGGTTATGGGTCCCCCTATCACCTATTACCCATTACCTATCTTCTTCAACCTTATCCTTGCAGTTGCCTGTGAAATTTGTTAATTTCCACCATGCGCCCGGAAAAAGTAAATTTTATGCAGAAATTATTATACTGTATGGCAATTCTTGCCGTTGCCTCATGGTATTCCGAATGTTTCGCCGTAACCGAAATATCCAATGTCCGGCACTGGACCGCGCCCGATCAAACACGCATCGTTTTTGATCTCAGCGCTGAACCGGACTATCAGTTCAAGATTGAGGGCAATACGATTACTCTGGAATTTTCCGACGCCTCTTTTCATTCATCCCTGCCCGCTGAAAAAAAAATCAGAAAACCCGGCGTCAGCAAAATCATCTTTACGGAAGCGGAAAACAATCAGTGTAAAATTGAAATTATCCTGAAGGATTATTTAACGGCTGAAGTATTCAAGCTAAAGAAATTCATGGATAAACCTGACCGCGTCGTCGTTGATATTATTCTGGAGAGGACTGAAAAAACGGCAACCGTTAAGGAACGGACGCCTCCCTCCGGAAAGAAAAGGGTCATTGTTCTGGACCCCGGCCACGGCGGAGAAGATCCCGGCGCCGTCGGCAAGAACGGAACATACGAAAAACATGTCGTACTGGCGATCAGCCGTGAAATAAAAAAAACCATTGACAAGATGCCCGGGTACCGTGCGGCATTGACCCGCGACGGGGATTATTATGTGCCTTTCAGCAAGCGGTTAAACCTGGCCAGGAAAACCAATGCAGGTCTTTTCATCAGCGTCCATGCCGACGCGGCCATAAACCGCCAGGCCAGAGGCAGTTCCGTGTATTGCCTTTCCACGGGCGCCGCCAGTAATGAAGCCGCAAAATTACTGGCCAAAAACGAAAACCTGTCCGACATCATCGGCGGTGTTCCCAACGGCGAGGGCAATAATCAATCCGATGAGATTATCCTGAATATGTTTCAAACCAACACCATCAACCTGTCGAAAACATTTGCTTCTGACTTAATCGATCAGATCGGCCGCGTGCACTGTCTGAAATACCCTGTTTTTCATGAAGCGCCTTTCCGTGTTTTGAAGCTGCCGGACACGCCCGCCGTCCTGCTGGAAACGGCTTATATTTCCAACGCAGAGGAGGAGCAATTGCTGAAAAAAAACAGCTTCCGGAAAACAATCGCTGCGGCGGTTTCCTCATCCGTCGCCCATTACTTTTCGGACTCACCTGCCGTTGCGTCAACCCATGACGCGAACAAACCAGAAAGCGAGGTCCCTCCCGGGGCAACAAAGATCGCGAAGGCCGCCCGCCCGATGAAAACGATCACCTATCATGTGAAACGCGGCGATAACCTGAATGCAATCGCCAGGCAGCATGAAACGACCCTGGCAACGCTTTTAAAGCTGAACCGGATGAAGTTGAACGATCCTCTTTATGTCGGGCGGAAAATTCTTATTCCGGCCGCGGTGACTGAACCCGCCGACACAAAACGCCTGAAGAAATATACGGTCAAAAAAGGCGATACGCTGTTTGCTCTGGCAAAAAGCAGTTCCATTACGATTGATGAATTGCGACGCCTTAATCATATGACGGATGATGATGTTTTATGGTCGGGACGGAAAATTAAATTGCCCCAATAAGCGTAAACCGTTCCGTAACTTGTAAATCCACGTTTAAACCTTTAGCCTTTTCAAGGAGGTTTCCATGACAGCAGCAACCGAACAAGCGCTATGCGGCCTGCGCGACCTTTCCATGATCAAATGGTATGTAATTCCTCTCATGGCAATTGTCTTTTATATTTATGTCCGCGAAATGAAAGAAGCGAAGAAAACCGCAGACTGGAACGCCGTTTTAGCCGGATTAACGATTTTCGGCGTCGATTTCTTCAACGAAACCTGGAATGGCTGGGTCCTGCATTTTACCCAGCGTTCCGCCTTCTGGACAACGCCCGGCGACACCGCATTGCGCACTTTGGTTGGCTGGAACATTGAAATCATGTTTATGTTTTTACTGCTGGGCATCATATACTACCATACCCTTTCGGACAGCAAAAAAGAAAAAATTCTGGGGCTTCCCGAAAAATGGTTCTGGGCAATCAACTACAGCATCTTTTGCGTTTTTATCGAATGCGTATTGAATCTCGGCGGGCACCTGGTCTGGGAATATCCCTTCTGGTATTTATCTTTTAAAGGCGTCTGGCTGATATTCCTGATCGGCTATTTCCACTTTTTCTGTTTTGCCATTTTGGTCATCAGCCTCAAAACCCTGAAGGCAAAATTGACGACCGTGGGTATCATTTACGCCGTGCCTGTTTTAATGAATATCCTTGCTTTGGGTTTCTGGGGCTGGAGGTATTAAGGACATGGAATGACGGTGCGAAGGGCGCGCCTGTTACCCAAATCAGGACAACAGGCGCGCCCTTCATAAAGGTTTTACAACCGGCCGTATTCATCAAAGACCTTATTATATTTATCGTGAATCATTTTACGATCGAATTCCCAGAATTCGGCCAGCATCTTTTCCTGCTCCGGTTTGCTGAAATATTCCTGGCAGGGATAAAAGAAATGTTTATCCTCTTTTTCAATGTGCCTTGGATAAAAGCTTCCCAACTCCCGCGCTAAATGGATTATTTCAACTAGTTTTCCTTCATCGCCCGCCAGATAGTTTTCTTTTGCGGCAACAATCCGCGCTGTTGTTTTTCTGCCCCACACATGTTCGTCAAGCAATTCCTGCATGATTTTTTTGAGGTCGGCGGTCAATTCCTTTCCGGCCAGATCCCGAAACAGAATTTCTTCTTCCTTCCCGTGATGGGTACGGTCCGCATACGTGCGAATGAAATCAACAGCTGCATCAATGACCACGGGATGGACTTTTTTATCCGCTTCCGCTTTGTCCATATGACGCATCATGGCATCAAGCATTTTTTCAATGAGCCGGTGCTCCCACATTAAAGGTCCAATCGGTTTCATCAAGTCGTCCTCCTTTCCAGGTTTGCGGTTGTTTTCGTGAAGGATCAAGCCTTCTATGATTGTCCTGTTATGGTTCTCTTTATAACATGCCTTGATGCAATTAACAAAAATTATCCACCGTGACGTTGCGGACTTCATGCATACGGCTACTGATAGCTATTGCAACTTAGTTGCAATTTTGGTACACAGACGCATCATGAAAAGCAATCTTATTGACCCCGACATTGCTGAAACCCTCCAGCAGGCAGGCATTGCAGAAACGCCGCAGCGGATGGCAGTCCTGAAAATCCTTCAAAATGCCGCTGAACCGCTCAGTATCAACCTTATCCGCGCAAAACTGGAAACAAATATACGCATCAATAAAGTAACTGTTTACCGGATTATTTCACTTTTTAAGAAGCGGGGGGTGATCCGGGATGTTTTATCAAACGGCGGTACTGTTTATTTTGAGATGGCGACAGCAGATTATCCGGTGCACCCGCATTTCAACTGCAAAAACTGCGGCACCCTGAACTGCCTCACGCCTCTGACCTTTTCTCAGGCACGTCAACTGACCGCCGCGCGCGAAGACTGTAGCGTTGATCACATTGAAATTAATATTTCGGGCCTTTGCAACGACTGCCTTCAGGCAACGAAGTTGCAAAGGCAACCGGGAAAGAAAGGGCCGTGATCATGCTCATAAAAAAAATATTTCTTATGACGCTGCTTGGACTTTTATTGGTTCTATCCTGCAAACAGGCCGAGGAACCTGCCCGCAAAGATATCCGTCTGAAAGTTGTGGCCACAATTTTCCCCTTGTACGATTTTGCCCGCAATGTCGGAGGAGACAAAGTTACGGTTACGATGCTGCTTCCCCCCGCATCCGACGCTCATCACTATGAATTAAAACCCAATGATATCGTCCGGGTCAGCCAAACGGATATTTTCCTGTTCACCAGTTTTGAAATGGAGCAGTGGGCCTATAAAATTATTAATGCCGCCGCTGAGAAGACGAACATGCTGGCGGTCGAAACCGGTCAGGGCGCCTCTTTATTGCCTTTGTCGTCGTTCCATGAGCATAATGCGGATCATCAACCCGACCTTCCGGAAACCGATCCGGAACATGCTTCCAGGTTTGATCCGCATATCTGGCTGGACTTTGATAACGCGCAGAAAATAGTTGATAATATTACAAAAGCTTTCATCAACAAAGATCTGAAAAACAGTGAGTACTATAAAAAAAATGCGCAGGACTATAAGCTTAAACTGATGGATATGGATCAAAGGTACCGGGCACAGTTGTCAAATTGTAAAACAAGAACCATTCTGCATGCCGGACACTGGGCTTTTGCTTATCTGGCCAATCGATACTATTTGCATTACCTGTCGGCTTATAACATGTCGGCGGATGCGGAGCCGTCGCCGCAACAAATATTGACCCTGATCGAACAGGTCAAAGCACAAAAACTGAAATATATTTATTACGAAGATTTGACAGCGCCAAAGCTGGCCAGAACGATTGCTGAAGAAACAGGCGCGGAAACACTCAAACTCAACAATGGGCACGACATCAGTAAAAAAGATTTTCAGGCAGATGAATCATTTCTAACGCTGATGGAAAGAAATCTGGCAAGTCTCAAAAAGGGAATGCAATGCCCATAATTCGTGTAGATGATTTGACCTTCCGTTACAACGGGACGGATGTGATCAGCAACATCACCTTTGCGGTGGAAAAAGGCGTCTATCTGGCCATCGTGGGACCCAACGGTTCGGGTAAGAGTACGCTGATTAAAAATATCCTGGGCATTTTACAGCCGGAACAGGGCCGAGTGGAACTGTTCGGCAAACCCCTTGCTATTTTCCGCCAGTGGCAAAAAATCGGTTATTTGCCGCAGCGACTCAGCGGGTTAAACGTGCATTTTCCCGGTACGGTGGAGGAAATCGTTCAAATGGGCCTTCCTGCAAAAGATGCGGCCAATCTGAAGCGTACACTGGAAATGATGGCCATCGGCCATCTGGCCTCGCGCCTCATAGGTGAGTTGTCTTATGGTGAACAGCAGCGGGCCATGCTGGCAAGGGCATTGATAAGGCATCCGGAACTACTGATCTTTGACGAACCGACCACCGCTCTGGATCCCGAAACCAGGGGAATGTTCTATTCACTGACACAGAAAATGAGCCGGACGGAGGGGACAACCGTTATTCTGGTAACCCATGATAGCGGGGTTATCGGTCAATACGCGCAAAATCTTCTTTATCTGGACAAGAAAGTCATCTTCTCGGGAACCTTCAAGGATTTTTGTTCTTCTCAAGATATGGCCGGGTTTTTCGGCCCGACCAGTCAACACATCATCTGCCATCAGCACGACCACGCGGGGAGCCAAAACTGATGGACTTGTTCGAAATCTTCCATTACGGATTTGTTCAACGGGCGCTGCTTGCAGGCGCCTTGATTGCTTCCGTCTCGGCGCTGCTGGGGATGTTTCTCGTCCTGCGCCGTTTCTCTTTGATCGGCGACGGTCTTGCCCATACCACCTTCGGCAGTGTTGCCGTTGCGCTGTTAATCGGCGTCAGTCCTTTTTATATTACCCTGGCGGCCTTGCCGCTGGTGATGGTTTCTTCCCTGGCGATTTATAAATTAACATCATCCCGCACGATCAACGCGGATGCAGCCATCGGCATTGTTTCTTCACTGGGAATTGCCACAGGCATTATCCTGGCCAGTTTATCCGGAGGATTCAACGTTGACTTATTCAGCTATCTTTTTGGAAATATTCTCACCGTGAATAATACCGAACTGCTGCTCTCTTTGATTATCTTCTTGATCGTTGTGGCTGTGGTTATCTATTTCTATGACGATCTATTCGCGGTAACCTTTGATCAGGAACTGGCCCAAAGCATGGGCGTTAAAACCGGACGTATTAACGTTATCCTCTTCCTCCTGACAGCCATTGCCGCCGTTCTGGCCATGAAAGTTTCCGGGATCATGCTGGTTTCCGCGATGCTGATTCTGCCGTCGCTTACCGCCCTGCAATTGTCCCTCCGTTTCCGGACCACGATGATCGCTGCGGTCGGTTTTGCCGTCGGGGCGGTTTTCTGCGGAATCATTTTTGCTTTTTTATGGAATTTACCGGCAGGCGCAATGATCGTCCTGTTTAATATCTTCTTTCTTTTGCTGATTTTCGCGGCCAAAAAGTTTTCTGTTCTACGGAGGTAAAGCGCGATGTCGATGACCGGGATTTTTGCAAATTTTTCCAATCTGCTTTTCATTGCCGCGATTTTTCTGGGCCTTTTTCTGCCGCAAGCGGCACAAGGATCTTCCATGCTGATCCTGCCGGCATTAATGATAACACTCACGGTGACTTTACTGCGGTTTCCCGGCGGTTTTTTTAATAAACCCAAAACCCTTCTTTCCGGAGCGCTCTGGGGAAACCTGATGAGCTATCTGGTTTTGGGCAACCTGATCATTCTGGGAAGCATTTTTTTGATACGCGATGAAAAATTCTGGACAGGCCTGGTGCTGATCGCCGCTGTCCCCCCTGCCGTGGCTATTTTGCCCCTGAGCGAAAAAATGCGCGGCGACAAGATGCAGACGCTGGCGGGTTTTACCGGCGCTTATTTAGGCGCACTCATCCTGGTTCCTCTGATTGGCGCCGCTTTTCTCAAGTATATTCCCATTCATTACGACAAATTGATTATTCCGGCCGTCACATTGATTGTGCTGCCGCTCGGTCTGTCCCGTATTGCCGTTGACCGAAACTGGGATGTCGTCATCGAGCGCTACGAGGGAATCATTTTGGACGGGTGTTTTTTCGTTGTCTTTTATGCCCTGGTATCCAACAATGCCAGCCTGATCAGGAAGTTGCCTTTGGAGATCATCTTTATTTCGGTTCTTGCCTTTGCCGTCGTTTTGCTGGTCAGTGTCACTTTGGCGCTTATCGGTCGATTTTACAAAGTTTCCCCTTCAACCATCTCATCGCTTCTGCTGCTCGGAACGATGAAAAATTATGGTTTGGCCGGCGGCATTGCGCTGTATATTTTCAATCCGGAAGCGGCTGTGCCCGCCTTAATATTTTCCATGGTAATGTTTTTGAATACGATCTTTCTAAAATTCCGGGTGCGCAATAGCAGCCGGCCTCCAACCCCAGAGTAGATGCTCCCAATTAATATTTGACAAAACCGGCAGGCTGCCTATACTAATCTCAAACAAACAGGAAAAGGAGAAAAATTATGGCGATTAACTTACCGGATTTACCTTATGCCAAAGACGCGCTGGCGCCCTACATCACTGCCAATACTCTCGATTTTCATCACGGGAAACATCACAAAACGTATGTGGACAACTTAAACAAATTGATTGCCGGAACCGATCTAGAGGGCAAGACTCTCGACGAAATCATTAAAATTGCCGCTAAAGATCCGTCGAAAGCGGGCATTTTCAATAATGCCGCCCAAGTTTGGAATCATTCTTTCTACTGGCAATGTCTGAAGCCACAGGGAGGCGGCGCACCCACAGGAGCGGTTGCCGCTAAAATTAACGCCACTTTCGGCAGTTATGACAAATTTGTCGAAGAATTGAAGAATGCCGGCATCACACAGTTCGGCAGCGGCTGGGCCTGGCTGGTATTGGACGGCAACGATTTGAAAATAACCAAAACACCCAATGCCGACACGCCGCTGGTCCATGGACAGAAGGCGCTTCTCACCATCGACGTCTGGGAGCATGCTTATTATCTGGATTATCAGAATCGAAGACCGGATTATCTCGCAGCGGTTATCCAGAACCTCATCAACTGGGATTTTGTCAATGCCAATTTAGGTTGATCATCGCCTTACAGCCTGGACAAACATGGTCATCGAGTTTAAAAATGAAGAATGTAAAGACAAAATCAGGGGACTTGAAATCAAGCCCCCTGATTTTATATCGTAAACACTTGCAGGATTTCTATTTATTCTTATCGACTCTATCTTTTAGTTCTTTGCCGACTTTAAAAAACGGCAGTTTCTTGGGTTCAACTTTAATTTTTGTGCCGGTTTTGGGATTTCGTCCCGTATAGGAGCCATATTCTTTAACGACAAAGCTGCCGAATCCCCGAATTTCGATGCGACCGCCTTTTTTTAACTCATCGGTAAAACCTTTGAAAACAAGGTCAACAACATCAATTGCCTTTTTTTCCGTTAAATTTTGCTTCTTACTCAAAGCTTCAATCAGCCCGGACTTGTTCATAAAGCCTCCTTAAGACTATTTACAGATGAATCGCCTGATATTTGTAATACTTGATGATCAGCGCGCACGTGGGCGACTATTATTTATTTTTAAACGATTGTCAAGAATATTTTTACCTTTTTTGGTTGTCGGAATCATTAAGCAACTGTTTGATTTCACGGCTGGTCAGACTCCGCCACTGGCCTTCTTTCAGACCGGCCAGGGTAATATTGCCGATGGATTCGCGCACCAGGCGGGTCACCTGACGGCCGGCTGCCTCAAAACCTCTGCGAATAATTCTGTTTTTACCTTCGCGCAGGGTGAGGCTAAGCCAGGTGCTTTTATCATTGATCTTTTCGATTTTTAAATTTTCCGGTTTAAACACCCCGTCCGGCAATGGAATGCCTTTGTTCAGTTGTTTAACTTCCTCCCTGCTTAAACGTCCCGAAATCTTCACCCGGTAGGTTTTGGGCACCTCGAAACGCGGATGCTGAATTTTTTGCGCGAACGTCCCGTCATTGGTCAAAATCAAAAGCCCCGACGACTCATAATCAAGCCTGCCCACGGGATAAACCCGTTCCGGAACATCTTTCGTCAGATCAACAACGGTCGGTCTTTTCTGCGGATCGGACATGGTTGTCACGTATTCCGCAGGTTTATGCAATGCAATGTAATAGTGAGTTGTTTCAAGGGAAATCGTATTGCCGTCAACCCGGATCACGTCTTTTTGGGGATCGGCTTTGACGCCCAATTCGGTCACAACCTCACCATTGACGCTTACCCGTCCCGATGTAATCAGCACTTCGGCATGACGGCGCGAATCAATGCCGGCAGCGGCGATAATTTTCTGCAAACGTTCTTTCATGAACTGCTGTCATCCTCATCAATCTCCCGGTCGAAGGACTCGTGCTCCGGCGTTTCCTGCTCCTGAATATTTTCTTCAGCCGTATTTTCGACAGTCTCTTCGATAGTTTCTTCAACGGTTTCCAGTTCAAGAATCCCCTGCTGTTCGGTAATCTCCTTCAGTTCTCTCATCGTCGGCAGGTCTGCCAGTTCTTTGAGATTGAATACTTCCAGAAATTTTTTGGTTGTGCCGTAAATAATGGGTTTGCCCGGCACGTCCTTGCGGCCTACGATGCGGATCAGTTTCTTTTCCAGAAGACCCTTGAGCGGAGCGCCGACATCAACACCCCGAACACTTTCAATTTCCGCTTTCACCACCGGCTGCCGGTAAGCCACAATAGCCAGCGTTTCCAGCGCTGCCGGAGACAGGGACGCTGGTTTTGTGCCTTTGAGTTTTTTTATCCAGGCAGCCATCTCCGGCCGGGTGCGAAACTGAAAACCGCCGGCGACCTCCTGAATGCTGATGCCGCTCCGGCGTTCTTCATATCCGGCCATCAGCTGATCCAGCGCTTCTCTGACTTCGATTTTGTCCACACCGTCCAGAACGGCGCAGATTTTTTCCAGCGCCAGAGGCGATTCGGATGAAAGAATTAATGCTTCAATAACGGCTGAAATATTTTCCATTTAAGCCTCCACGGCCGGGAAGATTCGAATCACGCCAAACGCCGCCGTCTGATAAGCTTTGATCATCTTCAGTTTGATGAGCTCCAGCAGGGCCAGAAATGTATAGACAATGCGGCGGCGGTCTTTTCTTTCTCCCAGTAATTCTTCAAAGGTAAGATTTTTTTCGCGCGTCAGGCGCTCCATGACATCGTTAATGATATCCGCCAGGGATAACTTCTCCAGATCAATCTCCAGCAGATCCTTGTTACCCAGGCGTGAAACGATCTGGTGAAAGGCCTCAATCAGTTCAAAAATGCTCACTTCAATCAGTTCATCGTCATCCGCTGCTTTTTTACTTTCCTCGGGAAGCGGCGCGGATCGTTTAAACACATCCCGTTCCAGAAGAGGCCTTTGCGCCAGTTCCGCGGCTGCGTCCTTGAAAGTCTGGTATTCCAGAAGCTGGCGGACCAGTTCGGCGCGCGGATCATCTTCCTGCTCTTCGGCTGAAGGCTCCTCCGGCACGGGCAGCAGCATACGGGACTTGATGTGAATCAGGGTCGATGCCATGACCAGATACTCGCCGGCCAGGTCCAGATTCAGCGATTTGATGATATTCAGATATTCAAGATACTGCTGGGTGATCAAAGCGACAGGAATATTATAAATATCGATTTCATTTTTCTTGATCAGATATAACAGCAGGTCCAGAGGACCTTCAAAAATATCCAGTTTGATCGCATAATCTGTCGTTTGTTCTTCACTCATAGATCTCTTTATATTTTAACGGCTTCACGGACCTCTTCCAGGGTCTGGCGGGCGATTTTCGTCGCCCGGGCGTTGCCGTCGATGATGATATCATGGATTTCCCGCAAGTGGGCCAGATAATAATCCATCCGCTCATGAACCGGCGACATCGCTTCTTCAATGCGCGCCGCCAGCATTTTTTTGCAATCAATGCAACCGATGCCGGCAACGCGGCATTCCCTGTTGATTTCAACCACGCTTTCCGGAGAAGAATAAAGGCCATGGAAGGTAAAGACATTGCATATCTCGGGATTGCCGGGATCTTTTTTCCTCATCCGCTGCGGATCGGTAAACATGGAAGCGATTTTCTGCGAAAGTTCCTTGCCCCGGTCGGACATACAAATGGAATTGTCGTAGGATTTGCTCATTTTCCGTCCGTCAATGCCCAGAAGCTTCGGCACACTGGCCAAAAGCGGTTCCGGAACGGGAAAAACTTCTTTTTGATAAATGTAATTAAAGCGCCGGGCAATTTCGCGGGTCAGTTCGATATGCGGCAACTGGTCAACACCAATCGGCACACCGTAAGCTTTGTACATGATAATATCAGCCGCCTGCAGGACGGGATAGCCCAGGAAACCGAAGGTGGATAAGTCTTTGGAGGTCAACTCCGCCTGCATCTCTTTATACGTGGGATTGCGCTGCAGCCAGGCCAGTGGCGTAATCATGGAAAGCAGCAAAAATAATTCGGCGTGTTCTTTGATCGCCGATTGAACAAACAGCGTGCTTTTAGCGGGGTCAAGGCCTGCGGCCAGCCAGTCGATGACCATGTTCACACCGTTGTCCCTGATCGATTCCGTGGACGCGTATTCACTGGTGATCGCGTGCCAGTCGGCCACGAAGTAAAAACAGTCGTAGTCTCCGCTGTTCTGCAGATCAACCCAGTTTCCCAAAGCCCCGTGTAAATGCCCCAGATGCAGACGACCGGTAGGCCGCATTCCGCTGAGAATTCTTTTTCGTGTCAAAATAAAAGCTCCTTGCCGCTGGTGAATAAATGCACCAAGGCCTCCGATTGTCAAATCAATAATGCGGAGGCCTTGGATTCAAAAAACTTTAAAAATACTATTTCACTTTGTCGGTCAGAGTCTTGCCCGCTTTGAATTTTACAACTTTCTTGGCGGCAATCTTAATCTCAGCGCCGGTCTGAGGATTCCGGCCCTTTCTTGCTTTTCTTTTCACAACGGAAAACGTGCCAAATCCAACCAGTCCCAGTTTACCGCTCTTTTTAAGTTCCTTGGTCACTGCCCCAACAAACGCGTCCAGCGCAACCGCCGCTGCTGCTTTGGAGATATTTGCCTCATCCGCCATAACACCAATCAATTCTGCCTTTGTCATTCCTTGCCCCTCCCTTTCATGAAATTAAACGTTAATTTTGAGAACCCGCTTTTTTATATTTGATTAAACCTGCTTGGTTACTCGTTTGACGACGCGTTTCATGCTTCAAACGCAAGCTACGCCTAACACAAAAAAAAACAACAATCAAGAAAAAAGTAACTGCACATCGGTTGTCCCGAGACAATTCCGTCCGTTGAAGCGCCATCATTCTCCCGGAAAAAACCGCGTACAAAAAAATTTTTCCTGACAGGATTATTTTATACAAACCCGGCGAACCTGGTTAAAATCGGTGGCGCCTTTGAGCGCTTTTTGGATACCGTCCTGGAGAAGCGTCGTCATGCCTTCCTCCATGGCCTTGGCTCGAAGAATTTCAACCGGTTCTCTTTTCATCACCAGCTTCTTAATCGTATCAGTGGCTACGACCAGTTCGTGAATGCCCATTCTGCCTTTGTAGCCGCTTTTATCGCAAGCGTCGCATCCCTTGGGACGATAAAGTTTTAAATTATCGTCATAAGAAATCCCCAGTTTGGCAAAATGTTCAGCGCCATAAGCCTCAATAATTTCTTCGAATTCCTCTTTGGACGGATGATATTCCTCCTTGCATTTTTTGCAAAGCGTACGGACAAGACGCTGGGCAAGAATACCCAGCAGGGCGTCGGCGAAGTTCAGCGGGTCGATGCCCATATCCAGCAGACGGACGATGGTTTCGGGGGCACTGTTGGTATGCAGGGTGCTGAAGACAAGATGGCCGGTAAGCGATGCTTCAACGCCTGTCTTGGCCGTTTCTAAATCGCGCATTTCACCGACCATGATGACATCCGGGTCGGCGCGCAGGAAAGCTCGCATGGCCGCCGCGAAATCAAACCCTATTTTAGGCTGCACCTGCACCTGACGCAGCCCGTACTGCGTAATTTCCACCGGGTCTTCGGCCGTCCATATTTTTCTGTCCACCGTATTAATATAGTGGAGCGCTGAATGGAGGGTTGTTGTTTTTCCGGAACCTGTCGGGCCGACGACCAGGACCATGCCGTAAGGCTTGGTGATCACTTTGATCAATTCATCCAAGTTGCGCTGCAGCAATCCCATGCCGTCAATCGGCATCAGGGAGTCGCTTTTGGCCAGAAGCCGCATGACGATGTCTTCCACGCCGCCTTGTGTGGGAATGGTGGCCACACGCAGTTCCAGCTCTTCGCCGGAGCTCTTTCTGAATTTGATTTTACCATCCTGCGGCTTTCTTTTTTCGGTAATGTCCAGATTGGACATGATCTTGAGACGGGAAATCATCGCTTGCCGGTAGCTGAAAGGAACCGTCTGGTATATAGCGCAGTCGCCGTCCACACGGAAACGGATTTCCACGTTTTTTTTGCCGATATTCGGTTCGATATGAATATCCGAGCAGCGGCGCGTGGACGCATCGTTGATGATTTTATTGACGAGCTGCATGATCACGCTGTCGGATTCCGTAACGGCCTCAGTGCCGTCTTCATCGACCTCGCCTCCTCCGTCTTCATCCAGTTTGCCCAGAAGCTCGGTAAATGATTGTCCGCTGTCGGTGTTGCCAAAAAAGAGGTTAATGTATTTTAAAATATCTTCAGACAGGGCGACATCATACTTCACCTGCTTAGTTTTGAGAAGATTTTCGATGGCGTCTCTTTTGATGATATTGTTGGGGTCATCGACAAGCACATAAATATTGCCGTCTTTTTTTTCCAGCGGAACCCACAGTTCACGGGTGAGGTAATCCTTCTTTAAATTTTTCGTTAAATCGCCGGGAATAACCGTTTTATCGTTGTAATCAACAAACCGGCAGCGGTAAAAATCTTCAAAAGAGTGACCGATATCACCCTTGGAAATTTTATACTTGCTCATTAAATATTGTTCGATGGTTTGTTTTTGTTCGCGCGCTTCCTCCCAGGCTGCTTCCAGTTCATCCTCTTTCAGCAATCCGCGGGTCACCAGAAAATCGAATCGCGTTTTCCGGCGGCGCGTAAAACGCTGCTGGTTATGAAAGGCAACCCCCAGGACTTCGGCAATCTCCACCACCAGAGCGATTTCCGCCTGGGTGAATTTACTGTCCCCCGTTTTCCGGTTGATGATTTGGATGACGCCCATGAGCTTATCTTGATAAAAAACCGGCGTGGCCAGGATTTGCTTGGTCCTGAACCCTGATTTTTTATCCCAGCTGGGATCGAAAGACAGTTCAAAATCACAGGCTTTGAGTTCCTCTTGATTGTAAGCGTCAGCGATATTCACAATATTGTATGTGCTGGCCACATAGCCGGCAATGCTTCGATTGTTGATGGGGACGCGAATTTCCTTAAGCTGAGAACCTGCCAGGAACATGGAATAGATTTCATTTCTGACTTGATCAACGACATAAATCGTAACAGAAAAAGCGTTAAATAAGTTCAGGATGCCGTCTTTTAATTCGACCAGGATTTGGGGAATATTCTGCGCCGCATGAATGCGGTTGGTGATTTCCTGAAGATTTTTGCGTATTCGCAGTTCTTCATCCATGCTGATTTTTGGATCAGGTTGAGACGGAGCAGACTTAACCTGAGCAGATTTAACCGGAACAGGTTTCAGCGGAACAGCTTTCAGCGGATCACTCATAACTCACCTTCTCCATCTTTATTTTCTCGGATCAAAAACACAATTATTGTAACAAGCGCTAAAATGAATGTCAACAAAACTGATTTTTATGTCAGGTATCCAAAAAATCCACGATAAAGCTTTTCATCCGTCAGCCGGCGGTTACAATTTTTGAAATATCGGCGATTTTATGGAAAAGCGCCGATATTTCCGCCAGCAGGGATAAGCGATTAAAACGGATTTTTTCATCCTTGTCCATAACCATGACGTGCTCAAAAAAAGCATCCACGGATGGACGCAGAGCGGCAAGTTTATTGAGCGCGGCATTGAAATCTTTCTCGGCAATGCCTTTTTCCACACGCGTCTTAATGTTATCCAGTGCTGAAAATAATTTAATTTCCGCATCATGGGAAAGCAGGTTGACATCCACCTGCCCCTCATGAAAATCTTTCAGAATATTATCCACCCGTTTGAAAGCAACCGAGATGGGTTCAAATTCCGGATTTTGGCGAAAAGCCTGCAAGGCCTGAATTTTTTCGCTCACCATCACGAGATCGTCAATGTCCGTGGCCAGAACAGCATCCACCGTATCGTAAGCATAGCCCTGACTGATGAGTTGATTCTGCAGGCGTCCCTTGAAAAATTCCAAAACGTCTTTTTTGACGTCTTCGGCCGGCTTCTTCAGAACATCTTTCAGCGCGGCAAGGCATTCATCGATCAGGAAATGCAGACTCAATGCATAGCGGCGCGATAAAATAATATTAATGACGCCGAGAGCCTGGCGGCGCAAAGCGTAGGGATCGGTCGTTCCGGTCGGCGGCATGCCCACCGCGAAAAAGCCGACAATGGTGTCTATTTTATCGGCGATGCCGACAATCGCGCCTTCATCGGTTTGCGGCAAATCGCCGCCGGCGACAATCGGCAGATAATGTTCATAAATGGCATTGGCAATCTCCGGTTTTTCACCGGCTAAAAGCGCATATTCGCGTCCCATAATGCCCTGAAGTTCCGAAAACTCGCCCACCATGAGCGATTCAAGATCGGCCTTGGCCAGCAGCGCCGCGCGGTCCACGTTTTTCTTCACCGACGGCTTCACCTTTGCGGCAATTTTGACCGCCAGCTTGCGGAAACGCAGAACCTTTTTGTGGGAAGTTCCCAGCAGGGTATGGAAGACTACTTTTTTAAGCGATTCCACACGGTTTTCCAGCGGAATTTTCCTGTCTTCCTCAAAGAAAAATGAAGCGTCGGCCAGGCGGGCGCGCAGCACACGTTCATTGCCTCTGGCCACGACGTCCAGATCGCGGGCGCGGGTATTGCTGACGGCAATGAAATAGGGCAAAAGCTTTCCCTCATCATTAACGACGGGAAAATATTTCTGATGCGAGATCATCGTCGTCGTTAAGACTTCCTTGGGAATTTTCAAATAAGCCTCGTCAAAGCCACCGCGCACAATCACCGGATATTCCACGATAAACGTAACGGTTTCCAACAGGTCTTCCGTGTAAAAAAGCCTGCCGCCAACTTCGGACGCCGCCTTTTGGGCTTCTTCGAGAATTATTTTCTTTCTTTCCGCGGGATCGGCAATCACGAAATGTTCTCTGGCCCCGGAGAGGTAATCCTCAAAACCGGAAACGGCAAAAGGCTCAGGACTCATAAAGCGATGACCGCGGGACGTGTCACCGCTTTCAATATCTTCAATTTTCAGAGGAACAATCTTGCCCCCATAGAGCGCCAGCAGCCAGTGAACAGGCCGGGCAAAACGCAAATCGTAAGCAGCCCAGCGCATGGATTTCCGGAAAGGAATGGCCAGAAGAAAACTTTTCAGAATATCCGGCAGCAGGTCGGCCGTCGGCTGGCCGGCAATGGTCTTGCGCGCGCCGAGGTATTCCCCTTTCTCCGTGACAATAGTTTCCAGTTGAGAGACTTCCATCCCCTGGCCTCTGGCAAATCCCAGAGCGGCTTTGGTCGGCTGGCCATTTTCATCAAAGGCTGCTTTTTTAGCCGGCCCCATCTTTTCAATCGTCTGGTCTTCCTGTTTCGGCGCAACTTCCGCTATGCGCAGAACCAGCCGGCGGGGTGTGGCCAGACAGCGTATTCCTTCGAAGGCGATTCGTTTTTCCGTAAGGGTTTTACGGATAATATCTTCCATATCCACCACCGCTTTGGACAAAAACCCCGCGGGAATTTCTTCGGTGCCGATTTCAAAAAGCAGTTCGTTGCTCATCTTGTCTCCAGGTCGCTTAGTTATTCTTTAAGAGAGGGTATCCCAGTTCTTCGCGTTGCTTGATGTACAGTTCAGCGCTGACCCGCGCCAGGTTGCGCACCCGGCCAATGTAGCTGGTGCGTTCAGCGACGCTGATGGCGCCGCGGGCGTTGAGCAGATTGAAGGTATGGGAACATTTCAGACAGTAATCGTAAGCAGGCAGGGCCAGATTTTTTTCAGCAATGCGCAGGGCTTCCTCTTCGTAAGTGTCGAAAAGTCCGCGCAACATCGGAATATCGGCCACTTCAAAGTTGTAGGTGGAAAATTCCACCTCGCCTTTATGGTGCACGTCGCCGTATTTTACTTTGTCCGTCCACTGCAAATCATAGACATTGTTGATGCCCTGAATATACATGGCGATGCGCTCCGTTCCGTAGGTCAATTCGGCGCAAACCGGATTGCAGTCAAAGCCGCCGACCTGCTGAAAGTAAGTGAACTGTGAGATTTCCATACCGTCGAGCCACACTTCCCAGCCCAATCCCCACGCGCCCAGTGTTGGAGATTCCCAGTCGTCTTCAACAAAACGAATGTCGTGTTCGAGCGGATCAATGCCGAAGCTTTTCAGCGAATTGAGGTAAAGCTCCTGAATGTTGACAGGTGACGGCTTCATGATGACCTGATATTGGTAATAGTGCTGAAGGCGGTTGGGATTTTCGCCATAGCGGCCGTCGGTCGGCCTCCTTGACGGCTGCACGTAAGCCACGTTCCACGGTTCCGGACCAAGGGCGCGCAGGCAGGTGGCGGGATGAAACGTTCCCGCACCGACCTCCATGTCATAAGGCTGCTGGATGATGCAGCCCTGGGAATGCCAGTACTGTTCGAGCGCAAATATTAATTCCTGAAAAGTCACAATGTCCTCCTTAAGGGATTGCCGACCAGAAGCACAGATGTCCAAGAGATCCGTATCTTCAAATTTACAGGAGGTTACCTACCACGAAAGGGTGACAGGGTCAATATCAAAGGGCAAATGCCAATTTCGCCTTGACAAATAGGAATGACTATGGTTTACGAGCTACCTTATTACTTTTAGGGGCTTAAACATGAAAAAGACTTTGACCAATAAATCGAATACCAAAAGAAAGAGATCCCACGGGTTTCTGGTCCGTATGGCATCCAAAACCGGCAGACAGGTATTAAGCCGCCGCAGAGCCAAGGGCAGAAAACGCTTAACCGTATAAAATTGTGATATTATCGTCCCGCACGGATGGTGGGTTTCCATGCATGAAAGCACAATCTTTCCGAAGAGCGGAAAAGGTCACTAATAAAAGCAACTATCGGATTATTTACGAACAGGGGGTTAGAAGAAGTTCACGATTCTTTACCATTATAACCTGCGGCAACCCGAATAAAGGCAGACGCCTGGGCATTACCGTCACGAAAAAAACGGGCAACGCCGTTTTCCGCAATCGAACAAAACGACTGATTCGGGAATTCTTCCGCCGCAACAAAGACCTGTTTCCCGCGGGACATGACGTAGTCGTCATGGCTAGAAAAAACATACCGCCTCTTACCTATCAGGAAACATGCAGGGAATTGACAGAACTCTTCAACCGCAAAACCGGCAGATAAAATATGCTCAAAAAAGCCTTGGTCAATTTCTTTGTTTTCATGATTCGTCTATACCAGGCCTGCGTTTCACCATTCTTTTTCACGCCATGTTGCCGTTTTCACCCGTCCTGTTCGCAATACGCGATTGATGCCATTAAATTACACGGACCGGCAAAAGGGACGTATCTGGGAGTGAAAAGAATTCTGCGCTGCAATCCCCTGCATCCCGGCGGTTACGATCCCGTCAAGTAAACAATGAAACTGGAGGTACCCTCATGGACAAAAGAACCATTTTAGCCATCGTCCTGTCGCTGGCTGTTCTTTTGGTTTATCAATTCTTTTTTGTCAAACCGCCCGTTCCCCGGAAGGCCTTAGCGCCTCAACAATCAACCGAGCAAGTCAAAAAGGACGTTGCGTCCACTCCGGCGTCCATTCCGGCAACGGCAACCGTCGTCACCAAGGCCGCCCCGAAAACAGTTGCCGCCAAACCGGAAGCTCCCCCGCGCGACATAAAAGTGGAAACTACGCATTATACGGCGATTTTCTCCACACGCGGCGCGGCGCTGAAATCCCTGAAACTCAAAGGTTATTATCAGGACTGCCCTGAATGCACCGACGATCTCTGGCCGAAGATCAAAAATATTTTCACCGGGGCGAAAGACCCGGTCAAGCCCAAAACGAAAGACTTTATTGAACTGGTCGATGTTCACGAGGGCATGCCTTATCCGCTGGCGGTCACCTTTCCGGATTCCAGCGCTGATGTTGCCCCGGACGCGGTTTTTGACACAACCGCGGGCAAACTGGACTTGATCAGCGCCAAAGAAAAGCAGCAGCTTGTTTTTGCAAAATCTTACGACAATATCAAAATCGAAAAGATTTTCACATTTGATCCGTCAGGATACAGGATCGGCATGGAAGTCAAAGTTTATAATCTGACGGAGGCGCCCATCACACAGATTCCGAAGCTGAACTGGTATCAGTATGTCGATCCTTTAAAAGTTGACGACAGTTACGGACATGACGGTCCTGCCGTCTCGGTCGGAGGCGGCATTGAACGTCAGGACGTCAAGAAGCTGAACAGTGAAAGCATCCTGGGCCCGAACGTCTTGTGGGGCGCGTTTGAAAGCAAATATTTCATTGCATCCGTCATCCCGGAAAATCCGTCTCTGACCAGCGTCGTCATGACCCGCGACGCAAACAACATGGTTGCCGTCGGCATGAAAGGACGCAAGGAATTGATCCCCGCCAGGCAAAACAGTGTTTTCTCGTACTCGCTTTATCTCGGTCCCAAACAATATGACCTGCTGAAGACGCTGGGTGTCGGCCTGGAAAGCGCCATCGATTATGGCTGGTTTAAGTGGCTGGCCATTCCGGCCCTGTATATTCTCAACTTCCTGTACGGGTTTGTTCTGAACTACGGCATCGCGATTATCATTTTAACCACGATCATCAAAATCATCTTCTGGCCGCTGGGGAATATAAGTTACAAGTCCATGAATGAAATGAAAAAGCTTCAGCCGAAAATCGAGGCGCTGAAGGAAAAATATAAAAATGACCAGACGAAGATCGGGCAGGAAACGATGGCGCTCTACCGCGAGCACAAAGTCAATCCGTTTTCCGGCTGTCTGCCGATGCTCATCCAGATTCCCGTATTTTTCGGTCTGTATAAAGCGCTGATGTATTCCATCGAACTGCGTCACTCTCCGTTGTTCTTCTGGATACAGGATTTGTCGGCCAAGGATCCCTATTACATTACCCCGATCATTATGGGCGCCACGCAATTTATTTCACAGAAAATGACGCCCACCATGGGCGGAGATCCGATGCAGCAAAAGATCATGCTGTTCATGCCGCTTATTTTTACATTTTTCTTTTTAAATTTCCCGTCGGGACTGGTGATTTACTGGCTGTTCAACAACATCTTACAAATCGGCCAGCAATTCTATATTAATAAAAAGCTGGCGTAAGAATACCCTGACACACGGAGTTCAACATGAGTTCAAAGACATTGGAAATAGAAGGAAAAACAATTGACAGCGCCATTAAAAAAGCCTGCGGTGATTTCGGCGTCCCCCGTGAAAAACTAAATATTGAAATTATTTCCGAAGGCTCCAGCGGGTTTTTAGGCCTGATGGCCAAAAAGGCCAAAATCCGGGCCTCGCTGCTGTCATTCGATGTGGATTTTTCCTTAACCGCCGCGGCGCCGGTCCTGAAGACCAAGCCGAAAAGAGAAGCGGCCATCGACGACAGACCGGCGTTAAAACATGAAACGAAACATGACGCCGGATATGAACCGGGGCAACAAGAAAAGACAAAGTCAAGAGCGGAAAAAACGTCCGAAAACAGGCATGAAATCAGACCGAAACCGGAACCCCGCACCGCAAAACCAGCGGCCCATGCGCCAAAACCCCGCGCACCGCGTCCCGCCGCTCCTCCCGCCAAACCCAATGCACCAGAAGCGGCGGCGCAAAAACCGCCGGCGGCTCCCCCCGTTGCGGCGGTTGCCGCTTCTACTCCCGCTGCTTTGCGGGCCAAAGAGTTACTGTCCGATATATTGAGTAAAATGACCTTTGCCTGCCAGGTGACGGCTACCGAAACGGATGACACGATTATTCTCAGCATCGCGGGCGATGACAGCGGTCTCTTAATTGGCCGGCGCGGACAGAATCTCGACGCGATCCAGTACGTTTTAACCAAGGCCGTCAATAAATCCGATTCCGAACGGAAGATGATCGTTGTGGACTCAGAGGAATACCGCAAAAGACGGGAAGAATCCCTGCTGGGCATGGCCGAACGGATTCGGGAAAAAGTCAAAAAAACACAGAAGCCCCTGTCGCTTTCCCACATGAACGCTCATGACCGCCGGATCATTCATTTGGCCCTGCAGGAAGACGAGACGCTGGTCACCAAAAGCCGCGGCGAAGGCGAGTATCGGAAGGTCATTGTTATGCCGGCCAAAAAAGGAAACGGCGGCGGCGCGGGCAGAAACAAAAACCGGCCATCGACCGGCCAGACAAATCCGTAACCATGAAGGGAAAGTGCGAAAAACGTGCAAACCCCGGACACCATCGCAGCCATCGCCACGCCTTTCGGCACGGCGGGATTGGGCATCATCCGCGTCAGCGGACCCCTGGCCCCTGAATTGGGGAGGATGCTATTCCGGCCCGCGCATTCAAACTGCAACTGGCGGAGCCATCATTCTTATCACGGCGACATCGTTACCTCCGACGGGACAACCATCCTGGATGAAGTGCTGATCACCCTGATGCGCAAACCGAACTCCTTCACCGGCGAGGACGTGCTGGAAATTTCCTGCCACGGCAATCCTCTGATTCTTCAAACCGTTCTGGAACAATTGATGACGCTGGGCTGCCGCCCCGCCCGGCCCGGGGAATTCACCGAGCGTGCTTTTCTCAATGGACGGATGGACTTGTCGCAGGCGGAGGCGCTCGCCGCCATGATTTCCGCCCAGTCCGCAAAAGCCTGCCAGATCGGACTGGCCCAGTTAAAAGGATCGCTGGGCTGTAAAATCGGCGAACTGCGCCTGCCGCTGATTGACGCTCTGGCGGGACTGGAAACAGCCATCGACTTCACCGATGATATCGCAGAACACGAAACACCCGTCATTCCCCGGGAAATTGATCATGCCGCCACCGGCATTGATTTGCTGCTGGCAACCTATCGGCAGGCCAGATTATTCACCGAAGGCATCCATGTCGTCATTACCGGCAAACCCAATGTGGGCAAATCCAGCCTGCTCAACAGCCTGGCCGGGAGGAAAAAAGCAATCGTCACGGATATCCCCGGCACTACCCGGGACGTGATCACGGAAATCGTCACCCTGGGCGGCCTTTGCGTCCATCTGACGGACACGGCCGGTATCCGCAAGCCACAGGATGCCATTGAGAAGGAAGGCATTGATCTGGTTTGGGAGCATCTGGATCAAGCCGACATCATCGTCATTCTGCTCGACGGCAGCAAACCTCTGACCTCCGAAGACCGGCACATTCTGGACCAAAACAAAAACCGCAACTGCCGGATACTGATTGCCGTCAATAAATCCGACCTGCCTGCGGCCTGGAACCCGGATCAGCTTCCGGAGCATTCCTTGCCGGACGTCATATGGCTTAAAATATCGGCCAAATTCGGCGACGGTCTTGATGTCCTGAAGCAGGCCATCACCGATTTAACCGGCGGCAGTGATATTCGAAGCGACGGCGGCATGATTACCCGGCTGCGCCATAAACTGGCCCTGGAAAAAGCGCTCGCCTGTCTGAAGGCAGCTAAAGTCAGCCTTCAGGCCGGACAGTCGCCGGAATTTGCCGCCTTTGAACTGCGCGAAGCTCTCGATGCGCTTGATGAAATCACCGGACAAAAAATTTCGGACGATATCCTTACTAAAATTTTTGCAAGCTTTTGCATCGGGAAGTAATTTGAAAATCACCCTGCTTTATGCTAGGGTACGGCAAGTTTTAAAATTTTCAACCTGGTTATTTTTTCGATCAATCATAAATAATATAATGAGGTGGAATCATGAAAATGCATTTTTACTTACTTGCCCTGCTCCTTTTGCTGAGCTTTGCCGTTGATAACGCAGCCGCCCAGACAAAATGCATCCATGCCGAAGGCGTCGCGGCCATCATGAACAATGACAAGCCCTCAGCGAAACTGGAAGCCGTCGCCCGCGCCAAATGGACGGCAATTGAACAGGTTGTCGGCACGGAGGTCAAGGCGCAGAGTTTTGTTCAGAACTTCACGCTGGTGGAAGATGTCATCAAAACAAAAGCCGGCGGCGTGGTAAAAAGTTATCAAGTCGTCGATGAAAACGTGAAAGACGGCATCCTTAATGTTAAAATCAATGCCTGCGTGGAACCATCCCGGGCCAGAGAAGCCGTCTCCTCATTGGGATTAAATAATTCTATCGCCCTTTTCATTCCCGCCCGCAAACCGGGCCGCCACGGCGATGAATTTGAAGAAAACAATATTCTTTCCGAAACCCTGATCGCCAAAATTATCGAGCAGGGATACACCGTCGTGGATGTCGCCCCCACACAGACCATCGACGCAAAGGAAATTGAAAGGGCCATGCGCTCCGGTAGCACAGTGGCCCTGCGCAGCATGATGTACAAATTTCTATCGAATTTGATCATCATCGGGAAAGTCGATTACACGATTTCCACCAGGAAAGGCGAAGACATCGGCTACGGTCTGTCTATGCCGTTCAACAACGTTACCGTTCGCCTCACCTACCGGATTCTCGCCAAAAACAATAAAACGGGCAATATGGAAATTTTGACCGCCGGAACCGAGCAGGCCAAAGCACTGGCCAACTCAACGGAAGACGCAGCGGCGCAGGCGATGAAGGAACTGGCGGAAAATCTGACGCCGGTGCTTCTGGACAAAATCGGACAATACATCCAGGGCAATACCAAAAAGGTCGCCGTCCAGGTCAACGGCGTTCGCGATCTGGAGACGGTCCTTCAAGTGAAGTCCCTGCTGCAAAACATTGTCTGGGTTTCCGCGGTGGAAGAAAAACAGATGGGGTCTTTTATCGTAAGCTATCCCGAAAACACGCTGTATTTAGCAAACAGCATCCAGCAAAAGGGCAACTTTAAGCTGGTCAACTTTACGCCGTATTCATTAGTATTAGATTATTCTGAATAAGAAGAAAAGAAAAACAAAATCATCCATCGATCTTGATGAATAATGAAGAAGGAGAAAATGATCATGATATACGGAAAATCCCGATGTTTTTGCTATTTCAGTATCTGTGTACTGGGTCTGAGTTTACTGTTTCTTTCCGGCTGCGCCACAAAGGTCCGGGTCAATATGCTTCAGCCGGCGCAGTATCATGAAGCGTCCCTGACCAAAGCCGTGGCCGTCCTGCCTTTCTCCGGCCCCGGCGGCGGCGAATTCGCATCGGAGCTGGAAGGCGTGCTCGCCGGTGTCGGCATTGACGACAAGCAGTACTTCACGCTGGTTGACCGGGCCTCCGTCGATAAGGTCATCAGCGAAATGAAATTCTCACAAAGCGGCCTGGTAAATGAAAAAACGGCCGTCAAGCTGGGAAAACTCGTCGGCGCCAAGGGCATCTACACCGGCGTCGTCAACCGCAACAATTATGACGACAGTTCATACACGGAAAAGCGTTCGACCTGCACGCGCTATGAACAGAAAAGAGACGACAAAGGAAACCTCTACCGGGGCGCCTGCCTTCAGTGGCGCAATTACACTGTCCGCTGCACGAAACGCGTTGCCAATTTTGCCGTCACGCCGAAACTGGTTGATGTCACCACCGGCCGCGTGCTCTATGCCCGGAATCTCTCCGCCACAACGGATTCCAACGCTTGTGAGGATACCAATCCCATTCAAAGCGAAAGTGTCCTGCTGGAAAAAGCGAAAGAACAGGTCAAAAAAGAATTCCGACGCGACATCGCTCCCTACTATGTTACACGGGAAATCCGGTTGATCGACTCGACGGACGGTATCTCATCGAAAGAAGCGATAGACAAACTCAAACGGGGCATGGAGTATGCGGACAAGGGCCGCATGGACAGCGCCTGCGAACTATGGGGAGAAGCCCGCAACATGGCGGTAAGTTCATACGCCCTGCTGTATAATCTGGGTGTCTGCGCCGAAAGCCGCGGCGATCTGGATACCGCTTTGCAACTTTACAAACAGTCCGACAAAATACTGGGCAAACCGGACGACGATATTTCTCTGGCGCTGAACCGGGTCGGCGAAGCCATTAAGAACCGCGGCAAGCTCAAGGAACAGATGGGTGGCAAATAAGTCATTGCCCTTGCTGATGGTCCGGCACCACTGTCAGCAAGGGCAACTATCCATGATTACTTTCCGACGCCGAACATGGCAGGACCTTTCATGGCTGAAAGCTTCGCCCGGCCGTCCACCATCCGGAAAATAAAGGACGTTGATCCGGTTTTATTAATCCTCTTGGTTGTTTTAATGTCCGTGTGGCTTCGTGTGAAAGTCACGGAAACGGAAACGTTTTTATTGTCGGAATCCGTTGTAACATTGTTCAGCGTATATCTCATGTCCATATCGGCAAATCTACCGAAGTCCCTTCTGATTTTTCTGTCCAGCAGCGTATCGTCCCCCGCAAAATCTTCAGAGACACAAGAGATAAACCGTCTGGCGTTTTTACCGGTATAGGCGTCAACCATGCTATCCAGCGTCTCCCGTACTGCTTTCTGCGTCTCCAAAAAGGATGACTTTCCTGCCGCCTTTTGCGCAACGGGCACTTTGGGGGGGGTATCCTGCGCCCCGGCAGTTGATGCGGGTACTGCCATAACCAACAAAACGATGACGATAACAACGGCCTCAAAAACTTTCATACCAGACTCCTTTCCCCTGTGTTGAAAACTATTGAACATACCAGAATCTCCCGCCCAGCGTTTTCGATATCTTCGCCTTGCCGGACTGGTCGATGGTCACTTCCTCATAGATACTCGATTTTTCTTCGTGCTTCAGGTTGCGCTTGTAAATCCGGCTGGTAATGGTGACATCATATGAAATACTGTAACGTCCGTCCTGACCGGGTGTTATGGAAAGGTTCTGGATATTGTAGCGGATCTCGTCGAATGTTTTGAACGTCCTGCGAAGCGTCATCTGCAAGTCGGAAAGCGTTGAACCGTCACCCGCCTGCCAACCGTCACTGATCATGCTCATCACCTGCGAGTCATTTCTGCCCTCGTACGCTTCCTTGAACCGGGTGTAAAAATCTTTGACAAGAACAATGTTTTCCGATGATTTTTTCTGTTGAGCTTCGACTGCCCTGCGCTCTTCTTCGGCTTTTTTCTTTTCCTGTTCGATGCGAAGTTTCTCTGCCGCTTCCCACTGGCGTCTCTGCTCTTCCGCGCGCCGCTGGGCCTCTTCCTGCTCTCTTTTCCATTTTTCATAGGCCGGGGCATACCCCAGGATCAGGTTGTCAAGCTGTAAGGCAACGGAGTTCGTGGGCGGCTGGAGCGAAGGTCTGACCGCTTCGACTTTGCTTCCCAGGTACGAAATAAGCCAGCTGTAAGCACCCTGAAACCGGGAATGCTCACCCTGGACGATATCGCGTGAGAGTTTGGGCATTTTATTAAAGGTTTCAAAAACGATCTGGCCTGCCTTCTGCACCTTCTCCTGCCCATCAGCGCCGATTTTGTCGCGCTCGGCTTTTGCAAGCACATCGTAGCGTTCGCAGACCTCCCGCAGTTTCTTCCAGTCATCCTCAAGGGCTTTCATAAGACCTGCCGGAACAGGCTGAAATCCACCTTGTGAGCGGATCTGAATGTAATACCGGGCTTCTTTATCCAGTTTGGCCATCAGGATGTTCTGTCCGGCATACAACTTCTGCCACACACCCAGACTGTCCCAGGGCTGATAAGTCGCCCAGGGCAAAGCCGAAAAATCACCCTTGGACACATATTTATCCGCATCCCGGGAAATGGTTGACCACGGAGGTTGAGTAAATTCTTTTTTTAACACCTCTTGCGCGGTTCCTCCCCGGGCGCCATAAAAGCCATGCGCCGTCTTCTCCATACTGATCCGGTTCAGGGCGCCGGCGGCTGTGGAAGCACGATGACGGTACGTATCAACCCAATCCGTATAGAAGGTCAGTTCATTGGCTTTACTTTCATAAACGGCAGCAATCCACAGAATGTCCAGTTTCTGAGCGTTCTTGAGATTTTCCGGCTCGTATAGGGTGAATGTCTTTTTGATCATGTCTTCGAAGGCTTTAATATTTTTTTCCTGCTCCGGCGCATGGGGGGTAAATTCCATGGGTGACCCAAGCCAGTTCATCGAAAAATAGGATGACCAGTAATAATTGACAAGCTTTCCATACTTGTTCAAAATGCCGGTCAGTTCAGTCTGGGCCAGATTCGCAACGCGCATGCGCTCGCTGTTCGCCTCCGCATACTTCTTCGTTGCTTCCTGCACGGTTTTGTGCAGGTCCTTCAATTGACTGGCCGTGGCCAGAAGGCCTGTGCGGATGTCCGCAATATTTCCACCCCAGTACAGGGAACGCTGTATCTCCTCATCCAGCTTATTGGCCCTGTCTTTCCACTGATCAATCCAGTAAGGAACATCGGACACGGCATTATAGGCATTCGTATTCGCTTCGCCGAATTTCGTTTCCCAGAGCCGGTATTCATTCCAGAAATCTCTGGTATGCGCCCTTGTTGCGTTGTTAATGCGTTCGCCAAACGGGTAGGCAACGCTTGCAACCGGGGAATGAATATGCTGGAGCTTCACCATCTCGCGATAGGGACTGACCAGGGCCTGTCCAAAAGGACGGAGCCCGGCATAGGCGGCATTCACAGCGGCATTGTAACGGTTGCCGGCGGCTTGCAGGGCATTCCGGCAACTGTCATTCCATGGGCGGCAGCCGTTCCAAATGGCATTCCAGGCACGATTGTATTCATCTGAGGCGGCGTTGGTCGCCTTTCCGCATACTTCACTGGCCTGGCTGTAAAGCTTATATTTCTGATCGTACTCTTCCCTTGCCTTCCTGTACCGGTCGTTCAAACGGTTGTGCCAGTCCGTCACCATAATCTGGTAATTGTCCGGGTCGCCTCCGTCTTCCACCGCCTGCACATAGGATCTCATCTGGGAGATCATCGAATCGACCTCGCCTGCGTATTCACCGGAAGTAATCGGAGGGATGTTCTCCATTCCGTAATACCAGCCACCCATTTTAATCTCCGGTTTGGGCTGTGCCGCCAGTTTCTGTGCCTCTTCATCCAGTTTCTTCTTTTTTGCTTCAAAAGCGCTTTTGTACTGCTCATTCAAACTGTCCATCGCGGCAGTGATCTTGGCCTTATATTCATTCACTTTCTTTTCATGCTTGGCCAGGATCTGCTCGATTTGATACATTTCCCGAGCACCTTCCGTCAGCGTGCTGATGTTCTTTTCCAATTTGGCTTTACGGTCCTGAAGGCTCTGCTTCATCTGGCTCAGAACCCTTGTCTGATCGGCGGCAGCTTGGGAGTTGTAGTACAAAGCGATCAAATCATTAAAAGCGAATGATCCTGCCACGACTGTTCCAACAACCCATCCGGGAGGACCGAAATAGAGGCTGAGAACCACGATGGCCGCTTCACCGCCCAGTTCCTCCTGGCTGGGAAGAACAGCGTCTTCTATGGTATCCGTGACCACATGTTTCGCTGCGTTGAGAATGTTTCTATCCATCTGGGCAAGCAACTTGTTCGTCTTGTCGAGTTTATCATTCTCGCTTTTAGCCAGATCCAGTAACTCCTTCTTCTTGTCCGCAGCCATTTTAAGGTTGCCGGCAAAGGGTTGGCCCAGGGAAACACTTGGCAGATATTCATCCGGATTCAGCGCGAGAATAACCGCCGCGTTCCGGCTTATCTCGGGCAGGTTACTGTCGATGGTCCCGCCCAGTTCCGTCATCTTTGCGTCCAGGTCATTCCATTTTTTCATGTCCCCATGGTTTGACTGCATGGCTTCCATAAGAACCTGACCTACGGCCCCTTCGCCCATCCTTATTCCCGAGGCAAGGGTTTCTACGGCGTTCTTTGCCTGTTGATACTGTTCATAATCGTCGGCGTGAGCGCGCAAGGGGCCGAGGAACAGGCAACAGACAACAACAGCCAAAACAACCCGGCCAAAATGCGAAACTGTCAATCGAGACATCATACGGCACCTCCCCTTAAAGCGGCCAGACGGTCCGGCCAAGCAACAAAATAAGTGTCTTTTCTCCGTCCGCGACCGGCATCGCCGCCCGCCACAAAAAAATGTAGGTCTTCCCGCCGAAGGGAACGGCAACAGCAGCCGCCGATGCCATCCCCGGCTGAAGCGTTTCGCTTGTGGAAAGGAGAGCCTTCTTTGCACCCTTCATACCGGAAACTTCCCCCGTGCTGTAAAAGGGCATCTGCATGGCCGGCATCTTTTTTGCGAATTCCGGGTCGATCCTGGCCAGTTCATTTTGCGTCTTTTTGGATTGTTCGTTTTGTTTCAGATTTTCCGCGCTGAAGAGCCCCTGCGGCATGGTCTCCCTGGCGGTTGCAAGTGCCAGAGCGGCCGGATCTCCAGTGGCTTTCACGGCAACCGTAACGCGCTGCCCTCCCTGAAGATTGACAATGCCGTCCTTTTCCGCCGACCATCCGGCGGGAAGGAATAGGGCAAGCCCTCCGACCGTGGCAGTCCCCGCCCGAAGCCTTTTTGTGACATCAGCCAGGTTTTTGTCACCTTTCATCAGCTTTTCGGCGCGAAGGTAAGTGCGCAGAGCGTCGGCTGGTCTTCCCGCCTTCTCGTGAATAGACCCGAGAAGAACCAGGGCCCTGCCGTCGTCCGGCTTCAGTTTGAGGTATTCCTGAATAGCTGCGGCAGCCTCAACGTCTGCGCCGGATTTCTGAAAGAGTTCACCTGCATTGAAAAGAAAAAGCGGCTGGTTGGAATATTTCGCGAAGGCTTTTCGGGCCGCCGCCGCCGCCGTACGGGGATAGCCGGCTTTGTCCAGCGTCCGCACGAGGTCGGTAAAGCTCTCGACGAAACCGATTACTTTGTTGATTGCCTCATACTCCGCAAGGGCAAGGTTCCACTGGCCCTGCTTTTCGCAAAGGACGGCAAGTTCCTTTCTTTCCACCCATGCGTCAGATTTCAAAAAAAGTCCTCGCTGGTAAAGCCGGATAGCCCCGACAGGGTCCGTGGACGAAAGCTTTCGGGCTTCCTGGAAAAAGGTTGCCGCGTCTTTCGGTCCTTCGACACCAAAGGAAATTAACGGAACCTGTTTCTTCTCCTGCGCCGCTTTTTCCCCTTTAGGAGCTGCTGAAACAACCTCCTTGGATGTCTGCTTGGGTACAGCCTTGCCCTTTTTTTTAGCCGGGCCTTGTGAAAAGCCCGGCATGACCACGAAAAAGCAGAGGGCAACAACCAGCGGAAGACAGAACCTTTTCATCCCGAACAAATTTCTCATTTTTCCCATGTTCGTTTCCTTTCTCCATCATGCAATGAACTTCGCCCTCCGTTACACCCGTTTTACGGCAGGAACTGGCGTGCTCCGCTGGGTTGATATTTGTACTCAAACCTCATGGTGATCGTCATGCCTCCACCAGTCCAATCTTCCGTCACGGTTTTAACCTCCATAAGACCATACTTTCCATTGGCCAGTTTGAAAGCGTACGTGTGTCCTTCCACAAGATACACTCCCATTGCCGGATCGCCTGAATAGCCGGTGGCAGGCGCCTCAGTGACGCTGCCGATGCTCACCGTGCCAAGATCCGCCCTGGTTACCCCGGCGGCAAGAAAGCCATAAGCACGACCGGGGCCGCCGCCGGTGATCTGAAAGTCGCCCGCGGCTGCGGCAACCTGTCCGTCAACAAAGGTAAATCCCATGGGCGGATGGCCCGCTGCAACCAGGGTTCTGCTGCCCTTTTCAACGGTTTCAAGGGGATTAACGCTGCCACCGGAAACGGTTCCCGTTGCCACGTTCGACGGGTCGCTGACGCCGAAAATGAGGGGGTTCTTCATGCTGTAAACCTTTGCCCCCTTTTCTCCCATTTTGAAGACAAATTCCGTGACGCCATTGTCCTTGGCTGACTGACCGGTGCTTGTCCTTGTGAGCATCCTGCTGTAGCTCAGGGAAACGGATATGCCCCTGGTATCCGAAGTGATGTTGTTCAGCGTGTATCTCAAATCAATATTGTCATATAAACTGAAGTCCTTTCTGACCGCCCGGTCCAGATTCGTCTTGTCTCCGGCAAAATCCTCGCTGACCAGTGACATGAAAGTTCTCGGATCGTGGTTTTTATAAGCTTCAATCATTTTGTCCAGTGCTTCCTTGATGAAGCTCATGATATTGCGGTCGGAAAGGGTTACCTGCCGCGCGGTTGCCGCAACGTCATTGGTTTTTCCCGTTGTGTCGGATACTTCGATAAAAATGGAATACGTCTTCCCCAGTTCCGGTCTGAAGCTGTACTCAAAAGCACCGTTTTCAGCAAGGTTGGCGTCATTCCATGTTTCTTTTCCGTCCAGGCTGATTCGGGCGCTGCCGATTTTCCCTTTCCCCGAAACGGCTCTTCCCGTAATGGTAACTTTGCCGTCCGGCAGGGCTTCCTTGTATAATGTTATCTTTGAGCCGGTTTCATCAAAAGATGCTTTATTGATAAAAAGGTAACTGATCGATACCTCTCCTTCCGACTGGCCGAAAATCCACCATTTCGCCTCGGCGCTGGATAAAGACAGGATGACCAGGATAAGCGATAGGATGATCGATAGGCTGTTTCTGCGATAATTCATGATTTTCCTCCTTTGGAAAATTTTTATAATTCGATAATCAAACCCGCGGTAATGCTGGTCTCACGGAAATTATTGTCCGCGTTCGTATAGACGAAATCGTTGAGTTTGGCTCTGACAAACAGCATGCCCTGGTTCAGCTTTTTAAGAAACGGCGGGCGATAATTGATGTTTAAAGCTGCAAATGTCTTGTCGGTATCCTGGCCGACGCTCTTATCCAGACGGTTCTGTCCAGCCTTGATGCTGGATGTGATCTTCCAGTCCGGAATATCCAGGCCGAAGCCGGCGGAATATTCATAAATCTGATCGGAGCTAACCACCAGTTCACTCCGTTGCGTCCATCCGCCCAGATACACGGAAGGCTTCAGGACAAACATCCCCAGCGTGTGCCGACTGCTCAACGAGGTATTGTAGGTAAACTCGTTGTTTCGCTCCGCGGCGGAAATTTTATTGTCATAAAGCGTGTAGCCCAGGTTCGTATCGCTGTCCAGGACGCCGAAGAACTGATCCTGATAGTTCAAAGTTCCGATATGGTTGTAATTTTCCGAATGGCTATTGGAAACAATATCCAGTTTGTAGGCAACATCGGTAACACCGTACGGCCTGCCCAACAACCGTTTGAACGTAAGTCCAACTTCCGGCTTGTAGTAGTCGGTCCTGCCCTGCGTTTTCTGGCCGTCCAGGTTGTCTCTGAACCAGAGAAATCCAAAATTTGCCGTGACATCTTTTGTATATTTATAACGCCACTTCGCTTTGGCTTTTTCCCGGTCCTGAGTCGCCGAACCGACCAGAGTGGTGAAATTCGGCGAAATTCTTTCGTATTCCAGGGTGACCCGGCTGGGATCTGCGTCCCCGACAGCCGTAACCTTATAGGCAATCCCATGGCGTGTTGTATCGGCACCGCCTCCTCCCGGCGATTCTTTCTGGTCCGACAGGGAGGCTTCACCAGAAACGGTCAGACCGGGGATCGGCTTGTATTCGAGATCCATGGTATAGGCGCGGTTCAGATAAAGAGAATCCGTGGTGTTGACGCGATCATTATCCTGAGATTGAACATAACTGAGGCCCGCCCAGAAGTTCGGTCCCAGACTTTCTTTGATGCGCGCGCCCATCACCTGTCTGGCGATGGCCTTTACCGGTCCGTCGTAAATGGCAAAAGCGTTGTCCCATCGCGGGTAGGCGTAGCCATAAATAAGAGTGACTTCGGGGATATAGGTATTTTCCTTGACGAACCGGTAAGATGCCCCTTTGACAGCCGAACTCAGCGCATACTGGGAAAAGGTCTCAAAGGTGTCGCCCAGGTTCAGCGTGTGCACCTTGTTGGTGATCCTCCCCTGGAGATTGGTGATGGAAGCGGTTTTGATATCGTTGGTGGAATCATCCGTGAGTTTGAGGCCGAAATTGAAGGTATAATCAAATCCCTTGTAATTTCCGATATCATTGATGCCCAGGACGTTCAGGTAGCTGAACCCCTGCTTTAAGGATGACTGGCTGCTGCCCGGCCCGCTGATGTCGTTATAGGTGTAATTGAATTCATTGGACAGGTGAAACTCGTTTGCGGCTCGTGCCGGACAGGCATTCCCCATCATGACAAAACAAATAAGCAGCATGAACAGACACCCGGTCCATTTGGATTGACAATATTTGCGGATTTTCGCAGAGATTTTCATATCCTTAATATTTTCCTTTCTTCGTACATATTTTGCCAATGAGAAAGGCATCCCCTGGCGGGTTGCCTCAACATTGCCGTTTCCATCTAACTATAATAAAATAGAATATATTGCAATAGCTTGACACAGTCCATGATTCACTTGACATATAAAAAGATGCTTCTTATACTTCTGCGCACAAAAACGAAAGGTCATGAAAGGTTTTTATGTATCATTTAGCGGCAGATGAACAAATTATCTGGAAAAGACTGGCTCAAGCAGCCATCGATGGAAAACTCACCCCCCAATCGTCCCTGGACGGCATTCGGGTTGCTCTGCGCGCACATTTCCATTTTTACATGGGCGGCCTGCTGGCCGGACTCGGAGAACAGCAAATAGCCTGGGACTGGTTCCGGGAAGGAGCGCTCGAAGAGGACGGAATATTCAACGCCATCATGGCTTCCTATCTGGAGCGGCACGACGGCCGGTTTTACATGCCGGAAATGATTTTTGCCGATCCGCATCACTATGAGCATTTCACCACCGTGCCGACCATCGTCGGCATGCGGGAAAAATTTGTTTGTTTTGCCTCATCCTCCCTGCCCGTTTTTACCGATCCCCTGACCATTCTCGACGTGGGTTGCGGCGACGGCAGTCTTTTGGTCCTTCTCCTGAAACGTCTCATCGCCGCCGGCCGCATCCGGAAGATCGGCCGCGCCTTTCTGGTTGATTCTTCGGCGGCCATGCTGGACTGCGCAGCCGAAAAACTCAAGCAGGCATTCCCCGATATCGTAGTCGATAAACGTCATGGCCGGATTCAGGAACAGGCGGCAGGGCTCCCCGCAGGCATTGATGTGGCCTTGTTGTCCCTGGCCTATCACCACATGCCGTGGAATGAAAAGGCGATCCATCTTCGAGAACTGTCCGGCCGGGTCGGCAACGTGCTCCTCATGGAGATGGACGGTGACAATGATACTCCCCAACTTGGTTCGCCGGAGCTGGCCGTATCGGTTTACCAGTCCTACGGGCCTATTATCGACGCTATCTTTGCCCACGATGCACCCATCGCCGTGAGTCAGGGCTGCGTGGATAATTTTGTAATGGCGGAAGTGATTTCCTTTCTCACACAGCCCAGAGGCAAACGCAATGACTATCACATGCGGCGCGACCAGTGGGCGCAGATTTTTTCTGCTGAGCTTACCGGACACCTTTTCCGAGGAGAGACAACCGTCATGACGTCGGAGGGATGCGAATTCTTTGCCTGTCATTGGGGGAAATAACCGGTTGTTAAATTTGCGCTGATTATTCAGTCGTCTTCAAATCCCCTATTGCAATATGTACATTGACAGGCAATCATTGTTTCCCTTATACTCAAACCGCTGAAGCAACTGTGTTTGTCCATTGATCATCAACCCTTATTCTGGAGGTTACCGTGGAAAAACTTTTCTATCCGGAATCCATCGCCATCATCGGCTTATCGTCAAAACCCAACAACATTCCCCGTCTGGTCGTGGAAAATCTCATCCGCTGGGGATACAAGGGGCGCATTTTCGGCGTCAACCCCCGCGCCGCGGAATCTCATGTGGACGGCATCAGGATGTATAAGGACGTGAGCGACCTGCCCGAGGCGCCGGATGTTGCGTTCGTCATGATTCCCGCCGGTTTAATTCCGGATGTTATCGATTCCTGCGGCAGGGCCGGCATCAAACGCATGGCGATTCCGTCCGGCGGATTCAATGAACTGGGCAGGGACGGGGAAAAACTTTCCGAACAGCTTTTACAGAAGGCCAGACAGTACGGCATCCGGTTTGTGGGACCCAACGGTGTGACGGTTGCCAACACGGCCAACGGTTTGTGTCTGCCGTTCGTGCCGTCTTTCAGCCCGCCCAAGGGGGGACTGTCGATCATTTCGCAGAGCGGCGGCGTGGGCCTGATGCTCTGGAATCTGATGACCGATGACAATGTCGGCATGGCTAAATTTGCCAGCATCGGCAACAAGCTGGACCTGGACGAAGTTGATTTTCTGGAGTATTTCGGCCGGGATCCGGAAACCCGCATCATCGGCATGTATCTGGAAAGCATCCCCCGGGGAGACCGTCTCATCGAGGCTGCATCCAAAATCAACAAACCGATCATTATCCTGAAATCCAACACGACCTCCGCCGGAAGGAAGGCGGCGATGAGTCACACGGCAGCTCTGGCCAACAATGAAGACATCATTGATGCCGCCTTCGAGCGCGCCGGCATCATCCGCATCCACCACTTCAATGATTTCATCTCTCTCGCTAAGGCTTTTGAACTGCCGCCCATGCGGGGCAACCGGATCATGGTGATGTCACCCGCAGGCGGCTTTACGGTGATGATGGCGGACCTCTGTGAAGAGGTAGGCTTTGAGTTTGCCGATCCCGGCGCCGCTTTTTACGACGAACTCAAGAATTCGTCAAATGCCGGCGTCATCAATTTTTCCAATCCCCTCGACATGGGCGACATCTATGATACGAAGGCCTATCCCAATATTTTCTTCTCCGTAATGCACAACGACAATGTTGACGGCGCGGTGTTCGTAACCCAGTGGCCGGAAATGCCGCGCGGCCAGGACGTTTTCTACAAGATGTTCCACACGGATCTTTCCAAGGAGGTTGCCGGAACCATTCTATCCTCCGGGAAACCGCTTGGCGTCTGCCTGTTCGGCCTTTCCAGAACCATTTCCCGGATCAAGCAGAACCTCGATTACCCGATCTTCAACAACGCCGGTGAAATGATTCGCGCCTTCAAAAAGCAGAGTGATTATTACACCAGAAAAGCGCAGGAAGCCGCCGTCTATCCATTGCCCGCGGATATTGATATTTCGTTGGCGAAAACATGGATTGACGGCCATGAAGGAATCCGGGGAGAGGAATCGCTCGAATTGCTCCGTTCATTCGGCATCGACAGCGCCGAATCCGCGGTGGCCGGCGACGATGGGGAAGCCGCCGCCCTGGCGGGCCGAATCGGTTATCCCGTAGTCATGAAAATTGTATCGTCCGATGCCGTCCACAAATCCGAGGCCGGCGGCGTTGTCACGGGTATTCAGGATGCCGATGGGGTTCGCGATGCTTTTGAGAACATCCGGGAAAATCTTTACCGATTTAAAGCAGACGCAAATTTTCAGGGCGTCCGGGTCATGAAACAGGCAGGCGATGGCTATGACATGTTCATCGGCGGACAGCGCGATCCCTCTTTCGGCCCAGTGGTCTTCTTCGGTTATGGCGGCATTTATATCGAAGTATTCAACGACACGGCCAGAGTGCTCTGTCCGGCCGGCATCCGGGAGATTGAAGGCAAGGTCCGGAAGCTGAAATCATTCAAAATTTTGCAGGGCGCCCGGGGAAAAGGCAAAGGAGATATTGCAGGCTACGTCGCCATGATCGAACGGGTAACCCATCTTCTCCATCAGTTTCCCCGGATTTGTGAACTGGACATCAATCCGGTCCGGGTACTTGCCGACGGCTCCGGTGTTGTGGCCCTGGATGCAAGGCTGAGGCTCGAATCCTGAAGCAGCAGAATAAATCTGTTTTTTTACGGGAGCGGGATGTTCCGCTTCTAACCGTCACTTGACTCAAGAAGGAGGCTGCAATGCGAGGCCATATCGTCAGCACGGGCATCACTTTCGGAACAGCACTGGCAATAACAATCAGCTACAGCATGAATCATTCCGTGTTGTGGGCGATCCTCCACGGCCTGCTGTCATGGATTTACGTGATTTATCATGTCATTTTCCATTAAAAAAACGGCGTTGACTTTCTAATTTCAGTTCGTTTGTCCCAAATTTAGCACCCATCCCCCGGGGGGAGACTGTGTCAGAATAGTAAAAAGCCGTCATTCCCGCCTTCGCGGGAATGACGAAAGTGGAACCAAATTGACTTTTTACGAGTTCGTCAGTTGAACCTTCTCACACTCACTACCAATTCAGTAGTTTATTACTACCATTTTACTACATTTCATTCCCTATTGTCATTTTCCTGAATTTGGCGCTAATGGATACCCATAATTCATTATTACCCGACAAGGAGGTTCTATGACCTGGCAGGAAGAATACCAGAACAAGCTGGTCTCCGTGGAAACTGCTGCAGCATCGATCAAATCAGGCAATATCATCTTTACGTCGGCGGGGCCGAGCTGTCCCATCGATATCATCAACGCCGTCAGCGCACGTTATAAAGAGCTGGAAAATGTTCATATCGCTTCGGGACTTCTGACGTATCCCTTCGAATACCTCAAGGCGGAATACAAAGGTCATATCACCCACCATTCCGGTTTCCTGGGCCCCCTCGAGCGCATGTTCATGCCCCAGGGCAACATCAGGATCCGGCCGTACCAGTTTTCCAAAGTCGATAAAGTCATCCCGAGGCGTCACTACGATGTGGCGATTTACGAAGTTTCAGCGCCCGACGAGAGAGGCTACATGAGCTTCGGACCTCAGGGCACCTTCAGCAACGCGATTATCTCGCGTTACGCCGGAAGGGTCATCGTGCAGGTGAACCGCAAAACGCCCTTTGTGAACGGAATGGAAGCGCATATCCACGTCAGCCAGATTGACATGATCTGCGAAAAGGACCACGACCTCGTTGAAATTCCGGATGCCCCGATCGGAGAAGATGAACGGCAACTGGCTTCCCACATTGTAGAACGCATTCCCGACGGCGCGTGCATCCAACTGGGGTTTGGCAAGATTGCCAACGCCGTCGGCTTTCTTCTGGAAAGCAAAAAGGATCTGGGGGTGCATTCCGAGATGTTAACGAATTCCATGATGGTCCTGGCGCAGAAGGGAGTAATCACCTGCGCACGCAAAAACTACCAGACGGGAACCATGGTGTGCAGCTTCGCAATAGGGCCGAGAGCCCTTTATGATTACATGGATCACAACCCCATGGTGACCATGCTTCCCATCTACCAGATCTGCGCGCCGGAAACGATCGCCAAAATCGACAATTTCATTTCCATCAACAACGCGCTGTGCATCGATCTCATGGGCCAGATCGGTTCGGAAAGCATCGGCTTCACGATGTACAGCGGAACCGGCGGACAACTGGATTTCGTTCGCGGCGCCTCCCAGTCCAAGGGAGGGAAATCGTTTATTGCATTGCTTTCCACCGCCCAAACCAAAAACGGGCTTATTTCCAGGATTAACACGGCACTGCCCCTGGGCACCATCGTCACCACCCCCCGCACGGATGTGCAATGCGTGGTAACCGAATACGGCGTTGCCGATCTCATGGACCTGAGCCTCAGCCAGACCGCGGAAGCGCTGATCGCGATAGCCCATCCCTCGTTCCGCGATCAGCTGAGACATGATGCCAAAAAGGCGGGACTGCTTTATTGATCAGGCACTCAACACAACCAGAAGGAGATGCGGACATGGACATATTTTCAGGAACCAGGGTCATCGATATCACACAATTTATCTCAGGATCGCGCTGCACGCAGATATTAGCCGATATGGGAGCGGAGGTGATCAAGATCGAGCCGCCCCAGGGCGACACCCTGCGCCTGATCTTCAGCCTGATGCCGGGAGCGGAGCGCAACTACTCAATTTTAAACCGCAACAAGTACGGCCTCGCCCTGGACTGGAAAAAGCCTCAGGGCCAGGAAATCATCCATCGTCTGGCGGCAACCGCGGATATCTTCGTGCACAACCTCATTCCAGGAACCATGGAAAACAGTCATTTGGGATATGAGGATATCCGGCAGGTCAGACCGGATATTATTTACATCGCCATTTCCGGATTCGGGAGCACGGGCGTCAATCCGGAGCGGGCCGCCTTCGACATTATTGCCCAGGCCACTTCCGGACACTTCTGGAACGACCTGGAAAACCTGATGCCGCCCGCCAATTACTGGGGCGACCTGGTCAGCGGCGGCTATGCCGCGCTGGCTATCTGCATGGCTCTCATCCATCGCATGAAGACCGGCGAGGGGCAGTGCATCGATCTCTCCATGCAGGATGTGCTCTACTTCAACAATTACCGGGCCATGATCGACAAAGCGATGGCGCCCATCACGGAGGATGTCACCCGGGCGCTGGGCCGTAAGCCGGCCGAGGTGATGAACTCGAAAGACCGCATGCCCTTCTATGGATTTTTCAAAGCCTCGGACGGCAAAGTGGCCATCGTGTCCGTCACCCCCCGGCAATGGCGCGACCTTTCCGAAATTGTCGAACACCCGGAGCTGGCAACCGATCCGCACTTCAACAATCTGATCGCCCAGGTCAACAATCACGCCGCGGCCGTCGCGCTCATTGAAGAATGGACAAGCCGGCATACATCCGCCGAAATCGTCCGGATTCTGGAAGACAGAAAGATTCCCTGCGGTATTGCCTATTCCATAGATGGGGTCAACGACGACGCCAATTTGCGGGCGCGGGGCATGTTCCAGACCGTCGAGCATACCCAATACGGCGCCATCGACATCCCCGGCATCCCGTATCACTTTTCAGGCACGCCGGGAAAAATAACCCGGCCGGCTCCGGGACTTGGTGAGCATAATCAACTCCTGCTCGAACAATGGCTGGGATACACACAGGATGAAATCGTACGGCTCAAATCGGCAGGGATCATCACTTAAGTAAACCCTGCCCCTGCCCGGCTTGGCAAGGTTCATGGATTCAAACAGTGCGGACTATGCATGCAGAGATGTGCATTGAACTAAATAAAAAATGAGGGGGAGTTTTGTATGGCAAATTTAATTTTGGACGAACGGGATCAGAAATTTGTTTTGTATGAGATGTTGCAGGCGGAAAAGCTTTGCGAACACCCGCGCTACGCCGATTTTTCGCGGGAGACATTCGACATGATTCTGGAAGAGGCGCAGAAGTTTGCCGTGGAAGAAATCTTCCCGACGCTCAAGGATGGCGACCGGGAAGGCTGCCGCCTGGAAAAAGGCCAGGTGCATGTTCCGAAAAGTTTCCACCGGATTTACAAGCTCTTCTGCGAGGGCGGCTGGAATTCCATGGGGTTTCCCCCGGAGATCGGCGGACAGGGACTGCCCCGCCTCATGCGCCTTGCCGCCAACGACTGGTTTATCCATAACTTTGCTTTCATTGCCTATCCCGGCCTCACCGCCGGCGCCGCCCACCTCGTCGAGGTTTACGGCACTGCCGTGCTAAAGGAAAAGTACCTGCATAAGATGGTCTCCGGAGACTGGGCGGGAACCATGTGCCTGACCGAGCCCGGCGCGGGAACCGACGTCGGCAATATCAGCACCAAGGCCATCCGGCAGCCCGACGGCACCTTCCGCATTCAGGGAACGAAAATCTTCATCACCTCCGGCGACCATGACCTCACCGAGAACATCATTCATCCCGTCCTGGCGCGCATTGAAGGCGATCCTCCGGGCACGGGCGGCATTTCCATTTTTCTGGTTCCCAAATACATCGTCAACGCCGATGGAAGCCTGGGCGCGCGCAACGATTACGAGATCGCCGGCATTGAGGAAAAGATGGGAATCCACGGCAGTTCCACCTGTCTGATTAATTTCGGCGACAACGGCGCGTGCTACGGCGAACTTCTGGGCGAGGAGCGCGAGGGCATGAAGATCATGTTCAAAATGATGAACGAGGCCCGCATCGGGGTCGGCATGCAGGGACTCACCAGCGCGACCATTGCCTATTTGCACGCGCTCCAGTATTCCAAAGAAAGGCTCCAGGGAGCCTCGCTCCTGGATTTCGCCAACCCGGCCGCACCGCGCGTGGCGCTCATCCATCACGCGGACATCCGGCGCACGCTTCTGTGGATGAAATCCCATGTCGAGGGAATGCGCGCCCTGATGTATTTTGCCTCCTATTGCGGCGATATGATCCTTACGGCGCCGGACCAGGAGGCGGAAGACAAATGGAGCGGCATTCTGGAAGTTCTCACGCCGATTTGCAAGGCCTACTGTTCGGATGTCGGCTTTCTGGTCATCAATAACGCCATGCAGATTTACGGCGGCTATGGATACTGCCAGGAATACCCCATCGAGCAGTTCATGCGGGATGAGAAAATCGCCTGCATCTTCGAGGGCGCCAACGGTATCCAGGCCCTCGACCTGATCGGCCGCAAGCTCGGCATGCGCAAGGGCGCCTGCTTCATGGCGCTTTACAACGAAATGCAGTCCATTATCACCCGCTACCAGGAACTCCTGCCGGAGCTTGCCCCCGATGTCCAAGCCGGTTTAAGCGCCATGGCCGAGATGGCCACCTTCTTTGCCAAATGCGCCAAAGCGGGAAAATTCATGATCCCGGTCGGCAACGCCTATCCCTACCTCCTGCTGATGGGCAGGGTGATCTGCGCCTGCTTCCTGTATTGGGAAGCGGGCATCGCGCGGGAAAAACTCAACGCCCTGATCGGACAGAAAGGCGTCGATCCGAACAACGCAGAACAATGGTCCCAGCTCATCAAGAGCGACAAGGACGCAGCCTTCTATGCGGGCAAGCTGGCCGGCGCGAAGTATTTTGTTAAAAACGAGCTGCCCTACATCGACGCCATTGTCAAAGCGATCAAGAGCGAAGATCTGAGCATCATGGATATCGCCGAAGAAAGTTTTGCCGGGTAACATTTTGGATCATGGATGAATAGCCGCATTCAGAGATGCGGCTATTCATTTTATGGAAACGAACGCTGACATCAATTATGATGGTCTCGTAAAAAGTCACACAACCCGTCATTCCCGCGAAGGCGGGAATCCATAACATATTAGAGCTACTGGATTCCCGCCTTCGCGGGAATGACGAAAATGGAACCGAATTGACTTTTTACGAATTCATCAATTATGAATGATCAAACAAAATAACATCTTTCATTTCAGTCGTCATTCCAGGTCGGGCGGAAGGACGATCTGGCTGACCATAAAGTACATGGCGCCGCTGCCGTCCCGTTTCATATAATCGATCTCCTGCTGGAGCATCGACTTGGTTTCAAAACATCGCGTAAAACAACAGTAACATTATAGGATGTCCCTATGTTTCACATTTCGCTGCCCGGTCCGCATGACCGGAATTAAATTCAACCCCGCCACAACAGGTTGTGATAACACTTGACAGACAAAACGCTTTTTCGTATCGTCGGCCCATGCAAGAAATAATTTTAATCAATAATTATCAATTAATTCAATATAGTTCCCCCTCCTTGAAAAAAGCATGAAAAGAATTCCATTCTCGCGCAAGTTCCAGCTCATCCTGTCTGTCATCGCCATGTGCCTCTCGGGTTGCTGTCAGAATTGGGCGATCCACAGGGACACTCCCGGAGAGGCCGTTCCTCTCATGCTCAAGATGGCTGATGTCAGGCAGGCGAACTCGTACACATGCGGCGTAGCGTGTGCGCTCGCGATTCTCGATTACTATGGAATTGACGAGCGCGAGGATCGTCTGGCGTCACAATTTGGGGCCACGGAGGAGGCGGGCACCTCTCCTCGTGCACTCATCAGCGGTTTTGCTTCGCACGGGCTGACGGCGGTTCTGAAAGAAAAGACGACGTTGGACGATCTGCGCAGAAACCTTGAACAAAAGATTCCAACCATGGTGGCCGTTCAGGCCTGGTTGGAGGCGTATCCGCCCCCCGATTGGAGCCGGTATTGGGAAGCCGGTCATTGGTTGATTGTGATCGGAATGGATGGTGAGAGAATCTACTTCGAAGATCCTTCGCTTCTGGGTGTGCGTGGATGGTTGACGCAGGCGGAATTCCTGGAACGATGGCATGACTACATTGGCGAGGCCCCGTGCTGCGATGAAAAGGATTACCAGTACTGGCAGTTGAGCATCTCCGTCCATGGACGACCCGTCAATGCCCCGTCGTACAGGCACATTGATTAAGTCCGTTCGGATCGAAGAGCAAATCAACCAATAACGGTTTGCATCCGATGAAACGACACACAGGTGGAGCAGGCCGTCAGGCGTTACCATAAGAAAGTGATTGAGACCCCGGCACGGGAGAGTATTTCATTGACACGCGGAAAGGCCCGCAGTATATAGCTTCGCGCTATGAGGTCTTGCTTCATAATAAACCCACCCCGGAAGAATGGATGGATCTTCAACAGCAAAATTTTTGGCTTTCCCTGAAAAATACGCTGGCTTTTTTTTCCGAAGAGCTTTGGAGCCGAAAAAAAACCGTTGCCGTTTTCGCCCTCGCGACGATTTGCGCCAATCTGATTCAATTTATCGGCCCGTATTACACGCAGAAACTCATCGATATCGCGATCCCCGCCAAAGACGCAAGCCTGATCGGCCGCTATACGATTTACATCGCCTTGTCCATCGTGCTGTCCTATCTGGTCAGCCTGGTGTATGTGCGTTACACCGTGAAAATATACACAAGCATCCAGGCGGCCATACGCGAAAAGCTGGTCGGCCGGCTGTTGTCCAAAGAGCCGGTTTTTTTCAACCGTTTCAGCAGCGGCGATATTCTAACCCGCCTGTCGACGGATCTCGACGGCATCGGTGATTTTTTTTACGGCATTTTTCTATACACTTTCTTTATCTACACAACAGCGGTGATCGCCTATCTGGCCTGGCTTTTCTATATGAGCTGGTTTTTGGCAATCATTTCGGTCGCTTTTTTTGCCGTATCCCTGTCGCTGAGTTTGATTTACTACCGTTCCATATCCAGTCGCGCCATGAAGGCGCAGAAACACTATTCCGAAGTCAATGACATCGCGCTGGACATGATCAGCGGAGAAAAGGAGATCCGTCTTTATCAGCAGAAAGACAAATTTATCAACAGATTCCGCACCGAAAACCAGGCCTATGCCAACGCCCAGGCCTCTTCCATCCTGCTCAAGGACACTGTCTGGATCTCCTTTGTCCATCTGATAAAACTCAATGCGTCGGCGCCTCTGCTGATCGGCGCGTTTATGATCTACCTGGATGTCGGCCATATTACAGTCGGGCTTCTGGTGGCCTTTGTGCAGGTGCTGATGAGCACGTCGGACTATGTCCGCAGCATTTCCTATGCGCTGATTGACAATTCCAGTATCTCCGCCTCCATCGACCGCGTTAATGAAGTGATGACAAGTCATGCCCAAACCATTGATCCCCCTGTACAGATCGAGCAAATGCCGGAATCGGACGCCGTCGAATTCCGGAACGTCGCTTTTTCATATCCTTCCGGGAAGAAAATCTTCGGCAACCTGAATCTCCGGATTGAAGGCGGGGAGCGGATCGCCATCATGGCGCCCAGCGGTTTCGGCAAAACGACACTGGCCAATCTTCTGCTCAGAATGCAGGAGCCCGAATCCGGGGCCATTCTGTTCGGGGAGCGGGACATTCGTCTTTATCCGAAAAATTTCTATCTATCCTACTTTGCCTATGTCGGTCCGCAGACACACATTTTTAAACTCAGTATTCGGGAAAATATTGAAATGGGCTGGGCGGCGACGGATGAGGCGCATCTGATGAAAATCCTGGAAACGCTTCGACTGGACGAGGTTGTGCGTAATCTGCCGCAAAGCGCCGGCACGGTGTTGCACAGGCAGGGAATGACTTTGTCGGAAGGGCAGAAGCAACGGATCGCGCTGGGCAGGGCACTGATCCGCGAACCGCAGATTATGGTGCTGGATGAATTCTCCGCGGCGCTGGACCGGCAAACGGAAGAACAGATCCTGGATGACCTGCTTGCGCTCGTTGATAAACAAACCATCATTTGTATCACCCATTCTCAGTATGTGGCGAGCCGGATGGATAGAATCATCTCCCTTCCGGATGTCGCCGGTTGAAAAAAAAAGGAGGCTCAATGTTCAATCAGGAATTCTACAGGCATGCCGAAGCATATGACATGGCCTTTTCCTTCCGGAATATTCCGTCGGAATGCGATTTTCTCGAATGGTGCTTCAGGCAACACGCTGCGGCAAACGTCCGGGAGGATCGACACTATCTTGACATTTGCGCGGGACCCTCGCCTCATGGCATTGAACTGGCCAAAAGGGGCTGGCATTGCATGGCGGTTGATCTCAGTGACGACATGAAGGAATATGCTTTCATAAAAGCCGGACGGGAACATGTCCGCCTGGAATATATTCTCGGCGATATCCGGGAGTTTTGCATTCCCCGACCGTGTGCGCTGGCCGGATGTTATATCGACAGCCTGACCCATCTGACGGCCAATGAAGATGTTGTCAGGCATTTTCAGGCCATGCAGCGTAACATGCTGTCCGGGGGACTCTATATCATTGAATTGGCCCATCCGCGATATATCTTCCCGGCCACCGAACCCAACCTCTGGAAAGTTCAGGTAGGCGATCAGGAGGTGGAGATGCTATATGGCTTGCCGGATGATTTTTATGATAGCGTCAGCCAGATTTGGGAACTCACTTCCCGACTGACGGTAAGAAAAAACTCTCAGATTGTTGAAACGATTGAACGGATGGTGAAGCACAGGTTCTACATGTGTCAGGAACTCAAAGCCCTGATTGATCTGTCCGGTGTTTTTGATTTATGTACCTTCTACGACGCGCTCACCCTGCCGCCGGAACCGCTTGTGCACAAAAGCAAGGGCAACCACATGATTGCCGTACTGCGATTTAAGTGATGGAGGGTTAAAAATAACACCTTTCATTTCAAACGTCATAACCTTGCAGGTCACTCGTTCCCGCGAATAACCTGCAAGGTTATGACGGGTTGTGCGACTTTTTATGAGACCATCATTATTGGACAGCGAATAATTCAGAAGCAAGGATGATTCCGGACGGCAAGAGCGGCTTAAAGAGGCAGAGACTGAAGATACGTACGGAGATTGATCTTCTTACCGGATAGCTCGAGTTTGCTGCGAATATTAGAACGGTGAAAGGCGACCGCGTCTGCGGAAACCTTCATCAATGCCGCGATCTCTTTACTCGATTGCCCCTGCTTGATGAGATCGGCAACCTGAATCTCCGTCGGGGTAAGGTTCAGGAACTGCGATGAGAGATTATGGGCAAAAGGAGAGATGAAATCCTTGAGATTGGCCCGAACAATACTCAGGTAGGTCTTGACATCACCGTCTAATTTAATTTTCTCCATTCTGTCGAGGTAGGGAAAAACAAGTTTCTTGACATGCGAAACGATCTGTTTCTCCATCTTCTTTTTCTCTTCCTCCCGGTATTCAAGAAGAATCTTCAAGGCGGCGTTCATTTCCACCAGCTGGCGGGCCTGCTCTTCAAGCTCTTTCTCTTTTTCCTGCAAGGAGGTTTCCGCCTTCCTGCGCTCCATGATATCCTGTTCCAGTTTCTTATTGGCCTTCAATAATTCGGCCGTGCGCCTGGCGACTTCTTTCTCCAGACGGTCATGCGCTTCCTGCAGGGTAATCTGAATATTCTTGCGTTCGGTAATATCTTCCAGATACACGAGCATTAAATCCGGAGGAAGGATGATCTGACTGACCATAAAGTACATGTTACCGCTGCCGTCCCGTTTCGCATAAGTGATCTCCTGCTGGAGCATCGACTTGGTTTCAAAACAGCGCGTGAAACTGTCGATGATGTCGGGCCTGTTCCGAAAAAGATCGCGTGCCGTGCGCCCGATCAGATAACCGGATTCGCGCCGCAAAAGGATTTCGGCGGCGCGGTTCATGCGCCTCAAAACAAAATCATCACCCTGCCTCTGCCAGGTGGAAGTCGGGATAGGAATATTCTGATACTGAGTCTTGAACCGCTCTTCACTTTCCGTGAGCGCTTTCTCCCAATGCTTCTGAAGCATCATTTGCCGTTGCAGTTCGGCTACCTGTTGTTCCAGTTCGGCATAAGTTGGTTTTTCCGCCATTAAATCTCTCCTCAGACAATTTTTCTCCGATCTCCATGGTAATCCTGTCGGCATTGTCTGAATTTATTGACCTGCTCGGAAAGTTTCTAACATATGTGACGTGAGAATTCAGCAGTTTTAAATAACACCGGTTCCCGTATTTACAGAAATACAAGGTTGTTAAAATTCATACGCCACACCGGCAAAAATTGATCTGCCGCTTCCGGGATAAGCGCACATGGTGGTTCGCTGCGGATCACCTGCCGGTTTGTTTCGGTCAGTGAAAGTTGCCAGATAGGTGTCATAATCCGCGTTCAGCAGGTTATTGCCGGAAAGCGAAAGAATCCAGTGCTTGTATAGTCGTTGTTCAATTTTCAGATCGACTGTCCAATAGGAACTCAAATCATAGGTAACGGTTTTTGTATCGACGCCACCGGCAACAATTTTCTCCGTCTGATACATCAGCCGGTCACCTGTATATCTTGCGGTTGCCGTAACCCCCAGGCCGGAGGTGTTCCGGTAGGTCAGGTTGCCCTTAAACTGGTGTTCCGGCGTGTAGGCTGAACGCCGGGAAACCAGTTCATAGCGAATGTCCGGCGTCACATAATCCTGACGGGTGTAAGCACGGCTTTTCTCTTCCGCGTCCGTATAAGTATAGTTCAGAACCAGGGTCAGATCGTAAAATGGACCGATCCGAATTCCCGCTTCAACGCCGCTTGCCTTGTAACCATCCAGGTTGATGGGACTGGAGACGCCGGATGTATCGCGCTCCCATTGAATTTTATCATCAAGGTTCCAGTGAAATAATGAGGTTGTCAGAAATATTTTATTCTTCATGATCGATTGTTCAAGCGTTACATCGGTATGCCAGCCGGTTTCCGGTTTGAGATCGGGGTTTCCCTTGCCCATTTCATCAGCCGGCCAGAAGAGTTGGTTGAGCGTTGGCGCGAGAAAATGCCTGCCTGAGTTGATTTTAAAAGTTGTCTCTGTCAGCGGGTTAACAATCAGGCCAAAAAGAGGAAGATTGGCCGAACCGAACATCGAATTTTCTTCTCTCCGGAAGCCGGCCAGCGCCTTCCAATATTTTGATGGCCGGTATTGCGCTTCGGCAAAGATGCCGGACGTGGACACGTTTGCGCCGGTTGTATCCTCCGAGGCGGGAAGGGCCGAGGCATCCAGGTTCCGCCCTTCCGTCTTCCAGTCGAATTTCTTGTACTCACCTCCTATAAGCAGCGTTGCACCGTCAAAGGCAGCGATATCCAGGTGGCCATCCACGCCGGATACCCGGTTTGTCACCCGGTCTTCTTTGCCTTTGCCATTGGAACTGTATCTTTCGTAATTGTAACTTTCCATATTCGTGTAGTGCCCCTTGAGATTATAACCGATCCAGGGCGCAGGTTTTCCCTTGATTTCCAGAACAATGTGGCCGTCCCGGGCGCCGCCGTGGTTTAGCAGGCTGGCCGCCTCGCTGTTGTAAAATATTTCGCCGCCTTTGTAATAATTCTGCGTACCCGCGGGCGGCCGGACACCCGGCAGACCAAATGTTCTGTTGATATAATCGCCGTAGAGACTGATATCCATGGTCTCCCGTTTGTCCAAAACCAGTTTCAACGACACGTCGTTATGCCGGAGATAGCTGTTGTCACGGAAGCCGTCTGTTTCCTGCCTGCCGGCCGTCAGATAATAACCGAAATCCCCCGCGATAAACATGCCCTGCTCCGCCGATAAACGATAGGTGTTTTGCGAGCCATAACCGGCTTCCGCCTTCAAATCAATTTTGTCTCTTTGGGGCCGCTTCGTAATGATGTTGACAGTTCCCGCCATTGCCCCCGAACCGTAAAGGAGCGAGCCGGAACCTTTGACTACTTCTATTCGTTCGATGCTGTTGAGGGGAATCCTGCCCACATCCGCGCTGCCCAGAGAAGGAGAATTCATGTTGACGCCGTTGACAAACACCTGCGTGCCTTCGCTTTCCATTCCGCGAATCTGGATTTCTTCTTTGGCGCCACCGTAATTGCCGCGCGTGCGCCAGTCGATCCCCAACTCATTCGATAATAATTCACCGATTGTTTTTGCTCCGGACGTCTGCACATCCGTTTTGTTAATGATGATGATTGCATTAGGAATGTCTTTTCGTTTTTCCGGTGTTTTCGTAGCCGTTACGACAACCTCTTCCATCCGGAATATTTTCCCCGGGGACTCTTCAGGCGCATCCTGCCGGACCGCCGGCGTCGCGCAGGCGATACCGGACATGGACAGGAAGACTGCCGGGATGATGATGAGTTTCAATAATTTGTTCATATGATGTTTCCCTTTTCCCCCGTTACATTTGTTTCGTAAACCTCCATAATGATTTAATATTATTCCTCAAGAGAAGTTCAAATCTTATTCAGATGATTAGCGATCTCTTCAATCCCCAGAATCGTTCTCGGTGTCAACCGGTACAATAATTCACTCGTATAATAGATATGGCCTTTTTTAACTGCGTCCAGGCTGCTTAATTTGCGTAAAAGTGTTTTCGGTATACTTCTGGTCATGGGACCCTGACCGATAAATATTACATCGGGCGCACGCCGGACAACTTCCTCAATGGAATATTTCGGGTAGGGCGCACCGGCATCAGACGCAATATTCTGCAATCCCAAAAGGGTCAAAGCGTCGTCAATGACCGTACCGGGCCCCGCCACAATTAATGGTTCCGGCTGAATGATGAACAGCACCTTGCGGGGCAAGTGGCGGGATGACGATGATTGAACTTTTCCGGCAAAATTGTTCAGTTGCGCATCAATTTCGGACGCCCGCAGGAGAGCTCTGTGTTCTATACCCAGCACACTGCCCAGATGCCGGATGCCCTGCGGCAGTTCCCGCAGGCGTTTAGCGCGGAAGACGTAAGTGTTCATCCCTAACTTTCTTAATTTGTTGTAAACTTCCGTCGGATTGCCGTCTTCCGTCATGATCACCAGATCGGGTCTGGCGGCAATGATGGCCTCCAGTGACGGATTGGCAAAACCGCCGATTTTCGGTTTGTCTTTAGCCCGAGAGGGATAGTCGCAAAAGACCGTAACGGCGGCAATCCGATTTTCAAGGCCGAGGTCATAGAGAATCTCGGTAATTGAGGGCGCCAGGGAAACGATTCTTACCGGCGGCGCACAAAATGCGGCACTGCAGAGCATCATCCAGATCAACATGATGAGCAGGCAAAATTTAATAATTTTCAAACCCATTTTCTCCTGTTTTATAAGCCGACATTATTTGCACAGCTTTTTAACAAAATAGTCCACCGCATCGGGCCTGGCGGCCAGGTAGAGGTGAATATAGCTGGCCAGGATATTTCCCCTCTGGAAACCTTCTGCTCTGACATCAGCGGACAAAGTCTTTTTAAGTTCATACACCGGTTCCCATTGCGTATCCGAGCAGGGATCATCCATCAATTCAGAGTAATGAAACTCATGCCCCCTCACAACAGCGCCCTCTTTTCCCCAAAGTGAATCGGCAGTCAGCCTGGCCTCCACGTAACCCAGAGCGATCATCCGTTTACTCATTTTCGTCCAGGCCGGCAGGATATCCAGCAAGTCATACCGTTGCCCATCGCCTGTTTCTATTCCCCGTGACAAATACATCAGCCCCCCGCACTCTGCATAGACAGGTCTGCCCGAGTCGGCGAAAGCGCGAATGGAGGACAACATTTTCTTATTTTCCGATAAAGCGCGGGCATAAATTTCCGGATAACCGCCGCCGATATATAACCCTTTAAGATTCTCCGGAAGTTGATGGTCCGCAAGAGGCGAAAACCGGACAATTTCACAACCCCTCGCCGCTAAAGCATTCAACAAATCCTGATAATAAAAGTGAAAGGCCTCGTCGTATGCAATACCGATGCGAACGCCTCCGGGGAAACCGGGCTGTAAAACCTTATTTTCAATATCAGGCGATTTCTTTACTTGCAGACATTGCAGCAGAGTATCGATGGACACATGACGTTCAACCGCATCGACCAGGCTGTCCATGACCGGTTTGGTCAGGTTCTGTCCGGTGGCTGTCACCAGTCCCAGATGTCTGCTGGGGATTTTCACAAAACCATTCTCGGGTATTGCCCCCAGCAACAGGGGCTGGCCGGCTGACGAAAGAGAGGCGGAAAGCCACTTTTCGTGGTTTGGCGATCCGCAGTGATTGGCAACGACGCCGATAACCTTTAACTCCGGCTCGAAGGACACGAGGCCCGAGACCAGCGCGGCAAAGCTGCGGCTCATGCCCTGGGCATTGATAATCAGCAAGACCGGGGCATCGAGCCATTCGGCAATTTGCGCCGTGCTTCCCTCGGATGTCGCCGGGTCCGCGCCGTCAAAAAGTCCCATCACCCCTTCTATAATGGCGATATCCGCATCGCTTGCGGCCGAGTCAAAAAGATTTTGGATGTGCCGTTTATCCATCATCCAGCTGTCCAGATTATAACAGGGCCTTCCGGAGACAAGAGCCAGATAAGTCGGGTCTAAAAAATCCGGACCAACTTTGAAGGTCTGCACACGGTATCCACGCCGGCGGAGCGCTCCCACCAGAGAAATGGTCAGGCTTGTTTTCCCCGATCCGCTGTGAGCGCCGGCAATAACTAATCTCGGACATTTCCGCATCAATACTCTACCCCTTTTTGCGCCGGAATATTTTGTTGATAGGCATGTTTCCGGCATTGCATGACCGTAACGGTATCAGCCAGCGCCATTAACCTGTCGGATGCTCCCCGTCCGGTAAGCACAAGACAAAGCGGGCTTTCGACATGACGAATCAGTGAAATTACGTCATCTTCTTTGATAAGCTTCTTGTGGATGGCGTTACAGATCTCATCGAGGATCACCATGTCGTACGTTTTGGATTGAATGGCCTCTCCGGCAATTTGCAGGGCGCGTGCGGCGGCGCTTTCGTGCAGGTGGAAATCCGGGTCATTTTCCGCAGGAACGAAGCCAAGGCCGGTCTGAACAAATTCAACCGAATCAAACTTTCCCATGGCGGCAAATTCGCCGGTCGCCGCGGCAGATTTAATAAACTGCACGATCTTAACGCGCAGCCCGTGACCGCATGCTCTCAGGGCCATTCCCAGAGCGGCCGTCGTTTTTCCCTTACCATCGCCCGTAAAGATTAGAATCCTTCCGACATCAAGCACCGGCTACCCCCTCAAATAAGAATCGAATACCCACAAAAACAATCGTTGCCAACAATGACGTGGCCAGCATGACATAATTGGCCTTCAGGATATGCCGCTGTTCCATGGGCTCAAGGGAATCGCCGATGAGCGGCAGATCCACCATCTTCCCCTTGCGGAAAAGAGGCCCGCCCAGTTGAATTCCCAGTGCGCCGGCCATCGCCGCTTCCGGAATGCCCGAGTTCGGACTCGCATGATGTCTGCGATCCCGCAAACACACGCGCCAGGCGTGAAGTGGCCGGTTGCCGGTAAGAAAGGCGCCGACAAACATCAGGGGCGCCGTTAAGCGCGCCGGCAAAAAATTGGCCGTATCGTCAAGCCTGGCGGAAGCCCAGCCAAAATGAAGATATTTGTCATTCTTATATCCCACCATCGAATCCAGGGTGCTTACGGCCTTGTACATCAACGCTCCCACCGGACCCAAAATAACAGCAAAGAAGAGCGGCGCAACAATTCCATCCACCGTATTTTCCGCCACGCTTTCGACTGTTGCGCGGATAACTCCTTTTTCATCCAATCGATCTGTATCGCGGCCGACGATCCGGGAAACCTTTTCGCGCGCCTGCTGTAAATTTCCCGACTGCAAAGCCCTGTAAACGTCCATACTGTGCTTGCCCAGGTCTCTGATGGAAAAAGCGGTGCAAAGGAACAACACCGAAAGTACATCCGTCGCCCGGGGATGAAACCATCCGGCAATTCTGAGAGCCGCAAAAGCACCCCCCCCGGTTGCGGCAATGACGGCAATGGCCATCAATGCTCCGTTCAAGCGCTGATGGCCGGTTATCCTCCGGAAAGGATTTTCCAGAGCTATGATGAGACGGCCGATCAGGCGGACGGGATGGGGCAGCCACCGCGGATCGCCAAAAATCAGATCGAGGACAACGGCCACGATAATTTGCTGCTCTAAGGTCATGGGAGCCCCATGATTTTGTATATGGTTTCCATTTCAATACTCTCGCGGACGACAGCCGCCAGCCGGTCAAAAGCCGGCTCCAGATCGTAAACCGCACAGATTTTGCCGCAGGCGGAAAGCCCGCGCTTGACCCGCAGCCGGTCAATAAACCAGCGGCGGAATTCATCGGCATCGAACACGCCGTGCAGATAAGTGCCCCAGATGCCGCCCTGCTCCGTGCCCAGGCCGATGATATCACCGGCTTCCGTCCGGACTGCGGGCGGCATATTTTCACCGGCCGTCAAGCCGTGATGTATTTCATATCCGCAAAGACTCAGGCCCGAAGGTAAATGTTTTGCCTGCACGCGCTTCAGGGTCTTGTCCGGAAACAGGCGTGTCGTGACAGGCAGCAAATCGAGCGCACGTAGCGTTGACCCTTGCGCTGATTCGATCCCGTCGGGATCGGTGATGTGACGGCCCATCATCTGGAAACCGCCGCAAATGCCGATGATTTCCGTTTTCTTTCCCGCGGCCAATGCCAAAATCTTTTGATCGATGCCGGTTTTTCTTAAGAAAGCGAGATCTCCCATAACATTTTTACTGCCCGGCAGGATGACGGCATCAGGCTCGCCTAAATCCGCCGCACTTTTCACAACTTTCACATAGACATCCGGTTCAATAATCAGTGCGTCGAAATCGGTGAAGTTGGAAATATGCGGCAGATCGATGACGGCAACAACGACATGATCTCCCTGAGGCTTGCTGTCCTTGATCAAACCTTCTTTAAAACTGACGGAATCTTCCTGGGGCAATCCCAGATGATCAAGATAAGGAACAACGCCCAACACCTTCCGTCCGGTAAAGCTTTCGATATAGCGATGAGCATCATCCAATAAATTTTTGTGCCCGCGAAAACGATTCACAATGAAACCGGCAACCAGATTGCGCTCCGCTTCGGTTAAAACCTCCATCGTACCGATAAAGGATGCATAAACACCGCCCCGGTCAATATCTCCCACCAGTAATACAGGGGCTTGGGCATAAAGAGCCATATTCATATTGACAATGTCGTTTTTCTTAAGATTGATTTCGGCAGGGCTTCCCGCCCCTTCCATAATGACGGCGTCATATTCGGCAGCCAGCGATTCAAAATCCTCTTTGGCCGCGGTAAAAGGTATGGATTTAAAATTGATATAATCCTGAAAATCCATACTGCCGACGGGCTTTCCGCGAACAATGATTTGCGAACCCATGTCGCTGTTCGGCTTGAGCAGCACCGGATTCATCCGTACGTCCGGATCAATTTTGGCCGCCTGGGCCTGAACGACCTGAGCCCTGCCCATTTCCCCGCCGTCACGCGTCACATAAGAATTGAGCGACATATTTTGCGCCTTAAACGGCGCAACCTGATAGCCGTCCTGAAGCAGGATGCGGCACAGAGCGGCAACCAGAATGCTTTTCCCGGCATTGGAGCCTGTTCCCTGAATCATTAAAGTCTTTGCTTTTCGTTTGGAAATAACTTTTGCCGCCTCTCCCAGAGCGCCGCTGATGGCGGAGCAAAGGCGGATATTTTCTTCGCGCGTCCGGACGGCAACACGAAAATACTGTTTGTCCAGTCCATCAAAATTGTCGCACACGCGGATGGCAATCCCATCGGCCAGCAACGCTTCGGCCAATTGCACGGCGTTCTTGTCGGCGCGGATTATTTTGATCAGCAGAAAATTGGCGCTCCCCGGATAGACTTTCAAGCCGGGCAGATTTCCCAATTCCTTTCGCAGCCATTCCCGCTCCTGCCCGACATTTTTTTTGCTTTGGGACGCATACTCCGTGTCTTGCAAGGCCGCGACGCCCACCGCCTGGGCAAGCGTATTGACCGACCAGGGAGGAATGATTTTTTTGAGTTTTTCAATGATGGAACGGTCGGCCACGGCGCATCCCAGACGCAATCCCGGAATAGCGTAAAATTTCGTCAGCGAAAGCAGGACGACAACATTAGCCGGTCTGTCCATCATCAGACTTTGCGCCCCATCGACAAAATGAAGGAAAGACTCGTCCACAATAAAAGTCGCACGCGGATAATCAATGGCCAGTTTTCTCAGCTCCCGGCTATTGCTGAAAATTCCGGTGGGGTTATTCGGCTGCCCGAGGATCACCAGATCATGATCCTGCAAACGGTTAGCCAGTTTTGGGATATCGAGAGCAAAACCTTCCTCTTCCTTCAACAGCAGATTCTCCACGGGGATGCCGCACAATTCGGCGGCGGTTGCGTAATCCGCGTAAGAGGGAACCGGAACCATTACCCGGGAGGCGTGAATAACACGGGGAAGAAGATAAAGAATCTCCGTTGAACCGTTGCCCGCAATCACTTCATCAGGCGAGATATCGAACCTTTCCGCACAAGCCTTGATCAGCCCGGTGCAATGGGGATCAGGATAGTGAGTAAGTGAACTGATTCTGCTGCTGATCAAAGAGCGCAGCCATGGGGGCGGACCCAAAGGATTAATATTTGCCGAGAAATCTAAAATATCCTGCGGCGGCCTTCCTGAGGCCCGCGCCAGTTTCAGAATATTTCCACCATGTTTATCCGTCATATGCCAGCCCAGCCTCCATACACCCGGATGACGCAAACCAGCGCCGGAACCAATTCGGTAAGTTCACAGGCCGCCCCCAGCGTATCGCCGGTAGAGCCGCCAATCTTACCATGAACATAGCCGGCAAAAAGGAGGGCAAAAGCAAAGGATGCCAGAGAAGCGATCAGGCCCGCCCAGCCTCCCGCCAGCCAGCCGATCGCCGCCAGCGCAATTACAGCCCAAGCCAGATGAAACCCTGAGCGGTGGGCATAAAATATCGCGGCCAGACCCCCTTCCGGCCGGGCATAGGGGAGGACAGCCATATTGATCAGCAGGGCTGAGCGCCCGGCAAACGGCATTAAGAGCAGCACCCACCAGCGCACGGCCTGCGGCACGACCATCAGCAAGGTTATCTTTAAAATTAAAACACAAACGATAGCGATGACGCCCATCGGGCCGGTACGGCTGTCCCGCATGATTTCGAGTATCTGCGGGCGGGGGCGGGAGCTGAAAAAACCATCGGCGGTATCCGCCAGGCCATCCATGTGCAAAGCGCCGGATACGGCAGTGAGAAAAATAACCACCAGCACACTGGCGACCGGCAGCGGTACAAGATACCCCAGACCGTAATCCAGACCAGCCGCGGCTACGCCGATCATCAGGCCCACCGCCGGAAAATACGGCACAGACCGGCCAAGATCCTGTTCATCGATTTTGATCGATGAAGGCAGGGGGCAGATCGTTAAAAATTGAACCGCGGCAAGAAATTTCTTTATCATGTTGACTTTGAAACCATCGCTTCTTCAAATGTTGCCACTTCCGTCAGGATCCGCACAGCCGCTTCTATAAAATTCATGGCCAATGCAGCGCCGGTCCCTTCGCCCAGACGCAGGTCAAGATCGATCAGCGGTTTTTTGCCTAGTATATCCAAAGCCACCCGGTGGCCTTTCTCCACGCTCCGGTGCGCGGCGATCATATAGTCGGCAGATGCCGGTGCAAGCGCATGGGCAATCAGCGCGCCAGCGGTGGAAATAAATCCATCCACGACAACGGGCTTTTGCAGGGAAGCCGCGCCAAGAATGAGACCGGCTATCCCGCCGATTTCAAATCCACCTACTTTTGCCAAAACATCAAGCCCGTCACTTTTGTCAGGCTGGTTGACTTTAATGCTTTTTTCAATGATGCGAATCTTGTGTTCCATCTGAGCGTCATTGAGACCGGTGCCGCGCCCTGTCACATCCGCCGCCGGGCAGCCGCTTAAGGCTGCAACAATCGCGCTGCTGGGGGTCGTATTGCCGATGCCCATCTCGCCGGTTCCAAAAACATCCACGGAAGGACCGAGCAGCAAGGCGACTTCAATGCCGGCTTCGATGGCGCGAACGGCCTCGTCGCGACTCATCGCCGCACCCACCGCCATGTTGCGGGTGCCTGCGGCAATCCGCTTCGATATGATTTTGCCGGAAGCGGCAAGGTCGCCCAGATCGGCGGCAACACCCATATCCACCACGACGACCTGAGCACCCGCCTGACGGGCCAGCGCATTAACACCGGCGCCCCCGGCAACAATATTATAGACCATCTGGGGAGTGACTTCCTGAGGAAACGCGCTAATTCCCTCGGCAACGACACCGTGATCGCCGGCCATGGTGACGATGGTTTTTCTTTTAATCGGCGGGTTCAGGCTGCGGGTCATTCCTGCCAGATCGAGGGCAAGATCCATTAACCGGCCCAGCGCCCAGTGAGGCATGGTAAGTTGTTCCAGACGCTTTCTGGCTTGGGCCCGTTTGCCCGCATCGACTGCTGTAATCTGTCCAATCGTTTGACTCAGTGTATTCATTTGCCCTCTCTTTTCTTTAAATATAATGGAATACCGCTGACCAGGAGAATCACTTCATCGGCAGAACCAGCGATGATTTGATTACAGCGTCCGGCGATATCGCGAAAACTTCTTCCGAGGGAATTGTCCGGAACAATTCCCATGCCTACTTCGTTTGTGACAAAGATGATCGTACCGGCAAACGTTGCACAGGCAGCCAGCAAAATCCGACATTTTTCCGTGATGTCGTCTTCCGTCATCCTCCGGCCATTTTGTTCGGCTTCATAGATCAGGTTGTTGACCCACAGTGTCAGGCAATCCACCAGAATAACGTTATGCGCCCGGTCAGCATTCAATATCCCGGCAATGTCCCTTTCTTCTTCAATCGTATCCCAGGCGGCCTGACTTCTGGCTTCCTGATGCTTCCGGCAGCGTTCGGCCATTTCTTCATCAATAATCGGACAGGTTGCCAGATAGGCCCGCGGACCCGGCAGGGCTTCAGCCCGTTTTTGCGCATAACCGCTTTTGCCGCTGCGGCTGCCGCCGGTAACGAAAATAATCTTAGCCACAGTCATGACCCTCCAGATGACATAAATCGTTCAGCCGGGTAAGAACCCCCTTCTGATCATAAAGGTTGAGTGCTGAAAGAGACGCGTGTTGAATATCGAAAAGCAGATAGTGGCGAAGCTCCAGGCCGAGATAATGACAAATCAAAAAGCGGATAATGCCGCCGTGGGTAATGGCCACAACCGTTTCCGCGGGATCGGATGCAATACGCTCTGCCAAGTCGCGCACGCGCTCCGTAAAGGATGCCATCGCTTCGCCGCCGGGGAAGACAAAATCAGGAGCAAAATGACTCCAACGCTCAACGGCTGATGAATCCGCTCTGCTGATTTCGGCAAAGGTTTTTCCCTCCCAGGAACCGAAATCTATTTCCCGAAGATCGGAGACGACATCAAACGATTGCCCCAGGGGTTCAAGCGCTATCCCGGCCGTCTCCAAAGTGCGTCGTAAAGGACTGGTTATCACATGAGCAACGCCCAGTTTGTCAATCGGCCCGGCGATAGTGGCAGCTTGTTTTCGACCCGCGGCAGACAGGCCCACATCTGTTTTGCCCACAAAACAGCCCTGGTATTCAATGTCCAGTGCGCCATGTCTGATCATCACCAATTTTTTCGCCACTGATTTGTTCCCCAAAATGTAAAAATCCCCAAACCTTAAAAAGGTCGGGGATGCCGTATTTCATCCTCACAAATAATATTAACGATGCCTTGACTATGTCCTCGATAGCATTGAACTGCATCATTCATCAGGCAGGTCTTCTGGCTTCCGGATCAACCAACTGCCGCGCCTTCCCATTTCATCAACAGTGGCTTGTTGCGGCGATTGTCCCCGGTTACAGCGGCGGGCCCACGACGGATTTGCACCGTCTTCCCTGACAACCCCTGCGGGTAACCTGATTGGGTGAAATCCTTATCTCAAGATTTTCGCTTTGTCAAAGAATTTAAAATAAGAATTCAAGTTGCCGATTGCCGGTGAAATAGATTATACATTTATTAACCGTCTCACAATAGCATTCATAGATGAGACGGTACCAGATTCCGTCGTCTTTCCGGCAAATACCCGGACCACCTGAAGATGACGCGAGGGCACATGTGCCGGGAAACAGTTTAAATAATGTCTGGATTCCGGCCTCCGCCGGAATGACGGCATGTGAAAATAAATATGCGACGAATAATAATATCATATAAAAGGTAAGAAAACGCCCGCGGGTTTGACGCTCATTACGGGACGAAATATTTCCAAAGCGTGCGGGGATGAAAGGAACGCCATGCCGGTGTCCATCACCATTGAAAATCTGACAAAACGGTTCGGGGATCACGTGGTTTTGAAAAGCATCAACTTGCGGATTGATCCGGGTGAACTTTTTTTTCTGCTGGGTCCGTCGGGATGCGGCAAGACCACGCTGCTGCGGGCCGTCGCCGGTCTCAACGAACCTGATGAAGGCCGCATCCTTGCGGATGGCCGGGACATTATGCATCTGCCGCCTCACGTACGCGACATGGGCATGGTCTTCCAGAGCTACGCCCTGTGGCCGCATATGACGCTGCGCGAAAATGTCGCCTTCGGCCTTGAAATGCGGAAAATCAAAAAGTCCGAAGCAGCGGCGCGCGTCATGCGGGCGCTGGAAATGGTCAAACTGGCCGACCGGGCGGATTCCAAACCCAACGAACTTTCGGGCGGCCAGCAGCAGCGCGTCGCCCTGGCACGCGCACTGGTCATTGAGCCGCAGTGCATCCTGCTTGACGAACCGCTTTCCAACCTTGACGCCCAATTGCGCCTGGAAATGCGGACTGAAATCCGCCGCATCTGCAAGGAAGCGGGCCTGACGGCGATCTATGTCACTCACGACCAGAAAGAAGCGCTGTCCATTGCCGACCGCATCGCCGTTCTCGACGAGGGTAGTCTGCTGCAGGTGGGCACGCCGCAGGAAATTTATTCACAACCGAAAACACGTTTCATCGCACAGTTCATCGGTGAAACCACATTTATTGAGGGACGGGTGCGCAAAATACAAAACGGGCTTACGGAAATTGAAACCGCCGCCGGTGTATGGACGGCTGAAACACAGGAGCCGTTTGCCACGGGAGAAGCGGTCTGCCTGTCCGTGCGTCCCGAATCCGTCCGGCTTCACACGGACAGGACAGAGGGAAGCAATCTGTTTCAGGGACAAATGCACGGCACGATCTATCTTGGCGAGGTTGCGCAGCATCTTGTCGAACTGGGCGGCGGCGTGACACTGAAAGCTCTGGAGGTTCGTCCCCGTCTGGTCGCCCGCGACGATACCCTTGCCGAAACCCGCCTGTTTGTTGATCCGCGGGATATCCAGGTGCTGAAAGTTTAAGGAAAGAATCCTTATGCGTAATCTGGGCATTTTACTGGTTCTGGCCGCACTGCTGGCGCTGCCGTTTGTCTTCCGGCAGGAGACGGACGTGCGGGCATGGAAAACCGGAGACCCCGTGCTGGTGGTGATCACGCCGATGAACGAGGCGATCCGCCATGAGTTCGCGCTGGCCTTCTCCCGCTGGCACCAGGAAAAATACGGCGCGCCGGTGAAGGTGGACTGGCGCAATATCGGCGGCACGACGGAAATCTCACGCTACCTGACCAGTGAATTCGTATCATCCTTCCGCGCGTGGTGGACCGGACAGGGAAAACCCTGGCCGGACGACGGCGCGGCAATTATCCTGAACCCCTCTTTCAATCCGGACAAGAAACCGGAAAGAATGAGCCTTGCGGATTTCCAAGCCGGGCGGGAGATGTACCTCGCGTTTCGGGAAACAGACGACGCCGGAAAATTTTCCAGCCGGATCGACATGTACTTTGGCGGCGGGGTGTTCGACGCCCGAAACGCTGCAAAGCAGGGCCTGCTTGTACCGGCATGGCAACCGGACGATATTCCGCCGGGACTTTTAACAACGACATCCGGCGAGGAATTAATCCCGACGGGTCTCAGCGGTGAAACGTGGCGCGCCCCGGCCTATTACGGCACAACGCTCAGCACTTTTGGCATTTGCTGGAACCGCGACCGAATGCGCCTGCTGGGAATCACACGGGAGCCGAAAAGCTGGAAGGACCTTGCCGACCCGCGCTGGTTCGGCGCTTTAGGGCTGGCGGACCCGACAAAAAGCGGCAGCATCGCCAAGGCGTTTGAGACCATCGTCCAGGTCGAGTGCCGCAAAGCCGTCGAGGCGGCGGGGTTCGGGCCTTTCATTGACGAATACGAGGCAAGGATCGCGGCGGCCAAACTGCCCGCCGGACAGATGCCTCCGGGCGTGCCTGCCCGCTACCAGCAGGCCGTTGAAGAGGGCTGGACAAACGGTCTGCGACTGCTCCAGAAACTCGGAGCCAACGCGCGCTACTTTACCGACAGCGCCAGCAAGGCGCCGCTGGATGTCGGCATGGGCAATGCGGCGGCGGGACTCGCCATCGATTTCTACGGCCGCTTCGAAGCGCAGGTCGCCAACGGCGGACGCAAAAACGGAGCCATGGGCTACGCAACGCCGCGCGGAGAATCCGGCGTCAGCGCCGACCCGATTTCCCTGCTGCGCGGCGCTCCCCACCGGGAAACGGCATTGCGCTTCATCGAGTTTTTGCTTGGCGAGGAGGGACAAAAACTCTGGTGCTACCGCGTGGGCGAACCGGGCGGCCCGGCAAAATATGCTCTCCAGCGGTTCCCGATCCGGCGGGACTTCTACCCTTCGAATAACCCGGAGATGCAAAAATCCTATGAACGGCACCGCAGCCACACAACGGATGATCTGGGCCGACCGACACTCAATATGTATCTGCTGGCACATGAATACGTCTATCATCCCCGCTGGACGACGGGACACTTTGGCATCCTGCGCGACCTGGTCCGCGCCATGTGCATCGACTCGGGGATGGAACTGCGTGCGGCGTGGAAAGCAATCATCAGGGCGGGAGGCCCTGCGGCCTGCCCGAAAGCCCTGCGGGCGCTGGAACGCCTGCCACAGTCGCCGGAACCGCTGACCTGGACATCGGGCCTGACGTTATTGAATCACCATGACCGGTTGGATCTCCTGCGGGAGTGGACGCTTCAGTTCCGCGCGCAATACGCCGAGGCCGAACATCTGGCCAAAGAGGAAGCGGAGGCGCGGCCATGAGAAAAACCACGGCATGGTTTATCTTCGGATCGGTTACAGCGCTGCTGGGCGTCCTGTTTGTCTGGCCGCTTTGGAAAATCGTTTCGGGCGGCTTCTGGGTGGACGGACATTTTACGCTGCGCTACCTGATTGGCGTGTTCGATAATCCGATCTACGTGGAGGGGTTGTTCAACAGCCTGAAGCTTGCCCTGGGCACGACAGGTTTGGCATTGCTCGTGGCGCTGCCGCTCGCCTGGATCGCCAACCAGTTCGAGTTTCGCGGCAAGGCGGCGTTCTCCGCTCTGGTGCTGGTGCCGATGATTCTGCCGCCGTTTGTCGGAGCCATCGGATTCCAGCAGATGTTCGGCGCCTACGGGATGGTGAACGCACTGTTCGGCCTTAGCGCCCGCGACTGGCTGGGCGGCGGGCAATACGCGGGCGTGGTGCTCTTGCAGGCCCTGTCGCTTTATCCCATTCTTTATCTCAACGCGGCGGCGTCGCTGGCAAACATTGATCCGGCAATGGAAGAGGCAGCCGCCAATCTCGGCTGCACGCGCCTGCGCCGGTTCTTCCGCATCACGCTGCCGCTGATGATGCCGGGTCTGTTTGCAGGCGGCACACTGATCTTCATCTGGAGCTTCACGGAACTGGGCACCCCGCTGATCATGAACTACACACGTTGCGCCCCGGTGCAGGTGTACGACTCGCTGAAGGAAATCGGATCGAATCCCTTCCCCTATGCGCTGGTGACAGTCATGCTCATGGCCAGCACGGGGCTCTATGCCGCAAGCCGCTGGCTCTTCGGCGGAAAATTCTACGCAATGCAGACCAAAGCCGGCACACAGGCGACCTCACAGCGTCTGACAGGATGGCGGGGTCTGCTGGCAGCCCTGCCCTTTGCCCTGGTCACCGGCTTTGCGCTGCTGCCGCACCTGGGCGTTGTGCTGACCAGTTTTTCCGCACCGGGAAGCTGGTATCAGACGGCGCTGCCTTCCGTTATGACGGGCGACAACTACCTGGAAGCCCTCGGGCACGACATGACCGTCGGCAGTATCCGCAACAGCATGCTGTTCTCATCGCTGGCAGTGTGTTTCGACATCATCATCGGCATCGCTATCGCCCTGGTGGTGGTGCGCTCGAAGATTCGCCTGCGCGGCGCGCTGGACGCGCTGTCCATGATTCCGCTGGCGGTGCCGGGACTGGTGATGGCTTTCGGATTCCTGGCCGTCAGCTCGTGGCTTTCCAACCTGAAGGGCTTTGCGGACGCGGGATGGTGGCTGCAACTGGTGGATGTGCGGACGAACCCGACACTGTTTCTGGTGCTGGCCTACTCCGTGAGGCGCTTGCCTTACATGGTGCGCAGCGCCGTTGCCGGTTTGCAGCAGACGAGCGTCACTTTCGAGGAAGCTGCGGCAAACCTTGGCGCTTCCCCCGCGACAACCCTGCGCCGCATTACCCTGCCGCTGATTTTTGCGAACCTGATCGCCGGAACGCTGCTGACCTTCGCATTCAGCATGCTGGAGGTCAGCGACAGCCTCATGCTTGCGCAGCAGGCAAGCTACATGCCTATCACCAAAGCGATCTTCGAGTTGTTCTCGCTTCTGGGCACGGGGCGCTACGTGGCCGCGGCGCTGGGCGTATGGGCGATGGCCTTCCTGACGGCAACACTTGTCGGCTGCAGCCTGCTTCTCGGGAAAAAGCTCGGCGCGATCTTCCGCCTGTAAGCCGCAATCATGACACCCGGTTCAATATCCCCGGAGGTCGCAATGTTGTATGGTCGAGGCATGACATTCTGTGTCCCCCGCTACCCTAAAGGGCACACGTGGCGGGGGCAGGGGGTGGTGTCTTTTAATGATGCCATAATTCATATATGTTCCATCCGGCCAACTCTTAAACCACCTCCGTCACTTCGTGACACCTCCGCCGGCGGAGGATAAGAACGCGCAATTTCTGAATGTCTCCGGCTGGCGAAAAGACTGCGTCGCAATGTTGTATATTCAAGGCATGACATTCATCATGTCCCCCGCTGGCGGGGGTAGGGGGTGGTGTCTTTTAAATAATGCCACCATTTCACATTTTACCATCAGGCAAACCCTTAAACCACCTCCGTCACTTCGTGACACCTCCGCCGGCGGAGGATATGGCGGGCATTTTCTGAATGTCTCCGACTGGCGAAAAGACTGCGTCGCAATGTTCTATATTCAAAGCATGACGTTCATCATGTCCCCCGCTGGCGGGGGTAGGGGGTGGTGTCTTTTAAATAATGCCACCATTTCACATTTTACCATCAGGCAAACCCTTAAACCACCTCCGTCACTTCGTGACACCTCCGCCAGCGGAGGATACGAACGGGCATTTTCTGAATGTCTCCGGCAGGCGAAAAGACTGCGTCGCAATGTTGTATATTCAAGGCATGACATTCATCATGTCCCCCGCTGGCGGGGGCAGGGGGTGGTGTCTTTTAATGATGCCGTAATTCACATATGTTCCATCAGGCAAACTCTTAAACCACCTCCGTCACTTCGTGACACCTCCGCCAGCGGAGGATATGGCGGGCAAAATCCTCTTGACACATAAGACGGCCTGTCCTACACCTCACAAAGAAAAGGGCTTTCATTTCTCCGGCCGATTAAACTGAAAGTTATCCTTCGTCTCATGAAAAAATATATCATCCTGATTGCCGCCATCTCCATTCAAATCTGCCTAGGCATCGGCTATTCCTGGAGCACGTTTGTTCCCGCCCTGAAACAGCACTACGGCCTTTCCATTACCCAGACGCAGACGATATTCGGCACCGGCTCCTTAATCATCACCCTGTGCATTTTTGCCGGAGGCCGGATTGTCGATCGCCTGGGATCAAGGATCCCCGCTTTTTTCGGGGGCATTATCTTCAGTTGCAGTTATATTGCGGCCGGTTTCTCCAGCGGCGCCTACCCTTCCCTGCTTATCCTGATCGGCATCTGCGCCGCCACGGGCGTGGGGCTTTGTTATCTCTGCCCGATCGTCTGCGCGGTTAAATGGTTTCCCAATCACAAAAGCCTGGTTACCGGCATTGTTGTTTCCGGATACGGAGGCAGCCCGATCATTGTTTCCCTCATCAGCGAGTATCTGTTAGCCCGTCAGATAAATGTCCTGGATATTTTCAAATATCTCGGCTTTGTCTTTCTTGTCATTGTACCCGTCGCCGCCATGTTTATGCAAAACCCGCCGACGGATGAAGAAATCAAACCGGCTCACGCCGACGTCAAAACCATCGACCTTTTGAAAGACCGCAATTTCTGGGGGCTTGTGTGCGGCATATTTCCCGGCCTTTGCATCGGGTTGATGACCATCGGCAATATCAAACCGTTCGGACTCTCTTTACACCTGAGCCTGATGATCACGGGAACCGCCGTAAGCATCCTGGCTTTTTTCAACGCCACCGGCAGAATTGCGTGGGGAGTGATCGGCGGAATCATGGAGAGGAAGAAGACCATTCTCTTGTCATTGATCAGCACCGCGTCAACCTGCATCTTCGCCGCCTGCGCCGTTAACAATGATCTGACATTTTTTATTTTTGTTATTCTGGCCGGTTTTAACTATGGCGCCTGCCTGATCCTTTATGCCGCCGAAGTCGCCCACCATTACGGAACCGAAAAAATGGGCACCATCTATTCCACGCTTTTTCTCTGCAACGGACTTGCCGGATTTATAGCGCCGCCTCTGGCCGGAAGGATTTTCGACCGGACCGGCTCTTACGCCCCGGCCTTCCTGATCTTCGGCGCCCTGGCTTTTATATCGCTGCTGTTATTCTACTTCATTTATCAACCGGGGAAACAGAAATGAAATTTGCTGCATCATGTGCCTGCCTGAAATATCAGGACAGTAAACGGCAAATGCCCGGCACCCGGATTTATCATGTCTGATTGACTATGTTTTCTTCTTTTCATTTTGACATACATGGAGTAGGCTTGCATCACACTTCGGAAAAAACTTGGCGGGTATATTAATTGGTTTTACGCCGGTTCCGCGGCGTAAAAACTTTTAGAACGTTCTGTAAAAATTGAATCAATGATCAGGAGGGTATATGACGAAGTTCCTAATTGCGACCATACTTGTTTTTCCTGCTATTGTGTTTGGTCAGGACATCAAATGCCCGAAGGGATATCAACCTTATGCCAATAGGTGCGTGACACAACGGATGGCTGATTACATCTCGTGTATTGAAGCAAGTGGTGGCAATCGCCAACAGATTTCGGAAGAGGTTTCAGAAATCGGCGGGCAAAAAGCATCTACGGGCATCAAAGCATCTGGGAGTGGAGTTGTAGTAAAGGGGGCTGGGAGTTTGCTTGTGAATAGAGCATCAGAAATAATCCTTGCAAAAAGATGGGAAACTCGGTGGTTCGCAAACAGCATGAGCGAATGCACGAAGGCTCTGGATAAAAAGACGATACAAGATATCAGGAAAGAGACGACTAAAACAAGAATACTTCAAGAAAAGGTACTGGCGAATCAGAATGAAATCAAGGCCCAAAACCAAGCCATGCTCAAGCAGCAAGACAACAACACAAGAGCCCTAATAGAACGAATGGATAAGCTTGAAAAAGGGCAAAATTCCATGCTTATAGAGAAGTATCCATATGGCTATTGTCTATTTGCCATCGACCACCGTAATATAATAATACCAAACAATAGTGTGCTATTGACAGATTATGCTATTAATTGGAATTCTGCTAAAATACTCAATATCACCAAGACCACGGTGAGCTTTATGTTGCCAACATTCACTGAAATAAAGCACAATTATCATTTCCAAGACAACATTTCCATAATCCCAAGAATAATAGGTATGGTTAACAATCCTTTGGGCATTAACGATACTATAGTTTCAACCGAGTTACTGGAAGATACTGATAAGGGTATCGTCGGACTAATTGGGTTCAGACCTAGACCTAAAGAACACACGGTACGCCCTTAAGAAATTAAGTTATCAGCAGGGCACCCCATTGATCACAGGGTAAAATCATTGTTGGCTATCTATTCAGTAACTTAAATCTTTAAGGGCGGCCCCATTGAACCTACAGCCGCTGCTGATTTTGATGTGGGGCGATGACGAAAAAGGAAGAAAGAGATATCCGTCTCCGCTGATGGGCTAGCTGAAACGAGTAGGGACGAATCGAATGACAACGAATATGTGCGTCAACTAATGGAGAAGTGTCGATGAGAAGATATTATTCCTTTTTTCGTCTTGCCTGCATTGTGCTTATTGGTTGCCTTGTTTACTTTACGCTACGCGCTGAAGCCGCTTATGCTAAGGACCCGGAGTGTGGAGACCCCACAGCCTGGGCGAGCTTTACCCGCGTCGTGCTAAAACAAACATCGCCTGGTGTTTCAGATATAGCAGAGTGGCACGCGTCATTCGATCCCGAAACCAACGACATGTTAATCGATACACAGATGCGTGGAGCAAAGACTTCGATCACCGGAAGGATTGCCCTGGTGGGCGGTCAGATCATGATGAGCAAAGGACTCAAACTGGAACCCGGTTACGAGATTGATGCCCTCGATGCGCCTGTTCTCAGTATTAAGCTCGTCATGATTGTGTTAGGCCGAGTCTTTCCAAGAGGCCCGGCGGAGGTTTCCGGGATCAGGGTCATTGATCGAATGGACAAAGTTGGTGTAAAGTACGCGACACCAAGCGCAAGCGGGTACATCCCGGCTTTTTGGCGGTTAAAGGGCAAAGTCTGTAAGCTCTCCGGAGGTAACGTTACTTTCGACCTCGCGCTAACGTTTCCATTGGAACAGAGAGGCAAGGAGAACGGTACTCATACGGTCACGATGGTAGGAGAACTCAGCATGCGTGATCATGCGGTGTTTCGCGATTCCGATACGCTGGACGGATGGACCACTTACGGGCTAGGGCCCCGCCAAATCAAGCAAGAAGCAAGCACCATATTAGACTATGGCGCGACACCAGACAAAGGTGCGCATTATAAGACGATCGGTGATATCAGGGCCTTCATTGCAGTTCAAAACTATCCCGGTTTTAAGGATTCGACAAAAGACTTCACAGGCTTTTGGAAAGAAAAGTGCGATCAAGCATACGGCTTGCAGATCATGCACCAGGGCAATGAAGGTAAATACTCCATCGTATTCTGCGGTCCGGGAGGTTGTGGCGATCCTTCGGAAAACCGCCTTACGTTTATTACGGGCGACAAGTGGTATGAAGTCGTGAGCGAAGACACGCTAATTGAGATCAACCAATCGGGAGATCGTACAACCTATCACCGCTGCACTAAAGAGACGCACCCTGTTTTAAAATACAAGGAATGAGTTGGTTCATCAAGACAGGGGCCAATAGGAAGACCCTTAAGGAATTAAGTTATCAGCAGGGTACCCTATTAATAACAGGGCAAAATCATCATTGGCTATCGATGCAGTAACTTAAATATTTCAGGATGTCCTCATTAGATTCCGGGTGGTGCTTGCATTCTACGTGTGATGTCCCCCGCTGGCGGGGGCAGGGGGTGGTCTCTGTAATATAGCTGCAACGCTAAATATTTCCGGATTGGTCGTGCTTTGACCACCTCCGTCACTTCGTGACACCTCCGCCAGCGGAGGACATTATTTATTTTTACGACGCAGCCCAGCTACACTGACTCTACGCGGCAGGGAACATAGCGGTGCATGGGTGTTCCAAACTGATCGCGGTGCGTGTTTTTGGTCAGACGGTTCACGTTGGCTCCGTACTTGACGCCGTTGTAAACCAGGCCGAATCCGTGCGGAATGACCACATGTCCCTTGTGCGCCGTATCCGTGATTTCCAGTTCGATCTCTTCGCTGCCCGCATCCGTTGTCACTTTAACCTGCTGACCGTCTTTTAAATTCAGGGCCGCCGCGTCATCGGGATGCATGGCCAGTGTGCAGGCGCGCTTACCCGCATTCCAGGCGGGATCGCGCATCAGCGTGTTGGCGTTCATAGACATATGCCGTCCCGCCATGAGCACCAGCGGGTATTCGGGAAGCAGAACCAGCGCCGCTTCTTCTCTTGGCGCTTCGATGCTTTGCAGTTCGTCAAACAGCTCCGGAATATGCAGATTAATTTTACCGTCCTCCGTCTTGATTTCGGCAAAGTTGTTTTCCGGATCGACCTTGCCCACCCAAATGCCTTCGGGATGGTCTATGATCTGCTGGAAGAGTTCCTCGCCCAGCGTCGCGCCCGACTTAAAACCCGCCCGGATGGCATTTTTATAAAACGACTTGGGGGCAACCTGCAGCATGCCCCAGAGGGCCGCCATGTTGACCGAACCCATCGCCTTGCCCAGTGTTTTTCCCAGGATAAACGGCATGGCCTTCATGGCTTTCGGTTCCGTCATCGCGAATTCCATCAGGGCACTGGCAAAAGCGGCATGGCTTTCAAAAGCAGCCGAATAAAGCTTGGCGGGAATCGGCGGAATCAGGCCCAGCTTGTCGGCCAGCCGCAGATGAATTTCGCCCAGTTCCAATTGCTCTCCGTCCGGTTCGATGATGGAACGCCGCATTTGAAAGTGAATGCCCGGATAGGTCATGGGAAAGAAAGTGCCGTCCCACGATTCGTAACCGGAACGTGAGGGCAGGACGTAATGGGAAAGGGTGGCCGTTTCCGTCATGGCCATCTCGCCCGTAACCAGCAGATCGAGGCTTCTGAAGGCTTTTTCGTAGGCTGTTGTGTCCGCGTAAGAGCGCAGCGGATTCGAACCGGACACCAGAACCGCCCGCAGTCTTTCGGGATGATCAGACAGAATTTCTTCCGGCATGACATTTGGCGGAAAAACGCCGCATACCGGGAAAGCATTGGTGGTCATGGTGCGCCAGACCTTGGGATTTCGCTCATCGGTGTGCGATCCGATGGGCATCATGTGGCCGGGAATAATATTGCCGCCGGGAGAGCAAAGCCTGCCGCAGATCGATTGAAGAATGACGATCAGATATGAATTCAAACCGCTGTGACGCCCCATGAAAAGGCCAAGGTCATAACGCAGGGAAGATTTGCGCGTGGCATAAGCCCTGGCGACTTCACGCACCTGATCAAAGTCAAGCTCGCAGGTCTTGACGGCGGCGCGAACATCGAAATTCGAAAAAAAGGATTTCACCTGATCAAAACCTGATGTGTGAGTTTCCATGTAGGTTTTATTTTCCCAGCCTTCCGCAAGGATGATGGAGATCATGGCCTTGAGCAGCAGGGCGTCCGTGCCGGGACGAATGGGCAGGTGGATGTCGGCAAGTTTGGCGGTTTCCGTCAGGCGCGGATCGACCACAATCAGCATCTTGTCGGGATCTTTGGAGAGGCGCTGGAGATGCCGCGGCGCCTGAGGAATCTGGTGGCTCTGCATGCCGTTCCAGCCGAAAGTCAGAAGAACATCGGTGTTGTTCACATCCGGTCCATCGTGCAAATATTGCTTTCCGTGCGTGCGTCCGCACACCCAGAAAGCGCCGGCGAATTCCTGTGCGAGAGCGCCGTAATGATACTGAGAGCCCAACCCCCTCATGAGGCGTATGCCGAAGGCCGCTTCGAAATGACAACCCTGCATGCTGGCGCCCATATAAGCAAAGGCGCGGGGGCCGTGCTCAGCGATAATGCTTTTCAGCCTGGCCGCAATCTCATCGATGGCCTGATCCCAGGAAATCCGCTCAAATTTATCTCCGACTTTTTTCAGGGGATATTTCAGACGGTCGGCGTTGTGCTGATGACAGGCGACATTCAACCCCTTGCGGCAGACATAGCCTTCGCTTTTCACATTCGTCTTGTCGCCCTTCACTTTGACGATGCGGTTGTTTTCGACTTCAACTTCCAAGCCGCAATTCTGTGCACACAGGACACAACCGGTTTTATGAATGGTTCCCATCATGGCTCCTTTTCTCCGGCGGAAAAGCCGGAGTTAATTTTTGTCTTATTAGTCTCCGGACTGATTAGCTGACCATCTTGCACGCATTTCTCCGCCGGTCGGAATGCCACTGCGGCCGCCCATTTTCGTGCAGACCTGCGCCGCAGCCCACGCGCCCAGGTCCAGCGCTTTTTCCGCGTCCCATCCCCGTACAATACCGTAGGTGAGGCCCGCGTGAAAGACATCTCCGCAGCCGGTGGTGTCCACAGCCTTCACCGGATAAGCCTCTTTCTCAATAAAGCATCCGTCAACCAGGGCGACGTAACCCTTCGCGCCCAGCGTGACTCCCGTAAACCGGATGCCCATGCCCGCCAGTATGCGGCAGGTCTCTTCCGGCGTTTCGGAAAGCGCATTGGAAAATGTTTCCGACGTAACAAAACAGTCGCTGCATTTCGCAAGATCCAGCATCCCGTCGCGCAAGGTTCCCGCATCGACAATCACGGGAATGCCCGCCGCCTTTGCCTTGCGGCAGGCAAAAAGCGACGCTTCCGGGAATAAACCGTCGATATGCAGCGCCCGGCTTTGCAGAAGCAGGCTGATGTTCAATTCTTCCGGTTGCAGGGGTTGCCCCGTGGGCCTCTGCCAGAAAATCGTCCGGCGGGCGGTGGAAGGTTCGCTGACAATAAATGCGAATTGTGAGAACTGACTTTTCCGGATTTGAATGCCGCCGGAATCGATGCCTTCGCCTGCAAGCAAGGCCAGAATGTTTTTGCCGAAGTCATCATCCCCCGCAACGCCCGCCATGTAACCGTCAAGCCCCCAGCGTTTCAGCGCCACAAGCGCCGTGGCCACAGGACCTCCGCCCTGCACCACCAGATTGGAAAATTCGCATTTCACATCCGGCGGCGGATAAGCGGGTATCCGTCCGATGTAATCCAGCGAACACTGACCGATACCGAAAACAAGCGGTGCTTTATCCACGGAATCATCCTTTCTTCCGGTTATTGGATACCACGCAAACGAGGAAATGTGAAACGGAGAAATCCGGCCGGAAAAAACATATTGATAAGCATTTTAATTCATTATAGATTATTAAAAATTGCGATGACCTTTAAGAGAAGATGGAATCACCCTTAACACTGAATAATGAAGAGGCAAATTATGGATATTAAACTGCTGCTGGAACAGGCGAAAAAAGAAGGACGAAAAGCTTTAACGGAGTCCGAAGCGAAACAGCTTTTGAAAATCTACGGGGTTCCCGTTGTCAACGAATCCGTGGCGGCAACACAGGAAGAAGCCGCACACCAGTCGGAAGCCATCGGATTTCCCGTGGTCGTCAAGGGGCTGGGTTCGAAACTGGCCCATAAAACGGACCGGGGGCTTGTCCATCTGAATCTCAAGAACGCCCGGGAGGCGCTGGAAGCGGCGCAGGCTATCGCCCAATCGGCGGGAACCGATCTGGAGGGTTACCTTGTAGCCCCCATGCTTAAAGGACGCCGGGAATTTGTCGCCGGCATGTTTTGCGATCCCCAGTTCGGCCCCACGATCATGTTTGGACTGGGAGGCATTTTTACGGAGTCATTAGGCGACGTGGTCTTCCGTCTGGCGCCGCTGGACGAACGGGAGGCGGAGTCGATGCTCGATGAACTCCGCGCCGCCAAACTGCTCGGCCCCTTCCGCGGTGAGGCAGCCGTCTGCCGGGAAGAAATCGTGAAGACACTCGTCGCCCTGTCACGCCTGTCCCTGGATTGGGAAGCCATCACGGAAGTCGATATCAACCCTCTGCTTGTCGCTTCCGACGGCCATGTCACAGCCGTTGACGCCCTCATCATCCTCGGAGAGCGGCCCGCCGAAGTCGCCGCCCGCCCGCCTGTGGACCCGCGAGAGATCGGCAATCTGTTCAATCCCAAATCGATCGCCTTTGTCGGCGCGTCGGCCCAGCTTGGAAAATGGGGAAACATGCTCATGACCAATGTCCTGGCCGGCGGCTATGCAGGGGATGTCTATCTGGTGAACCCCAAAACCGAAATGATTGCGGGACGCAAGGTCTATAAAACAATCTCCGACATTCCGGGACCTGTCGATCTGGCCGTCGTGACCATCCCGGCCATCCAGTCCCTGAAACTGATTCCCGAACTCAAGGCCAGGGGCATTCGCTACATGCTCCTGATCTCATCAGGTTTCGGCGAGGTCGGCCCCGAGGGCCGCGAAATGGAAAAGAAACTGATTCAGTCCGCGGCCGAGGCCGGTGTCTCCGTTTTAGGGCCCAACACCATGGGCATCTGCAACCCTCACATAAAATTCTACTGCATCGGAACCCCCTGCTGGCCCAAGGCCGGCTCGATCGCAATGGTGTCTCAATCGGGCAATCTGGGAACCCAGCTGATGGCCTTTGCCGAAGCGGAAGGCATCGGCATCCGCACTTTCTGCGGATCGGGCAACGAGGCCATGATCACGATCGAGGATTTTCTTCGCAGCTCCGCCCTTGACGACGGGACACAATCCATCACCCTCTATATTGAAAGCATCAAGGACGGAAAACGATTTTTCGACACAGCGCAAAAGGTGTCCCGGAAGAAGCCCATTGTTGTCCTCAAGGGCGGCAGGACTTCCGCCGGGAGCCGGGCCGCGGCAAGCCACACAGGCGCCATGGCATCCAACATTAAGATTTTCAATGCCGCCTGCCGTCAGGCCGGTATCGTCCTGGCCGACCAACCCATCGACCTCCTCGATCTTTCCGCCGCCTTTTCATCTTTGCCCCTGCCCAAGGGGAAACGAGTCGCCATCATGACCCTGGGAGGCGGCTGGGGCGTCGTGACGGCGGACCTGTGCATCGAGGCAGGTCTGGAGATCCCGCGCCTGACACCCGACGTGATCGCCCGGATCGATCAGATTCTGCCGCCCTACTGGAGCAAGGAGAATCCTATCGATCTCGTCGGCGAAATGGACCCGGACTTCCCCGCGAAGATTCTGGAAATCCTTGCCCAATGGGATCAATGCGACGCCGTTATCCATTTGGGCGTTGTCGGACGGCTCCGACTGATCGATACGATGATCAAGGCTGCCCGCGACACGGGACAGATCGTCGAACAAAACTTCTACGATATGGGCATCAAGATGTACAAGGATTCGGAGGCTGAGGTCTTCCAGAAAAGCGCCGAACTGATGATGAAATACGGAAAACCCATTCTGGGGGTGTTCCTCGATGACGTCCACAGCAAAACCATCACCGAGATCCCCGGAAGCCCTTACAGCGGCATCGCCTTCCTGACGCCGGAACGGGCCGTCAAGGTGGTCTCCCGGATGGTTTCCTACCATGACTGGCTGAAGCGGGAAGGTATTTGATAGATTTTGTGAACAAGAACTTACAGGCTGAAAAATATTTGAAATTGACAAGGCCAAAATATCTATACCCTGTAATATTTTTATCACTGACGATGCTCTGGACCGTCACGATTCACCCGGTGTTCGCTTCTGACACGGAAGGCCGGAAAACATCCGTCCAGCCGTGGACGGCTGCTCTCCAGACAAAATATTTTTTCAAAAGTCACACGTCCTACGAATTCGGCAATCCTTTCCCGCCCAATCAGGCGCCGCTCAGCCGCCTGGAATTCCCGCTAAACAGCTGGTGGGCAGGCGCGTCCCTGCGCCGCGAATTTTCACGTTTCTCCGTGGGCGCGGAAGTACTCCGCAATTTATCGGGTGAAGCAAAAGACGATATGACGGATTCCGACTGGGACGACGATGCCCAGCCTGACACCCTGACCATTTATTCCGAATCTTCCTGCCGGATAGAACCCAGTTACATCGTTCACGTTGATGCTGATCTGAAAATATCGGACTGGATGGGATTGCCCAAATGGGTTGACCTGCGTCCCGCCGCCGGCGTGACCTGGCAACGTTTTTCTCTGGTCACGCATGACGGCGTTCAATCCTATCCCGCGCCGGGCGACACAAGACCGCCGGAATCCCTGCCGGGGGATGGCATCCGCTTTGAACAGACATACTGGCAGTTCTGGACCGGATTGAAAGCTGCCTTCGACCTGGGAAAACCGTTTCATCTGTCCGGTCTGAAATTACAGACACAAGTCGATTGGGCGTATGTAGATGCGGCTAATGAAGATTATCACATGCTGAGCATCGGCAAACGGATAACGAACGAAAAAACAGCGGGCAACGCCTGGCACGCCCTGGTGAATCTGAAAATCGGACTGACGCAAAACCTCAATGCTAATATCGGCGCGGAATACCTGCGCATCGTCACCACCGGCTCGCACCGTCTGGTCCATGAGACTTTCGGCATAGATTTTACTTTTGAAAACGGCGTCAAGGTCTGGTCAAGGCAGATCAGCGCAACCATGGGGCTGGAATATTCATTTTAAGACGGACGGCGCCAATCTTCCCCTTGTTTCCTGCACACTTGACAAAACCGTTGATTATGGTTAAACAGGTCTTAATCAGGTCTGATTTTAGGAGAGAAATTATGGAGATGATCGGAACGTATGAAGCCAAAACCAATCTGGCCAAACTTCTGGAACGGGTCAATAAGGGAGAAACCATCGGCATCACAAAGCACGGTGTGCCAATCGCTATCCTGACCCCCCCCGCCCGGGCTAAGAAAACGCCCCCCCGTCAGACGATTTCGGAATTGCGCAGTTTTCGGGATAAGCACCTTCTCAAAGGCATTTCCCTGCGTGAAATGATTGAAGAAGGCAGGCGCTGAATGAAAGAAGATTTTGTCATTGATAATTCCGTGGTGATGTCATGGTGCTTCAAAGATGAAACCAATCAATACACGGATGCCATTCTGGATCGCCTGGAAAACGTTACGGCCTATGTACCGGCTATCTGGCCGCTGGAAGTAGGCAATGTGCTGCTTACGGCCGAACGAAAAAAAAGACTGAGCGCATCAGACAGCTACCGCTTTATTGCTTTGCTGAACGCGCTGCCGATTATTGTCGAGCAGGAACCGCCTGAAAGAATGCTGAGCGAGATATTAAATCTTGCCCGCGAGCACAAGCTGTCGAGCTATGATGCTTCGTATCTGGACCTTGCCATCCGTAAAAGACTGCCCTTCGCCTCAACGGATGGCCATCTGATAAACGCCGCAAAACGTTGCGGCGTATCGATTTTAAAAGGCTGAAGACGGGCAGCATTTGAAACGGCCGGGCTAATTCTTCTTTTAAAGTCCGGAATAGGGACAAGGCCGATTGTTCTTACGATAAGTGCAATCCCCGCCGCAGGGTTCGATGTGCACCGTCACCTCACTTTCAGAGACGGCGGCGGCAATGTCACGCTTCAGTGCCGAAGTTACCTCATGAGCTTTCCTGACGGAATGATTGCTGGGCATGATCAGGTGAATATCGATAAACTGTTTGCGCCCGGCTGATCTCGTGCGAATATCTTTAAAATCGCAGTACTCGTCATGGTGACTGGCCAGCACCTTGAGCACTTCCATCTGACTTTCTTCCCCGATCGACGCGTCCAGAAGTTTCAGAAAGGCTTCCTTCAGCAAACGCACGGAAGGCACCGTAATGATCACGCTCACAATGAGGGTCGCGACGGGATCAACATGTCTGGCCGCCATGGCAAAGCCGAAATGGTTGAGGGCCATGACCACAGCAAAGGCCATGGTAATGGACAGAGAAATAACGCCCTCCAGACGGAAGTGCAGTCCTTCGGCCCTCAGGGCCGGTGATGCATGCTTTTCAGCAAGCTGCATGATAAAGTGGCCCCCCCAGAAATTGATGACGACGCCCAGTAAACCGGCGGCTAATCCAATGAATGGAGAATGGACCCCCTCCCCCGGCCTGACGAGGCTGAGAATCGCCTGAACGGTCATGGCCAGCGCCAGGCCGATCAGCACAATGCCTTCGATGGCTTCGGCTACATTTTCGATCTTGCCGTATCCATAGTTATGGAAAAGATCGGCCGGTCTATCCGACATCTTTATCGCATAATAGAGGATGCCGGACACACCCAGCGCGACAACCGAAATTCCAAGATCGGCGGCCACGGCAAGAGAATTGACGATGACAAGTGTGATCAGCTTGATGATAAACAGAATCACGTTACAAATAAGACTGACCTGAACGGCAACCATCATTCCATTTTCGTTTTTCATGTCCATTCCTTACACCGATTCCGAATAAAAGATCAACCCCATGAATCGTTTCACTTTAAAACACCGCGATTTTCCGATAGGCTCTGTCAAGCGGTCCTTTATCAATATTTCCCTTGCCATGCAACAAGGATAAGAAAGCCGCCATCCGCTTGAATTGCAGGCAGCACGCAAGATTCTCATTTGCCGTTGCCATAGCGCCGCCATTTTTACAGGTAATGTTGTTTGCAACCGCGGCAGATGACGCCTGTTTGACAGAGCGCCCTATAAATGGTATTTTCCCCGCAGATTCCACAACAAATTTATTTTGCAGGCTTGAAACATGAAAACAAACACGATCCTTTCCGAGTTGAAGGAAAAAGAAAAAATGGCGCGCCGCGCGATCATCATCAACGCGGCGGAAAAGGAATTCACCACCAAACCCTTTCCCAAAGTCACCATGCGGGATATCGCCAAACGCGCCGGCATATCACCGGCTCTTATCTATCGCCACTTTCCGGACCAGCAGTCTTTATTTGCCGAGGCGTTTATGCAAGGCATCAGCCAGGTTTTTGAAAAAATATTCGTCACCATCGATGAATCCGAAGACGGCGCCATTGAACAGGTGATTGCCGATTTTATCGAATATTTCACGCTCAATGATCAGTATTTTCAGATGATGATGAATTTCTTCCTGGGCGGTTCCGTTGACCCGACTCTTTTTGCACAGCTCACAAAAATCGAAAGGAAAATCCTCGGCCACTTCGATCTTATTTTTAGAAAGATGAACGCCAAAGAAGACCCCCGACGTCATTCCCATACCCTTTTTGCCGCGCTCACCGGCATCGTCGCCACCTTCCGCAACCATCCGGAGAAAACTCCGGAGCAGATCCTGCGCCACAGGCAGACCATTGCCCGTAACCTCGCCAGTCTTTTCAGGAAAATATAGATTCTCCGGCTGTTCCCGAAATCCGTAAAAAATATCTTGACATGTTAACGATGTTCTATTATGTAAACATCGTTTACGAATATGGGAGGGCAGCATTATGAACACACAGACAAAGATAGCCGCAATGGATAAGTTCTTCAATCCTTCATCAGTTGTTGTTGTTGGCGCATCCAATACCCCCTTCAACCTGGGAGCTACGATTTGTACGATGCTGAAGGATTATCTTCAGTATCCCGGAGCCGTCTATGCGGTAAATTCCAAAGGAGAAGCGGTGAAAGATTATCCGGGATTTTCATCGATTTCGGATCTGCCCGAAGCGCCCGATCTGGCCATTGTTATTGTGTCGGCGCGCAACGTTCCCGGAATTATCAGGGATTGCGCCCAAAAAGGCATCAAACGAATCGTCATCGAAAGCGCCGGGTTTTCCGAAGGCGGCGAAGACGGAACGGCGATGCAGCGCGAAATCGACGAGATCGTCAAAACATCCGGCATCCGGATCATGGGACCCAACTGCCTGGGAACACTAAGCACACGCGAAAAATTCTGTTGTTTCTACGGCGTCAATCCAAGTTTAGTGGAGATGGGCCGGATATTTGAAGTGCCGGGCACTATCTCCTACGTTATCCAGAGCGGCGGCGTGGCCGTGCTGGTCATGGAATCCCTTTTCTACGACCTTGTCGGAATCAACAAGGTTGTCAGCATCGGCAACAAGTGCGATGTCGATGAGGCGGACCTCATCGATTATTTTCAAAATGACGAGACGCAAATCATCGGGATGTATCTTGAAAATATAGCTGACGGCCGAAAGCTCATGGAAGCCGCCAGAAAATCCCGCAAACCGGTTCTGATTTACAAGGTGGGACGAACCAGCGAAGGCGCGCTGGCCGCCATGTCTCATACGGCGGGCATGGCCAACAACGATCAGATCTTCGACAGCGCCTGCCGGCAGGCGGGGATCATCCGCCTCAAGTCCATCGATGAACTCCACTCTCTCCCCAAAATGTTCACGGAAATGCCGCCATTAAAAGGGAAGCGGATTGCCGCGTTTACCAATTCCGGAGCATTCGGCAGCATTGCCGCGGATCTGCTGGTGGATGCGGGCTTGCAGATGGCGCGCCTCTCGGAGCAAACCCGGGAAAAGCTGAAAAAAGCCGGGCAGGTCTTCAATATCAAGAATCCCGTCGATATCGGCCCCGCGCCGCCGCAGACTTATCTCGACATTTTCGATATCCTCCTTTCCGCTGATGAGGTGGACGGTCTTCTGCCCCTGCTGAGTGTCTGGCAACCCTTCGTGATCGATTGTCTTGTGGAACTTTTGAAGATGTGCAAACATTACGACAAGCCCGCGGCAATTTACACGCCGAACGCGATTGCCAAATCCATTGCCATTCGGGCCAAACACCGTATTCCCATTTTCGAAACAACGGAGCAGGCCGTGCGCGCGCTGTCCGTTTCCCACGATTATTATGAATCTCTTATAAAAAGAAACTTAATTTGCGATATCGCGCCGAATGAAGAAAAAGGCGCCAAAAGGACTGCCTGCGCCCAAACGGAGGTTTCATCATGACAACAACTTTAAAGAAAGAAAAAGACGTGCGGGAACTTTTATTCAAGGCCGTTCAGAACGGCCAGCGGGCGCTGTCGGAATATGATTCCAAGCGAGTGGTCGCCGCCGCGCATGTTCCCGTGACCCGGGAAACATTGGTTCATTCCCGGCCCGAAGCCATGGAACAGGCCGCCCGGATCGGGTTTCCCGTCGTTCTCAAAGGGTCTTCCCACGCGCTGACGCACAAAACCGAGATGGGCATGGTCCGTGTGAATCTCAAGGACGCTGAAGACGTCGGCCGGGCTTATGATGAACTCACGCAAAAAGGCACCAAACTGGACGGCATTTTGATTCAGGAAATGGTGAAGGGCAACCGGGAATTTGTGATCGGCCTGACCCGCGATCCCCAGTTTGGCCCCTGCGTCATGTTCGGCATTGGCGGCATATTTACCGAAGCATTGAAAGACGTCAGTTTCCGCGTTGCTCCGCTAACCGAAGACGACGCCCGCGAGATGATTCGCGAAGTCAGAGCCGTGAAGCTTCTGGACGCCTTCCGGGGTGAAAGCGCCGTTGATCAGGATGTCCTGGTCCGCGCTTTGGTGGGAATCGGCAATCTGGGAATGATTCACGACGATATCGCCGAAATTGACATTAACCCCCTGATCGTGACGGGAGGCCAGCCGGTGGCCGTTGACGCTCTGGTCATCCTGACGACCCATCGGGCATGACACGGCAATAGACGGGGACCGATGGAACATGGCCGTCATCATCGCCATCGGCATTTACTATTTTTTGCACGTCGCGATTGAACCGTCCCTGCATTTTGACCCGTCCGTCCACGTCGCTTCGCTCAGGTAGGTTCCAAACAGATATACCTCGCTCAGGTCCGCCTTGGTCAGGTCTGCCCCGCTCAGGTTGGCGCCCATCAGGTTAGCCCCGTTCAGCCTGGCCATACGCAGGTCTGCGCTGAAAAGATTTGCCCTGCGCAGGTTGGCCTTGTTGCGCAGATCCGCATTGAACAGTTTTGCCTTGCTCAGGTTGGCCCCACTCAGATTGGCCCCGCTCAGATTGGCGCCCATCAGGTTGGCCCCGCTCAGGTTGGCTTTGTGCAGATTGGCGCCGCTCAGATTGGCCGTACTCAGGTTGGCCCCGCTCAGATCCGCTCCACTCAGGTCGCATTGTAAACAGGATTTCGCTGACCTGGTTCTTTCAAGGGCGGACGAATCAAAGGCATACGCCCCGCCAACCGATAAGGCGCCCATCATCACAGCAAGACCTGAAATTAATAAATTTTTTCTTCTCTTTCCTGTTTTCATCGGTTCACCTCTTTTCGATATTTTCGTTCTCTTTTGCATCTTTAAATAATCTCCGTTCCCCAGATATCTTCCTGCTAAATTTCCACCCCTGTTAACTCATATAAAAGCAGTCCCGCCGTAAAGATACCGGCAGCTATCCCCGGAGCGTTTTTTGTTGCAGAAACATTGTATAGATTTGGAGGACAATCTTTCTCCTCGATCGACCCGCTAAGAATTTCTTTTACAGTCAATCTTCGTCCGTAGGCATTGCCCAATTCACCCCCTGTATCCTTCTCAATATCCATGGATGATAATATTTCAGTAAAAAGCAATTTGGATTTAATGCCAGGGAAGACGTTCTTTTCCAGAATATCTACTATATTGCCGGCCAGCTTCGTTTTAAATTGTTGAACGGCTTCCGCTCCGGATTCGTAAATCATCTTTTCCTGATGATAATTGCCGGAGCAAAAGACCACCAGGGAATCATTTTTGTTTGCCTTTCCGAAGCCATTTGCAGAAGGTGATGCAATGAAAAGCATTTGCGGTCGAGCCGTTACATCCGTATTCTTATAATCCACCTCATTGCCGTCCTGCCACCAATAATTACGTCCTTTCATGTCCGCAATGGATTGCAATCCCCCTTCAATTCCAATACAGCAGGTCGGGATGCTATGCGATGGAGCATAATCATAAAATTCAGTTTCCCGGCCCAAAAGAGAGTAGGTTAACCGGGGAGAAATATCGCTGAATACAAAATCGCACTCATAAGAAGAACCGTCTTCGCAGATAACTTCCGTCACTTGGTTGTCATTTGTCTCCAACCGGACGACCTTTTTTCCTGTTTCTACGGAACCGCCATTTTTCCGGATTACGGACGATAATGAATCAAAAAAGTGGGCAAAACCTTTTTCAGGATACCAGGCGCCGGTATGATAATTCCCTGTTCCAATAATGTAGGCAATAGCAGACATCTCGGATTCGTTTTCCGCAAATATTCCACCGTGGCCGTACAGAATACGTCGGAGTAAATTATTGATTTGAAATTGATCAAAAAACTCCTTCAGCGAGATTGTTATACAATGGCCTGATTTCACTTTCATGGTCAGGGGTATTTTGCTCGTCGCCAGAAATTTTGTAGCGAGTAAAAATCGTCCCTCTGTAGCAGAATTCTCTGAGAAAAAAGATTTATACGTATCATAAATAGAGATCATCTCATCAAATAAGGCATCCAGCCGGTCACCTTCTTCCGGAAAAAGGGCTTTTAAATCTCTGCGAAAATTTTCCAACCCCAAGGGCACCTTGAAATCTGCCGTAAAATAATTGCCCTCACCCTTTCTGCCCCCGACGAAAAACCTTTCGAAACCGTCATGCTGCATGGGAAGAAAAGGATTCGCATCTTTGATATCCAGATACTTCAAAAAACGGTCCCCCAGCTTGCCTTCGCCGAATTCCCAGACATACTGCGGTCCCATTGAATAGCTCATCCCTTGAAACGTAAGGCATCTTCCATGGCCTCCGATGAGCTCCTGATTCATTTCCAAAACAGACACCTGATGACCTATTTTGGCAAAAAGAGCCCCTGAAGCCATCCCGCCGATTCCACTGCCGATAACGACAATTCTTTTCGGGGTTCCATCCCAGATCGGTTGCTCCTTACTTTTAAAAAACGGGATCGATAATTCATCACTTATCTTTTTAAGACTGCTCTCCGATTTTTTCCTGGCAATTTCAATGATCTCATTTAAATTCATCGTCGTTCCCTATTTGTTCGATAAGAACCTGCTCTCCCTGGAAATAAGGAATCCCCTTATCGCTACCCGCGCGAAAATTTCATAACTTTTGCGACGATCAAGGCGCCGAATATCACACACCAGAGATTGATAAAAGCATTGAGGATCATGTCCATGACGGAGATGCTGTACATGCCGTTCTGAAAATTGAAACTCATGTCCAGAATTCCCAGGAACACCAGCGCCCCGCCGCCGGCCGCAAGAATCGTTATTCCCTGCTCCCGGCCTTTCAGACTCCATATGGAACCGATCAGCAGCATAACGGCCAGGGTGATGTCGGGAACCGGAAAGGAATGTTCATAAACAAAGTAGCCGGTCGGCGGATTTTCCGGCGCAAGGCCTATGGTGAAAAATCCTATCCAGAAGAGCACAAGCCCCGCCGCTGTTAAGATGGCTAATATTGGAACGGCTTTGCCGATTTTTACCTGATTCATGGTTCATCCTCCCTGCTATTTATTTTTACTTTTCTGATAGGCCTGCTTCTTTTTCTCACCTTCTTTTTCCAGCATCCTCCAGATGGGAGGGATTACCCATGGAATGCAGGTCAGCAGCTTCGGCAGCGTTGCTGAAAATGCCGGCACATAGGATTCGATCTTTCGCTTTGTGATTGCGCGGTAAACCGCACGGGCCACCGCCTCCGGCTTTTGCGGCGTGCTCAGAAAAGTGAGGGGAGAGCCGTTATGTTCCGCCTCGTAGCGCAGCATGGGCGTATCGATGGAATCGGGGAAAACCGTTCCCACGAAAATATTGTGCCTGCCCAGCTCTATGTTCAGCGTAAGGTTAAATCCCCTGAGCGCGAACTTGGTGGCGCTGTAAACAGCGCTGTATGTTTCGGGAACAATCCCCGCCAGCGACGATATGGTTATGATATAACCTCCGCCGTTTTGCTTGAGCGGTTCTATGATCGCCCTGGAGAAATTCATGGCCCCCACCTGATTAATCATGATCTGCCGGTCCATATCTTCATAGGTGCAGTCCTCGAACAGAGACGGAAAAATGATTCCCGCATTGTTGACCAGTATATCGATCCTGCCGAAATGACTGCGTGCCTTTTCTATGGCGTCCTTTATATCCCCGCGGTTGGTGATATCGCAACGGACGGTCAGCGCCTGCTGCTTCAGGAGACCTGCCGTGCGGGAAAGGCCGTCTTCATTGATGTCGCAAAGCACGCATTTGATTCCATTCGCGTCGAAAACCCTGGCGATCTCCGTGCCGATTCCTCCCGCGGCGCCGGTGATGATGGCCACCGATCCTTCAAGATTATTTTTCATACGCCCCTCTTTTTCTGAACTTTCTTTATGCTCATATCCATGACGAATTCCGTGAGCTTCGGAAAGAGTCGCTTCATGATATAGGTGAACTTCCCGTCCATATTGGGGATGATCATGAATTTCCCCGCACCGATATCATGGAGAAGAACCCGGGCCACATCGGCAGGCGACATGAGTTTTGCACTGGCGGATATCTCTTTGGTCTCTTCAGGTTTGGTCTTGTTTTCCTCCTGGAAACCGGGCGTGTCCGTGTCGGGCGGGCACAGAACCTGCACAGCGATGTTAAACTGTTTCAGTTCGCTCTTCAGCGCTTCGGAAAAGCCGACGATGGCGAATTTGGACGCGCAGTAATCGGTATATCCGAAAACACCCAGGAAACCGCACATGGACGAGGTATTGACGATGACGCCACCCCGCTTTTTCATGAACGGTATCAGCGCCCGGCAGGTATTCCAGATGCCGTACATGTTGATGCGCATGGTTTCATCGAACTGCGCGAAGGATATGTCTTCAAAGTTCCGGGGATAGGCGCGGCCCGCGCAGTTGATCAGCAGGTCCGGAGTGCCGAAATCGCTGACGGCTTTTGCCATTGTATCTTTCACCGCCGCGTTGTCGGAAACATCGAGCGTCATGAAACCGACGCGCTGCGTGTCGCTTTTTCTGCTCTGTTTAATCCCGGCGGCCGCCGCTTCGAGACGTTTGCCGTTACGGGCGAAGATCACGACATTGGCCCCCTCCGCGGCCAGAAGCTTCGCGACGGAAAGACCGATGCCGCTGGAGCCTCCCGGGATAAAAACCGTTTTTCCATTGAACTCCTTCATGCGCTTCCTCCTGATCATGTTTTATACAGGCCGCTTAAGAACTGACCCGATTCCGATCATTAATGTCCGCTTATTTCTGTTTAAGCTTTTCGAGGTCAAGGGTCTTCAGCCATTTCATGGTTATGCTCATTCCCTCTTTGTACGATATCTTCGGTTTCCATCCCAGTTGCCGCTCGGCCTTGCCGATGCTGAAGCGGAAACGCGACCCCAGATTTTTCACCGTATAAGTCGTCAGAAGCGGTCTTGTCTTAATTCCCAGTGTCCTCCATATAAGTTCCATAACCCATGACGCCGCGTAGGCAAGGCCGTACGGGATATGCGTGGTAATGGGCGGAACGCCGAGCGCCCGCGCGATTTCAGCGCAGAATTCCTGCAAAGTCGTAAATGCTCCGTCATGAACCAGGTATCCGTTACCGATGGCCCGCGGGTCCTCCGATATAAGCAGCAGGAGATCTACCAGATTGTCGATATAAGTGGGCCACACCAGGGCGTCTTTGCGCCAGAAGATGAGATCTTTTTTGACAATGGAGTCGGCCAGGAGCGGTACGAAGGTCTGATCCCCCTCTCCGAAAACCCAGCAGGGATATACCATGGTAACCGGAAGTCCCTTTTTTTTGTAGTATCGCCACATGATCTTTTCCGATTCTATTTTATAGTCCGGATAGGGTTCCTTCCAGGGGGTGAGCGGAAAACTCTCATCCATGACTCTGTCTTCAATGATGCCGAAGACATCGCATGTGCTCATATCCACAAACCGCGAAACCCCGACCTCGCTTGCCGCCCGGCACATGTTTTCCGCGCCGCCGACCGTTACCTCCTGAAAGAGGCTCTTCGGCGCCCAGTCCGTCACTACAGCCGCGCAGTGGAATACGATCTCGATGCCTTCCATGGCCTTTTTCACCGCATGATAATCGCGTATGTCCCCCTCTACTATTTCAACTCCCCGCTCCCTGAGCGAAGCGGCGCCCGAATCGCCGGGTAGCACCATCGCTCTCACCCGATTGCCCTTCGCCAGATTTCCCTTGACGAGGTTGCCGCCGATAAAGCCCGTAGCCCCTGTAATCAGCACCTTCTTCATGACTGCCTCCTCTATTCTATGTATTATTGTGTATCTGCCTCAGGTATTCTGCTTACGGTTGTAATCCTGCATTGCGCGCATGTCAGATCAATACTTTTCATAAGATCAAATTCACAAACCGCAGATAAGGCCGAAGCGCCGGGGTTCCGCCTGCTTCGGAGATAATCTGTAAAACCTTTGCGGGATCGGCGACAACCGCGCCGCCCAGATGCGTGACGGGGGTATCGTGGAATATTTCCGGTGTAAGCGGCGTGGATGGTCCTATCAAGGCTGTCAGACGGGGCGCTCCCAAAGCAGCCACCGTTTCCTCAAAGGTGTTATTCAGCAGCGTTGTAGCCGTGATAATGGCGACATCACACTCCTGAAGCGCGAGTCGTTTTTCCTCAGATGAAAGCAGATCCAGGCGTTCAGGATTCTTTTCGATGATCGTTAACTCCGCGCCGGTGGCCTTGATGCGGGCAACCAGAGGAGAAAACAGACCGACCATCGCAACCTTTACTCCCTTTTGCAGATCAAGGTAAGTTGTCGCCTCCCGGTCATCCAAAGCATCCGCCGGCGCATGAATCAGGGCGTTGGCGCAAGCCAGTCCGATGGCGACTTCGAGAGGATTTTTCCCGCTGACAAGATATTTTAAAACATCCGCGGCGGGAGAACCGGCAAAGCTTCCCGCCGCAGGCACAACGGTGCACCCATGCGGCAGGGCGTCATATAAAACGGCGGCAATTCCCGTAGCGTCATTATCCAGCCTGACGCCGATATAACCAAGGCCAATACGCAGATCGGCAACCCGGCGATCTTTCGCTGATGATCGGAGTTGTTCATAAAGACGATTCAAAACAATTCCTGTTTCAAGCATGAACAACCATCCCCTTCTTTCTCTGAGCGCCGTCTTTCATTTCACCTTATCCTGTTGACGGGAGATCGTCAGCCCAATCAGCCGGGAGACGACTACGGCAACGTAGGCGACGCCGGCGAACTGTTCCAGCATCACCAATACTCGCGATGGCGACGTTGTTGCTGTAATATCACTGAGCCCTGTCGCCGAAAGATTTGTAAAGCTTAAAGATAACATTTCGATGAAAGATAATGGTTCTTGAGGATGCGTTGCGTAAGTGAAAGCTCCGGGGCTCCATGCCTGACAGACAATATACATATAAGCGAATCCCCATGCCAGGAGTGTAAAAGTAGCTCCGGCGGCAAATAAATCGTCGGCCGTAACATGCTCGTCCCGCATCATATAAATTATCAAACCGCCTGCTCCATAGAAATACAACGTCCCCTCCAGCAGTGTCGCCCGTATCAACAAAGAAGAGCTGCCAAGCAACCATGCCATCATGGAAAGTAACACGACCAGACCGCCTATTATCCAGGCAATCCAGTTTACAGCAGGACTGTGGATGACGACCCAGATAACCAACAAAAGGACCAGCATCCCGAAAACACCAAGAATATACGGTCCGACCGGAACGCCGTCCAGAGCCACGTAAAGGACCAGGCTAACCAGTTGAGCGGCCAGAAGAATGGCAGACGGGTGATGGCGTGAAATAACCAGCCAGTTCCTAGGTGATGGGTTGTTGGCATTCATGTTTCCAATGACATCCTTTTCCCGATGCCCGACGCCCTGAAGATCACAAAAAGACGATCCGGGAAATTCCTTCTCTTTTTTAATCTATAATTTTATCTCCGACACTTCCGAATAAGGAGTTTCCCCCTGGCAGCCGCGGCATCGGTCGCCGTCATTTATCGGATAGGCCTCGCCGCAAACCGGACAAATGCCCACCGGCCCCAGTTTCTTTCGGCGGACTTTTTCCTGATCGACCTGCACGCGCTGAATGCTCAGCAGTCCGTAGCCCGCCTCTGTAATCTGCGCCATCAGCAGGTCTTTATTCTGTTCGTTCTTTTTCTTCTTTTTCAAATACCAGTCCCGCACTTCCGGCCAGTGATTCAATTTCTCTGTATCCAGAAAAACGCGGACACCCTTGCCCGTGTATTTTTCATACAATGTGATTGCAAAACGACCGAAGTTGACAATGGAGAGCCAGCCGTTGCCGAACGTGCAGGGAGTCAGAATCTGCACGGCGTCGGGAAGGCAAACCGGCGTTTCGCTGATGGCGTCAAAGAATTCGCCTTCCGGCAGATTTTTCATGGCCAGGTCCACCATGAATCCGCCGATGACCAGGCCGGGTGCAAGGTTGCCATGGAATGATTTCACCATGTGGAGGTACTCTTCATAGGAATACGCGCATATATCCATCTTTTTTTACTCCTTCATTTTTTTTACCTGCGCCATGAGTAACATATAAGCCCCAAAAAAAACATCCCGCATTTTATTGCGGGATGTTTTTGCAAAAAGTTTTTTAACCCCTATTTAATCTTTTCAATACTCACCGCGCAGGCCTTATATTCAGCCGTCTGGGTCGTCGGATCGTAAACCGGATTGGTAAGCCAGTTGGCGCAGGTTTCGCGGAAATGGAAGGCCATCCAGACCAGTCCCTCCGGAACTTCTCTCGTCACACGGGCCTTCACGACCACCTCACCGCGCCGGGATTTTACAGCAATTTTTTCACCATCAGCAATGCCTTTGGCTTCGGCATCGGCCGTGGAGATATCGGCTGTCTCTTCACCGAGAATATCGTTAATGCCTTCGCATCGTCCGGTCTGTGTTCGCGTGTGATAATGGTACAGACGACGGCCGGTGGAGAGAACGAACGGATATTCCTTGTCCGGAACTTCCGCCGGCGGAATATAATCGATCGCTTTGAGCATACCCAGACCGCGGGTGAATTTTCCGCCTTTGTGCAGTGTCGGGGTGCCCGGATGATCTTCGGTGGGGCACGGCCACTGGAGACCGTCACCTTCCAGACGGGCGTATTTGATTCCCGCCATCGAAGGCGCCAGCACTGACAATTCATTGTCCCATATTTCCTGAGCGCTGTTGGAAGCCCATTCGTGCCCGAACCGCTTGGCCAGTTCTTTGAATATCCACCAGTTGGGTTTGGCATCGCCCGGCGGCACACTGACCTTACGCACGCGGTTAACGCGCCGCTCTGAACTGGCGAAGGTGCCGTCATCTTCGCTCCAGGCGGCAGCCGGCAGAACGACATGCGCAAAGCGCGTTGTTTCCGTCGGGAATATATCCTGGCAGACCAGGAACTCCGCCGATTGCAGTTCATGTTCAACATGTTTAATATCCGGCTCTGTGTTGGCCAGGTTTTCACCGAAAACATAGAACGCTTTGACTTTTCCGGTGGTCAGATTTTTCATCATCGTCGGCATCATCATTCCCGGTTTATCGGGCAATGATTTGACGTTCCAGGCTTTTTCAAATTTCGCCCGGGCGTCCGCATTGGCCACCTGCTGATAGCCGGGGAAAACATTGGGCAGTGCGCCCATGTCGCAGGCGCCCTGAACGTTGTTCTGACCGCGCTGCGGGTTGACGCCGCCGCAGTCAACGCCGACATTGCCTAAGAGCATCTGGAGGTTGGCGCAGGACATAACGTTGTTGACGCCGCAGATGTGTTCCGTAATGCCCAGTGTGTACATCAGCATCGCCGGTTTGATGGAAGCCATCGTCCGCGCCAGTTCGCGAATGGTATCGGCGGGAATGCCGCTGATCTTGGCGGCTTTTTCCGGCGTATATTCCATGACCTTTTTCTTTAATTCCTCAAATCCCTCCGTGCAGGATTCCACATATTTTTTATCGTAAAGATTTTCAGTGATGAGTACATTCATCAAAGCATTGATCAGAGCAACGTCGGAACCGACTTTAAGCGGAATGTGCATGTCGGCAAAATCAACCATATCTGTACGCCGCGGATCAATGACAATCAGCTTGGCGCCGGCCAGCACCGCGTCTTTGACAAAAGTTGAAGCGACCGGATGCGCCTCGGATATATTGGTGCCGACAAGAATAATCATTTTTGCCTTCGCGTAATCAGCGAAAGAATTGGTCATCGCGCCCGAACCGAAAGAAGTCGCCAGACCGGCGACAGTAGGAGCGTGTCAGGTACGCGCGCAGTGATCGATATTATTCGTACCGATAACCGCGCGGAAGAATTTCTGCATCTGATAAGAATCTTCGTTGATACTGCGGGCGCAACTGACGCCGGCAATGGCATCCGGCCCGTCTTTTTTAATAATCTCCTTAAATTTTGTGGCCACAAGATCCAACGCCTCATCCCACGATGCCTCGCGGAACTCACCGTTTTTCTCGCGAATCAGCGGAGTTTTCAGTCTCTCCTCGGAATAAATAAAATCATAGGCGAAGCGGCCTTTCACACACAAGCGCCCCTGATTCGGCTGGGCATCTTCGACGGCCGTTACTTTGACGATCTTGCCATCCTTGACGTGCAGTAACTGCTGGCACCCGACACCGCAATAAGGACAGGTGGTGCGGATTTTCTGCGTCTCCCACGGACGTCCCAGACCTTTGGCTTTTTTCTCCGTCAGCGCGCCGACCGGACAGACTTGTACGCACTGCCCGCAGAAAACGCATTCGCTGTCGCAGTATGAACCGTCTCCGCCGGTGACAATTTTGCCTTTCTTTCCCCGGTACCCCTGCGAAATGGCCCGGTTCACCACCACTTCATTACAGGCCTGCACACAGCGACCGCAAAGGATGCAGCGGCCGAAGTCACGGACGATAAAGGGATTTTGATCCTCTTTCGGATAAATATCTTTTTCTTCTTTTTCCGGAAACTGCAATTTAGTAATCTTATAAAAATAAGCCAGATCCTGTAGCCGGCAGTTGCCGTTGGATTCACACATCAGACAGTTATGTGTGCCGGAAGCCAGCATAAATTCAACGATCATTTTCCTGGAGCGATGGACTAATTCCGTTTCGGTAAATACCTCCATCCCCGGTGTAACCGGCGTCGAACAAGACGCCATCAATGATCGCGCGCCCTTGACCTCGACACAGCAAACACGACATGCGCCGGTGGGCGATGCTTCTTTCAGATAACAGAGGGTGGGAATTTCAATCCCGCCATTTCGCGCCGCATCCAGAATCGTTTGACCTGGCTTAAAAGGCGTCTCCTTTCCGTTCAAAATAAATGTGTCACTCATGTTCGTTTCTCCTATCGTCATCAAAAACAATATATGCCAGAAACGGCATACTTGGGTTTTGTTAATACAGAATTATCATCTTCTTGTCAACGGACAAATCGGAGAAATTTACAGAAAAGTCAATGTGTTACATATAACATAACACGAACCGGAGTTGCCGGAACCTTTGAAGATATGGACAAATAAATCCCAACCGGATCCCTGAGAAAGGAAAATCCCTGTTGAGATTTTTTGTGCCGGCAAGACTCTTTATTCTCTACCGAGAAGAGCGATAACCCGCCGAGAAGTCCACTTTCCGGTCGATAGAGTGGAAGTCGCCTTCCAGCCGTCGCATCAGCCTCCCGGACGATTCGGTTGTTGTTTTCCCCGGATAAATATCGTAACGGTTTCTGTAAGATTGTGGCGTAAAATCCGGCATGAAGACGTTTGCGCCCGCCCGGAGCACCTGGAGTCTGCCGTGGGGATTGATGACGGCCAGCGCGGACAAGATTGTTTTGAACATTTGACAATGTACCCCGTATGCGCTACATTCAGGGCATGGAGGAATAATGTCATGACGAAAACAAATACTAAAATAAAAAGCGCTATGGTTCGCGCCCGTATTGAGCCCGAATTAAAAACAAAAGCGGAGAAATATTTTGATATTCTAGGCCTATCGACCACGCAGGCCATTACCTTGTTTTTCAAACAGGTTGAGCTTCATCGCGGCTTGCCTTTTGAAATTAATATTCCCAACACCGAAACGATAACTGCCATGGAAGAAATAGAAAATGGCGGCGGCAGGAAATTCAAAAATACGGATGAATTATTCAAGCATCTGGGTATTTGATGATGAAGAAAATCCATAGCAGTACAGCTTTTGAAAAAGATATTGAAAAGCTGATTCGCAGAAAAAAGGATTTGGAAAAGCTTAAATCCGTAATACGTTCTCTTGTGCGTGGAGAAAAGCTGGATCAAATATACCGGGATCATAAATTGACGGGGAATTATTATGGTTGCAGAGATTGTCATATAGAATCAGATTGGCTGCTGATTTACAAATATGATGAAGAAACCTTATTTTTGACACGAACCGGAACACATGCAGACTTATTCAAAAAGTAATGCGAGCAACCATAATCAGGTTTTGAAATATAATCCTGCCGTCAGGCATGGCCGGAAACGCATGATTGGCTTGGGTTCGCAGAAGTCATTAGTTTAATGTAATCACTGTCCCCAATATTTCACTTGCCAACTATGCGTTGAGATGTTTTAAATTCAAATTTTATATATGCTTTTTATCTATAACGATTTGTATAAGATACCTACTCTGAAATAATAAAATAGATTAAATCAAGTTTTAATACTTGACTTAAAATTATTTCAAGAAGTATATATTACAATATTGATATTATAAATATTTTCCACGTTCTCAGAAAGAGAATGGTTTTTTATTTGGGTAGTGTTTAATTCAATATTTTGATAGCCTAGTACCATGTAACATATATACTTTCGTATTTATTACAACTGTGATATCTTGGCATAAATTCAAAGATGGAGGTTGCCATGTCACCAAGATATCGAGTCACGTTGACCAAGGAGGAACGTACAGAACTTGAGGACATAACCCGACGCGGGAAAACGCACGCCAGAAGATTTATCCATGCCCGAGCATTATTGCTGTGTGATGCCGGTGTTGATGGTCCTGCATGGAACGTTGCTGATGTCGCAACAGCGCTTGGGGTCAGTAGCCGGTCAATTGAGCACCTCAAGAAACGATTTGTTGAGGACGGAATAGAAGCGGCTCTTGAACGCAAGCCTCTGGAAAAGCCACCGAGAGAAGTGATATTTGACGGTGCCTTTGAAACGCGATTAATAACATTGGCCTGTTCAGAAGCCCCAGCGGGGTACCAGCGATGGACTGTTCGATTGCTGGCAGATAAGGCCGTTGAACTCCGTTTTGCTGAATCAGTATCGCATATGACTGTGCAGCGGGTTCTAAAAAAAACGAACTTAAGCCTCACCTCAGCAAATACTGGAAAATCCCTCCGGAAGGGAGCGCGGCCTTTGTAGCCAATATGGAAGATATTCTTGATGTCTATCATCTGCCGTACGACTCGAACTATCCGGTGGTGTGTATGGATGAATCTTGCAAACAGATGATTGGAGAGATTCGCAATCCAATACCTTGCAAGCCTGGACAACCTGTTCGGATTGACGATGAGTATGTAAGGAAAGGTGTGGCGGAAATATTCATGGAAGTGGAACCACTCGCCGGTAAAAGGCATGTATCGATCTCTGAACGTCGCACCAGAAAAGATTGGGCATGGCAAATCAAAAAGATGCTTGATGAGCGCTATGCAAAGGCAACCAAGGTTCGATTGGTTATGGACAACTTGAATACTCACAATATTGCCTCACTCTACGAAACATTTGAACCAGAAGAAGCCTGGCGTTTGGCAAACCGACTTGATATTCATTACACGCCGAAACATGGTAGTTGGTTAAACATGGCGGAGATCGAACTCAGTGTTCTAAAGGGGCAGTGCCTTAACGGCCGCATTCCCGACATGATAACCATGCAAACCGAAGTCGCCGCATGGAGCAAAAAACGAAACAGCAGTGCAAAAAAAATATCATGGCAATTTAAAACGCCGGATGCTCGCATAAAATTAAAACGTCTTTATCCGAATTTATAGACGTTACATGGTACTAGTATAAAAAATTGAAAATATAGTTGCTAGTTTGAAAGTCATATAAATGAATGATATCCTACGTTTTATAGCAGAAACTACTGGTGGAACATATTATAAGTCATTCAGGTATTCTTTCGAAGGTGTCGAAGTTCCAACTGTTGTTTACGATGATAATAGAATTATCATCATGAGTCCAGATAAAATAGGTGAAACAGATAAGACCATAAGAGCAAGCAAATCAGTAGAAAATTTAGCTAACAACATTATGAGAGGTGGCAAACCTCCTCTATTTAAATTTTTCTTGGATGGCACTAGAAGGACTTACAAAATAGATGATATTTCTTATGGCGAACGGATATATCCAATAATTGCTGGACAGATTCTAGTAGGTTGTTGTAAACGATCCCAACCAGATATGTTTAAGTCATCCCTTCTTGAAACACAAATCGTATTAGTCTTGCCTGATTGTGCTGATAAAGACGATAAGAAAACGCTATTTTTTAATTCCCTTGCAGACAAGATAAATAATCTTAGTGTTATTAAAAAAAGAGGTGTGTCTTTTCAGAAAGTACTCAGCTACCCAGATAAAGAGTTAAAAGAGGGAGAAAAATATGAGAATAAAGGGATAGCTAGGATACAAGATGAAATGGTTGAAGCTGAAAAAAGAATGGTGGTACAACTTGTTAAAGAAAAAAAACTTAATAATCGATCATATCTGATTAAAGATGGGTCAATAGAATATAAAAAAATGGGAAGTGACGATTATAGAGACCTCTCAGCAATCAAAAGTAATTATAGATGTGTAGTTGGTGTCTCAAAAGAATTTAACCCTGAACTTTTTAAAGACAAACGCCATAAGACTTTAGCAAAAAGAATTGCTGAACTACCTTTATTTCATAGAACGCAGGCATTCAAGTATACAAATGAAAGAGCTCCGGGTGTTGAATTTTGTATTTGGTATCTGCGAATCAGATCAACCGAAAGGACGGTTGGCCTTTTTGATGGGGTTATAAAGGTTGAAAAAATCCTTGTTTCAGATGAGGAACAAGAAAAAGGTTTAGATTCAGATGAGATCGATCTTATAAGCGCTAATCTCGTTAACGAACGTAATCCAACATGTTATGGATTAGATACTAGGTGGGCAAATCATCTATATCCCGTTTATCTAACTGAGAAATATATTAAAAGTAATTACATTAGTGAAATACAATTCCTTAACCTTTTTTAGTTGTCTCAAATTGTTAGGAGATGAATCATGGCTAAAGTAATAGGTAGAGCTGCTGCGACTGAAAAAATCCCGACTACAATTGATGAATTCTATTTTTGGACTGACAAAGAAAAAATTCTAAATCCTTTTGATGTTATAAAAGCAAAACACATACAGGATTCTTACACTTTCGGAGTAGTTGAAGAGATTTCACATATAACCGATGCTCCAAGCTATTTGTCAAGCTACATTTCGAGCGATTTTGGTGACGTATCATATATAGCTAATACACAAAGAGTTGGACTTAATTTCGTGAAAGCTAAAGTTATAGGCAACACTAAAGGTATATATACTCCCGTACTGGATGGCAGTGAAGTCAGCTTAGGTGATGAAAAAGAGGTGCAAAAGGCGTTAGGTCTTGATGAAGTAAAGAATCCATTAGCATGCGGATATCTCGAGATGTATGAAGCAAAAGATAAGATTAGACTTCCGGTATTTCTTAATTCAGATTTTTTATTAGGACCTGAAGGAGCACACTTGAATATATCTGGTATTTCTGGTTTAGCAGCAAAAACATCATATGGTATGTTTTTGATTAAGGCGGTCCAACAGAGATATTTGCAAAGAGATATTCCGAAAAATGAAAGTGTTGCATTTGTATTGTTTAACATTAAAGGTAGAGATTTACTGGCCATCGATGAGTTGAATGATGAATTATCTGAAAATGATAAGGGGCTATACAGAGACCTTAAATTAGATGATAAACCTTTTCAAAACGTAACATATTTCTATCCATATGATAAGGATGATTCGACGAATACTTATGCAAAAAAGACAGATGTAGCGGCACAAATAGATGCTGACAAAGCTTTTAAATACAAATACCTCTATGAAGAAGATAAAGATTGCATGGAACTATTTTTTTCCAATATCGATGATCCTCAGGAAACAATGAGTTCGATTATCAATTTAATTCTTAACGGAGAAGCTAATTTTGGAGGCATTAGAAGTTGGGGAGACTTTGTAGAAGAAGTTAAATCTTATACTGAAAAAAATGCCGCCGGGAGAGACAAATCAATTAGTGTACTAAGTTGGCGAAAATTCCTTCGGATAATCAAAAAATCACTAACCAATCCAATCTTTGCCAAAAGGGTAGATCCAAAAAAGAACGAAACCAGATTGAGAGAACATATAACTCAAAAAATAAAAAAGGATGATGTTTATGTCATTGACATCGCAAAATTAGATGAAGATATGCAAGCTTTTGTCTTTGGAGACGTTGTTAATAGTATATATGAGATGAAATTAGGTCAGGTTGGAGATAGAGAACCAGATGAAATACCTTCAAAGATTGTTATTTTTGTTGATGAATTAAATAAATATGCTTCAGGAGATGTGCCTAAGAATTCCCCAATATTAAGAAAAATAATCGAAATTACCGAGAGAGGTCGATCATTAGGGTTAATCTTATTTTCCGCTGAGCAATTTAAAAGTGCAATTCATGACAGGGTGAAAGGCAACTGCTCTACTCATGCGTATGGAAGAACAAATGCAATTGAAGTATCAAAAAATGATTACAGGTATCTTCCCCCTGTTTATAAAGGAATGATGACCCGCTTGCCACAGGGTGAGTATATTATTCAAAATCCCGTTCTAAGATCTTTATTAAATATAAAATTCCCCAACCCGGTTTATAAACAATACAAAAATGGATAAAAATAAAACAACAATAGGCAAAGACGTTATTGAATCCCTGACATCAGGCATGTATGAGGATTCAAAATTTATTTTTAGAGAGTACATTCAAAATGCGGTTGATCAGATTGACAAGGCAACCGAGAGTGGAGTTATCTCTACAAGACAAGGTGGAAACGTATACATAAATCTCGATAAACGTGAGCGAAAAATTATTATTACAGACGATGCAACTGGAATAAAATCTAATGAAGCAGAAGATATTTTACGTAATATTGCACAATCCACAAAAAAGAGAGGAATTGATAGAGGTTTTAGGGGGATAGGTAGACTTGGAGGTCTAGGATATTGTGAGCAGCTAATTTTTGAGACATCTTTTAAAGGTGAAAAGTCAAAAACAATTATGCTGTGGGATGCAAAAGAACTGAAAAAGATAATAAATGACAGAACACAGAAAGAAGAAGCATCACACGTAATAGACAGAGTAACAGATTTTGATATCCAACCAGAAGATATTGATGAACACTATTTCAGGGTAACATTAGAGCAAGTCAGTAACGACGCCTTATTCGACAAAAAGGAAGTAATTGATTATCTATCAATGGTTGCACCTGCCCCATTACATACAAGATTCCTTTTTAATGATGTTATTTCCAACAAACTAGAAGAAAATGGACTTAAGATTGACGAATATAAAATCTTTGTAAATACGGATCAGATTTTTAAAGCATACACTACCAGCATATATGAAGGGGATGCTAATAATAAGAAAAAAATTGATAATATTTCCGATATTGGTAATTTTAGAATAGAAGGACGTAATAATGAGTTGTTGGGTTGGGGATGGTATGGGCTGTCAACCTTTAACGGAGTATTGCCCGAAGTAAATCTGGCGAGGGGGCTTAGATTAAGAAAAGATAACATTCAAATCGGATCAGCAGATACTCTAGCGAGATTACACAAACAGAAAAAGAACAATTTTTATTTTGTTGGTGAAATACATGCATTTCACCAAGAGCTTATACCAAATTCAAGAAGAGATTATTTTGTTGAAAATGACTGTTTATTCCAATTTGAAAATGAGCTGCAAAAAATATTTAATGAAAAACTTAAACCGCTATTCAACACAGCCTCAAAGATACGAAGCGCTCAAAATGCAATAGTAAATTTTCATAACAAGAAGAACGAAATAGATAAAGTTGGGGAAAAAGGAATTACAAGCAAAGAAGATAAACAAAGGCTAGAAAATGAGCTTGACCAAAAGAGAAAAAAAGCAGAAGAAGGCAAGAGATTGCTTGAAAAAATGGAGTCCAAATTTGAAGGTGAAGATGATCCTTTAAAAAAAATATTCACTAAAATAGTAAATAAGAAACTTGAAGTTACAGATAGTACAACAACCCAAAAAAAGATTAATGAGATGGCTTTTAGGACAAATCAATATAGCAAACTCTCAAAAAATGAGAGAAAGCTGATATCTAAAATATTTCAAATTATTGATGACGTTTTAAATAAAGAATTAGCTGAAAATCTCAAATGCAAGATTGATGAAAAATTTAAATAAAAAAAAAAGGGAAGTTCTCCTATTAGAACCAAACTACCATAATAAATATCCCCCGATTGGTTTAATGAAGATAGCCACCTACCATAGAAAGTTAGGTGATCATGTGACTTTCTATAAGGGGGATCTAAAAAGGTTCGTACTTGATCAAATATCCATTGAGTGCATCGAAAAATTGCAAAGAATTGATGATTCAATCAATTGGTCTATAGAAAAAAAAAGTATAACTGATCGTATATATTTTGGGAAAAAGACTCTTCTGGAGAAGGACTTTATTGTCCAATCAAAAAACAGACCACTAATTAAGGATTGTTTGGAATATTATCGAGCATATTATTTCAAAGGGACGCATAAGCAAGAACCAAAATGGGATAGGGTTTGTGTTACAACACTATTCACCTTTTATTGGAATATTACCATCAAGACAATCGAATTTGCTAAATGTCTCGTCAAGGATCTGGATGACTTAAAAGTTGGCGGGATAATGGCGTCACTTCTTCCCAAGGAAATCGAAAAAGAAACAGGCATAAAACCATTCAAAGGATTGCTCGATAAACCATTTATTCTTGATCCAAACGTTGACCTAATCGTTGACGATCTTCCATTGGATTATTCAATAATGGACGAGATAGACTATGAGTATTCAAATACAAGTGCCTATTACACACATATGACAAGAGGATGCGTAAATAAATGTGGTTTCTGCGCAGTGCCTAAAATTGAACCTATATTTAAGGAAAAAGTACCTACACTTATAAAATTTAATCATATTAAAAAGGTTTATGGAGATCAACAGAACCTTATACTAATGGACAATAATGTTTTTGCATCGCCTAAATACAATGATATTATTAAAGAAATAAAAAAAATGGGCTTTACAGAAGGCGCTACTTATATTGAACCTAACCAGTTGCAAATTTCAATAGAAAATCTGAAAAAAGGATTGAATGATAAGGCTTATATAAGAAAATCCTACAAGCTCATCCATAAAATACTTAGTAGGTTGCAAGGGAAAACTGCTCAAGATTTCTATAATGCATTAGATAGATATTTTTTAATGAGCAGCGAGACAACAACGAAAGAAAATTTAATTTCATGTTATCCTGAAATAAAAGACACATATGAACGTATGCGTTCAAAAATTCCTATACCAAGATACGTTGACTTTAACCAAGGGACAGATTGTTATTTTGTTACTGAAGAAAAGATGAAACTGCTGAGTGAGATACCTATTAATCCATTAAGAATTGCTTTTGATGATATCAAAATGAAAGCGCGATATATTAAAGCAATAGAATTAGCAGCTCAATATGGCATTAAGAGACTGTCTAATTACATACTTTACAACTACAAGGATTCTCCAGAAGATCTTTATGAACGATTAAAGATAAACATCGACTTATGTGAAAAATTTAAATTACACATTTATTCATTTCCGATGAAATATATTCCAATATATGGGGAAGAAGCAAAAAAAAGGGAATATATTGGACCAAAATGGAACAAAAAATTTCTCGGAGCCATTCAAGCTATATTAAATGTCAATAAAGGAATCGTTGTGCCTCCAAATAACAATGATGGTAAGGGCAGAAGTTTTTTTGAGAAAGCATTTGGAGAGAACTTAACAGAGTTCAGAGAACTATTATATATGCCTGAACCATATATTATTTATCGCAAAATATGTGAAGAAAAATTAGATTATACAAATAAGTGGCGTGATGTGTTTAAAAACGTAAAACCTTCTGAAAAAGATAAAGTTATATCAATAATTGAAAACGAAGAGTTCAGGCAATCATATCCACATATCAAAAATAAACAAAGCCTTGAACTGCTTAAACATTATAATATTAAAAGAGATGATATAGAAAAGTACACACAGAAAGATACTATGAATATTTAGTAGAGGGTTCATATCTGCCTTTATCCTTTTCTAAATTTCAAATTTAATTTAATCTTAATAAACTAAATTTTTAAATGATAAAAAGAATTTCCCGGTCAACCTGGACGATTGCCGATAGAATATAGAAGCGTCCTGCCGATGGTCTGGAAATTTTTTTCCAGACGGCTGATAATTTCTCCTGCCGGGCCGACGTCTTTTCTGCCCGGATAAATATCGTAACGGATTTTATAGATTTCCGGTGTGAAATCCGGCATCACAACATTGGCGCCGGCCTGCAAAGCCATAATTCGTCCCTGCGGATGTAGCGAGGCCAGAGCCGTTGTGGCCGGAATATTCGTGTCGCGCGTGAGCAATCGTGCGATGGCCAAAACACGCAAAGTCAGCTCTATATCGTCGTTTTCAATGCCGGCCAGCGGCGTGTCAGAATGAGCGATGAACGGGCCGATGCCCAGCATATCCGCATCCAACTGTTTCATGAAGAGAAGATCATCCGCCAGTATTTCCGGTGTTTGCCCCGGCAACCCCACCATGTTCCCCGTTCCCGTTTCGAAGCCCAGATGTTTGAGCGAGCGCAGACACTGCATACGTTTATCCAGTTGGCAGCCCGGACGCAGGTATTTGTAAAGCTCCACTGAGGCGGTTTCATGTTTGAGTAAATAGCGATTGGCTCCTGCCTGTTGAAATAACTGAAAATCGGAAGCACTTTTCTCGCCGATGGATAACGTAATAATCAGGCCGGTTTCATTTTTGATTTGCTCAATCAGACGGCAAATCTTATCGCCGGAATAAAAAGAATCTTCTCCTGATTGCAGTACTACCGTCGGGACGCCTGTTTCTCTGATTTGTTTTGCCGTGGTTAATATTTCATCGTCGCTCATCCGGTAGCGGCTTAGTTTATCATTGCCTTTACGCAATCCGCAGTAAAGACAGTTGCGTTCACAGAAGTTAGAGAACTCAATGATGCCGCGCAGAAAAATCTCATCGCCGACCTGTTCTTTTCTTACCCGGTCGGCAGCCGCGAAAAGATCGGTGGAATAGTCGCCGGGCATTTTGATCAACGCGATAATATCCTCACGGGTTAAATCCTTGCCGGTTTCGGCTTTAAGCAGCAGATGATCGATTTTATCAGATATAGACATCTCTTGTGCCTTCCTCAATTTTTCGCAGATGGTCGGATACCATTTTCTTTCTTTTTGTTTTGAAGGTTTCGTCCAGCATTTTTTGAATTAATTGATCTCCCGCTTCGCGTGTCGTAGGACTTGCGTAATCCAGCAAATACTCTTTAAAGGTGAAAACAGCGTTGGTCTGACAGAATTTCTGAATAAGGCCGGGCTTGGCCAGATCCATAAAGTCCTTCCCGGTGCGCCCCAGGCGGTAGCAGGCCGTGCAAAAGCTGGGGATATGTCCTCGTTCCGTAATATCCAGAATGACTTCATCGAGCGTGCGCGTATCGCCCAGATTGAACTGCGCCGCACGAAACCGGTCGCTGGAATCATCCTGATAGCCGCCGGGGTTGGTGCGCGAACCGGCGCTGATCTGGGAAATGCCCAGAGCGAAAACTTCATCACGCATTTCCGGAGTTTCTCTGGTGGAAAGAATCATTCCCGTGTAGGGAACCGCCATACGAATGATGGCTACCAGCTTTTTGAAATCATGATCGCTGACCGGACGAGGCGGCTTGATCGCCGCCGGAGCGTTGAAAGCCGGCTCCAGCCGGGGAATGGAAATGGTGTGGGGACCGACGCCGCAGTCTTTCTCCAGTTGCAGGGCATGCAAAAGCAGTCCCAGAACTTCATATTTATAATCGTAAAGTCCGAAAAGCGCTCCAATGCCCACGTCATTCACGCCGCCTTCCTGGGCGCGGTGCATGGCGGTCAGACGCCAGGCAAAATCTTTTTTAGGCCCGCTGGGGTGCATAACTTTATAAGTTTCGTGATGGTAGCTTTCCTGAAACAGGACAACCGTGCCGATGCCTGTATTTTTCAGTTGCTGATATTCATTCACTTCCAGTGGCGCAATTTCCACATTGATGCGCCGGATCTCCCCACCCTTTTCAGTCTTTGTGGCATAAGCCGTTTCAATGGCTTCCATGAAATATTCCAGGCTTGAGCGGGTCGGGTGCTCGCCGCAGAGCATCAGCAGACGCTTGTGACCTTCACGTTCCAAAACCTGAACCTCTTTGGCAATTTGTTCCATCGTCAAAGCCACTCGATTGAGCTCCTTGTTGTCACGACGGAAACCGCAATACAGGCAATTGTTGGCGCAATGATTGGCGATATAAAGAGGAGCGAAGAGGACCAGGCGGTTGCCGTAAATGTCCTGCTTGATCTTGTGCGCCGCCTCAAGGATCGCCCCGATCAAATCGTCGTCCTGTGTCTGGAGCAAAACGGCCACTTCCTCCGGCATCAGCCCTTTGAGTTCATAAGCCTTGTCAATAATTTCGCGAACCCGCAGCGGATCAGGGTTTTTCGCCTGAATAAGAATGTTTTGAATGTCATTGTCGTCGATAAAATCTTTAAGGTCTTTCATAATATAATGTATTTTCCTTCGTATCCGTTATATTTTAGCCAGGGATGCGCATTCAAAGGCTGAAAGCGCGGATGGGAAAGGGGCAAGGCTGCGTTTGAGCACCCCCTGCAAAAAGGAAATCGCCACGCCGTAGTTGGTAACGGGAACGCCCGCCTCCTGTGCCTTCCGCAGACGGGTCAGCATTTCGCGGCGGTTGATCATGCAGGCGCCGCAATGAAGAATCAGCTTGTATTCCTGCAAATTATCCGGATAGTCGCGTCCGCAGGCGATATCGATTTGCAGGTCCCCTCCGACGTATTGCCTCAACCAGCGCGGGATTTTCACGCGGCCGATATCGTCTTCCAGGGCGTGATGGGAACAGGCTTCCGCAATTAAGACGCGGTCACCAGGCTTCAAATGATCAATCGCCGCGGCGCCGGCGGCCATCACGGACAAATCGGATTTCTGGCGGGCAAACAGGATGGAGAAGGTTGTCACGGGAATTTCTTTGGGCACGTCCGCCGTGACTTTTAAAATCGCCTGAGAATCCGTTACAACAATGGACGGCGGATTTTTCAGATTGGCCAGTGTTGCGGCCAGTTCCCGCTCCTTGACGACAACTGCCGCGGCATCGTTATCCAGAATATCGCGGATCGTCTGCACCTGCGGCAGAATCAGTCTGCCTTTGGGCGCTTGCAGGTCAATCGGAACCACCAGGACGGCAAAACCGCCGGGCGGGAGCAAATCGCTGATGAGCGACGGCGTAACGATGAAATCAGACGGGGCTTTTTCCAGCAACTGCTGCTTTAATGCCGCAAGATATGCCTGGCGCTCCGTTTCATCTTTGCAGGAAACCGTTAGAACCGGGCCGGCCTTTTTTGTCAGCATGTTCAGCCAGTCCAAAGACGGTTGGCGCAAATCAATTTTATTCACGATAATCAGGAAAGGAATTTTACGTTTTTGCGCTTCGGACTGAACCGCTTCCTCGTAACTTGTCCAGGTATCCGCCTCGATGACCAGAATGATCACATCGGCGCGGTCGAACACTTTGGCTGTTTTTTGCAGGCGGGCGCCGGATAGTTCCGATACATCGTCGAGACCCGCCGTATCCAAAAACAAGACGGGGCCGATCGGCAGCAATTCCATGGCCTTTTCCACCACGTCCGTTGTCGTTCCGGCAACAGGCGAGGTGATGGCGATGTCCTGACCAAGCATCAAGTTTAACAGGCTGGATTTGCCGACATTGGTGCGTCCCAGAAGAGCAATATGGAGGCGATTGGCTTTCGGTGTTTTATCCATGATTCTTATATCCCAGCGCGGTCAGCGCGAAAGGCGACAGGTGTTTATCAACGATTTCTTTCCCCAGTTTTTGTTCCAGAAACAGCCGCATGTTATTTTCACTGCCCGCGGAAAATTCCTTGATCAATTCCGTCGCCCGGTCATAACCGATGGCGGGCAACAGCGCCGTAATAATCATTGAGCTGGCATTAAAATATTGCGCGCATCTCGCTTCATCGGCGATGATGTTTTTTACATGGTCAGCCAGAAGTTTGTCAATGCTGGTCAGCAGGTCCAGAGATTCGAGAAGCGCGTGCGCCAGCAGGGGCAGGAATTCGTTGATTTGCTGGGTGCCGCGGGCCGCTGCATCGGCAACAATGGCGTCGTTGGCCATCACTTTCATACCGACCTGTATGGCCGCTTCCGCCAGAACCGGATTGACTTTGCCGGGCATGATGGAAGAACCGGTCTGCAATTGCGGCAGATGGATTTCTCCCAGGAAGTTCATCAGACGCAAGTCGTTTGAAATTTTGATCAGATTGACCGCATGGGCTTTCAGGATGCCGGAGACTTCAACGTAAACATCGGCATTGGCGGTTTCACCCATGATATTTTCGCCTCGTGAAAGTCCCAGACCCGTAACATCCCTTAATTTTTCGATGACCATAAAAATATAATTACGCGGCGCGGCAAGCCCCGTACCGACGGCGGTTCCCCCCAGATTCACCACGCGCAGTCGTTCCTCGCATTTGAACGTCCGCCAACGGTCTCTGGCAAAAGCCTCGGCAAATGCGGAAAACTCCGCGCCGAGGGTAATGGGAACGGCATCCTGCCATTCCGTCCGTCCCAGTTTGACGACCGATGCGAATTCTTTTTCCTTTTCCTGAAAAGCGCCCTGTAAACCGGAGACAGCCGCAGCCAAATCGCGCAACCGAAATATGGCGGCAATTTTCAGAGCCGTGGGGTAAACGTCGTTGGTGGATTGATGCAGGTTGACATCTTCCAGTGGATGAATAAGCCTGTAATCGCCTTTCCGGCCGCCGGTCAGTTCAATGGCGCGGTTGGCAATCACTTCATTAACATTCATGTTGGTTGAAGTTCCCGCGCCACCCTGCAGCGCGTCAACCGGGAACTGGTCGGCAAGCAATCCTTCCGCTATTTCATCACAGGCCTTTTGGATAACCAGTGATTTTCCCAATAAAAGATGGCCCGTTTCCGTATTGGCCAGGCAGCAGGCTTTTTTTACCAGAGACAGCGCCCGGATGAGTGATGGGTTTACGCGCCCGCCGCTGATGTGGAAATTGTGCATGGCGCGTTGTGTATGAACTCCCCAGTAAACCTCCCGGGGAATCATCAGTTCGCCTAAGAAATCTTTTTCCGTTCTTTGATCAGACATGGTTCCTTTTTACCTTAAATGACTCAATAAAAAAAGAGGTTTGTCTTTTGCGGACAAACCTCTTTAATGTTTTGCTTAACTCAGAAAAAGATATTATTCATCTTTTTTGTGAGGCATTTCCGTGCCTCTCTGCACATACTTGGTATGGAGAAGCTGATGCGACTTGTGTCCCAGCGGTTCCTTTAAGAATTTGTCATACAACTTTTTAACCGATTCATTTTCATGAGACTGGCGGTTCTTCTGGACTTTTCCGTCATCTTTGTAAAGAGCGGAAGAGCGCAGCACGCGGATCTCGTTATTCGTCGGAATAGGTTCGCCGCCGCCGGCAATACAACCGCCGGGACAGCACATGATTTCAATAAAGGCATAATCGGATTTTCCTTCACGGATGAGATCCATCACTTTGCGGGCATTGCCCAAACCGTGGGCCACGGCAATTTTCACATCGCCCAGAGGTCCCACCTTAACGGTGGCCTCTTTAACGCCTTCCAGGCCGCGGACAGGGATAATATCCAGGCTGGGCAGGTTTTCTCCCGTAACAACGGCATAAACGGTTCTGAGAGCGGCTTCCATAACACCGCCGGTGGCGCCGAAAATCGTGGCTGCGCCGGTGTATTCACCCATGGGCGCATCGTAATCTTCATCCGGCAGGTTGACAAAATCAATCCCGCCTTCTTTAATCATCCGTCCCAGTTCTCTCGTGGTGAGAACATAATCCACATCACGGAAACCGCTGCTGTCCATTTCCGGCCGCTGGCATTCAAATTTTTTGGCGGTGCAGGGCATGATGGAGACGGAAACGATATCTTTCGGATCGATACCCGCTGTTTCCGCGTAATAGGTTTTAGCCAATGCGCCAAACATCTGCTGGGGCGATTTGCAGGTGGACAGATGACCGAGCAGTTCCGGATAAAAATGTTCGCAGAACTTTATCCAGCCGGGGCTGCACGATGTAATCATCGGCAGTTTCCCGCCTTCCTTCACTCTTTTGAGCAACTCATTGCCTTCTTCAATAATGGTAAGGTCGGCGGTAAAATTGGTATCGAATACTTTATCAAAACCCAGGCGCCGCAGGGCGGCAATCATCTTTCCCGTGACAAGGCTTCCCGGAGGCATACCGAACTCTTCGCCCAAAGCGGCACGGATGGCCGGCGCTTCCTGAACGATAACATGTTTGGTCGGGTCCTGAAGCGCTTTCCAGACTAAATCGACATCATCCTTTTCATAAAGAGCGCCGACCGGACAGGCCATGATGCACTGACCGCAGGCAACGCAATTGGATTCAATTAAGGGCAAATCAAACGCCGCCGTAACCTTAACGTTGCTGCCACGATAGGATGGCGTCAAAACACTGACGGTCTGTATCTGCTCGCAAACGGTTACACAACGGTGACAGTCAATACACTTGCGGCTGTCGCGGACGATTGAAGGACTGGAAATATCCATCAACTTTTCCTTCTGCGGAAACTCCGTATAGGGAAACCGAACCTCTTTAATGCCGATAAATTCAGCAACTTTCTGCAATTCACAGCTGCCGTTTCTCACGCAGAAGTTACATTCCTGCGGATGATTGGCTAAAAGCAGCTCCACGACCATTTTTCTGGCTTTGCGGACTTTTTCCGTGTTGGTATGGACAACCATGCCTTCAAAAACAGGGAAAACACAGGCTGCGATCAGGCTGCGCTGACCCTCCACTTCCGTCATGCAGACGCGGCACGCACCCGGTGTATGGTGAATTTCCGGCCAGGCACAGAGCGTGGGAATTTTGATACCGGCGCTGCGGGCGGCTTCCAGAATGGTTGCGCCCACAGGAGCTTCCACCTGGCGATTATCAATGGTCAATTTAACAGTTGTTGACATGAGACATTCCTCCTTAAAAAAGTATATATGTTATAAAAGACATATGCTAATTCATTGACATCAGTCAAGAATTTATTTCTTCCCCCGCTTTCAATTATTTGAAAGTCAGTAATACGGATAGGTTATACGCTTTACTTTCAGAATTGAAGTTTCATAAACCATAAAGAGGTTTGCCCTTTCGCGAAGGACAAACCTCTTTATATGTAACTCAACTCAAGAAAAAAATTTTAATCATCTTTTCCGTGAGGCATTTTTGAGCCTCTTTTTGCGTTTTTACAATGTATGTCACAGTATGTTGCACAATCAAAAATTATACGGCTGCGTCGCAGCGGAGGCAGCGGCAGGCTTCCTTGATGGCGTCTTCCCTGCTGAAGCCCAGCTCCACTTCCGCAAAGCTCATCCTGCGGGTTTCATGATGCATCTCCGGCATCGGC